>Ga0213868_10003058_pt1 | contig 15757 bp, 16 predicted proteins | sample PICome_9_FD_160087 | JGI IMG/M metagenome (GOLD analysis project Ga0213868, IMG submission 160087) | Coastal seawater microbial communities near Pivers Island, North Carolina, United States - PICO127 | ecosystem: Environmental > Aquatic > Marine > Coastal | place: USA: North Carolina...
TGATGATAGCGCCCGTGGCGCCAAGGGGGTGGCCCATTGCGATGGACCCTCCGTTCACGTTGACCCGTGCGGGGTCAACGTTGAAGGCTTGTTGGAACCGTAGCACTACCGAGGCAAAGGCTTCGTTTACCTCAAACAGATCAATGTCGCCGATGGTCATGCTATGATCCGCAAGGATCTTGTGGGTGACGGGCACGGGCCCCGTCAGCATGATGGTCGGGTCGGTGCCGATTTTGGCGGTGGCGCGGATGCGGGCGCGAGGTTTCAGGCCGTAGCGTTCGCCAAATTCCTTGTTGCCAATCAGCACGGCGGCTGCACCGTCCACAATACCGCTGGAATTGCCTGCGTGGTGGATATGGTTGATATGCGAGAGATGTGGGTACTTCATCATCGCAATTTTATCAAAACCGGGCATCACTTCGCCCATGTCCTTGAACGCGGGCTTCAACCCACCAAGGCTTTGCATATCTGTGCCGGGGCGCAGGTATTCGTCGCGGTCCAGAATGGTCAGGCCGTTTTGATCGGTGATCGTGATGACCGACTTGGCAAAGCGGTTTTCGGCCCAAGCCCGTGCCGCGCGTTTTTGGCTTTCAACCGCCAAAGCATCAGCAATATCGCGGGTAAAGCCGTATTCGGTGGCGATGATATCGGCAGAAATCCCTTGCGGCACAAAGTAGGTTTTCATGGCAAGGCTGGGATCGACCGCAATCGCCGCACCGTCTGACCCCATGGCCACACGGCCCATCATTTCGACGCCGCCTGCGATATAGCCCATGCCAGCCCCACCGCGCACTTGGTTGGCCGCGATATTCACCGCCTCCATCCCGCTGGCGCAAAAGCGGTTGATGGCAAGGCCAGGGATGCGTTCATCAAGGTCCGAGGCCAGAACGGCTGACCGGGCCAGACAGCCGCCTTGTTCACCAACTTGGGTGACATTGCCCCAGATCACATCCTCAACCGCGTGACCTTCGAGGCCGTTGCGCGCCTTGACCGCATTCAGCACCTTGGCCGACAGCGCGACCGAGGTCAGTTCGTGCAAGCTGCCATCGGGGCGGCCTTTGCCACGGGGTGAGCGCACGGCGTCATAGATATAGGCTTCGGTCATTTGGGTTTCTCCCGGTCTTTAGGTGTTGGGTGCAGTGTCTGAGGGGGGCGTGGTCAGACAGGTTTAGGCTTTGGCCCGGTCAGAAGGATTTCCGGGCATCATATCATAAGGGGCTTTCCAGCCGGGAAGTGCTGCGATTTGGTTCAGCCAGCGGTCAATATGCGGCCAGTCGGCGCGGTCAAAACCAAAAGGCTCGGGGTAGTAAAGGTAGCCGCAGCAGGACAGATCGGCGATCGTGACTTGGTCGCCAACGATCCAATCAGATTTGGCAAGGTGATCGTTCAGAATTGTGTAGGAGGCTTTGAGGCGGGCTTGATTGAATGCAATCACCGCCTCGGGGCGCTTGTCTGCGGGCAGGAAGTTCATCAAGAAGCGGGTGGGGCCTGCGACGCCCGACAGTTTGTGATTGTCCCAGAACAACCAGCGCAACACTTCGCGCCGCTCGGCCGCGGACCTTCCGCCCAGCTTGCCGGTTTTAGAGCTGATATAGTCGAGGATCACGCCGGATTGCGTCAGCGTCGTGTCGCCATCGACCAATACAGGAACTTCGCCCATCGGGTTGATCTCACGGAATTCTGGGCTTCGCGCCTCGCCGTTAAAGAAATCGACAAAAATGGGAACCCATTCCATATCGGCAAGGGTAAGGGCCAGTGCTGCCTTGTAGGCGTTGCCACTTTCGCCAAAGCAATAGAGTTTCGCGGTCATCAGATCGGTCTCCTTATTGATGGGCAGGGCGGGGGTTTCACACCCCCGCACCCCCGTGAGGTATTTCAACCAAGATGAATAACGTTTTGTTAACGATCCCGATCTAGCGTCATTTGTGCGGTACAGGCTGAGGAGCCGATGACCGCCCAAGGTGAAGTCGCCCCGGTCTTGATGTGAAGCTCTCACATGGGTTGGACCGATCCCCTGAACCGGGGCGCATTCTTTGGTATTTCATCTTGGCAAAAATACCTTCAAACGGTCCCGCATGAGATGGCGTTAGCGTTTACGATCCTCCAGTTCCGAGTTGAACAAACGTAGGCGGTGGGTCAGCGTGTCTTGGTCGATCACCGAGTTAAAGTTTTCAAACAAAAACGATAGCGCCTCGCCTTCGTCCAGCCCTGCATCGACTGCAAAGCGTTTGAGGCGACGATAGCCGTCTTCGGTCATGGCGACCGGAAAGCGGCGGGTCAGGCGAAAGCGTTTTGGCATAAGCAGGCTCCGTTTGAAAACAGTGGTCGGTTGGGTGTGACGCACCTTACCTTAGAATGCCTCGGCTGCCAGTGCCATCACAGGCTCGGCACCGCTTTCGATACGGGCAAGGTGCATGCCTGTGGCGGGAAGCTGACGCGCCATGTAATAGCGGCCCGTTGCGATTTTGGCGGCCAGGAAACTCGTGTCGCCTGTCCCTGCATCCTGGGCAGCAAAGGCGGCTTTTGCCATCCGGGCCCACATGAACCCAAGGCAGACATGCCCCATCATGTGCATAAAGTCATAAGACCCTGATAGTGCGTTGTTTGGGTTTTTCACCCCGTTTTGCATGAAATACATCGCGGCGGCTTGCAGATCTTTGGACCCAGTTTTCAGCGCGTCGTTGAAGGGCGCCATCCGTGCATCATTGCTGTTTTCCTTGATAAAGCCTTTTATCATCTCAAAAAACGCCATCACATGCTTGCCACCATCCTGAGCCAGCTTGCGGCCCACGAGATCAAGCGACTGGATCCCATTAGCCCCTTCATAGATCTGGGCGATGCGGGCATCGCGGACAAACTGGCTCATGCCGTTTTCTTCGATATAGCCGTGACCGCCCCAGACTTGCTGCGCATTCACCGCCATTTCAAAGCCTTTGTCGGTTTGAAAGCCCTTGATGACGGGGGTCATCAGCGAGATCAGGCCTTCGGCGTCTGCGTCATCCATGCGGACCGAGCGGTCGATCAGGTGGGCGCCCCAGAATGTGAATGCCCGCGCGCCTTCGACAAAGCTTTTCTGATCCATCAGGTTGCGGCGGATATCGGGGTGAACGATCAGCGGGTCGGCTGGGCTTTTCGGGTTTTCGGCACCTGTCACGGCCCGGCCTTGCAAGCGGTCATTGGCATAGGAAACTGCGTTTTGATAGGCGGCCTCGGCCACGGCATAGCCTTGCAGGCCCACGCCCAAACGGGCCTCGTTCATCATGGTGAACATGGCTTTCATGCCTTTGTGCAGATCGCCGAGCAGCCAGCCTTTTGCGCCATCATAGTTCATCACGCAGGTCGCGTTGCCGTGGATGCCCATCTTGTGTTCGATAGATCCGACCGACACGCCGTTGCGGTCGCCCAAGCTGCCATCGTCATTGACCAAAAATTTGGGCACGATGAACAGGGACACGCCTTTGATCCCATCCGGCCCGCCTGCGGCCTTGGCCAGCACAAGGTGGATGATGTTTTCAGCCAGATCATGTTCGCCGGCCGAGATGAAGATCTTTTGGCCGGTGATCGCATATGACCCATCGTCTTGTGGGTCGGCTTTGGTGCGCATCAGCCCCAGATCGGTGCCGCAATGCGGTTCGGTCAGGTTCATCGTGCCGGTCCATTCGCAGCTGACCATCTTGGGCAGATACATGGCCTTTTGCGCGTCGGTGCCATGCGCGCGGATTGCAGAATAAGCACCGTGGGTCAGGCCTTGGTACATGTTGAAGGCCATGTTGGCCGACACGAAAATTTCACCCACCGCAGTGCCCATCAGATAGGGCAGGCCTTGACCACCATACTCTGGGTCACAATCGAGCGCGGTCCAGCCGCCGTCTTTCATCGCGGCAAACGCCTTGTCAAAACCCGTAGGCGTGCGCACCACACCGTTTTCCAAAGTGCAGCCTTCGTGGTCGCCCGAGAGGTTCAAGGGGGCCAGCACGTCCCGCGCCACTTTGCCTGCCTCTTCCAGCACCGCTGAGGTGAAATCCGCCTCCAGGTCTTCGTAGCCGGGGACGCCGGTTTCGGTGACCTTCAGCACGTCTTGCAACAGAAACTGAATGTCTTGGACGGGGGCATTATAGATGGGCATCGGACTCTCCCTGAAATTGGTCTTGGCGCGGCCAGGTTGGGTAGCAGTTTAAGCGGCGGATTGGGTCTTGGCACTGCTATCGGCGGAATAGGTTTGGAACATTTCGGCCCCGCCCGCCAACTCGGTCTTCAATTCGGCAATAGCCTCGATCAGTTCATCGCGTTGCTGTTCCATTTGAGCCAAACGCTCTTGGGCTAGAGAATAGGTCCGCAGGTATTGCGAACGCTCGGATCCTTCGAGGTCGTACATGTCCAGCAATTGCCGGATGTCTTCGAGGCTGAACCCAAAACGCTTGCCGCGCAGGATCAGCTTTAGCCGTACACGGTCGCGGCGGTTGAACAGACGTTTGGTTCCCTCACGTTTCGGAAAGATCAACTCTTTCGCCTCGTAAAAGCGCAGGGTGCGCGGTGTCACGTCATAGGCATCACACATTTCGCGGATCGTCATCAGGTCATTTTTCGTCATCTAAAACTCTCTCAGTTACCAAGTTACGGGTTTAGTGGGCCTGCGTTTGGCCGCTTCCGTTAGGTCACATGGTATCATTGGAGCAAGCTTACCAGATCAATTGACGTTAACGTCACTGTGACGTCACGTCAGACCGAAGGGTGACGCAGTGTAAGCTCTGAAATTCAAAGGTAAGAGGGTCAAATCTCTTTTGCAGCGGTGTCGCGAAGCGTGCGTAGATCGGCGATTGTCACGTCCAACTCGCTGCGTTGGCGGTCAAGCTCGGCAAGTTGCCTGTCGGCGAGGTCGATCCACGCCTGCAATTGCTGCTTGTCGCCTTTTTGACGGTATATCAACAACCATTGGCGGATTTCTTCGAGGCTGAACCCGAAACGTCTGCCGCGCAAGATAAGGGTCATACGCGCCACTTCGCGAGAGCCGTACCAACGTGCGCGGCCTTCTTTTTCAGGTTCGATCAGCTCAATGTATTCATAGTAGCGCAAGGTGCGCGGCGTGACGTCAAACTTGGCGCACATTTCTTTAAAACTTAGACGCGTGTCTGCCATATCGATTTCTCCCTTGCTGCAAAGACTATGCCTATGTCTGCGCCAGTGCAATCACTGGCGGCGCATACGCGCACAGGGCTTGCGGCTTGGCCGCCAATGGGGAACATGGCGGTAACCAAGGATGGGCCAAAAATGACTGATAGCAAAAAGTTCGTACGCCAATTTATTGAGGCTTTGCCGCATAGCCAGGCTTTGGGGATGGAGTTGGAGATGCTGAAAGACGGCGTGGCCGTAGTTTCCATGCCATATGACACGCGGTTTATCGGTGATCCGGCCACGGGGGTTATTCATGGTGGGGCGGTTTCGGCGCTGATGGATACGGCATCGGGGGCGGCAGTTATGTGCCATCCGTCGCAACCCGCATTAACAGCGACGATTGATTTGCGGATTGATTACATGCGCCCGGCGACCCCCAATCAACGCATCACCGCACGGGCAGAGTGTTACCACGTCACCCGATCGGTGGCCTTTGTGCGGGTTACCACTACGGATGAAGATAGCGAGCGGCCCGTGGCCACCGCAACTGGCGCCTTTACGATTGAACGTGCAAAAGGAGCGGTGGCATGAGCGATGAGATCAAGCGGCGACCCCGCCCCGAGCCTGTGCAAGTGATCAAGCAGCGCCGCGATGCCGCCTTGCACCGCTTGGTGGACGGCGTTCCTTATATTCAGTTTCTGGGGATAAAGTTTGATCGGCGTGGGGATGAGCTGACGGCGGTACTGCCCTTTGATGAAAAGCTTATCGGCAACCCGATGCTGCCTGCGATCCACGGTGGGGTGACGGCCGCGTTTCTAGAGGTTGCCGCGATTATTGAGCTGAGCTGGTCGATGCTGTGGGAGGATATGGAGCAAGGCAAGTTTGATGCATCTGCTCCCGATCCAATGGCTCAGGTGCGCCTGCCTAAAACTATTGATTTTACGGTGGACTATTTGCGATCAGGCCTGCCACGCGATGCTTATGCGCGGGCGCGGATCAATCGGTCGGGGCGGCGCTATGCGTCGGTGCATGTCGAGGCGTGGCAAGACAACCGCAGCCGTTTGTTTGCGCAGGCCACCGGGCATTTCTTGATGCCCGCGCGCGATGATGAGACGGCAGCGACCGGGCTTCTTTCCACCTGATGCAGATCGCCGACATCACCCACTCCCGCGTTTTGCGGGTCGCGGTGCCAATCGTTTTGGCAAACGTGACCGTGCCGCTTTTGGGGGCGGTGGACACGGCTGTGGTGGGGCAAATGGGCCTGCCGGCGCCGATTGGAGCGGTGGGCTTGGGCGCAATTATCCTGTCATCGGTCTATTGGATTTTTGGCTTTTTGCGGATGGGTACGACGGGGCTGACGTCGCAAGCTTTTGGGGCAGGAAATCAGGCCGAAGGCACCGCGATTTTGCTGCGGGCGCTGATGATCGGGGTGGCGGCGGGGGTGTTTTTCATTCTGGTGCAGGTACCGTTGTTTTGGGGTGCGCTGTGGCTGTCACCCGGCAGTGAAGCGGTGGAGGGCTTGGCGCAATCCTACCTGCGCTTGCGCATTTGGGGGGCGCCCGCGACCATCGCGCTCTACGCGATTACGGGTTGGTTGATTGCGACCGAGCGGACGCGGTCGGTGCTGATCCTGCAAATCTGGATTAACGGGGTGAATATTGCGCTGGACCTGTGGTTTGTGCTGGGGCTTGGTTGGGGTGTTGAAGGGGTGGCGATTGCCACTTTGATTGCCGAATGGACGGGGCTGGCCTTGGGGTTGTGGCTGTGCCGCGCGGCCTTTGGCGCTGCCCTTGCTCCTGCCTTGGCGCGTTTGCGGGATCGGTCGGCGCTGTGGCACATGGCGGTGGTCAATGGGGATATCATGATCCGGTCGGTGCTGCTGCAAGTCAGCTTTACCAGCTTTCTGTTTTTGGGTGCGGGGCAGGGTGATGTGACGCTGGCGGCCAATCAGGTGCTGATGCAGTTTCTGACGATAGCCGCGTTTTTCCTCGATGGGTTCGCCTTTGCCGCCGAGGCGTTGGTGGGCCAAGCCGTAGGGGCGCGGTCGGTGCAGGCTGCGCGGCGGGCGTCATTGGTCAGTACACAATGGGGCGTGGGGGCAGTTGTGTGTTTGTCGCTGCTGTATCTTGTCGCCGGGCCTGCATTGATTGACCTGATGACCACGGCCCCAAATGTGCGGTTGGTGGCGCGTGACTATTTGCCATGGTTGGTGGTGGCCCCCGTGGTGGGTGTTTGGGCGTGGATGCTGGACGGCATTTTTATCGGTGCCACGTTGACACGGGAAATGCGCCAAGCAATGTTGGCTTCGGTGCTGGCCTATGCTGCGGCCTTGTTGGTTTTGGTGCCGCTTTTTGGCAACCACGGGCTTTGGGCTGCGCTTATGGTTTTGAACATCGCGCGGGCGGTGACGATGGGGCGCAAATGGCCGATGTTAAAACAAAAGGCCGCGAAGGGTGGGCGCTAGGGCGGCCTAGCGGCGCAACAACCCAAAAGCGGCAGACGCGCCCCATCCTGCAAAAACGGCCATGAACAGCGCCAAAAGCCCGTAAATCAGCGGTTGTTCATGGGCGAGGTTGAAGATCCACCGTTCCAGCCCGTCTTTGTTGACGGTGATGATTTCTTCATGCTTGTCGATCACCGCGCCGTCGCGGGTGATGAACAGTCGCACGCGGTATTCGCCCTCGGTCAGATTGGCGGGCAAGGCGACATCGGCGCGAAACAGGGTGGATTCCAGCAGATTGACTGAGTTTTCATTCAGCACATAGTCCCGTTTTTCTTGCCGCAAACGGATCAGGGCATCTAGAAAAACCGGAGCATCCTCGGCCTCAGACGCGATGCCAACGGCCCGGATTGCGCTGGGGACGGTCACTTGATGCCGCAGGTTTTCGGTTTCGGACAAGGCCTCATTCAGCGGGGCCGAGGACGCGATAGCATAAAAGCTGGGGGCGCGGCTGATTGTAACTGCCGAAGTGTTCATCCAGATGCCGAACTTGCGTTCCTTGCGCCGCACGGTCAGGGGGCCAGAGGGGCCTTGGACCGTTGCAATCACTTGAAGAGGTGCCCCTTCGGGGATGGCTTGTTCCCGCTTGACTGCGCCGTAAATTAAGATCTCGGACCCGGTGAAGCTTGTCGTGATCGCGATCAGGTTTTGGCTCAGGCCCGCGACAATGGTTTCGCCTGTCGGGTTTTCAGCCTCTTGTGCCTGCGCGGGCAAGGCAAAGGCCAATATGCACAGCAGCACCCGGATCATGGGAACCTCCCGGGTGCGATGGAATACAGTTCATCCGGGGTGAGGAGCAGGCCAAGCGCGATGCGCAAACATACGGCCAGCACCATCAGCGCCAGCAAAATGCGCAACTGTTCAGCGCGTAGCTTAAGGCCGATTTTAGACCCGATTTGCGCGCCGATCACGCCGCCGATGATCAGCAGAAGGGCCAGTACCATATCGACGGTTTGGCTGGAAACCGCATGCATCACGGTTGTGAAAGCGGTCACAAACAGGATTTGAAACAGCGAGGTGCCGACCACAACTTTGGTGGGCATCCCAAGCAAATAAATCATGGCAGGCACCATGATGAACCCACCACCGACCCCCATGATTGCGGACAAAAACCCAACCGCAGCCCCCGCAAGCATGGGCGGGATAACCGAAATATACAGGCCCGAGGCGCGGAATTTCATTTTAAGCGGCAGTTTGTGGACGGCATAATGCACATGCGCTCGTCGAATGGGCGCACCGGGTTTGCGCGCGCGGAGCAAGGCACCAAGGCTTTCCTTGAACATCATCGCGCCAACAAGTCCCAAAAACAGAACGTAAGACAGCTGCACAAACAGATCGATTTGCCCCAGCGTGGTCAGCCAAGCAAATACCCAGATGCCCAAGGCAGACCCTATAAGCCCCCCCGCAAGCAGTACAAAGCCCATCCGAAAATCAACCGCTTTGCGTTTAAGCTGGGCCAAGACGCCCGAAACCGAGGATGCCACAACCAGATTGGCCCCCGTGGCCACAGCCACCGCCGGCGGGATGCCCATAAAAAACAGCAGCGGCGTGATGATAAACCCACCGCCCACACCAAACATGCCCGACAATATGCCAACAATCCCGCCCAAGCCCAAAAGGGCAAAGGCGTTTACCGAAAGTTCAGCAATGGGCAAGTAAAGCTGCATGTCAAGGCAATCAACGCGGTGTTTTCAAACGGATCGTGCAAAGCATTCAAGACGCTGTGCGATGGGCGGGGGCAGCATGGACCAGAATTGCGCCCCTTGGGGGGCGATGTCAAACACTGTTGCGGGGTCAGGCGCAGGGCCGCGTCGATTGGCCTTAAATTTCCTGCCAAACTGGTATTAGTCCCTCAGAAACGTGGTGTCAGCGTTCCTTGACATAGGGTTCGCCCCCGGCGCGTGGCGGTTTTGCCTTGCCGATAAAACCGGCAAGGATCACGACTGTGATGATATAGGGCAAGGCTTGGACAAACTGTGACGGTATCGCGAACAGGCCAAGGTCGATGCTGGGAAAGCGGTTGCCAACGGCCTCAAGAAACCCAAAGAGCATTGTCGCCCCCAGCGCGTACCAAGGTCGCCATTTGGCAAAGATCAGGGCTGCCAATGCGATAAAGCCGCGGCCTGCGGTCATTTCTTTGCCAAAGCCTGCGGCAAGGCCAAGCGCCAGATAGGCCCCTGCCAAACCGCACAGAACACCGCAAATCGCGATTGCCGCATAGCGAATACCGATCACTGAAACTCCGGCAGTATCCACCGCCGCAGGGTTTTCACCCACGGCCCGCAGCCGCAAGCCAAAGCGGGTGCGGTAAAGCAACCACGCCGATGCGGGCACACAAGCAATGGCGAGATACACCAGTATGGAATGGCCGGAAATCAGCTCGGCATAGATAGGGCCGATGAAGGGCAAGGGCGCGATCACATCGGCGAAGGGCAAGTTGATCGGTTCAAACCGGCCGCCATCGGTTAGCGGTGGGGTGCGCCCGCCGAGGCCAAACCATTTTTGCCCCAACAGGACCGTAAGACCCGAGGCCAGAAAATTGATAGCCACGCCCGAGATAAGCTGATTGCCGCGAAAGGTGATGGACGCGAGGCCGTGGATCCCTGATAGCAGCAAAGACGCAAATATCCCTGCCAGCACGCCCAGCCAAACAGATCCGGTCATGGCGGCCACCGCAGCCGATAGAAACGCTGCGGCCAGCATCTTGCCTTCCAGCCCGATGTCAAAGACTCCGGCGCGTTCCGAAAACAGGCCAGCAAGGCAAGCAAACAGCAAAGGGGTCGCCAGCCGTACGGTGCTGTCCAAAATCTGGATAAGGGTCGCGAAATCCATTACGCTTTGCCCTTTCGCAGCATCAAGAACAGGCTTTCCACCGGCTTGCGGACCATGTTGTCCATGGCCCCCGTGAACAAGATCACAAGCGCTTGGATCACGATGATCAACTCGCGCGGGATGGTGGTCCAAAGTGCAAGCTCTGCCCCGCCTTGGTACAAAAAGCCAAACAAAATCGCGGCCAGTAGCACACCAACCGGGTGGCTTCGGCCCATTAGGGCCACGGCGATACCGATGAACCCAGCCCCTTCGACCGAGTTCAAGAGCAACCTGCTTGCCTCACCCATCACGGTGTTGATTGCCATCATCCCCGACAAGCCGCCCGAAATCAGCATGGCATACATGGTGATGCGCACCGGGTTTATGCCTGCATAAACGCTGGCTTTTTCCGACTTGCCAAAGGCGCGCAGTTGATAGCCAAGCCGTGTACGCCACATCAAAAGCCACACACCTACGCAAGCCACAAGAGCGATGAGCAGGCTGATATTGGCTGGATTGCGGTTGTTGAAAGGAATACCAACCAGCCCCAGAATATCGCCCAGGCGGGGCAGTTTCAGGCTATCGTCAAACCGGGCCGAGGCGGTATCCATCGCCCCCGTGGGCCGTAGAACGGTGACCAATACGTAGATCATCAAGGCGGCAGCGATATAGTTGAACATGATCGTGGTGATCACCACATGGCTGCCCCGTTTGGCCTGCAAATAGGCCGGGATTGCCGCCCAAGTCGCCCCAAATAGCGCCGCCATCGTGGCCGCGCCGATCAGCGCGAGCGACCAATGCGGCCATGGCACGAACAGGCACGCGAGGGCCACGCCCAACCCGCCAAGGCTAGCCTGACCTTCACCACCGATATTGAACAGCCCGGCCTGAAAGGCCACCGACACGGCAAGCCCGGTAAAGATGAAGTTGGTGGAATAATAGAGCGTATAGCCCCAGCCATAGGTGGACCCAAGCGCGCCAGTGATCATCAGCTTCATCGCGGCAATCGGGTCTTCGCCAATCGCCAGAATAACAAGGCCCGAGATGACAAAGGCGATTGCAAGGCTGATCAACGGGACCAACACGGCATCGGCCCATTTTGGCATGATGCTCATGACACCACCCCCGCCATCAGTAGTCCAAGTTCGCGTTCATCGGTGGTGGCTGGGTCGCGTTCGCCCATTATTTGGCCGTCAAACATCACTGCGATGCGGTCTGATAGGCTCATAATCTCGTCCAATTCGACCGAGACAAGCAGCACCGCCTTGCCTGCATCCCGCAGGGCGACGATTTGCTTGTGGATAAATTCAATCGCGCCAATATCGACGCCGCGCGTAGGTTGGCCTACCAACAACAGATCAGGGTTGCGGTCCATTTCGCGGGCGACGACGATCTTTTGCTGGTTGCCGCCTGAAAAGCTTTTGGCGGCCAGCGTCGGGATAGGGGGGCGCACGTCATAGCGTTCCATTTTCGATGTGGCATCGGCGCGGATCGCGTCATTATCCATAAACAGCGCCGATTTTTGGTATTCTGGCGCATGGTGGTAACCAAAGGCCACGTTTTCCCAAGCGGTGAAATCCATGATCAAGCCCAGATGCTGCCGATCCTCGGGCACATGGGCGATACCGCGGGCGCGGCGGGTCTGTCCATCGGCGGCGGCGGTCAGCGCAATCTCTTGTCCGTTCAGGCGCACGGTGCCGGTGCCCCGCGCGATACCGCCCAACACCTCCAGCAGTTCGGATTGGCCATTACCTGCAACGCCTGCGATCCCCAAAATCTCACCCGCGCGAATGGTCAAGGACACACCTTTCAGGCGTTCCACCCCCGCCTCATCGCGCACGCGCAGGTTTTCGATCTCCAGCACCATATCGCCGGGGGCCGCCGCGCGCTTTTCAACCGAGAGCAAGACTTTGCGGCCCACCATCAACTCAGCCAATGCTTCGGGGCTGGTGTCTTTGGTTTTTACTGTGGCGGTCATTTGCCCGCGCCGCATTACGGATACGGTGTCGGTAATCTCCATAATCTCGCGCAGCTTGTGGGTGATCAGGATCACGGTCTTGCCCTGATCTTTCAACCCGTTCAAAATGCGGAATAATTGGTCGGCCTCGGCGGGGGTCAAAACACCCGTGGGCTCGTCCAAAATCAAAATATCGGCTTGGCGGTACAGCGCTTTCAGGATCTCTACGCGCTGTTGGTGGCCTACGGACAGGTCTTCGATCACCGCGTCCGGGTCCACGTCCAATTCATATTCGCGTGCGAGGTCAGTCAGCGTTTGGCGCGCCTTGGTCATTGCACCGCGCAGCATGGCGCCACCTTCGGCACCAAGGATCACATTTTCCAGTACGGTAAAGTTCTGCACCAGTTTGAAATGCTGAAACACCATCCCAATCCCTGCACGAATGGCACTTTGGCTGTCGGGGATCGGGGTCAGGGTGCCGCTGATATGAATCTCACCCGCGTCAGCCTTGTAGAACCCGTAAAGGATCGACATCAACGTCGATTTACCCGCGCCATTTTCGCCAATAATCCCGTGGATGGACCCTTTGGCGACTTGGATCGAAATATCCTTATTGGCCTGAACCGGGCCAAATGCTTTGGAAATGCCGCGCAGCTCAATCGCCAGCGGGGCATCTACGGGGGCGGCAGTTTCCTGCCGCCCCAAAGTTGTGTCGTCTGACATTTAGAATGTCAAAGCAGGGCAAGTTTCGTCCGACATATAGTCGTGCACTTTCAAGGTCCCATCGCCAATCAGCTTGGCGGCTTTGTCGATCTGACCTTTCATCGCGTCAGATACCAAAGCTGCGTTGTTTTCATCCATCGCATAGCCAACGCCACCAGCAGCAAGGTCCATAACCTGAATGCCGCCTTCAAGTGCTGTGCCAGCCTTGAACGCATCATAAACGGCGTTGTCCACACGCTTGAGCATGGAGGTCAGCACTTTGCCCGGATGCAGGTAGTTTTGGTTGCTGTCCACGCCGATCGACAAGATGCCTTCATCTGCCGCGGCCTGCAAAACGCCCAAACCTGTGCCGCCGGCCGCTGCGTAGATCACGTCAGCGCCTTGGCTTTTTTGCGCCTTGGCCAATTCGCCGCCCTTAACCGGGTCATTCCACGCAGCAGGGGTGCTGCCTGTCATATTCGCGATCACAGTTGCATCCGGGTTCACCGCTTTGACTCCTTGTGCATAGCCGCAGGCGAATTTACGGATCAATGGGATGTCCATGCCACCGATAAACCCAACGGCGCCAGTCTTTGATGCCATAGCGGCCATCATACCCACAAGGTACGACCCTTGCTCTTCGGTAAAGACCACCGATTTTACGTTTGGCTGGTCAACCACCATGTCGATGATCGCGAACTTGGTGTCTGGAAAATCTGGGGCCACTTGTGACAGCACATCCCCAAAGGCAAAGCCGGTCATGACAACTGGGTTTGCGCCCGATTCAGCCAAGCGGCGCAGGGCTTGTTCACGCTGGGCTTCGGATTGCATTTCCAGCTCTTTATAGGTGCCGCCGGTTTCCTTGGCCCAACGCTGCGCGCCTTCATAGGCAGCCTCGTTAAAGGATTTGTCGAACTTGCCGCCAAGGTCAAAGATCAGCGCAGGGTCAGCCGCGGCCATGCCGGCGGTCAGCGCAAGAGTCGCCGTGGCAGCGGCGAGGTGTTTCATGAGGGTCATACTATCGTCTCCCGGTTGGAATTTTTGCCACCGCAAGAATCCCCAGTGTCAGGGGGGGTGGAGCGTGATCAAATTAGGGGGGCTTTGGGCCAAAGGGTCAATAGGTATTTGTAGCAATGACCTGCGCGATTTGGCCGATTGGTCAAGTTTTGGTTGGAAAGCAGTGTCTGTAGGTGCGGGTGTCGTTACGTCAAACCGGGGCCGCCAGCGCCTTGGTCATTACCAACGCATCGATGCGCTGGCCTTGCGGGGTTTCAAAATACCCACGGCGGCGGCCTGCCAGAGTGTAACCCAATGAAAGATAAAGCTCTATGGCGGCTGCATTGTCTGCAGCCACCTCAAGAAAAGCAGTCTCTGCTCCGGTCGCAATCGCCTGTTCTGCAAAGCCTTGCATCAATGCGCGGGCGATACCTTGCCTGCGCATTTCGGGGGCGACCGCCAGCGTCAGAACCTCGACCTCCCCTGCCACGCTGCGGCCCATCACAAAGCCACGCATATCACCCAGCCAGAACACGCCGATGCCTGTCAGTAAGGAAGCGATTTCGGCCTCGGACCACGGGCGCGGCGTGGAAAAGGCCGATTGGTGTAAGATAGACAGGGCGGCGGGGGTCATGGATCCGCGTCTAAAATCACGGGCGGTGGGTCGCTGGGCGGGGCAGCATCGGCGGCGCGCATATAAAACGGGGCGGGTAGGGGGGCACCCGTCGCTGTGTGCCGTGCGCCAAGATGGGCAAGAGCGCGCAGGCGGGTATCGGTATCGGGCCTGCTGATTAGGCGCGCGGTGTTGGGCAAGTCTGGCCAATCACCGATCAATGCTACGGTGGGGTCGGTGGGCCACAGATGCGGATCGTCCAGCGTTGCCTCAAACGGTGCGGCCAACGGCGCACCACCGATGAAGTCTTGCACAAAGAACGCGCCGCGTGGCGCGGGCAAGGCCACGCGGGACCGGCCAGTGCAGCCAAAAGCCAGCACCTCAAGGCCTGTTACCCCCACGGCAGGCACGCCCAGACCCAAGGCCAAACCACGCGCAGCCGCTACTGATATGCGGATGCCGGTAAAGTTGCCGGGGCCTACGCCCACCGCTACGGCGCCCAGATCGCGCCAGTGGAACCCTGCGGCGGTTAACATCGCTTCGATCATCGGCATCAAACGTTCAGATTGGCCCTTGGCCATATCTTCGTGGGTTTGGGTGATGATGTGACCCCGCAACAACAAAGCGGCCGCGCAATGCGCGGCCGATGTGTCAAAGGCCAAAAGAGGCTGGTCAGGCGGCAACGGGCCGAACCTCCAGCACCTCGGGGATGTAATGGCGCAGCAGGTTTTCGATCCCCATTTTCAGTGTGAGGGTCGATGATGGGCAGCCGGCACAGGCGCCTTGCATGTGCAAATACACCACGCCCCGGTCAAAGCCGTGGAATGTGATGTCGCCGCCATCTTGGGCCACAGCAGGGCGCACGCGGGTGTCTAGCAACTCTTTGATTTGCGCAACAATATCGCCATCTTCGCCGGTGTGTTCGGCATGGCCAGAGGCAGCTTGCTCACCCTCAATCACGGCAGCACCGGACTGGTAATGTTCCATGATCGCGCCCAAAATCGCTGGCTTGATATGGTCCCATTCGGCGGTGTCAACTTTGGTCACGGTCACAAAGTCATTGCCA
>Ga0213868_10003059_pt1 | contig 15755 bp, 5 predicted proteins | sample PICome_9_FD_160087 | JGI IMG/M metagenome (GOLD analysis project Ga0213868, IMG submission 160087) | Coastal seawater microbial communities near Pivers Island, North Carolina, United States - PICO127 | ecosystem: Environmental > Aquatic > Marine > Coastal | place: USA: North Carolina | collected...
TGGAGTGTTGATTTTAGTCGGTTTGGGGGGGGGGTATCTCGAGCTAAAGACGCCGGGTTTTGGGATTGGTGGGATCATCTGTCTATCTGCCTTCGCTCTCTTCTTTTTTGGAAACTACATGGCTGGTAATATGGCAGGTTACGAGCTCGCAGCTCTTTTTGTCATTGGGATCGCTCTAATTGGAGTAGAAATTTTCGTAATTCCTGGATTTGGAGTGGCCGGGATCACTGGGTTGCTTTTACTTATTGGGGCAGTTGTTTTTTCGATGTTCGATGGGGTAACCTGGCAGACCTATCAGTGGGGCGGGTCAGAAGAGGTGAGCTTCGCAGATGCCCTTCGAAAGCCGACAATGAATCTGGCAATTGGGATTTTAGGCTCACTATTTCTTCTGTTTCTCATGATGAAGTTTCTCCCGAAGGTAAGTTTTATCGATAAGACAATGTTGCCTAGTTCGCTAGGACGGGGAAATGGTGATGATCACGAGGTCGGGGCAGGGGCCTTGTTTGGCAGAACCGGGATTGCGGCCACCGATTTACGGCCAAATGGAAAAGCGGAAGTTGATGGTACGCTTCTGGAGGTTTTGGCTGACGGGGTGTTTCTGGACAAAGGAGAGCCGGTTCGAGTGATCAGCGATGACGGAATGGGTGTGATTGTGAAAAGGGTAAAGGATTAAAGAAGCCTTACACAAATATTTCTCTTTCATGGAAGATTTATTAGGATCTTGGTCCTGTCCTTTCGCCCTAAAGAACTGTTGAGGCGATCCGGTTCCTACGATTAAAAATTCGCTTAGGAGAAATACTTAACCCCAGCACTAAAGAGTGGTTGGTAGAGATTGCCAGAAATGTTTCGTCCGACATCTGGCCCCTGGCGCTCGGTATGGCCCATTTTTCCTAGGACGCGACCACAGGGCGATGAGATTCCCTCAATCGCATGAATCGAACCATTCGGGTTGAATTCAGGGGCCATGGTAGGTTGGCCACTGAGGTCAGTGTATTGTGTCGCAATTTGACCAGTGGCAGCGAGGTTGCGGAGATCTTCTTCGTTCGCATAGAATTTGCCCTCACCGTGTGAGAAGGGGATGTTGTGAAGGTCGCCGACTTGAGTGTCAGCAAGCCAAGGTGACTGCGTCGAAGAAATACGTGTGGTGGCGTAACGGGCAATGTGTCTTCCAATATCGTTGAAGGTCAGAGTGGGGTCTCCGGGTTGGGGTTCCCGGATTTCACCATATGGAACGAGGCCTGTTTTTATGAGCGCCTGGAAACCATTGCAGATTCCTAAGATGAGGCCATCGCGGTTTTTGAGGAGATCCATGACTGCGTCGGCAACCTCGGGGCTCCGAAGAATAGTCGCGATGAACTTTCCTGATCCCGCCGGCTCGTCACCAGCTGAGAAACCACCGGGCAGCATGAGAATCTGAGATTTGCGGATGCTTTCAGCTAGATTAGAGAGTGATTCCTCAACTGCTTGCGGAGTGAGGTTACGAAAGACTTGGATTTCGGCTTGGGCACCTGCTTCGCGAAATGCTTTCGCAGAATCGTATTCTGAGTTGGTTCCGGGAAACGCCGGGATGATGACCTTAGGATTTTGGGTTTTAGTGGTTGAGCGTTTAGATTCAAAAGTTGAGGTGAAGGTATCGGCTTCGCTCGTTGAAGGGTCCTCGGTCTCTGGATAGATTTCAGCGAGGGGGCTAGTCCATACATCATAAAGTTCCCCTAGCTTAAGGGTCTCTGAGCCGACTTGGATGGTCGGCTCAATTTGAGTTCTCCCAATTACAATTCCGCCGGCAATTTCTTCTTTTGATTCAATCAGAAAGGAAAGGAAGCGCTCTTGGTGGAGATCGATGTCTGTCTTAATGCTCGCACCGATTCCGTTCCCGAATGCCATCTTGCTGAGGCCAGTGGCAATACCCCCGTGATCCAAAGTATGGGCGGCGAGGATATTTGCTCCGTGAAGGGTGTCGGCAATTTTCTTGAGCGTGCCGAAATCTGGAAGTTGATTTTCGTCGCGCGGAACCTCGATAAAAGAAATAAGTGAACCGACTTCTTTGAATTCAGGAGACACGACTTGTTTTGTGTTTCCGGGGGCGAGAGCGAAAGAGACTAGGGTAGGCGGGACATCAATGTCGTTGAATGTTCCTGACATGGAATCTTTTCCACCGATCGCTCCGAGGCGGAGTTCATGCTGTGCCTTGAAGGCACCGAGTAGTGCTGCGAAGGGAAGTCCCCAGCGGGAAGAGTCATCCCCAAGCTTTGGAAAGTATTCCTGGAGAGTGAGACGAATGTCGCTTAAGCGGGCGCCTGAAGCGACGGCCCGGCAGACAGATTCGGTGACGGCATAGGCGGCCCCATGATAGGGTGACCATGTTGCGATATTGGCATTAAAGCCCCAAGACATGTGAGTGCAGATCTTAGTTTGACCATCCAGAAAGGGGAGGGTTGCCACCATGGCATCGACAGGTGTGCACTGGTGCTTTCCTCCAAATGGCGAGAGCACGGTTCCTGCTCCGACTGATGAATCAAACATTTCACCAAGGCCTTTTTGGGAAGAAATATTGAGGTCACCCAGTGCATCGGCAAAGCTTTCGAACGCGATGCAATCGAGTGGAGATTCTGTGCCGATCACCTCGACATGGACATCGGCTTCTTGTTGCACGCCGTTTGTATTGAGGAATTCGCGAGTGAGATCGACAATGGTCTTGCCGCGCCAGGTCATACGAAGACGACCGGTGTCGGTAACGGTGGCGACGTGGACACATTCTAGGTTTTCGTTGTCAGATTCAGCAATGAAGTAAGAAATTTCCGAGGGATCAACACAAATAGCCATACGTTCCTGCGATTCCGAAATGGCAAGTTCAGTCCCATCAAGGCCATCATATTTCTTGGGGACAGCATCAAGGTTGATTTCAAGGCTATCGGCAATTTCGCCGATCGCGACCGATATTCCTCCTGCTCCAAAGTCGTTGCAGATCTTTATCTTAGGCGCAAGTTCAGGGTTTCTAAAGAGGCGCTGAATTTTGCGTTCGGTGGGAGCGTCCCCTTTTTGAACTTCGGCTGAATTATCTAAAGCGTCGTCGGTGTGTTCCTTCGATGAACCGGTGGCTCCACCAACCCCATCGCGTCCAGTGCGTCCTCCGATAAGGAGAATGTAATCGCCATTTTCGGGGCCTCCTCGAAAGACGTTTTTTCGGGGAGCGGCGGCAACAACGGCGCCTATTTCCATACGTTTGGCAGCGTAATTGGGATGGTAAACCTCGGAGACCTTTCCGGTGGCGAGGCCTATTTGATTGCCATAAGAAGAATATCCGTGCGCGGATTCCTGACAAATTTTCCGCTGAGGAAGCTTGCCTGGAATTGTCTCGTCGTAAGGAATACGGGGGTCGGCGGCACCAGTGACCCGCATTGCTTGATATACATAAGAACGGCCTGAAAGTGGGTCTCGTATGCACCCGCCAAGGCAGGTGGCAGCACCACCGAATGGTTCGATTTCAGTGGGATGGTTGTGGGTTTCATTTTTGAATTGGACGAGCCATTCCTGTTCGTCATCCCCATCAACAACGATAGATGCAGCGTTGATTTCGTTCGAGACTTCAAGGTTGTCTAGTTCACCGGATTTCCGGAGTTCTTTCATGCCCATTAGTGCGATGTCCATGAGAGTGATTGGGCGTTCCGTGTTAGCTCCGTATACTTGGTCTCGGGTAGCGAGATAAGTGTTGTAAGTTTCTTGTATCACTTCGGTGCCTTCGTCGAAGGTGACTTTGGCGATCTTTGACATGAAGGTGGTATGACGGCAGTGGTCAGACCAATAGGTATCGAGCATGCGGAGCTCGGTGATCGTAGGTTCGCGGTCCTCTTTTTGAAAATATTTCTGAGTATGAAAAAGATCGGCGGTCGACATCGCGAGACCGAGTTCGCTGCGGAAGTGCTCAAATTCTGCCTCGGTTTTTTGATTGAATCCCTCGAGGATGGCGACGTCTTTGGGCTCGGGGGATTCGGTGCGTTGATAAGGCGCGTTAACTGAGACTTCGTGGGAATCAACCGGATTGATGAGATATCTCTTGATCGCTTCCAAATTCTCTTTGGAGAGCTGGCCGGTCAGGATAATGACACGGGCAGAAGAAACGAAGGGGCGCTCTTTGCCGGTTAGGATCTGAACGCATTGAGCGGCTGAGTCGGCTCGTTGGTCGAATTGACCGGGAAGAAATTCCACGGCAAAGGCGGTTTCATCAGAGCTAAGTGAGAGCTCGGTCGAAGAGGTTTCGACTTGAGGTTCGGAGAGGATAAGTTGAGTCGCTTTAGCAAATTCCTCGTCGGTCAAACCATCGAGATCATATCGTTGAACGATGCGGGCTGATTTGAGGCTTTCTATCGCAAGATTGTTGCGGAGATCACTGATGAGGTGAGCGGAGTCGTTGGCAAAAGGGGCGGTTTTTTCGACGAAAAGGCGATGCATGGCGGTGAAGCCGTGAGATTAGTTGACGGGAAGGAAGGGAGCAAGGGGAATGAAAGCTGACCCGCAGAGACTGGTTTTTGGGGCCTCTACGATAAAAGAGGGTTCTTTGTGAAGTCCACGGAATCAATCTCCAGAGTAAACTCTTACCCGATAGAAACGATTGCGCTCGTTATTTGGGCTTCGGTCAACAAGGACTGACACTTTCGAAGTTGCGACTATCGGCTCGCCGACGGGGATCCAGCCGATTGAGGGATCGGAGAACGCTTCTAGTTGATAACTCTTTCCGAGTTGGCTGGTGAAGTTGATGCTTGGTTCGTTGGCGAGGTTGGTCAAACTGATGATTTCAGGCGCAATCTCCGAGGCGTTTTCATCAAAACAAATGGCTCTGAGGCGCATAAAGTGGGTCCGGTTTTGATCGGCTGTTACTAGGGCCACTGCGCGGAAGCTTTCCGTTAAGTCTGATGAGGAAAGAGTCTCCACATGGATAGATGCAGAATCGCTTCGCCAATTTTTAAGATCATCCGAAACTTCTGCAATAACTGAAAATCTCTTTGGGTCGAGCTGTCGGTTTGTCCAAGTGAGATTCAGAGTTTTTGATTCTGCATCGAAAATTGGAGTCGGAAAATTCTCATTGTCTTGAGTAGAAGGGTCTAGGCCGAGGATGAACTCGAAAAGGTTAGAAATACCGTCGTTGTCCGGATCGTTTTCTTTTTCGGTTTCACCTGGAGTGCTCTTTTCAAAGGTTCGATCCACCCATGCGAGATAGGAGTCGTGAACTGTCACTTTAATTTCCTGAGATTGATCAAAGTCAAAGGCGGTGGCATTGAGACGGAGATTGTAAGTGCCAGGAAGATCGAAGCGAATCTCGCTGAAGGGCTCATTGGGAGTGATGAAAATCACCGGGGCTGGCCCATCAAGAAGTGCCCACTGGAAGGTGACGGAAGCTGGGCTGACCGAACCATAAGAAACAAATGGATCAATAGTTAGATTGTTTGGAAGCGTGATAGTTTCAGTGGGAGTGGTCCTGACGAAGAAGGTTCCTGAGTTTCCTGGCGTCCCATTAATGGTTAGCGCTGGAGCCCAATTGGGCTTAAGATTCCAAGAATCAACTGGAAGTAAGGGGTCGTTAAATTCGAGGGAGAAGCCAGATCCATTGGACGCGGGATACCAGTTATTATATTTAAAATCTTGGATTCCAGCTTTGATGTTGGGGAGTTCAAGACGAATCCGCTCGCCTCCATTACTGAGCTTACCATCATATTGGCCTGCGACCGCAAGTGAGTCACCATAGCGGGTTTCGAAAGAAAGTTGATTGCTCACGAGGATGATAAATTCACCGGGCTGAAGAGTGAGATTGGGGAAGGTAAAGCGGATGCCCTCCGTGAATTGAAGGCCTTCCAAATCCAGGGCCTCCAAGCCGATGTTTTGAAGTTCAATGAACTCAAATTCAGATCCTCCAAGAGGATCATACATGATTTCGGTTATTCGAAGATTTTGGATGAGAAGGAGCTCGGAAGTGAGTGGGCTGTTGTTGGTGTAGCCCGGACTGGGAACGAAAAATTCCTCGTGGTTGGAACTGCCATCTGGGCTTCTTCCACGGGAGAGGTCAGAGCGTTGGTTCACAAAATGGATTTGATCAATCATAACTCCATTTGCACCCAGAAGGGAGATCCATTCATTTTCGGATGCGAGTTTGAACGGAAGTTCATCAGCTTTTAAAGGATCGGCCGATTCCCCACTGGGAGTTAGGAGTGCAAAACCCTCCGGTGCGATAAAACTCAGCTCGGGTAGGGTGTGCTTCCGGGGAAAGCTGACGGGTTTATCACTCATGGAAAGACCGCCGAGAGCAACTGGTTGGCTTAAGGGGTTAAATAATTCAATAAACTCATCTTCGAAAACCGTATCATCTTCGGAGAGCCATTCGTTAACACGAATTTCGCCGGGTTCCCCAAGTTCGAGTGATCGATTTATTGCCCCAAGGGTTGGGGGCGAAAGTTGCCAAATATCATTAATTCGGGAGATGGAGTAATCTGGGATTTGAAGGCCAAATTTTACTGTATCGATCACAGTATTGTCATTGGTAGCAGTATCAAAGAGCGACAGTGATTCTCCGTTCGCATTCAGTTTAAATCCGGTAGATAGTTCGGGGAGGTCTGGCGTTGAATCACTATAAAGAAGGAGGAATCCGTTAGCTGGAATCATCGTATTTGGGGGGAAGATAAAGCGGGTGGGGTCTGACGAATCATCAGAAAGAGACATTCCTCCCAGATTTTTTGGTAAAGCACTCGTGTTATGGATTTCGACAACGTCGGGAAAGTTGCCACCCACTTTTCGAGTGGAATTATTTACAGCGAGGATTTCGCTCAGGTAGAGAGATCCGTGGGGCGACTCAAGATTGCTCGTGCTTGTTGCGAGTGGGAGAGATTCGGGAGGTCCAATCGTTGGAGCGATTTCATTTTCAATAAAAATTCTCCGCGCATCCATAAAAGTTCGCATTTGCTCAATCCGGGGCTGAGGCACCCAGTCCGTGAGGCTGTTATCGAGAAGTTCATCAAACTCCGGCTTTGAGAAGCTAGTTTGCAGTAGCTTGCGAAGACTTTTGAAGTAGCGTTCGATGATGAGTGGGTTGGTGAAGATCGGAACAAATGGATCCAAAACGTCATCATCACCGATCATATCGAAAAGCGTATGCTCTGGATCATCGATACTGCTACCATCACCGATGCTGAGGATGGTGTCGAGATCGTGGGGGAGGAGGACAAAGCGAGAGGCTTGGAGGCCGCGATACGCGGAGAAATCGTCATCCGCCCCATTGCTAATATTCGTTTCCCCGTTGGCGAGGATTGTCATGGCTGCGAACCAATTCATCCATTGATCAAGGTTAATTGAGGCCTCGAGTTGCTCAATGAAATCGTCATCTTCAGACGCGTTGTTGATGATGCGAAGCATTTCATCGAGATCGCTCCAGTCGTTTTCGCTGCTGTTGGTTTGCTTGCTCCAGCCATCTGATTCGTATCTGCCTATATTCCCATCTCTCCAGCGCAGATCACGGTCAGGTCTGACTTTTTTGTAAATGTTTCCTCCATCATCGGGTTCGAACTTTTCTTTAAGGAATTCACCAGAGAGAGGTTGAACATGAACTATGGAGCCGTAGTCGAATGCATCGTCACGAGCGATGTTTTCTCCATTGATTCTGACTTGTGCTCTAAAGGTATCTGGGGCCTGCATGCCCGACGCTTCAAACAGCTTCATGCCGAGAAATTGAAGGTAGGTGAACTTGGTGTTCAGGTTCATTGTCGTCATGTTGTTCCATTCATTATCCCGGGGGAGGGTGACCCTCATGGGGACAGGGTCATGATTTCGACTACCCGCACCACGGACTCTTATTCCCGCGTTGTAGCGAATTTCTGGTCCAGATCCGTCATCGAGAATGAGAGTTGCATTCATCTGAGCATTGCTTTGTCGTCGGATGTCGCGCCATTGGTTAAATTCGGGGGTTGGCATGATGAGCCGATAGAAGGCGTGGTCGAAGGTATTAGGCTCGTCGTCAACCTGAAGTAATGCGTTAGCGGTTTGCCCATTGTCAGCGGGGGCCGGCCAGGTCCGGGTATTGGTTCCGTCGCTGGATTCGACGTAGAATTCAATGACAGTTCCGTCTGGTTGAGGGGGGAGTATCGCTCCGAAGATACCATCACCCGGTGCGCTATCGTAATTCTCGCCATCGTCGAACATGGGAGTGGTACGGAACGGCTCAGGATTTCGGTCGGAAATTCGGTAGTGAAGGGTGCCACTAATTATCTCGCCGGTTTCGCCCCTTAATTCAGCGATGATGCCGATGGAGTCAGAGGAAGTGGGGATGGCTGGACGATGTTCAAGATCTAGAATGAAGGGCGCTGAGTTACGAGATGCCATGGAATTGGCGGCACCGGGGCTGGGTAGGTTTTCGTTACTGAACCCCCAGTTCTGTCCCTGTTTGTTACTCAAGGATTGGTCGATAAGTTCTAGCGAACTTCCTTGCCCATCAGCGGGAGAAACCCAGTCCCAGCCAGGTTCGTTATCAACACTAGTTCGTACCCTTCGAGCCCAATCTCCCTGATCGTGGTAGCGAACTTCATCGACCTGATCTCCGTTGTCATCAATAAGCCGGAGACGTTCACGGCTGTTACTCAGTTTTCCAGTCCAATTTCCAAGCACCTTTGGAATGGCGCCATAGGTTGCCTCAAAGGTCGTGGTGTCTGCACTAATAACCAGAAATTCGCCTGCTGCCACCGTGACATCAGGGAAGGTGAAGTTAACACCGCTATCTAACTGCCAGCCATCAATAGAGATTGGCAAGGAACCGATGTTCACTAGTTCGATGAATTCTTCCAGCTCATTTCCGGAAGTTGGATTGAACATAATTTCATTAATAACGATGTTTTTAGCGAAGGGGTTGACCTCGATTTCAACTTCGACTTCTCCCGAGTCCAGTGTTCCATCGTTAGCGATGTAGGAAAAAGTATCAGAACCAAAAAAGTTAGGTTCCGGTCGGTAAGTGAATGAACCATTTGCAGAGAGGTTCAAAGTCCCATTGCTGACATTTTTTGAAAGGGTAGCAGTAAGAGCTTTGCCCTCGACATCAAAATCGTTGGTGAGGACTCCCTCACTTGTTTTAATGATCAGTTCTTCACCGATTTGTGTTTCGTAGTGATCTCCTTGCGTTTGTGGAGGGTCATCAACGGGCTCCACGGTGATGTAGACCGTGGCTTCATTGGATTCCTGAAATGAATCACTTGCGCGATATGTAAAGGTATCGGTTCCACTAAAATTGATGTCAGGAATATAAATAAATCCACCAGTCTCCCCGAGAGTGAGAGTGCCATTGATAGGCTCGGAAACAAGAATCGCGGTAAGGAGGTCTGAATCTAAATCGTTGGCAAGAATTCCCTCTGCCCCTAGGCGGATCATAGGAGAATCCTCAGAAATTAAGTAGGAGTTATCGGTGGCAATTGGTGGGGCATTTACAAGTATTGAGACCGTAACTGTCTCTGATTCAAGCAGGCCATCACTTGCTCGGTAGGTAAAGGTATCTGTTCCCGAAAATCCTAAAGCGGGAGAATAAGTGAATGAGCCATCTTGGATGAGATTTAACGTTCCCGAAGAAGTTGTGGAAACGAGAGCTGCTTTTAGACTGGAGTTATCGAGATCCGAATCGTTGTTTAACACACCGTCGGCGATCTTCACTGTGAGAGGTTTCAGAGGGGCCGTCAGATAACTTTCGGGTAGGGCGCTCGGAGCATCATTTATTGGCGCGACGTCTATGATGACTGTCACCGGACGGCTGGAGTCGGAGCCATCGTTTGCTCGATAGGTGAAGGAATCACGACCAAAAAAATTAAAGGAAGGGCTATAAGTGAAGCCTCCGTCGTCTGCGAGAGCAAGGGTTCCATTAGCTGGTTGGGTTTCTATGATGGCGCTCAGATCACTCCCTTCTGGATCGGAATCGTTTTGTAAAACGCCCAAAGGTCCTGCTACAACCAAAGGACTATCTTCGACAGCCGAGTAGGTTTCGGGAGTCGTTTCAGGGAAATCGTTGGGGCCGCTAATGATATTGAGATTAACGGTAGCGGCGGGAGTGAAGAATTCCCCGTCTGTGACACGATAAGTGAAAGTATCCGATCCTTCGTAGTTGACCTCGGGAATATAAAGAAAGGTTCCATTGGGATTAAAATCGATTGTTCCATTCTGTGGTCCCGAAAGCAATTCGGCGACAAGGCGATCATTTTCTGGGTCAGTATCGTTAGCTGTAACACCTGCGGAGAGAGTACGTTTCCCAAGAAGGTAGGCGTTCATGCTGATATCGCTACTACGTCCGTCGTCTTGATGAACCTCAATTGCTAGAACATTGGTTCCTTCCTCAAGCAAGCTCGTGGGAATCTCAGCCTCATTCCAAACTCCCTCACCAGTGCGTCCAGGGTTCAAGAGAGCGCCTTCCGTTGCTGAGGCGTCTGGAGCGAGATTGTCGAGCACTACGCGTGTTCCGTTCAGATAAATTGCGCACCCATCGTCGCGGACATAGCCTACAACCAACTTATAAAAATCTGACGCGTCGGTAATCGTGAAATCATGACGAAAATAGGTGGTGATATACTTGTTTTCAGAGTTTTCACCGAAGGAAACGGTGGTTTCTTCGTCTCCATCACCGTAGCCAAGTTCTGCTGGTCCGGTGGCCCAGTTGGAATCGTTAAAGTTGGTATTACGCCATGCAATGCCTAGGTCCACGCCTGTGTCGAGATAGGCCCAGTTTGCACCAGCGGAGACCAAAGCTTCAGTGGGGCCAGGTGTTACGACGACTTTTAAATTATCAATTGCCCAAGACTTGTCGGATCCTGCTTCCCAACCATCACCTGTAACGAACCAGCGAATGGTAGCGCTAGATGCGGTGTGAGGAATATTGCTCAATGATTGGACTTGTCCCATGTCATAGCCCGCATCGGGGGAAGACTGAGCTGAGTTGAATCCGATGTTTTCATCTCGAAAGATTAAGGATCCGGCTGGGTAGCCAAACGATCCACCGTTACCAACGTTTCTAAATGTTTCGGCAAAAATTTCGACACCATCGAGTGTAATGGTGAAGCGTTCATCACTATCCCAGGAATCGATGACCCCAAGAAGGAAGTCCAAACCCAGCGATTGATGTGGCGGTAAATTCTCAAGGGTGAGAATGGTAGGCTCTGATGGATTTCCGCGTGCTTGATTTCGGAGAAATTCATTCGAAAAGATGTCATCTCCATTTCCACGGCCTTCGAAACCTTGAACCGATTCCTGTATCCCAGGACCTTTGATCAAAGGTGACAAGTCCGTCGAGTTGAAGTTGCTTTCGAAGACGATTTGATCTCCTTGCTTGGTGGAGATGATTTCAAGAGGGATGTTTTCGAGAGTATCATAGCTGTCGTTGGATGCGATTGGTGGGTCGTTGATGGGTGCGATTTCAAATGTTGCCAATACTGGCTCGGATACATCGGTGCCATCGCTTACGCGGTAGGTGAATGTCGCAGTGCCAAAAAACCCAGGGTCTGGACTGTAGTTAAATGATCCATCCGCGTTGAGATTGAGAGTGCCCTCGTTTACATCGTCGACTAGCACGGCCGAGATCGAATCGTTTTCTAGGTCGGTGTCGTTACTAAGAATACCGGGGGCGGATTGATTAAGTGTTGTATTTTCAGTGCCTGAATAGATTTCGGGTAGGACGACTGGTGGATCATTTATGGGAGTGACAGCTAGGGTAACATTGGCTACGAGTGAATCGCCGCTAGCATCACGGGCAAGGTAGGTGAAGTTATCGTTACCATTGAAATTAAGAGATGGTTGGTAGGTGAAGGTGCCATCAGAGTTGAAATTTAGAGTTCCGTTGAGTGGAGGGGTTTGAAGGATGGCTTCAAGTTCACTGCCGGTATCGTTGCTAAGCACGCCTCCTCCATTCGAAGGTATTGCGATTTCAATGTCGTCGAACCAGCTATTAGTCACTTCGTTCCTTGAGTTTGATTTGCTGGAGAATGCTCCAAGGACGATTGCGTGATCTCCGGCGTCCAAAGAGATGGTGAAACTTGCTTCCTGCCATCCTGAATCATCTAAGCCGGCTCCTCCAATACCATCGCCTCGAAAGCGGGTGAGTGAATTGTCGATGTCAGTTCCGTAACGGACACCGTCTATTTCAAAGAGGGCTTCACCATATTCATCGGCATCATAGTCGTTCGAAAAAGTAATGCGGTAACGAAACGAAATGGTAGCGTCGGCCGGTGCTTCCAAAGTAAAATTACGCTGCCATCCCCCTGAGGTCGATGGGTTGTTGTTGAGCCGACGACCGACCTCTACAAAAAGTGCTCCGCCGGTAAACCCTCCGTTCGGATCGAGGTTGCCATTGGCATTATTAGGGCGGGAGGTATTGTTGAAAGTGTCATCAATGTAGGTAAATCCGGAAAGAGGCGATTCAGAAGTGGGTGTGAGGTTTATAAAAAATCCAACATCGGAGCTGGTTAAACTTGCTTGGTGAACTTCTACTGCAATCGTATTATTTCCTTCTTCAAGAATGCCGGAAAGATTGAGGCTTGCGTTTCCAAAGTTATTTTCATCTGCGGTTTGGATGAGGGTATTCGTGGTGATTGGTCCAGCAGGAATCGTGTCGCTTCGAAATACTTCGGTGCCATTGATGTAGATGATTCCGCCATCATCAATTAAGTGTTCAAGGTTCCAGAAGGTCTCGGTAGCTTGGATAGCGCTAAGCGAAAAGTTTTGGCGAAAGAGATAGGTGGTTATGAGGTTTTGATCATTCCCTGCTGCTCTGAGTCCCTCCAAGACAGAAGGTGTTCCGGGAGGAAACCCATCGATGAGACCTCCTTGAAATGGAGCATCTCCTGTAGACCATGGTCCATTGGCAGAAGTCGCGGTCGCAAATTGCGGAGTGTTCCAAATGAGTCCGTTGGCGTCTTGGGGGTAGGTTTGATTGAAGCCATTTTCATTTTCAATGCGATCAAGGTATTCCCAAGTTGGAGAAAGAACTGAGCGCCCTACTTCAAAGGTGGCAGAGAGGATTTTGCCACCCTTTGAAATGGTCAAAGTTCCGTCCTCGTCTACCGCGAAGCTGTCATCGTTTGCAACCGGAGCAGCGGTGAGCTTTGTGGCAAAAGCAATGAAAAGGCATAAGGCTTTTCTGGGAGATGGACGGCGCTTGTCTGAAGGCATGATTAGGAACGATATGATACGATGGTGCTACCTTTTCTGGTAGACTCGAACGTAGTCGATGAGATAGCGGATTGGAAAGATTGAGTTGTCAATCTTCCCACCCCATGTCCCGCCTAAAGCGAGGTTAAGGATTAGGTAATGTGGCTTGTGAAATGGATTTCCGCCAGAGGTTTCTGCCTTTGCTACTCTGAAGCTATGGTAGCGTTTTCCGTCAAAAGAAAAGTGAATGAATTTGGCATCCCATTCGATGGAGTAAGTGTGGAAATCTTCCCAGATATTTTTGGTTTTCCGTATTTTATGGTCGGAGGCGTGTTTGCGATTTTGGCGAAAGTGGGCATTACCATGGATTTCCCCAGGAGCTTTACCAACGAATTCCAAGATATCAATTTCTCCGCAGCTTGGCCACCCGACTTGTGGGATGTTGTTACCAAGTGTCCAAATGGCCGGCCAGACTCCCTGACCCTTCGGCAGCTTGGCACGTACTTCGATTTTACCAAATTTCCACGAAGCCAAACCCTTGGTTTGGAGACTGGCTGAGGTGTATTCAATTTTAGGGAGCTTTTTGGAGGGGGTATCTGAAAGATGAGAGGCTGCAAAAAACTCGCGATGTCCCTCGATGATTAAGTGCCCATTTTCAAGCCTGGCATTTTTCAGCCTTTTAGTCGTGTAGAATTGCTTCTCGGCATTGCGGACGAAGCCGGATTCGTAGCCCCATCTCTCGGGGTCAGGATGGCCGGTCCCTGTAAACTCATCCGACCAAACGATTTGCCATTCGTTCTTGTTGGATGCACCCAGGGCAGAAGCAACAAGCGTTAAAAAAATGAAGGGGAATAGCAATAATTCCATTATATAGAGGACGGTATGAGTGATGGTGAATATTTCAGAAAGGCGGCCTTTAAAGGGGTTTTTCTTGGAGATGAGACTTCCCGTCGTCCTAAGTTGAATGGTTTTCATTCTTTTGCATTAGGGGTCGGTTGGATAATCGTAAAAAAGACCGTGCACCCAAAGGCGCACGGTCGAACTGAAATTGAAGAAGTTACTTTTTCTTTGTGTGAAGAGTAGCCCGGCTCTTTTCAAGTAGAGCTTTGGTGGCTTTGATGCCTTCGTCCTCAGAGAGTTTGCGACCCTCATATTCGACTCCAACCCAGCCATGATAATCATGATCGAGAACGATTCCTAAGGCCTTGGTGAAATCGGTCTTGGTCTCCTCGCCTTTATCATCGAATTCATGTGACTTTGCGGAAACACCCTTAGCAAAAGGCATGAGTTCTTTAAGGCCTTTGTAGCGGTCATATCCGTGGAAGTTACCGAAATCGGGAAGAGAGCCGCAGTTATCCAGTCCGACATCCTTTAGGACTTTTGACATCCAGGCCCCGTTTGAAGAGAGACCTCCGTGGTTTTCCACAATAATATTAATTTGATGATCTTGGGCGAAAGTAGAGAGGGAGCTTAGGCCCTTGACGCAATTCGCTGCTTTTTCGGCGTCATCATTGCCTTCTCCATGGGAGTTTACACGGATCGAGTGACATCCAAGCCGTTTGGCTGCTTCCACCCATTTCTTATGATTATCGATGGTCTTTTGACGCTTTTGATCAGAACCGGCGCCAATATGTCCTTCACCATCGACCATGATCAGCACGTTTGTCATGCCAAGATCGGAGACCCGCTTGTTGAGTTCGCCAAGATATTTATTGTCGTTTGCCTTGTCTTTAAAGAATTGATTTACGTATTCAAGTGCAAGGATGTTGTAGGTTTTCTTGGTGTATTCGGGCCAATCCATATTGGTCATTTTACCCCCTTTTAAAGCCCGATGATTAGACCATTGGGCGAGAGAGATCGTGAAGAGATCTTCAGCCGTTGTTGTTGGGTGTTTACCATGGTGATCTGCGAGGGCTGCGGTAGTGAGGGCCGCAAAAGATGTGTGTATGAAGTGGCGACGTTGCATTGCGGTGAGTTTCGTAGTGGACGGGAGCGAAGGAAAGGCGAAAGTGCCTCGAGCCATGAGTATTACGACAAAAAGGGGGGATAAGGGGTTTACCGATTTATTGTTTGGAGGAAAAGTTTCCAAAGGAGATCCTCAGATAGAGGCACTGGGGGCTGTTGATGAATTAAACGCGAATCTAGGAATTGCGCGTGTTCTTTTGGATGGAGAGATAGCTAAGGCAATTGACCAGATTCAAGAGTGGTTAGTGACCTTGATGGGAGAGCTCGCAATGCCGTTTGGGAAGGAGATCGAGTATGAGAAAGCTGGTTTTGGACGTATTTCAATAACGGAAATCCAGTGGCTCGAGGACTGGAGCGCTTCAATTGAGAAGGAGGAAAAATTTAAGGGCTGGCTGAGGCCCGGGGAGCGAGGAGGGGAATTGTCTGCCCGGATTCATCTTGCTAGGACAGTCGCGAGGAGAGCGGAGCGTCGGAGCTGGGATGTTGTAGATGAAGTGGCGTCTGCTGAAGTCAGGATTTTTCTGAACCGACTTTCTGACGCGCTTTGGTTGCTTGCCAGTGCCAGCGAGAAATTATGAGCGTAAAAAACCGCTTACCTAAGCTGAGCGGCTTTTAATGGAAATGTGCCGAGGTGGTCTTAG
>Ga0213868_10003060_pt1 | contig 15752 bp, 16 predicted proteins | sample PICome_9_FD_160087 | JGI IMG/M metagenome (GOLD analysis project Ga0213868, IMG submission 160087) | Coastal seawater microbial communities near Pivers Island, North Carolina, United States - PICO127 | ecosystem: Environmental > Aquatic > Marine > Coastal | place: USA: North Carolina...
GACTGTGAGAAAGAGTCGGATCAGCCAATCGAAGCAAGTTCGGTTGATAGAACACTTCATAGCCGGAACCACAGCACGAACGGCGGCCAGCCCCACAAGTAAATATCATAAATTAAGGTACATCAACGCCAAACAAGGAAATGTCGTATTCTAAAACTTGAGACACATCTGCAAAAATACTTACCCAAAATTAACGTAATTGTAACGGTTGCGTTGAAAACTCATCAGAATTACATCGTATTTGAGTAAAAAGTGGGAACATATTGATTTCCGTAAACACTGGTCCCACCTTGTGGCCTGAAAAATCAAACCGTGAAACTTTTTGTCCAGCATTCAATGCAGTGACAAGCAAAGACGAATAGTCAGAAACATAAAGATCGGCAGCGGGTATATTCCAGTTTGGATAGATTAAATAATCGCCCAGGTTCATATCTATGTAAATATCTGGGTCGCTTCGCTGATGCAATAAGATCCCTAAACGACAATTAGGCGGTAAAACTTCTAAAAAGAATCCGAGTTTTCGTCTGAATGACTTATGATCCAGGCGACCATCTTCTACAAGCGTTTGCGCAAATAAAATAACATCATAATTATCGGTGAGTGTCTTTTTAAATCTACCAATATTGGGGTCACCAATGCAATCATAGCATACAACATTCCCCAAGAAAATATTTTCAAACGTGTGAATGTCAGTTTCAGAAAAGACTAACGCTTTGTCTATGCACTTTGGACAAAAACGGGTAAAAATTTTACCTACATATTTGTTGTTATAAAAAGCTGCCAATCCAAATAATAATAGCGATGCAAAACTGACTTCATGCCTTTTTAAAGATAAATAAAAAACGTAAAGGTATGTGTACAATTTACGCCGAAGAAGGCTCAAAAACGAAAAAAAAGATCGTTCCAATCTAGGCTTGAAATTACCATGCTGGAAATAGATTACTTTTTTTCCGGCGTTTTTTGCCCTAATTGCAAAAATTATATCAGGCAATCTGTGGCCAAAAATAACAACACCATCATAAGCATCTAGATAATCTTCTTGTGAAAAGTAATCTTCCCAGCTCTCATCGTCAAAGCTAAGAAAAACAACTTCATCGCTTTGTGTAAGTTGGTTACTAAGCCATACAGGGTACCTCCCGAGGAGTGTAGAATTCAAGTCAAAAAAGATATATCGCATCTATTGCCGCCTTTGATATTGAATTTAATCAAACAGTGTTGTGCAGAGCCATGATGTTGGATTGCATACATCTAAAAAATTCGCAATTAATTCTAACATAATCATTTGTTCAAACTACGGCACTAACTCTTGAAGTGCACATAAGCATTTGCGTTTCTGCCTGTTCGGGTAGTTTCTAAGCACTTTTGGCGGGCCTTATGTAGGAACCTTTTTTATAAGTCACGTTATGCAAAACAAAGGTTGCACACGGCCTCAGACACAATAATCTGAGCCAGATTATTGCCAAGTCTGAAGTAGTTATCTTTTTACCCCACTGGCGCAATGCTTTCTGAGCCGGAACATAAAGTTAACGAGCACTCAAAAATTTATCTGCGCAGTAGGATGCAAGAAATTATTAACTCCAATTGCAGTATACAATGGAAATAGCGCAACCAAAACTACTATTTTCAAACTGTTCTTTGATAATTTGAGCGAAAGGGACATCAAGAAAATTTCAATATATCGCATGAACATGTTAATCCGCAAAGCTACTATAGGATGATCGTGTAAGCTTAACAGGACCAGTATAGAAGAGAATAGCCAAAAGAGGCCTGCGTCGTATGTAGATGACGAACCTTTAACAAAAAATCTCACAAAAAGAAAAACACAAAAAATATATATCCTGTAGATATAGTCACTTAAGTCTAATTTACCTACAAAATCATATCTTGGAAGTAAATCTCTAGGCAAAAAAAACAAAAAAATAATAAAAACAAAGATGCTCAAGTAAAATAATTTAAACCGATAATTTTGAGGGTATAACAATGCGAAAATGGCGCTTTTATGAAACGTTACAAGAATGCCGACAACTATTCGACCTATGAAACTTGGGTATTTAAGGACAACAAAATAAGACAAAGCCATTGCAAAGCCCTGTGGTAAACCGTTCATAGTATATGGAACAAAGAAAACTGAAAAAAATACAAAATTTGAAAAAAAATAACTCAGTTTGTAATATGTACAAATACGGTAATTAAAATATATTATCAAAAATGAAAGGGTAAAATTATAAAGACCAAAACCTAGAGATGTCCATTTAAAAAAATACATAGTTATTAGCTGAAGTGGCTCAATAAACAATGCATAACTAGAAAAGTTTTTGTCAATGGATTCGTATATGTTTAAATAATTGCTATAGTCAGCTCCACCGCTTGATCTAAATGAAATTACAAAACAGAAAATTGTTGAGAGAATTAAAGTGGAGAACGATATTATACTCCGCATGCTATGCATTTTTTACAAAAAATCCATTAATGAAACCTTTTGACCACGCCCTGGCGTTAGCTGAATTTAAAAGAATGCCGAATATTGTCTTTGCTGCGAACACAATTAGTCTATTTAAGACAAATAAAAGTTCATGCGTCCCAAAAGATCCATTGCACACAACCTTAACAAAATATCCATGACCCATTCCATAATTATAGGATTTTGTATTTGAAAACTTTCCAGCTGGTGGATGAATAACGTATAGACTTGGTATATATGAGATCTGATCGCAAACCTTTGTCAATCGCCATACAAAATCCCAGTCCTCACAAGCTCCGTATTTTGCACCCACGCCAAGATCGCAATTAAACTTTAGTGATTTAGCAATTTCATATTTAACCACTATTCCATTCGAGCAAACTCTGCCTGGAAATTTATCGATGGAGACAAGACATTCGCTTTTGTATTTAGAATGGGTGGATGAGCTTCTATCTACACCTCTGACACCAATAATAAGAGCCTTAGGGCTTTTTTGTGTATTTAACATCACGAGCAATTTATCTAAAATTTTTTCATCGAAATAGCTATTATCATCGAGAAACATTACATATTTTGAACTGTTTCTATCGAGTCCAATATTGCGTGCATTGCTCAAACCATAATCTTGTGTTGATATATATAAAACTGATTTGTTTTCGGAAAACGTTTTTGTTAAAAATTCAACATCATCTGCGTTGTCGGTCTGGTGCACCAATATTAATTTAAGATTATAGTTTAATAATAAATTTTGCACTTCAATAAAGTTGTCAGCGGCACGGACTACAGTATCTCTTGAGCCAATTATTCCCACTATGAAACTAAGTAACGTCATATCTTAAGGCTGATTCAAAGTTATTGATTGATTGAGCTTGTCGATGATATCTATGATTGGCAACTTATAGCTTGTTTCAATAGATAAACGCATGTGCGTCCTCCGATGTAATTTGAATTTACGTTGAATATGACTTTAAACTAATATACAATTATGTGAAATTTTTAGAGCGAAAACATCTAGAAACACTTTGCTGCATCTAACGAAGATATTTATGGAGTGAAGCAAAATTGCGCACCTTTTTTAACATACTTTTTATTTGGATGTGTTTTTGATTAAGTAATCAAAGTTATTTAGATTGAAATCCATATTGTTTCTCGGCAAACACATAACCCAACTCATCGATTGCCGTCTTCCTTCAGATATAATGAGCCACGCTATATCTTCGGGTAGACGGTTCAACTCTGCTATATTACTCACATCACGCGGCCCGCTTGTAAAAGTAAACAAATCAAAATTCACTGATAAGTCATCAAATAAGTCTTTTCTTTCAGTCTCAGGATTGTCTCGAAGAAAATCATGTAATTCAATAACAATTATCTCGTTTCTTAGTTTTGTTAACAAACACTTGTTTTTTAACAAATGAAACTCCGCGCCTTCAATATCGATTAGTATCACAGAGTTAGATTGGTTAGTTGCAACGATTTCAGATAATGCGTTCGCACAAGCTTCTCCGTGGATTTTAACTTTATTTGCAGTACTATTCCTATTTGCGTTCTCTAATATTAATTCTCTTGAACGGTTATCGATTTCAAATGCATGTACTATCGTAACATTGCTTTGCATAGCCAAACCTACAGCGTAGTACCCGTCGGCAGCTCCAATATCGATAAAACAACTGCGATTTGATAACGCTTTTATTAGTACGTCCAATACACGTGTTTCATATATTCCAAGTAACATAGATACGCGATCATTAGATGACCACCCTGACCTATTTACTAATGAAAAACCCTTGAAAGGGCCATACTTCACAGTATCACCAATCGAACGTGATAATCTATTTACATGACTAGCTTTAATGGAGGCTAGATTTAGATCAAAGCCCAAAATAGCCAACAATTTTTTGCTGTAGTGGTTCATAGCACCCAGCAACCCAACGTTCTTTATAACTAATATTGGTTTCAATTTATTTCATCTTTCTTTTAAAGGAACGCCCGACTTTTTTTATTTTATCAACCAAATTAAAATTCCATGATTTTTGATAATGGTGGATCGCTAATGTATCGGCCGTGATGTCTGAAAACATTAACTGTTTAACGCCACGCTCTCGATCATAAGGATTATATGGATAAAAAACTTCTTTAGGTGCAAGGTAAGCGCGACTTAATTCAATTTCTTTTAGATAGGGTGTTATTATTTCCGGTATCGGCAGCATCTCTGAATTTTGAGCGTAGTGCTCAGTAATTTGGTTAATACAGCCGAGTAAAATTTCATTGTTGGGTGTTGCAACTATTACTGCCGCATTTAGCATTTTATTTGTTTCATATCCGACAACAAAATCATACATTTTTCCTATCGGTCCGAAGCCCCTTATAACTTCAATATCCGTATCGAAGTAAATACCGCCATGTTCATAAAGAAGTTCAAAGCGAACTAAATCTGACAAAAATGCCCATTGCTTTTTTTGCACAAGCTTTTTCTTCAATGGATCACTTAAATCTATATTATTTTCTGACCACTTAATAATTTCATATTCTGGAAAGTATCGCTTCCATGATTCAATACAGCGCAGATTTAAAGTGTTAAGTTCGGCACTTCCAAACCAGCAGTAGTGTATTTTTTTTTTCACATTATTCATTATTGTGTCCACGATATAGAAGATAGAATCTAAAAGAAATTATAGTGATATATTGAACAACGAGTGACATGAGTACGTACCCAAAATTTATTGCATCAATTTTTACAAGAACTAGTAGAAACGCATAGTACACCAGAATTGAATAAAAAATGCTCATGAAGTAATCTGTTATGCTAAGAAATTTAGCAGCTTTTGTGTGAATCCAAAAAAAGGAAGCGCATGCAGTATAACATATATAGAATAATATTATTTCTGTCTTGAACTCTTGTAATTTATTATTGAACGCAAAACTGTCCATCACTTTGAAAAGTAAGAGGATCGATAGTAGCAAAATTATCTGCGTGATAAAACTTAACAATGTAAATTTTAGTTCGAGAAAATTGATTTTTTTACTATTTGCACCATGCATCTTTATAAAAAGCACATTTAACGCCTCAATTATAATCGAAAACAATATATTTCCTCGCTGAGCAATTGCATATATACTGAGCAATAATTCGTCTAGCACATAGAATAATAATACTTTATCAAGCTGATTTATAGGAATTGTGGCAACGGAAGAAACATAAAAATTTACCTTTCGACGGTTGTAAATTTCATGAACCTTTGGAAAGTTGCATTCGCTTTTAACTGTGCTTCTTATTATCAGCCTCACAGTGATTGGAGCCCAAATAATAAAATCAACTAAAATTATCGCTGAAATAATATAATTAGGGGCCGTATTAATAATATTAATTGTTAACGCAATTTTTAGTACTAACGAAGTTATTAAAATACAAAAGAGAGAGAGAAATGTCTCATTGTATCTATTCAGTCCGAGGACAACGCTATTGTTAAGAAAGTAGCCTGTTATTATGATCATAAAGAGTTCGACACGACCGATGCGAATGAGATTTAATTCAAAGCAAATACCTAATATACTTGCACAAAACAAAAAGTGAAAAAAATCCTCTATGAATATTTTTTTTATTACTGTATTCACCGAGCTATGTCGTTCTATTTGGTTGAGCTCAACCAACGTGTATTGCCAATTTGATAGCTTAGATACAATTGCAAAAGTATTATAAATTGCCATTGTAAAGATTAATTCAGCCAATTGACTCGTGTTTGCTGATTTTACCAAAATACTGTAAATTAAAATTGTAGCTACAGGGTTAATTGCAAATGTTGCAATGTTTGTTAAAATTTTGGTCAAAACTTTAACTTAGTTGCTTAAGGTGCTTTTCAATTTCAGATTTGTGCCATACCGCGATATGTCGCGGAGGGTAAGGAATAATAAAATCTTCGATTAAAAATTTAGGCGGTGGAAGGTTGAAAGGTTCTCGTGTAAGATTTACTGGTCTGTACCCTCCTGACTTAATGTCAGCATTTATTTTTACGTCATCAAAATGAGTAGTTAGCAACCAAGATATATCGGAATTATCAAGATTCTTGAGTGTTTCAATCACTTTAGAGTTAGAAAGATGGAATAAAACGTCTCTACATAGCCATGCGTCTACCACGGGTAGCTTGTCCGAGGTAATGTCTATCTTTAAAAATTCAATAGATAGGTCTTTGGATTTGAAGACAACAGAATTCTCAAGTAGTTCTCTTACAATATCACCGCCTTTATAACAAAAACCGTCCGGAAATTCTACTTCCTTTATCCAATTACAATCACCACATGGAGCATCAAGCATCGAATTTATCTGATATTTCTTAAAAATACGTGGCAGTTCTTCTCTAAGGTTTTGAGTATATAAAAGCTCACTTCCTGGTCCTGAAATCGATTCATTAGATCCCCAAAAGTTTGTATCGTGTATATGGTCAAATACTTTCATGCCTTTAGACGAATTACCAAAATCGATTTTATGTCCGCCCGACGTTAATCTCCAAAGAAAAATTTTCCAAATTGGGTTTGTAATTTTATAATTTTTTTGGACCCAATTTTTCAGCGCCCATTTGCCTCTTTGTAATTTTGTCCCGTACATTGCGTTCACCTCGAGCTTACAGTCTCTGCTAATTATTCAATTTTTAATCAATAATGTATTTCGATCAGATATTTAAAAGGTATTTAAATATTTATATGATTAATAACTACATGGCTTTTATAAAAGCATCGATCAAATCGGTGCGTTCCCAGCTAAATCCGCCATCCGCTTCGGGTATGCGCCCGAAATGACCATAGGCCGCGGTACGTTGATAGATCGGTCTGTTCAGCCCCAAATGGGTGCGGATACCGCGTGGAGTGAGATCCATGCACTGCGCAACAGCTTTTTCGATCTGCTCTGCACTGACTTGGCCCGTACCAAAGGTATCGGCGTAAATCGACAGTGGACGCGCCACGCCGATGGCATAGCTGAGCTGAATGGTGCATTTTTCGGCCAAACCCGCCGCAACCACGTTTTTAGCCAAATAGCGTGCTGCATAAGCGGCCGAGCGGTCAACTTTGGTCGGATCTTTACCAGAAAACGCGCCACCGCCATGGGGGGCTGCACCGCCGTATGTGTCAACGATAATCTTGCGCCCTGTTAAGCCCGCATCCCCATCAGGGCCGCCGATCACGAATTTTCCTGTTGGATTGACGTGCCATGCGGTGTCGGCAGTGATCCACCCATCGGGCAGCGTTTCACGGATATAGGGTTCGACAAGGGCGCGGACATCTGCAGATGTCATCGTTTCGTCCAAGTGCTGGGTTGACAAAACGATTGAAGTAACGCCGACGGGCTTGCCATTTTCATAGCGCACCGACAGTTGTGATTTTGCATCTGGCCCTAAGGCGGGTTCGGTGCCGTTTTTGCGAACTTCGGCCAAACGGCGCAGGATGGCGTGGGAATATTGAATGGGCGCAGGCATCAGCGCATCGGTTTCATTGGTGGCATAGCCAAACATGATCCCTTGGTCGCCTGCCCCTTCGTCTTTGTTTTCTGCGGCATCGACACCCTGTGCGATATGGGCGGATTGTTCATGCAGTAGGTTGGTGATTTCCACAGTTTCGTGGTGAAATTTATCCTGCTCATAACCGATGTCTTTGATACAGGCGCGGGTGATTTCATCAATGCGGCCCATATATTCGGTCAGCTTTGATTGATCTGACAAACCAACCTCGCCACCAATCACAACACGGTTCGTCGTCGCGAAGGTTTCACAAGCGACGCGCGCTTCTGGCTCTTCGGCCAAAAATGCATCTAGGACTGCGTCGGAAATGCGATCACAGACTTTGTCTGGATGCCCCTCTGAAACAGACTCAGAGGTGAATACATATGTGCTTCTTGTCATGTAAAATGCTTTCTTAATATCTGTAATGTTCTGGTTTGAAAGGGCCTTCGGTTGTTACGCCGATGTATTCTGCTTGATCTTTGGCAAGTGTTGTAAGCTTCACACCGATGCGATCCAAATGCAGGCGCGCAACCTTTTCGTCCAAATGCTTTGGTAGGATGTAAACATCGTTGTTATATTCATCACCCTTTGTCCAAAGTTCGATCTGCGCCAAAACCTGGTTCGTGAACGAGGCTGACATGACAAAGGATGGGTGACCTGTTGCATTACCAAGGTTCAAGAGACGACCCTCTGACAGTAGAATAATACGGTTGCCTGATGGCATTTCGATCATATCCACCTGATCTTTGATATTGGTCCATTTGTGGTTCTTTAGGTGCGCAACTTGGATTTCATTGTCAAAGTGACCGATGTTTCCAACAATCGCCATGTCCTTCATCGCGCGCATATGTTCGATGCGAATGACGTCTTTGTTGCCTGTTGTGGTGATAAAGATGTCTGCCGTTTCAACTGCGTCTTCGAGTGTTAGAACCTCAAACCCATCCATCGCGGCCTGAAGCGCACAAATCGGATCAACCTCAGTTACCTTAACCCGCGCACCTGCACCGCGAAGTGACGCAGCAGAGCCTTTGCCCACGTCGCCGTATCCACAGACAACTGCGGTCTTACCTGCCATCATCGTGTCTGTTGCGCGACGAATGCCGTCGACAAGGGATTCTTTACAGCCATACTTGTTGTCAAACTTGGACTTTGTAACTGAGTCATTCACATTGATCGCAGGGAACGGTAGTTGGCCATTTTTCACCAACTCATACAAGCGATGAACACCCGTTGTTGTTTCCTCTGACACGCCTTTGATCGCGTCGCGGGTTTTTGTGAACCAACCTGGCGATTGTTCCATACGCTTTTTAATCTGCGCTTTGATGACTTCTTCCTCTTCGGATTGGGGAACGGGGATGATATCTTCGCCCGCTTCGGCGCGTGCGCCCAGCAACACATACAATGTCGCGTCGCCACCATCGTCCAAAATCATGTTCGCGCCATCCGCAAACTGGAACGATTTATCCAGATAATCCCAATGTTCCTCTAGGGACTGACCCTTGATCGCGAACACGGGAATGCCTGCCGCTGCAATCGCCGCCGCCGCATGGTCCTGCGTGGAAAAGATGTTGCACGACGCCCAACGCACATCAGCGCCCAGCGCCACCAAGGTTTCAATCAAAACAGCCGTTTGGATCGTCATGTGCAACGATCCAACGATGCGCGCACCTTTCAGCGGTTGGCTGTCGCCGAATTCTGTGCGGCAGGCCATCAAACCCGGCATTTCAGTTTCAGCGATGTTTAATTCTTTGCGCCCAAATTCGGCCAAAGCAATGTCTTTTACGATGTAGTCAGTCGTCATTTCGGGGATGTCCATTAGTTAAAAAATTTTCAAGTCTTCTCACACACATCCTAGAGACAAGTGCCACCGCTTCTTTTGTGTTTGATCCATTATGGCTGCCTACAATCAATCTATCCGACAATTGCATTAAGTTATTATGGGTCTCTGGGCTGAACGGCTCGGATTCAAACACGTCCAATGCAGCACTATTTATATACCCCTCACTCAGTCCCTTGATTAATGCATGCTCGGCAATAAGGGGGCCACGTCCTACATTTACTAACTTGATACCTTTTTTAACTAACTCAATATTGTCCATATTAAGCATGTGGTAAGTGTTATCGTTAAGCGGCGCTGTAAAAATCACATAATCGACGTGGGAAAGTGCATGAGGCCACGTTACTTTCGAACAACCAGGGGCAATGTCCGATTTCTCAACATGCGGATCGTAGAACCAAACTTCCATGTCATGGGCAAGAAGCCGTTTCGCCAAATTCTGACCGATATCACCAAAACCAACAATCAGGGCCCTCGCACTCCAAAGTGACTGTCCAATGGGTTTGAACCATTCGCCCTGCTTCACTTTGCGATCTATTGTAAAAGTATCTCGGGCTAGGCCGGTTACATAGTGACACGCAAGATCTGCCACTTCGCGACCAAACACCCCTGGAGTGTTTTCGATTGGAATATTGAATTCCTCAAACGCAGCGAAATCCACGTTATTCGTGCCAACGCCCCATCGCATACAAGCCTTTAGCCTGCCTTTTACGCCGGCTTCAAGCACACGACGGCTTGCAGGATCATCCCCAATGATCCAGCCATCATAGGCGCCGATTATGTCACACAAGGCGTCTTCGGACATTTCTTGCGTAAACTCTGGAACCGTGACATCGAAGTTTGCATTTTCAAAATCTTCGGAAAATGCGTCCACCATTCCGATCATGGGGGGACATGTCAGCAGTATCTTATGCATAGTTAGTCTCCTCACCCAAGCCTTTGGCTACTGCATTTGCAAGGAACCAGTCCTCTTTTTCGTCAATATCGATGGCTTCAAGTTTTGGAATTTCGAATAAGATAGGTTTTTCACCAATGCGCGCGTTTGTTGCAGCAAAAGACGCCTTATCAAACACATAAATACATGAGTTTTCTTCATACCAAGGTTCCAAATCCTGTGTCCTAATCAGGTTATTCGGATCATGATTTATCGGAGAGCCATCACCTTTGTAAAAGCGTGTCTGAAATTTGGTTACCCCGAATGAACTATCAGCCAGACCTTTCGATTTAGCATCTTTATATTCTCCAAGCGCTTTTCCAATCGTTGCACTGGAGAGCAATGGGTTTGTCGTATGGGTCATAATATATTGATCTGCATTGGTCGCTGCCAAATCGTCTTCAATTATTAAATTCATTGATACAAAATCACCGCAGAGTTCAGGACGGCGGTCCCTGATCAGCACGCGATCACCACCTACTAAGCCATTATCTGCCAATATATCCCGCGCATCCGTGTTGATAACCACTTGATCGATTTCATCAACAGCAAGCAAAGCATCAAGGATCCATCGGAACAACGGCTTCCCAGCTAAATTTTTGAAATTCTTGCCAGACACCCGCTCACTGTGTGCCTTCATTGGAAGCAACGCTATCGTGCTCATTTCTGTCTCCTATGATAATAGCTTTATTTTTTTGCTTGGGATAAAAATATTCATCCTGCATTCTTTCAATCTTTTTTCTGCTGGCGCTGCTCCCAACATAAGAGCCCCAATACTGGCAAGCACGATAAAGTATGATTTCGCGTAAGGTGCTAAAATCTGTATTCTCTAGTTCGCGCGCATCAGAAATCACCGCATGAAAGAACATTTTACAAGCCTTCAAAAAATTCAAATTTAGATTGGGTTCAATGTCTGTCATTGCGACAGCCTCGCGCTCATACCTGATCTTAACCCTTGCCCAGTTTTCTCGGTGTATGTGTTCAACCGGACTTTCGGCTATATAAGACACAGAGCCACCTGCAGAAACTAAACGCCGCGCTAATTCTAGGTCTTCAAGCCCTGTCAGCACCTCATTAAAGCGTAGCGCATCCCATGTTGTCCGCTTAATTGCAGAGTTCGCATTGTTACAGAAATAACCAACTTGTGGTGAGGACGATTTTTCGGGGTAGTATTTCTTGAACACCATTCCTTCTGAAAACTTACTGATCCCAAGTCTTGCGATTTGTCGGCCGTATGAATACTCGCACACTCCCTCGTAAATCGGCTGCACCAAATTCTTCAACCAAAATCTATTAGTCGGGATACAGTGGGCGGATAGTAAAACTAGAACATCCCCAAGTGCAGCCGAGCAGCCCATGTTCAACGAACGTCCAAAGGAGAAATTGCTCTTCTTTATGTGCACGATCTTACAATTGTAGGACTTAGCAATTTCAATTGTTCGGTCGGTAGATCCACTATCCACCAAAACAATCTCGATCTCCCCATCATAGTCCTGATCCAAGACACTAGACAAACATTCCCGCAAGAACTCCGCCTCATTCAAAGCACGTATTACGACCGTTACATTTGGTGTGTTTGTGAAAGACATATGATTTATTCTGTATAAAAAACTTCTCGAGACGGATCAGGCGCTACAAATTCACTCTGCAGTGTTCGAGCAATGCCATCAGCCAATTGGAACGGAGGTTCAAAGTCTTCTAGTGTGTTTTTTGAACTTCGAAACTCGGTCGAAGAGGCAAATTTTTTAACCCGAATGGAACTCACTGGCAAATTTTTGCCCGTTAGCTTTGCCAAACCATCAGCCACATAACCCAACAGCATTCCCAGCCAGTATGGCAGTCTTGGACCAACGCCAGTCTTGCCCTTTAAAGTGTGCCGCACCTGAGCCACCAACTCATTCATAGTCAGGTCCGGAGTATCCACGTAATTAAAGACGCCATACTGACGATCGGATGCAATGCAGGTCTCCAAGAAAGCCACAATGTTCCCGATATAAGCCATAGACTTCTTATTCTCACCGCGCCCGACCATGAGGAATTTGCCAGAGGCAATTTGGTTCAGCAGGTTGTAGACGTTTCCGCGATTACCCTCGCCGAATATTACGGTAGGCCGCAAGATCAAGAGCGCGTTATCAGGCGCTTCCTGCCAACTCCTGAGCTTCTCCTCAGCCTCGAACTTAGTGCGCCCATATTCATTGAACGGATTAATTTCGCCGGCCTCATCAGTACCAGGCTCAGCAAAGCCGTAGACCGCGACGGTACTGGTGAAGACAATCTTTTTAATGCCCTTCTCACTGCACACTTGCGCGACGTTCTCAGCGCCATCCACATTCGTGCGCTGATACTCGGACTTGTCGCGCACGTCGTCACGGTGCACAGCCGCCAGGTTAACGACCACGTCACCCGTAATTGCAGCGCGCAAGCTCTCAACGTCACGAACATCGGCAATTTTGCACTTCTCCGGGAACTGATTACTCATCTTCAAGTCGATGATTTCGAAGTCCTGCTGCTTCAGTGAGAGCTGACGGCACAAATTCGTCCCCACGAAACCGGAACCACCTATAACCGTAATTTTTTTTGCCATGACCTAATCAATTTTGTCTTTATTATCGCGTCGGAAAATACCGGACATTCCCGATAATCCCGCACTACCGGACTTCTCAAACCCTGACGCCGCCCAGCAATTCGGCAATGTCGGCTACGCGTTCAGAGAGGCCTTCGGAGCCGCCGCAGCTCTCGATGTTGAGGCGCACCAGTGGCTCGGTGTTGGAGCGGCGCAGGTTGAAGCGCCAGTCGGCGAAGGCGAGGCTCACGCCGTCCGTTTCATCCAGTGACAGCGCCTTATCGCGGTAGGCCGCAAGCACGCGGTCAATCGCGGTGCCCGCGTCGGCGACACGGAAATTGGTTTCGCCCGAGCTTGGGAAGGCCGCAAAGCGGTCGCGCACCCAGTCGGCCAGCGACCGACCAGATTTGGACACCAGCTCGGCCACCAACAGCCACGGGATCATCCCGCTGTCGCAGTAGGCAAAGTCGCGGAAGTAATGGTGCGCCGACATTTCGCCGCCATAGATCGCATGTTCGGCCCGCATGGTTTGCTTGATAAACGCATGCCCCGTCTTGGACTGAATGGCCAAGCCGCCCTTGGCTGCTACGATGTCTTGTGTATTCCAAATCACGCGCGGGTCGTGGACGATTTTGCCACCCGCTTCTTTGTCCAAGAAGATGGAGGCCAAGAGGCCCACCACATATTCCCCCGGAACAAACCGACCCGCCCCATCAAAGAAGAAGCAGCGGTCAAAGTCCCCGTCAAAGGCCACACCCATATCAGCGCCTTCGCGCAGCACCACATCCGCCGTGACCGCGTGATTTTCGGGCAGCAGGGGGTTGGGGATGCCATTGGGAAAAGTGCTGTCTGGGTCGTGGTGCACGCGGATCACCTCAATTGGTGCGCCCCGTGCCGCCAATTGGCGGGTGATTGCGTCCACAGTCGGGCCCGCCGCGCCATTGCCCGAATTGATCACGATTTTCAGCGGCGCCAGTGTTGCCACATCGACGAACCCCAAGACGCGATACGCGTATTTTTCACGTGCGGCGCCCGCCACGTCGCGGGTTTCACCCACACGCGCGGGACTGGCCCAGTCTTGCAATTCTGCCAGCGCCTTGATCACCTGAAAATCAGCCGCGTCGTCCAGTGGCTGCGACCCAGACTTTACGATTTTCATGCCATTGTAATTGATCGGGTTGTGCGAGGCGGTCACCTCAATCCCGGCGCAGGCGCCAAATTCCGTAACGGCCCAATACATTTCCTCGGTGCCGGCCATGCCGATGTCCAATACATCCGCGCCAGCATCTATTGCTCCCCGCGCCGCAGCTGCGGCAAAGGCGGGGCTGGTTTCGCGGGCGTCAAAGCCGATCACAACAGATTGCGCGCCAAAATGCTGCGCGACGGCGCGACCAATGCGATAGGCAATGCCTTCGTCGATATTTACACCGATTTCGCCGCGAATGTCGTAAGCTTTGAAGCAGGTCAGTTCGCTCACTGTTTACCACCTCTTGGTCCTGGCGTCGTCTCAACAGCAAGACCCGCTTCCTCTTCAAGCGCATTGATCTCTGCTTTAAGCACTTCGAACTCTTCGCGTTTGCGCTCGATGAAGTTGTGCGTGAGGAGGGATTTTTCTCGGATGCCTTTTGGCGTCAGAAGATATGCGTACTGCCCCTTACGCGGGTTTTTCCTGAAATTGCCAAGCTTCACAAAGCCCTTTTCAACAAGAGCGGTGAGCACATAGTAGGCGGATCCATTTGAGATCCCAACCTCATCGGCTACCTGCCGCGTGGACATCTCTGGGTTCTGCGAAATCAAACGCATCACCTTCAAACGGATCTCCGCCTGTTGCTCTTCGCGCCGACTAGCCAAAATGACGCCCGAGAACGGCTACCGCACCAAGCCTCGCATTCGCCGCAAGCTCAGGTTTGAAAGTACAACGATGTAGATCAAGACACTTCATGACTGTTCAAACATGATTGGTAGATCAAAATGTCTCAAACTGCAATCATAAAATATCAAGATGAGACAAAATTCTCGCCTCCTACAAAGGTTGCGATGGGGTTATTTAAAGCACTTTATTTCAATTATTTATGTCATTATTTGATCATGTTTCACCGTCGATGTTGACAAAGGTAAACTATTCCAGGGACACCTTTAACCGGCCTATCATGCGTCTCCATTGCGTTGCATTCGTTCAATAGTGAGCGCCTAATTTGATAGGTAGCAAAGTGAAATAGTGGCGGCGCATGGAGCAGTCGCGATTTTGTAAATCATCAATCTCGTGGTAACGGCCGCGGTGTTACAGTTCGCCAAACTGGACATTTGAGCATAATTGTAGAGCGCTACATGATCGCAGCAGAAGAACGGATAAAGAACAATATCGCAGTCATTGCACGCCAAAATTTCAATGAATCATTCTCCGATCACTTCGAACGATCATATGATATGACTGGAATTGCATTTTCAATTTGAGATACAACAAT
>Ga0213868_10003062_pt1 | contig 15748 bp, 14 predicted proteins | sample PICome_9_FD_160087 | JGI IMG/M metagenome (GOLD analysis project Ga0213868, IMG submission 160087) | Coastal seawater microbial communities near Pivers Island, North Carolina, United States - PICO127 | ecosystem: Environmental > Aquatic > Marine > Coastal | place: USA: North Carolina...
GCCAGACGTTGATAAATTTTAATCAATCTTTTATTAGTGAGGTTGGCATGGCTGCACATTCTATTCACAACATATCTCTTCATGGGTTTGACTCGAAACATTCCCCATACTGAGAAACATACAGATGATAGCGTATTTGTAAGGACTGCAGTTGACATTTCATCCACTCCTACAAATTGAGCTGTACTCTCCACTAGAGTCACAAACGCCGCAAGCTTAAATCCTTGAGATATATGGTTGAGAATATGATAAAGCTTTGTAGTATTGTATGGTTGTGATGTATTTCGTCTAAGAACTTTGAATGAAATAGATTTGCCCAAAAGGGGTAGTGCATAACCAAGAAGAGTGCACACACCAATTTGGAATAGATCTGACAATTCAAGACGTAAGAACGTGACAACCTTTTTCGCCTGATCGGCAGATCCTACAGTCTTTGATATTAATGCATTCAGTAGTGGGAAAAAGGATTCAAATGGTGTCAACTGTGCCACTTCATTGATATCGATCAACGAAGACACTTTTTCTCCCAATAAGGTTGCTGTGTTTGGAATGGGAGCTGCTAATCTCCTAGGGGCATACGCAACAAAAAACCCGTCCACGTATACCTTGATATAGAATGAAACGAGTATCAGAGAGGCAATGTGAGTCATTACAATACGTGAAAAGCATGTGAATCTTTGGATGGGGACCTTTATCATGTACTCTTTCATAAAAGACACGCGTTCTGTCAAATAATGAGGTATCCCCCCACATGAAACGGATACGAAGACGTCATGTGTTCTCATCTTTGATTTTCAAACTTCAAGTGACGTTCTTCTTCTCGTGTTTTCACATATACTCGTAATCATCTTATTGACACTCTGAGAACATGTATTCTGTCGCACGCAAAGCGATAGTATCGCAACATCTTATCAAAAGAGCAAGTCCTCATGTACGTTTCTTTAGCGCGACCGATCAAGAGTATCTAGTCGTAAATGCTGTGGGACCTGATAGGCCAGGAATCGTGAGCGATCTGACCAAACTGGTTGTCGATCAAGGAGGAAATGTTGGAGAATCTATCGCTTCTAGACTTGGAGCACACTTTGGTTTGATGATGCTAATTTCTGTTCCGAAAAATAAATCAACAGCCCTTCAAGATGCTGTGAAGAATATGGCAGAAATGAGCACCACTTGCTACTCTACAACGAATCCGGATGCCGTAGAAGTGAAACCTCGCGTTGGGTATAGAGGATATTTCAATCTAAGTGGAGCAGACAACCCTGGTATCGTGCATAAGGTTACAAACATTCTTGCAAAGCATAGATTGAATATCGATGAATTGAAAACTTTCGAGGACGATAGTGTTCCTTATGGTGGTGTTACGCTTTTTCAAATGATGGGTACCTGTACCTCGCCAGCACCACTTGCGAATGGATTCAGCCCAGCAGCTATTCGTGAAGAATTAGAATCTCTTGGAGATAGTATGAATTGTGAGATCACGCTTAGAGATGAGCTTGACAACAGACATAGCTCCGCCTTTTATGGAGGATAAGAGCCGAAAAGATATTCTTACATCTTACATAACATTTACTTTATTGATATTGGAGTAAACTCAATTCCATTCGCGTTTCTGTATCTTTTTCTATGTTTATAAAATGGATGTACCATAAATAGTACACCTATGAGACCTGCAACTAAGGGGACGATGATTTGAGGACTCAGATGGAACGACTTTCTGGAGAGAAAAGTTTCAGACTGAAATACATTTCGGCATAAGGTTGTCATAAGGACGCATTTATCTTTTTGCCGTTCATCAAGAGCAATCCTTTCAATGCAATTTACATAATTGAACCCCCAACTATTTTCTCCAAAGATTGATGATTCGCTCGTCATGCAACTATTCCAGCAATCCTTCATGCTAATATTCATTTCATTCAAACATCCACTCTGTCTCCATAAATAGCAAGCATTCTCACAAGCAGCATCATATTCATCATCGCTAGTCTTGATTGTGATTGGATCAGAGCAGAGAGAATTTTGAGAATCCCGCCGACAATCCACGTTGCCGACACCAATCCGAGTGCGCATACCTGGTTGGATTATTCGGTGCTTATCATCATGTGAACCTATAAATCTCATATGATCTTCTCTTACTTTGGTTGAAATCACCGTCTCGGCTCCAGGCTCGAGCCAAACCCTTTCAAAGAAGAAAAGCCTTTTATATTCTGGTGTAACATGTCTATTTAAATCAAATAGGAAAAACGTAACTGTTTCATAGGCTGCGATTTGTCCCACGTTTTTCACTTTGACGGAAACATTTATTTCGTTTAGAGCACAAGAATCAAAATCATACACTATATCCTTTGTATCAATAGTTAAATTTTGGTAATGGAAAGAAGTGTATGTCAAACCATGTCCAAATGGATATTCAGTATCACATGTCGTATACGAGTAGTTTGGAAGGGTCTGATCTTCAGTTTCCTCCGTGCATTGGTCTGAGACGGAGCTCCAATAAGGAACCCCACCACCGTCCAAATATTTAGGATATGTAATTGGTAATTTACCAGATGGTGCATGTACCCCTGTGATTAAATCCATTATTCCTGTTCAAAAAGGCCATCAAAATCCTATTAGCGACGACATTGCAAAAATATCGAAATAAGAACAGAATAAACAAACCTTTTCCACTTGAAGGCCCGGGTAAGAAAGCTAGAAAGATTGCATCAGCATGATTAGGAATACTTTTTAATAATCGTGGCCTACCTCCAAAATATATCACGATAATTTTAGCATCAGTGCTGTCTTTTATTCGAGCCACGAAATCTATTTGCCCCTGTCTCAGTTGTAAGTCTCTGATATCACCTGGTTTTTCTGTATAATTTTCCTCTCCAACACAAACAATGATATAATCTGCTTCATTTCTTAATGAAGCACTCGAATTGTCCTCATCGCATGAATTCCCTAGAATATCTACTCCGGAAGAATGGGAGACGTTCCACATTGGTATGTTCAGCGCAGCAGACTTCACAGTAGAGCCGTAATCAAAGTCGTCATCAACGACTGCTCCCTGCCAGTTAATACTCCATCCACCAGTTTGATAACGTATCGAATCAGATGTCGGTCCTGTAATATGAACTTTGAGGCTTTCAGAAGGTGAAAGAGGCAATACATTACCATGATTCTTTGCTAATATTATACTCTCTCGCGCTATTCTTTCCGCGTTGGTGTGATCTTCTTCTGATCCTACCTTCTGTAGATTGATATCATTAGTTTTAAACGTTTCCTCGAATAATCCTAGGTCTTTCTTTAGACGTAGAATCCGTTTGACGGATTCATTAATTCTATTTTCGTGACTAGACATGTCCATCTTCACAAATTTTGACACCCCTTCGACCCACCCATCAAGATTGAACGGAATCATACTGATATCAACACTACCACTGGATAGTGCTAAGGAAATTGCTTCGTCGTTATTTTCCGCAATATGATGAAATTCTATCAGATTCTCAATTTCGTGGTAATCCGTTACTAGCACACCATTAAATCCCAGCTGTTCACGAAGTAAATGTCTCAAAGATTCGCGATTTACAACATTTGGAACTCCGTCGTATTCACTATATGATTCCATTACAGTCATAACATTTGAATCTTGAATAGCACTTCTCCATGGTGGCACAAAGTACTGGTAAAGGTGTCTGACTGGAAGCCACGAAGGAGATCTATCATGACCCGTCCTTGGACTTGAATATCCTATGAAATGTTTAGCACACGCAGCACTCTTTCTGGGAACGGCATCTATATTCTCGTCAACAGTTTGAATTCCTTCAATCATGGAAGTAGCCATGGTACTAACAACATGTGGATCTTCACCAAAGGTCTCAAACATGCGAGACCATAGAGGTTGAATTCCGAGTCCTACGATGGGAGAGAAGATCCAAGGGATTCCAGCTGCTCGTGAGTCTCTTGCTGCAATCATCCCTGAATATTTGGAATACTCCTTGCTCCATGTGGCAGCAATATTCAACTGCTGAGGAAGGAAAACTGCATTTTTAATGTAATTGGCCCCATGAACAGAATCTATCCCGACCAGGACAGGTGGGCGACCATAGACATTCGTAACATTACGAATTGCAGCTACAATGTTGCGATATTCAGATGCTTCCCTGTATTTTTGGAAAGGAACTATTAAAAGTGACCCAACGCCTAAGGTTCCGAAGTAATGCTCGATTCTTTCATAATCAATCTGATCGTTCTTGAATAAGAGCGAAATATCTATTTGGGCCATTTGATAGATTTTTTCTCGCATCTTCATCGATTCAATCCAATTTTCCACATCATTTTCTAGTCTAAAGTCAGTCATATTTTAGGTTGTAAGGACTCTTGTCCTCTCAGAATACTCAACAATCTATTAGACTGTGGATTGTTGATGTTTGATGTCGGTACTATCATTACCTCATTGTTTCAAGAAAAGCGTTCTTGAACGAATCCATCTTCCATCTATCATCTATCATTCTATCATCAATCATCATAGATACGAGTAGATATCTTGTCAATTGTGTATTATATTTACTTTACCTCGTCAATCATTCAATTAATCTAAACCATCGAAGATCATCATCAATAGAAACCAATATTCTCGAGTGATACTCGTATTTGCAGAAATGAAAATAAATTGGCTACTTCTTCTACTACTTGAAATAGTGAACGGAATTGAGTTTCCTTCACCTCATATTCCGTCGACCGAAAAGAAGTTTGATGCCGGTCAAACGTTTGAAGAGCTAAAAGATCACCTGGAAGAATCCATTGAGCACTATTCAGCTATAATGGGGAAAATATTCCCATTCATATCAAAGTTATTCATATCACCAAAGAAGGCGAAACAAATTTATAAAAATATCTCATTGGTTCAACATCCTGGAGATTGGATCTTCATTTTACTTTTAGGATGGGGAACAATGCCCATCACTCGTTTTCCATATGAGAAAGGTATCTTGGGTTTGAGGAGGAAGAAAGAGTTCAAGCAAAGCTATACATACTTATTCGCAGATCAAATATCTCAAGCTGGAAAAATTGCTGCTTTGGTGTATAGTATTGATTGCTTCATCATCGCCTTGACAACCATGGGATTTCAAGGCTTGGACAAAATCACACCCATCATTGCAAAGTCTATATACACCACCTGGGCGTTTAGTCGTCTTTCAGCATGCAAGAGACACATTATATATCGTTCATTTGGAGTTATATCAGATGATGATGCGAACAATGCGGACCGGAGAGCTGCTTTATCCAGGGCGAGGATAGTTAACAGGCTTATGGAGACGCTTATCGTAGCTGGTCTTCTACTTTCCATCGTTGATCTACTGCAGTTGAAGACAGGAAAAGTACTATCCAGTCTGTTCGCTCTTTCTGGAGCAGGGACTCTTGTGATATCTTATGGAGCGAAAGATTTGGCAAGCGAAATAGTCAGTGGTTTAGCCCTTCAATCGTCTGATAAAATATACGAAGGAGAAACAGTTGAATTCGGTAACGGCATAAAAGGAACTGTGGATAAAATTGGGTTATTTGAGACTCTTATTCGTGATGCTTCTGAAATGGTCACTCATGTTCCAAATGCTGAGCTTACGAAGCAAAGAATTACCAATATCAGTCGCAATAGCTACAGTCGAGTGAAGCAACAAATTAATTTAGACTACAAGGATCTTGATCGCTTACCGAAGATTATGGGAGAAATTGAACGAGAAATCCGAATATCTTGTCCATTTGTGGTTCAAGATGGAAGTAAGCCTCTACGAGTTTATTTTTATGAATTTGATGATTGTTACTTAAAAGTTATAGTGGACGTGCGACTAAAAGTGAAACCTTATGGTACTGAGTACTATATAAGTAGGCAACACGTGTTGCTTGCAATTGGTAGGGCAGTTAGAGGCTGTAATGCAAATTTTGTTGTCCTTGAATCGCATTAAGAGAAAACCTTCAACAGACACCTCGATATTCCGATCACTTCAAAGGGGGTGCGACTTAAACCATAATATTTCTTTCAAAGCTTCCTTTTTAATTTCATCCACATTCACATTATTTGCTTCAATGAACTCAGGACTAATCAGTGGATTGGGGGCTGTTAGTTCCGTCTCTATCTGACGTATTCCTTTAAAGAAATCATGAGCAATTGCTTCTTCGGATGTACATCGTTTTAAGGGGTTAAATTGCAGCATTTTCTTCAGAAGATCTATTGCAGCTGGATCTGCAGCTGGATACAGTTTATCGAGAGATTTACTCGGGCTTTTCTTTAATGTCTTTATGTATTCGCTTGCATTACCGATAGATTGGATATCCTCTTCAGAAGGAGTTCCTATAACACCAAGGATTACACTCAATTGATCTAAACGCTCATTGTCTTGTGTTGTAGACCCTTTATCCCCAGATAAAGGAAAACACGATCCACCGGGAAATAGTGGGACGCGATCTTCGTAACTTGGTACACTGCCTTCTTGCATGCTGAGCAACTCGGCGAAAATACAACCGACGCTCCATATATCTACAGCGGAAGAATAAGGCTGAATTAAAATCAGCTCAGGTGCTCGGTACCATCGCGTTACAACGTGCTTCGTTAATTGACGTTTCAGTCCTTCTGTTGGCTGTATACAAAAGACTTCATGAATTATGGTCATAAGGGACGATGATATAACAAGTCGAAAATCAACTTACCCTGTTCTTCACACCTTCGGATGAGCTCGAATTAGAGGTGTCATCGCTGTTTTTTGCCATACTGCCTTGATCGACAATACGTGCCAAACCAAAGTCACAAATCTTCAAGGAGCAGTCTTCATTGAGAAGAATGTTCGCAGGCTTTAGATCTCGGTGAATTACAGAATGGGAATGGATATATTTTAGAGCTTTCAGGATTTGGTACAAAAAAGTTTTGATATGCGCCGTAGTTAGGTATTGTGGCGACATGATCAGTTTGTATAGATCGGTATCAACATCTATAAAACATTATTATGTGAGTTTCGTTCTATGGAAAATAGGTATGTTTCAGTGATTCATTATCCCACGAAAATAAACTTACATTCGAATACAAGGTAGATGTCTTTAAAATCTTCAATATTTTCACTTTCTGGGGCAATCATATCAATCAACTGGATGATACAATTGTGACCCCTCAGCATCCTCAGTAAATGTATTTCTCTATAAAAACGTAGAGCGTCAACTTCATTGTCAAATGCCATTGCAATTTTCTTGATCGCAACATACTTCGTTGGGTCCCCTGGCCTTAGATTTTTCGAAGCTTCAATATCACGAGCTTGAGCAACTTCCCCATAAGACCCTCTACCCAGAATTCTAATTAGCTCATACCTCGCACCAACTTTCCAAGAGTCAAAATTATCTGATAGCATTGTGTGTACTAGGTTGGTTGTATGTGACGTTTTCTTCGTTTGCTCTCCACTATTCGTTCGATCGAACGGGTCAGGAACGCTGTGATCCAACTTGGAAGATGACTGTGATGAATCAGATTTTGGTGTTGCCAAATCTTGAAATCTATGTTGTTGTTTTCTATTCATATTGCTATCCACATCGGAACGATTTGGAACAGGAGTACAAGGCGGTGCTGGTGGAACTTGATGTGAAGACCAAGAGGATGCAGCTGAAGATGATACGCTACTACCCGAGTCTTTTCCCGACGATTCATAATCTGCTTCATGTACTGGCGATGAACATGCACTACTGAGCGCACTGTGAATTTCATCATGTGTTTGTTGAATGTTCACAGCCCCAACAAAATGATCTGGATCGTTCACTGAATCATGGTTTTCATCCCCCACACTAGACGTTATCTGTTCTTTGCAAGAAGGTGAAAGACCATTGTGAGACATCAGTCGCTGCTTTTTAAGGCTTCGTTCAGCATCAGTTTCAGTTTGATCGTGACCAGACACATTTCCATCATTTGACACTTCGATATCGCCATTGGGTCTGTTTTCACTTTCTTCTCCTGATACATGTGTCATTGAATGACCGTTAGTATCTTCATCATTCTTTTCATTCAAAACAGTTGAGTTTCCATTGGATGCATTCATTCTATCAGACTTTTTATCTGAATTAGTAATGTGGGATAGATGGTGCAAAAATAGGAAAAGAAAGGAAACTTTGAACTTTACGAATAATGTTCTTTTTCCAATGATGACAACAGAACCCCAAATTCAACCGAATCACTAAATCTTGAGTTTAACCTCTGAAAATATCTGAAATTGTGTTCCAATGATTTGTTAATTCGTGTAAGATACTGTCTGAGTAATTAAAAAGATACACTCTCCAAGAAACGTCTGCCGAAAAAAAGATTTTTCAGATAGCAGATAGAGCATACCTTCCTTTTCTCTTTCTCTTTTCTTTCTTCACTGTCAGTTAGGTTTAATTTCCAGTTTAAGGTAAAGGTTGTGTCAAGAAGAGGGAGGAAATTATAAGAACACTGTTTCGTGAAAGTCGTTGAATTCAATTGTTGGAATAGCAGTGCCATTCTCTCCATCCAACGACCAAAATCACTTCTCGTTGTAAAACTATTTGCAAGATAAACACATTTCATCGTGTGAAAGGGTTCATTTGCCAAATGTAAGTCGTTACAATGCAACAGCAATGAAATACTGACGTTCAAGTTCAATTCCTTGAACGATCAGCCCCCTAGCCTCTAGCCCTAACCCTTGTTTGCCCATCTGGTGCTGACTGGCTGTTGTGCTGCCTTCTCCCTTCTTTATTGTACTTTCGTATTAGCAGTTATACTATTGCATCTCTCATCAAACATTAATGCTCCTGTATCAACGTTTAGCTCTGTAATTCCTTATTTGCGTCGTTCAGTACAGTTAGAGCCATATATAGAACCTGAATTTCAATTCCAACCTTTCAATAACGAAGAACTTCGAACACAAACGAAGCCCACGATACAAACTTACGATAACGCTAATGCTCTTTCGGAATCGTTCTCTTTACTCCTTTCAATCAATCTAAAACATCATAGCTTACCATTTATAACCAACATGTCTCCAAAGATGACAGTAGACGTGTCCCTCTGCGGGTGCATTCCTCGATCGGAAATGGCTTCGGCACGACTCCACCATAAGAACCAAACAGACCATGTGATCGCCATGGCTGCATCAAGTCTCGCCCGAAAGGTTTCAGATGACTCTTTATCCAGCAGTTCACAAGACATTCAGATTCCTAGTTGGGCTGTACCGGCCCGAGGAGAGTGTATTCTAGAGGTACGTATGTTGAGAAGGGAGCGGAACACATACAGTGTTCTTTCAACATTATATATATAGTCTTTCAATCGTGATGTTGTACTCACAATCGTTTCTTTCTATTCCTTGGATTCAAATAGCCGGTTTGTGATCTGACACAACTTCATCAACCTGTTGACTTAACAACTCAAGCCGTCTTTCATATTGGACGTTCAGATGCATCTGACTTACAACTGCTACACAGTGCGTCGTCAAGGCGTCATGCTATTCTATTTCATCATCCCAACGGCAACTGTTATGTTGTCGACTGTGGATCTGCACATGGAACCTTCATCAATGGAGTAAGAGTGAATAACTCAATCTCCAATAATCAAGTGATACCACAACGTGTCAGAAAAGGAGCCTTATTGCGTTTTGGAGGTCCTGGTGCCCCGTCTTTTATTCTCAAGTCATTCTCAGTCGCTCTAGACTCTCTAGTAAAGAAGTACGACAGCATAAAGCCTATGATCAACTGTAATGTTGTAGAGGATGAAGTCGCATCTAAGGTGAAGTGTTCTTCTGATTTATCGCTGGAGGCGCTTGTAACTCTCAACACCAGACTCAACTCTGTGGCGAGCATGTCGTATGCGTTTCCAACGTCTTGCTCTGAGAATTGCGCACAGCAGTTTGGTGTCATCCATCCACAAAAGAGAAAGATGACCTTTTCCGATGACGATAAACAAGGTCTGACCACTAAGAAGATGAAGACAGCGGAGAGTGACGAACGATGCCCAGATGTCACCGATACCCGATCCTTTGCTCTCGTGAGTCCAATCAGGCCTGCCCAACCTGTACTTACATTTGATATCAAAGCATTGGATCGTCCCATTGTATCTCCGAATCCATTTGATGAGTCAAGCAGAATGCTCAAAGGAAACCTTTCTATATTGAAGGGCTGTCTCTCTGCACCGCTTGAACTGCCACCGGTCGGCAAAAAGAAGAAAAGTGTTGGTTTCAGCGATGAACCTCCTCAAGTCTTCTTTGCCCCATCTGTCACTCCAGAGTCATCTTCTGACAATGAAGAATCGGCTTCCTAGGGGCGGGGCCGTCTTCCATTTAGAACCGTTACCATACCATCTACATTCCATGACAATATATATATATAGTACAAAAGCAATCAAAAATCAATAGCCTTCAATTTTACACTGGGTCGCTCAGGATATGTATTAAACTAAAGTTTTAGTTTTCGTATGTAATACGTTTTTTTTTTAAATCTGCTGATCAATCTGTCCACATCTTTCGTTTGAAAAAAAAACACTGTTTCGGTTGACATCGATACCACCGACTCAAGTACATGGGGAGATATGAAGAGACGATTGAGTAACAGCTTCAAACGGAAAACAATGCCAATTTTCATGTTTGTTTCTTTCTTGTGCTGCGTTTCCTTGGTACTCTCTTCGGCCGCTGTAAGTTCCTATTGGTTAAAGATAAAGGCAAACCATGAAGTTCAAAAAGATTCAACAAATGAAAGGAGTGACCCAGATTTAAGTTTGCCTGGAAATGACGATGATGTTTCGATGTACAATTTTGAACGCTTGAAGGAGAATGGTAGCGATTTCAAAGCTCAACGCCGACAAATCCAGAGAAAAAATAGGGATCTGCCCGGAATCGCCTGGCTGATGTCATTTCCTAACAGCGGAACATCGTTTACCATGCATTTAGTTGGCCAAGCGTCTAAGTGCACTGTTGCAACTAACTACGGGAAAGAATACCAGTTTCAATTTGATGAATATAAAGAGCCAGTCCCCCTTTCAAACAAATCTCTCGAAGGACCCTTCTTACTGTCTCCAGAAAAACCCTTACCTCCAGTCGATAGTTTCATCATGACAAAGACTCACTGTGGTGGCTATTGTACAAATTGTAGTCCAGATATGTACATAGAGACAAAGCATTCATTCAAAAGCAAATGCGCACAAGGCAGTATGATGGATTTGAACCAACAAAAAATACTGTTGGAGTACGATTTCAATGATGTTGAAAGAGCGATACATCTTGTTCGTGATCCATTCAATAATATCGTTTCAAACTTCCATTTGGATCGAAATAAGAACGTAAAACAAGGTAAAACGGACTGGTTGAAAAAGTTTCCAAACAATGCTAGCGGTTTTAAGCGATGGTGTCGTTATCTCGACAACAGGTATGCCACAGAAGAAGTAGATACGCATTTCCTCCCAAACTTTATTACCAAACTATACAAAGATGTGCCATGTCATACTTTATTTTATCTATTTGCAGATTGGCACAATCTCTCCAGGCAAGTTACAGAAGATTTGAATCTACCGACTCTTGTCATTCATTATGAAGATTATGAACACAACTTCGAGTCGACTGTGTCAAGCATTTTAGATTTTTTAAACTTGCCCAGAGCTCAAGATCCTATTGAGTTTATTTCAGGAAAGGAGTATACTGAGTACTTCACATTGAACGAACGTCTTGCGGCGAAGAAGCTAGTTCATACGATTTCAGATGATTGGACTTGGAATGCAGTTTCGAAGTACTTTCCGTAGATCTTTAATTTGTCATTGTTTTAGGAGATTACGATACTCCAGTCATTACTTTTACACACACGATTCACGAGAGGAACGATGAAAACTGAAACGAAAAACTTTTCAGTCTTCTGACTTCTGAAATGATAATCCAAATATCTAGAGCTCTTTATAAAAAAAAATTTTCAACGGTTTAGTCTTTTATTACAAATGTATGCACGGTTACTTTGTACAGAAAATGCAATTAGAAAGATTTCAAAGTGGACAATTGCAAGTAGATGTAAAACGACTATAGCAAACGTGAAGAAATGTGTGTATCAAGACTCTCTCCATTTTTTCATATCTGCCACTGAAAAAGACAATGAAATTAAATCTCGGATGTTACCAAGCTCATTGTTAAAGACGGATATGAAGAAACTTGCCGTAAAGGAAGACGATGGGGTTACTGCGATTATCAACGAGATTGAAGAACATTACTCACTGGATAACTCGAAACAATTTGTTGGTGGTATGGGAGAAAATGATGGAGGCGTTTGGTTGATCTCAGAAGATATAGACGTAACTGACACTTTAGAGTTTTCCGAGGATATATCAGAAATAACAAGTCAAGTGAAGCAAAGTCGGCATGGAATTAAGTTTGGGTTATATAGCTCAGGGTTAACAAAAGATCCCGATATTGCCACTAGTCTTCCAAGCATGGGAGTATCTAATATAAGAGTGAGCTTAATGGCAAGTAATCCAGATTCCTATGGGAAATTAACAGGCATGAATTCGTCAGACGCAACAAAAGCGTTTGCGCACGTTTGTGGTTTCATTGCCGTTGCTGCAGAGAGTGGATTCAAGGTAACCGCAGCGGTCTCGGACACACAACAAGCTTCGGCAAGTGATCTAGCTAAAGCACTAGGTGCTGTGAATGTCATAGTGTATGATTCCATTTGATTCTCCTGCCTGTGCCATTGATCAAAATCTAAGTTTTTATAAAAATTCTTTCTCGAATTGTATTTGTCGTTCGATAAAAACGAATCTACCATTATGAATAGTACATTTCCCTCTCAACTGTTTTAGAAATCAGTACATCTTCCTTTGCGTTCCCAGTCTCCATATCTAGTGGGCTCTTCTAACCTACCTCCTCTTCTTGGTCCTCCCCATTCTATCTTGCCATGTCCCAAACTAGCATGAGCCTCAACAAACATATCTTCCTGTTCCATTTCATCATCATGTGTATCATGGTGATGATCATGATCATGGGTATGATCATGTGAATTGTGATCATGATCTGAACTTGATTTGACGTGAGTTACGTCAATTTTAGTCTTGGATGACTCACTCGAAGTGGAGAAGAAACGATTCAGTGGAAATGATGTTTTGTCAAACGCATTGTTCATCTTTAGACTTCTATATCTGGTAATGTTTTTCGTGCATTTCAGAGAAATCTGCATGGATCGAGTGAGGGAATGTTGCAGCATTGTGTCTACTTGTATATTGTATATGTAAAATACAAATGGAATAAGATAGAAGAGATTACTGTAGATTGAGAGTTGGGTATTGAGCCTACGATACCTCCTTCTGAAGAACCTTTGAGCAATGCTTTGCCGTCGTAGTCCGCCGCCACATCACTTTTTTCGCTTTTCTTGTGGTTTTCCTTTTTCGTCGCACAATTTCTGCAGGAACAAAGAACAATCGTATATACGTTGAGCAACAAACAAAATAAGAAATGCGCCCAGATACAAAAATTTACATGTTAACCATCATTGGGCTTTTAGTTTCATCTGGGTCGGCGTTCAATTCAGTAGGGAAAACGAAAATCCCTCACTCTTGGTCACTTTCAGCCACCAATGATCGAAGAAATTTTATTTCTTCTGCCTTCCTTGCAGTAACAACTGTTTCCATCACCAATGCACAACCAGCGTCAGCAACATACAGTGCTTATACTAATAGAGAAAAGGATTGGCAAGAACGTCAAAAGAGCGGCGATGTTAAATTTTCATCGGCAAGAGACCTTAAGGCACAACTGAGAGAGATTGCACCAATGAACAGTGAAAGCTCGAAGGTATTCTGCCCTAATGGACCAAGCTCTGCTGTTAGTCCTTTAATGGAAAACAAGTGTGGTGATAAGTTAGCTATGCCAAGTGTTTACGGAAGGACGCAAGATATTGTTGGCAATTCTATCCCTGGATTTACTTCTACTTCGCCATATAGTACGGCTACCTTGAATGCACAAGCTGGAGGATTTCCCAGCTACAAATAACTATGCAATGCATAATTCTTTTTTTTCTTTACAGTATTGTGGATTGGTCATGACATGTTAGTCTCAACAAAAAAGAGTAGAATGGTCGATGGAATACTCATAACATACTGTAAAAAAGGCATAAATCTTAAAAAAGACAACGTTTACACCACTTGTTTATCTGTATATTGATTCTCTTCATGAAGATGTAAACTATCAAGTTCATCAATGTTCCCAATAGGGAGACGGTTACGATTGCGATTACGTACCCAGACAAATATCACGGTGCATATCACACCAGCTAGGAGCCCATAGCCGACCCCTTTCAGTGTGTCGATGGATACCATAGATGAATGATTTTGACTCCATCCATCATCCACATTGAAATATTCACCACTTTCACACGGCTCTGGTTCTGGACAAAGATTCCCATTTTTATCTGCATGGGACGGAATGGAAGGAATTGGAACAGTGGCTGGACAGATGCATTGAGTAGTGGTCTTCCCCGGTTCAATGCCTTTCAGGGATTGTGGTTTTTGAGAAAATGAAGCACCGGAGAGAAACGTTCGAATCATATCAAATGCAACTATGGGTTGATCCAGTGGAACCTTTAAATTATCACAAGGAAACAATGTGAGAAACAAAAGTGTCTTATGTGATGAAGATGATTAAAAAAAAGGAACAAAAACCTATTCTTACCATATGTCCACTGTTTAAAATTTTGAGAAACATCAAATTTTCGTATTCCTTGGTGTAACCCGATGGTCCATCGGCTGGATTGGTGCCATTTGCAGTCCAAGTATATCTTTGTGCTGTAATCCATTGTTGAACATTGTTCCATGGTAAATTTTCCAAATATCTTTCATTCCCGACGTGGTTGCAAATCATATCATTCATGCCATTGAAAAATAACATTCTGATCTTATCTGGATGATTTAGTACATTAACAACCTCAGTGACAACTCCCTTTCCATCTTGGTGACTTAAAGCTTCATATGGAGGATCTGTACATTCAAGAAAACGTTGACCTGCATCAACACTTTCAGAGGCATGAAGCGCTTTCAAGACATCAAGGTAATTAATGTTCATGTTTGTAGGATAACCATGGCCACTCCACCCTCCTAAAAATCGCTCAACATCCTTATGTCCAGGAGGAAAGATTCTATCTTGATGCATTGCTTCTCGAGCACGATTATCATAAACACTCATCTTGGAAGTGGAAGTGGACGTTTGAGCAATCACCTTATCCAATAGTGACCAACAAACATTCGCAACATATTCCTTCTTTCTCAATTTGTTTTGACATTCCACCTCCTTATCATCTAATGCTTGTTTCTGAGCAAAATCAATAGCACCTAAACTATACCCTATATCCGAAGCAGAATATTGATACACCGGATCGGTCCACCCGTTTCCAATCGCACTCCCACCAAGATGGATCAAAATTCCTGGAGCTGTGTTGGGATTTGTATCACTGTTTCGCTGTAATATAAAATCCATCATACTTGGAATATAATGTCCAGCATGACTTTCACCGGAGAAGAAAAGAGGACGATTCATTCTTTTGCGCCCTTCTGATTCCATGACGAATGTGTCTGCGTAGACCTGTAAAAAGTTTTGAAGAAAGAAGAAAAAGTCAATATTGACTTCTTGATCGTTTTTGCAATATGTTTTCTTCTTGGTGAAGCTAAGACCTGTCCCAACTGGTTGATCTATGTATAACATGTACGCTGGAGCCTTGTGCCATGAATAATCATTGGTTTGAATGGTCCAATCGGCATGGGATCCAGCTG
>Ga0213868_10003063_pt1 | contig 15743 bp, 10 predicted proteins | sample PICome_9_FD_160087 | JGI IMG/M metagenome (GOLD analysis project Ga0213868, IMG submission 160087) | Coastal seawater microbial communities near Pivers Island, North Carolina, United States - PICO127 | ecosystem: Environmental > Aquatic > Marine > Coastal | place: USA: North Carolina...
TACATTTTATTCGTGGATTTAGTATACTATTGCACAAAAGTGTTTGTGTGTGTCTTAATGTGATCAATGAAGAGATGTAGAGAGATCCCACAAAAGAGGAGAAAAGGTGGTAAAAAAAATGTGAGCACCCCTTAAAAAAACCAAAAATTCTCTTTCTAGAAAGTCTGACCTAACAAAGACGAATAACGAACTTTTGAAGATAAAACCACACAACAAACTTGTGGTAAAAGAATACGATGTTTACTACCCTTTCCACCCCCACGACGATTCAGACGACGATTCAGAAGACGATTCAGACGAGAAGGAGACGACGACCTGCTTCTGCGCTCGCTTCGGATGAGAATGCTTCTGAACAGAACAAACGACAACAACAACGGATGATGCGAACTGATGATGATGATGATGATGAAAGAACATTAACGCGCTCTAAAGAAAAGAGAGAAACGAGGAGAGAAGATGAGAACGTTTCGACGAATATGAACAGAAGAAAGTCGATATTTATGGTCAACATGTCCTGGGGGTGTTTTGCGCTGGCTTTTAATTCAAACGTGCAACCGACGAGTGCGATGTTTAACAGCGGTTTGGATGTGCCCATCGAGGAACCTTTGCGAGCCGTCGCGGTGGTCTTGGCGGTGAAAGTGGCGTTGCAAGACATCGCGAACCAAAACGAAGAGTTCCGGAAAACGTGCGATGCACCGGTGTATAATTGCGATTTATCGCAACTGAACGTGAAGTGCGCGACTCGAGTGTCAGGTCCCATGACGCGGGCGTTACCGACGATTTTAGAGACGTACGGTTTAGACGCGTACGAGGTCGAAGCGTTGAAACAATCAATTCAAGAGTTGGAAACGCAATTGAAAGCGAACAACGCGCGCGTGGCGGTGAACTTTAAAGCGCCGGCGGAATATTTTGGATTAATCGACAGACAAATCGACGAATTGTTGGCACAAATTCCCGAGGACGCGATGACGAACGCGAGAGATATGTTCGAGAAAGAGTGCGATTTGAGCGTACCGGCGGAACAGCCCGCGGAACTCGATTGTAGAATCGCCAGAGCCGTGAGTCAAGGGAAACGACCCAGCGGGGGGGTTTCTTAGTCTTCAATCTTTATATTTTAATCATAAGAACAAATTTGAACATCAATGTATTGCCGTTAATAAAGATTTAATAGTACTAAAGAGTGCGATACAGTAGTGCATCAAACATCAATCAATACCTTTTCGTGTTTGTGTTTCACACGAACAAAAAATACGCGAAGAGGACAACAGATTTTATTATATTTCCACACTTTAAAACATGAAAGAAGACTTTGGTGAAATCAAAGAGTGCACGTCGTCTTCCTCCTCCTCCTCTTCCTCTTCCGACGAAGGGGAAGAGGAGGCGAAGGAAGGAGAAGACTTTGCGTTAAACAGCGAGCGGACATCATCGAGTAAAGTAAAGAAGAAAAAGAAGAAGAAACGTTTTTTTTTCTCATCGAAGAAAAAAAATGTTCCTTCGTCATCGGATGAGGATGACGACGACGAGTCCATTGATTTCATCGACTTCTTGGACGACGAAGAGCGCGCGCTCATGAGCACGAATAAACTCGAGCACAGAATCGAAAATCTAGACGCGAAAACCGACCGCGCGTTTTCCATTTTGCACGCGCAATTTTTTACGCAAACGTCCGTGGACGTGGAGAAATTCGTCAAACCGCTCTTGCACGACGAAGAGGACGCGACGTTTGTGAAGTTTAAAGTCGCCGCGGAACGATTAAGAGCGAAAGTGCATCGACACCAGTCGCATCGTAAGATAGAGGAACACGAGATTAGGCAGGCAGCTGCGAACGCAAACCGTCCCGGGCGTAAGATGTTTACGAATTTGAAGGGGAAATTTTTACGCCTTGACGAAAACGCAAATTCGGCGCCCAAGACGGCGAATTTGAGATCGGACGTGGCCAACGCGGATACCGCGGTGAATATTGGATTGAAATTGGCGGAGTGTTTGAGAAGAGATTCAGTGTTTCAGAGTCGAGAGGTGACGACGTACGATGGAGAGAATAACATCGTGTGCGCGGATGGAGAGGACGAGAACGCGAGCCGCTGGAGCCTAGAGCCAGATTTACACTTTGACGGCGAAGACGAATCCGTAAAACGTTTTCTACTCGCAACGCGGCTCATTATTGCTCAAATCGCAGAAATATTACGTCCGCGCGGGCCCGGGTTTAATGAAAAGTCGCCCTCCTCGGCGGAAAACGATGCCGGTGAAGACGCGTCGATGAAGAAGAAGAAGAGCGAAACCGAGGAGGTGACGTATAACCATGCCGATCCTTTCGACGCGTACGATTCGAGCGACGAAGAAAAAGCCGTTCGAAGCGATACGGGAGTTCTGGCTTTGCCCCCACCTCTCGGATCACACGTCGTGCGATGCGTGGAAACGCCTGAAAGTCTCGATTTCGTGCGATCGATCCCAGACGGCACGCCGTTGAGCGTCTACTTCCAAGAAAACAACGCGTACAACTTCAAAGATATTCGCACTGCGGATCACTTTCTCGACGGCTCGAGGCAAAAGATACGAAGTTCGACGAAGATTCAAGCCATTCCAAGAGCTGAAATGTACGGCGCTTCGCTCTTGATTCATTTAGAACTGCCCGGTCCGATGGATCGAGAAGAGAGCGCGCCGAAGGACGTTTGCCGAGAAGGTTGTTACGTCGAGTTATACGGTGCGAGCGGACATCCGGATTACTTATCGCGCTGGCGAAGACGCGATAACTGTCCGAGATCGGAACGAAGCATCGATACCGAAGTGTACACGTTCACGTTACCGACGCTCAAAGCGCACGAGTTTTACTTGCGTAAACCCATCGGCGAGCTCTGCGGCGACGTGAAAATCGAGTGCGAAAAAACCGGTTTAGAAGCCATTTTGAAATTCCACGAGTACGATGCCGAGTTTTCGCCGGCGATGCGTAATCTCGTTACGGGCGTCGTTACGAAAAAAGAGACGAACGAAGTCAAGCGCATGCTCTTCGGCACGTGGGATTCGGTCATCTTTTGGGAAGATCCAGCCGAAACGAAAAGCGACGACTTGCAAGTCGTATTCGCCGAAGCCGAGAAACTCTCGAAAGGCATTTTATACGACGACCGTAAACACGCCGTCACGCAGAGAGGATTTGTTCGGCCTTTATCGCAATCGACGACGAACAAAGTTCGTTCGCTCGCAACGGCCATCAAATGTCCACAAACCATGTCGCGCGAAAAATTGTGGATGGCCATCCAATCCGCGATTCGATACTCCAAGAAACTCGGCCATTTAGGCTCTTTCTGCTCGAAACTGCTTTTGGGATCCGAAACGCTCGAAGGCCAAGACGAACAGAGAGGCACGGGTACGCTCGATTTAGACATGGGCTGGGAGATGACCACTCTGGTGGCCACAAAACTTCCAGCGGACGCGGAACCTCCTTTACCGGGTATTTGGGAGATGCGACCGTCGCCGCCGCCTAGAGCTGGGCATGTGGAGAAGTACGCTTGCGGCTTGTTTAACAGAGTTACAGAAGGCGAAAAAGAAGAAGAAGAAACAGAAAAAAAGAAGAGCGAAAGAGAAGCGAAGTAAATACGCGACGATAATACTAACTATGCGCTGCTGAGTATAAATAACGACCGCATATCAAGATTGACTCTCTCTCCTACTTGTATCGCACCAACTCAATTCTATACCGATCGTTCTGCTGCTCCAAAATTTCTTTCACTTCTACTCTTCCTCTTCCTCGGCAACTAATCATATCACCTTGCCCAACTGTCGCGTTCTTCTTTTCGCACACGTTGTAGTTTAGCTTCACGTTTCCTTTTACGATATCCTCACCCATCTTACTTCTCGCACACCGAAATCCAGCAGATGCCACGGCGTCTAACCGAAGCGAGGCTTCGTAAGTTCTTACCGGTTCTTGAACCTGCGCGCCTTGGGCGCCTTCTAATTCGCTAAGAGGAAAAAGCTCCACGGTCACTTTAACCGTGCGCACAGATTCCAACGCTCTCGTCAAGAAAACCGCAATCGCAGGCGTCGCCAAAACTTTCGCTCCACCCTCGGAAGAATTATTGACCAAGATGTCTCCAATCTTCTCGCGTTTCACGCCGGCGTTGAGCACCGCGCCTAAAAAATCCGGATGCGACGCCGGATCGAACGCAAACTTTCCGCTTATGTTCACGCACGCGATCGCGCAGTTGTTCGTATCCACTTCACCTTCGTCCTCTTCGTTCGCGAAAAACTCATCTTTCTTCGCCAACTCGAACAGTTCTTCGCTGTTGTCCCGTCTCGCGAGCAGAACCCTCTGCTGTTCCGCCCCGGAAAATCCTCCGAACCTGTTGCACACAATCGCTTCTCCAAAGTTTTTCTTCACCGCGGCTTCGATCCAATCGCACAACGGAGGAGAATAGAAGTCGGTGATTTCGCACGACCAAACTTTCTCCGCTCTTTTCGCTTGTTCTAACGCTCGCGTGACGTCTTTCTGGAACGCCGAGGGCATGCTTCCCGGGAACTCGTATCTCGAGTTTTCATTCTTCTTTTTGTTTGCTTTGCTTTTCTGTTGTTGCTGAGCGTGGATTCTCTTATTCACCCGGACGCGCGCTCCCGTTTGGTCGCTGGTTGACGGGACACTGTTCGTGGTGACGCGATGCGAGAGCAGGAGGCGAGAACGCGCCGCGGAGGACATGTGTTTTTTGTCTCTCTGGAGGTGATTAGTGAAGCCAAATTTCCCCTAAGTGAGAGGAGTGGATGTTTAGGTGTGATATTTCTTTCACCTTTTAAACGCGAGCGCCGCCGATGGGATGAACAAAATAACAATACAACACTAATAACACGATATAAATATACGTCATCCGATCATCTCTCTTTCTTTCTCTCTTCTCTTTATTATCTGCTGTTGGACAACTTACAGACGCAGTCGTATACGTTCGCGCCTAACCTCTTGGCGTTGATTTCAGATTTCACCATCGCCAAGTTCAAGACGTCCACGTGCGGTTGCACGTATTTGCCGCACTCCCAGTTCGATTCTAAGGAGCGGCCCATGCCATCTAAAACGACGAGCCACTTCAGCTTTTTACCTTCCATGTCGACTCCACCGACTGTATCTTCGCGCTTGACCCAATCGTTGATATCTTTGCCGGTGGCGTTCAAGTTGAGTAACGTGGACGCTTGGCCGGAGGAGAGGAGGGCGATTTTGCCGTTTTCGCGGTACAGTTGTAAATACTCTGGGTCGTGTTGTTCGCACACCTGGTAAAACTCTTCGAGTTCGTTGATGGTGACGTCATTCAGCGCGGCCAATTCGTTCGCGACCAACGCGACTTTCGCGCCTTTAGTTCTTTTGGCCAATTCTCTCGCTAATAGCGTCATCCCTAAGACGTCCGCGCCGGCGTTATCGCAAAACACGCACACGCGGTCGTACTCGTTCGCTCGCAACTCATCCAAATCGTCACACAACCACTCGCTATTTCTCACTCGTTTCCTCGATGCCTCAAACGCAAACTGTAAATCCTCGCTGTTCTTAAACGCAAACTTATTCGAATCTCCTTTAAACGAGCTCCCGCCGACGACGTTTTGCACCGCCTGCGCCGCTCCAGCATCGAACAAGTTCCCCGCCAACGCGATTTCAATCGCAGATTTCAACGAATCCTCCGAATTATCCACGTCATCTCTCAACGATTGAAACAAAACGTCCGAGCACAGCGCGTTCTCCGACGCTTTCACCGCGCGAAACAAATCCGGCAACCCGTATTCCCGCAACAACTTCTCCTTCTCGCTGACCACGTTCAACAACGTCCCGCCTTGATACGCATCGCTCTCTACGCTCGATAAAAACATATCGTATTTTCTCTCCCACTCGTGATACCTCTCCAGAAAACTCTCGTCCTCCTGGTGAAACATATCCTTCGTCCGTTTCGCGTTCGCCCTGTGAGACGGGTGTTGACTTCTCAACAGAACCACCCACGCGGCGCGAATGGCCACGTCCGAGGCGTGCGCATCGCACACGCCAGGAGAAACGTGCGTGTACGATGATGACGACAAAAGTTGTTCTCGCGCAGAGTCGTTTGCGAACGACAGCAGTGGAAACGGCGACGCTTCGGACGGTTTCGCCGACCCATTCTCGCTTATCGTCTCCCCGGTGTCTGATGAAGAAGCGCAGCAAAACTCTCCATCTCTCTTTAAACGACGACGATTTAGACGACGATTCAGACGACGATGAGAACAACAACGACTTTTGAGCTTAGGAGAAGAGAAAGCACGAGACGTGGAGGCGAACGCGTGCGTGGAATATCTCGCCGATATCTGGGGGGCAGTCATTTCAGAGTGAAGAAAATTTTCCATTTTATCCAAAGAGTAATACTAAAATACAGACATTTTTTATCACAACGAAGGAGGTATCCACATGCACCTCTTCAACAAGATGGCGACGATGGCGACGATTAAGCACACGGAGATGGAGTCGAGAAGTTTTATAGCTGAAGTCCGATGATCGGGGTCTCTTTGTTGTCGTCGTTGTTGTTGTTGTTGTTGTTGTTGTTGTTCTGGCGAGGCGGGTCTCCGCTCGATGCTGCGCGTGGTTGTTTGCGTTGTTCTACTATTTCTTTGTCTTTGTACATCGTCGTCGTTCTCGTTGTTCTCGTTATTGGCGGCGTTTCGAGGCGAAGGAGTAGGTGATGGTGTTTGTTGTTGTTGTTGTTGTTCTCTCGGTTGCGTGCGTTGTTGTTGTTGTTGTTGTTGTTGTTGTTGCTGTTCTAGCGTAGCCGTGGATGTCGTCGGCGCCTCGGCGTTCGTTCCGTTCCCACCATCACTCCTCTCCCGAGCATCTTTTTCTTCCCTTTCTCTTTTCTCCATCGCCATCTTCCTCGCCGCTTGTTTCGCTTTTCCCATTCGTCCTAACATTTTCTCGTGTACCAGTCTCGTGACTTCTCTTCTCTTTTCGCTCCCAAAGGTAAAATTAACCTCCTTCGCTCGACTCTTCTCCGCGAGTTCTCTCCTTTGCTCTTCGCTAAAATCAATCCCACCTAACGCGCCTTCGCTCGGTGTCACCATAAACGCTCGAATCGCCGTCAACGCCGTCCTCACCGACCAACTCGGTTGCCAATGTTCCGCGTGGTACGACGTAATCGACAAACAGATTTTCGTCAACGTTTCGAATCTGCCGTTTGGCGTCAAGAGCATAAAGTTTGGCGGTTTGAACGGGTACTCCACCGGGAGTAAAATGCGACCGTGGTATATGCCGCCTTCAAACGCAGTGCCTGTTATTTGATTATGGGGCGGGGGAAGAGAGAGAGAGAGAGAGATTGCGTGTGAGTATTCGACGCGTAACCGCCAACACAGCGAAAGACAACAGAGAGAGAAAGAAGCACAAACACACAAACACGAAGAACAAACAGACGACAACGAAGAGCATCTCTCCTCTCTCGCGTACCTTCCGCGCCGTATATCGCAAAGTGCCACTCAAAAATATCGTCCTCCAGCGGTTCCGCCCACGTGGCAAACGCGTTGTTATCCACCATCATCGACCCGTCCTTCTCCTGTTGTTGGTCGTCGTCGGTTCCATCTTCCATCTGCCTTTCGCTCTCGAGGAATTCTTTCACCTCTTGAGAGATGCGTCGAACGGCGTTGTTCGAGGAGGAGAATTTAGACGTCATGGTACTCTTTATTCTTATCGGGAGGAGGAGAGATTATGATGGTGGTTTTGACCGGTTGAAAGCGCAGAGAGTAATAGACGCGCGCGTGCGGAAGAGAAAGTTTTGAGGCGTTTGGGGAAATCCATTTCCCCTCAAATCTTCTAAGCGCTCTTATACGAATAAACACGCATGTCTCCTTCTCCTTTTCGAAGCGAAGAAGAGGACAGAAGACGACGACGATCGAAATCTCCCTCGCCGTCGTCTTCGTCTTTCTCTCGCGAGAGGAGGAGGAGGAGGATTAGACGAGAGAGAAGATCCGACGATGATGATTTTTCCGACAGCGGAGACGAAGAAAGACGGACGAGAAGAAGACGAAGAAGAAGAGATCGAAGTTCCTCTCTTTCGGAAGAAGAATTCGACGAAGAGGAGAGACGACGAAAAGGACGACGAGGAGATTCTTTTACTCGAAGAGCGAGGAGGAGAAGGAGTTATTCATCGCGAAGCCGGTCGCGCGAGGATGATGATGGTGATGACACGAGAGATGGTCGTTACGAGAGCAGCCGCCGAGACCGCTCTCGCCGCGAGTTTGATGAGTACGAAAGAAGACCAATGCGAGAGGAAGAAGGTGGTCGTCGTTGTGATGATGATGATCGTTATTATGATCATCGTCATCGACGCGACGACGACAGAGAATTCGCGAGACGAGACGGGGGCGAAGACCTCGATGTCGATGTTCCTCCTCCGTTCGCGCGAGGCGAGATTCGGAAAGGTATCGTGCGTTCGATTCAGCCGTACGGATTGTTCGTGCGTTTGATGGAGGAAGCGGAGGAGGAGAATAAAGAGGACGTATACGGAGGAGGAGGAGGAAGAGGAGGAAGAGGAAGGAGACATTTACCGGATGGTTTAGTCCACGCGAGTCAAGTTTCGAACGATATCACGTTCCAAAGAGACGATACGGACGAGGCGAAAGTGCAGTCTTTGTCGTACTTTTTCCCGGTGGATGCGAAAGTGTTTGCGAAAGTTTTAAAATGCGAGAAAGATCCCGCGAGAGGGTGGAAAGTGAGTTTATCGATGAAAAATGTCGATCAAGAGAGCGGGGAAGACAAGGATCCAGAGAACAGAGAAAATGGATTTAACGCTAATAACAACACGAATAACAACCACGATGGATATAGAAATAACAACAACAACGCGTCGACGGCATCGTTCACGGCTGATTTATTCGGCGTGTACGAAGGCAAAGTATCTTCGATTAAACCGTACGGCGTATTTGTAAATTTAGAAAATACTCGAACGTCGGCTTTGATTCACGTTTCCGAGATTAGCGAACACTTACGGTTTTCTAGAGAAGATACGGACGAGGATAAAGTTATGGGAATTGAAGGAGTTTTGTCGGTTGGCGAATCGTGCTTCGTTAAAATAATCGAAATGAAACCGCCGGAAAGCGAACGCGATCGAATGAAACTCTCCGGGTCGATTCGACTCGTCGATCAGAAATCGGGCGAAGATCTAGATCCGGAAAACAGGAAACTTCGCGAACGACGCGACGGTGGTGGTGGAGGCGATGGCGGACGATTCAACAAGAAACCCGTCGGCGCAGACGCTGGCGAAAAAGTGCAACCTGGCGGCATCGTCCACTGGGGACACGAAAAAGCCGACGTCAAAGAACAGAGCAAAAACGCATACGATTTCGTCGTCGACGTCGAAGACGACCAAAAACACGAACCGAAAGCGGACGACTATTCCAAACCGAGGTTTGGTCACGGATTAGAAGGGTACGTCCCGGAAATCAAAAAAGGCAAGAAGAGGAAAGACTCGTCGTCGTCCAAAAAAGACAAGAAGAAAGATTCGAAGAAACGCAAGAAGCGGGAGAAGAAAGAGAAGAAGAAGAGAAAGAAGAGCAGGAAGCGAGACAAGAGAAAGAAGAAGAGCAGTTCCTCCTCTCACTCCTCCTCCTCCTCCGACTCCGATAGTTACAGCAGTAGCTCGTATTAATCTTAAAGTATAAAGCTCATAATAATTTTTCATTCAACATAAATGATATGATTTGAAAGCTCGACACGCGCATACTAATCGATGCTAGTTCGACGCTATTAAAATACGTATATATATTCATCAATATATATATATAAATCCTCTCGCACAGAGTAGTGGTTGTATAACATTCGTAAGAATCTCACAACTCCTTCATCGTCGCCGTGTCGTATTTACCCGTGTGCCTATCCATCCCTTCCTTTCTATCCTTCTTCTTCTTCTTCCACTCGGCTTTCGACACGCACTGCGGCGACAACTCGTAACACACGTACTGTTCGACGTTCGTCTCGTTCAACTTCTCCTCGTACAACAACGTCTGCAACTCTTCCTCCACTTCCTCCATCACTCGTTCGCAGTACGTCTGAATCTCTCTCTGTTCCGTTTTCGCTTGCGCGCCTCGAACCGTCCCTTTCGGCGCTTTATACCACGAGTCCTCCGTCTCGTTTCGAGATAAGTCCGCTTTGCTCAGTTGATAATCCGGAACTCTGCTCGTCTCGCAAAAATCCTCCACGAGCTCTAAGTATCTCTGTTCGGAGACCGAGTACGGAATTAACTTCCCGTATCGTTGGCCTTTAGAATCCAAGCGACCTCGCATGTCGATGTGGTTTCTTTGCTTGTTTTCTTTGTTCAAAGCTTCTTGGAGTTCCGCGGAGACTGCTTTACAGGCGGAACATTTCCCCGCGATGGCATACGCTTTCTCCGGGAATAGTGCGACGATGATGGCGCAGAAACAGAACGTCTCGAGGAGGAAATGATGGCGACGACGTGCCACCATCCTTTTCAAACGATTAAAACAACAACAAGAGATGCTCGAGACGACAACAACACCGAGCAGCGCAGACGATCGATTTTTTTCTCTCTGACGTTTCCTCGATGGATTTTTTGGATCTTCTTTTCGGAAAGGAAAAATCGAGAACAAATACTACACGTCGTGGTTGGTTGCGTCGGATGACGCGGGATGAGTAGTACGCGCGTTGAATACTTCTTTCTTTCTTTCTATTGTTACTCGATCGATGATGACATCTTTTCGCATTTTCAATGATTTGGAGTTAGAAGTGCTGCTATTTTTATTATAATACTCGTATAAATATATTCGTATTCGATTTTTATCATCCCGCTCTGGCTCGAATTTGCTCTAACCTTTTGACGATTTCTGACGGCGTGCGGTCCATCTCTTCGCTTATGCGTCGCTGCGCGTCAGCGCCGAGTCGACCGAATTGTTCGCACAAGTCACCGTCGACGACCGCTTTGACCGGGAAGTAGGAGGAGCGGAAGGCGCCGTGTTCGTTGCCTAAGACTGGCGGCGCTTCTATGCGCAAGTGCATTTCGAGGTGGGTGCAGAAATCGGCTTCGTCTTTGCTCGCAAACGGGACGAAAGCGCCGAGCGCGCCGCCGAGAGTGGCGTAGACAATGACTTCGGAACCACCGGTTTGTAACGCGCATTTTGTCAAGGAACAGATGACGTCGCCGACGTGGAATTGAGCGCAGGCTTGAAGCTTGTTGTTCGCGCCGTTGAGCGCGCCGAGGGCCGCCGAGGACGTCAACGCCGCGTGTTTGCCGCCGGAAATGTCCGATTCGATTTCGTCTGACACGTCTTTTGGGAGACGCAAGGCAGCAAAGTTCCCGAATTTATCCGAGACGGCTACCGTGTCGCGATCTAAGGGGAGCATGGAGGTGACGTACCGCGGCGCGATGTCGTCGGCGAAGATGTGCATGGAACATTCCTGGTCGTCTTCGCGAACGTACTTGACAAAGAAGGCGGATTCGCAGGCGTCGGTGACGAAAAAGCGGTCGCCGGAGCATCGAATATCGTTGATGAAACTCGGAAACTTTTGCGCGCACTCGGCTTTGCGCAATAATTTCTTCTTACCGAAGTCATACAGGCGTAAAACGTCGTCGACGCCGACCAGTAGTTTGCCTTCAAAATTTCGCAACGCAAACGGCGCGCCTTCGCAAGGGGTTTCGTGCACCAGTTCTAAACCGGTGATGGCTTTGTTCGCTCCAGATTTCCCGTTCGCAGTTGTTTCGCCATTCGATGATTTCCCACCGCCGCGTTTGTATCTGTAACATCGAATCATGCCGCCATCGCAATCGCGAGGTTGGAGCACAAAATTCTTCGCGGAACCGACGACTAATAACACTTCGTCCGCTTTGGCGAAATAGGCGTGCGCGACGGAAACAAGACGTTCGTTGTTTTTAATCTCTTGCACGCACAAAGTTTCCGCGTTGGCCGCATCGACAATGTGAACGCACGATGACCAGTTGTTATTGTCGTTCGCGGTCGATTTCGGCGCGCCAAACTGCTCGATGGGTGCTAATTGATACGCGTCGTCTTCTTCGTCGTCTTCTTCGTCCTCTTCTTCGTTTTTCTTCGGTTTCTTTGCCGGAGGCGCTTCGACGATGTATTCGTTCCTCGTCTCTTCGCCAGTTCTATCCTCAAATCCAATTATGCCTCTATCGGTTTCAATTATCGCGACGACGTCGGGGTCGTCTGGATGCGTCGACATGGCGCGCGGCGTGTATCTCGCTTTTTCTGAGCTTTGCGAAAAAGCTTCTCCAAGATTTTCGCACGCTAAAATCCGTAAACTTCCATCCACGACGGCAACGATACCTTCAGGAACTTGTTCCGAAGCGAAGCCACACGCGCGGTCGATGGTTTCGTGACATGCTGGGACGATTGAAAATCGACCGTTTTCGTTGAAGCCCAACCACGGTCGCGTGGATAAAGCTACGAATCCAGACTCTTCGTTCATTTCGATGCGATTGAGTTTCGGAGGTCTTTGGCCAACAAAGCGCGAGCGCGCGTCAGACAGTGCGCCGGAAACGCGATCGACTTCACACCTGACTAAAATGCCGTTAGATAAGCCAACGTTCAAGAACATGGACGGCGGCGCGCTGCTGCCCGCTTTTTTGTTCTTCGTGGTCTTATTGTTCACCTCTAAAAGCAAGACAGATTCTGGCGGCGACGGGGTCGCTTGGACGCCGACCGTTCGCAACGCTTCTCCTGGATTCAATGATAACACTCGAACGGTAGAATCGTAACCAGCAACGGCGGCAAACTTGGCTCGCAAAGATCCATCCGGAATCGGCGGGATGTCCACGCTGACAACCTCCGAGCTCGTTTCAATCTTTTCAATCTCCAAAAGTTGTCCAGCTTCGTCTAATTCGAAATACACGAGTTCGCCACCGGTTAAGGCAACGATCGCTTGACCTCGGTTACACGCGCACGCGGTGATTTTCTTCCTACCCGGCGCTCGCCATTCGTTGACGCCTTTGTTGTTTCCGCGAACGTGTCGCACGCCGCTCGGGTGGATCTGAATCAAAGACCCGTCGTCGTCATCTCCTAACGCGGAAACAGCTAACGTCGACGACGTGGCGAGAATACCAGTATCAGTGACCTCCTCGACGGTATCGCCGATGGATAATACCAAAGTCGCGTTCGTAAACGAGACGACGATGTACGCGTCCGTGGTATCGCTTTTCGATTTACGAATGGTGAAAACGCCGTTTGGATTCCCGGGGAGCGGCGAACGCGCCATTTCTGAAAGCGGTACGCCTTGACGCAACACGCGAAACGTCGAGCGCGGACCTTGGCCGCACAGAGCTAATAAACGAGGCGTTTCTTCCTTTCTCGAGATGTTCGACGCTAACGCGATGGTTGGCGAAAGCGATTCGATTTCATCAATCAAGGCGAGGTTTTTCAGTTTTCTCGGGTTGAAAAACACCGGTTGAAAGTTGTCTTCTTCTTCGTCGTCCTCGTCGTCGTTCTTGCCTCTTCCTTTCTTCTTCGTTGCGTTGTCAATTTTCTTTAAAGTTTTCGAGGAAGATTCCGCAGACTCTTCGTCGTCGCCGAGCGCGATGAACTGAAACAACGCGTGCGCGCCAAACTCAGACCCGCAAAATAAAAATCCAGTCTTCAACACGCACAACGCGCTGCACACCGGCACCGTATCGAAATACTTCATCTTCAATTCTGAAACTTTTCTATTCGTCCAATCTAAGGTTACTTTATAACAGTCGCCGTATTCGCTCTGCGCGATGAAGAAAAACCCGTTTTTACTTCGGTGCGACGCGAACGAGGCGATCAAAACGCCTCTTTCCGCATCCAAACTCGTTCGTCTCGGAATGACGCACCGAATTTCCTCGTGTTTCTCCGCTCTGTACACCAAGAAGTTTTCGCAACAGACAATCACTCCGCCCGGTCCGTCGCTTCCTCCCGGCACCGGTATCAACTTATTCGCTCCGTTATCAACCGGTTCCGACCACTTCCTCGCCACGTGATTCAATCCTAAATCGAGCTCGTAATACGTCAGCATCTTCTGCGCTTCCGCGGCGGCTTCTCCCGTATCGTCCACGTCCGCTTCTCCGTAAAACAACTCAATCGCCATAAACCCGGGATTCTCCAACCCGTTGTCCAAAGCGCACACGTCGAAGGCAATCGTCTTCCCTTTATTCGCCTCTAAAGGACTACTGATGGTTAAATTCGCCTGAGAATCCCTGTTCAAAACGTACACCACTTTTTGCTTCTCTAACGCGGCTAACATGACCGCTCTTCCTTTCGGATCCACGCAGCAAAACTGCCCCGGTACCACTCGCCGCACGCCCGACTTCCCGAACGTTTCTTTATGCACTTGCTCGAACTGATTCTTCTCCGCATCAAATCTCAAAACCACTATCCTCCCCGAATCCGACCCGATAACCACGTGATCTTTGTTCGCACCGGCTAAGCGAAACGCGGCCATCGATCGAATAATCCCGAAACACTCCCGAAACGCGATCGATTTCAGTTTCCCGTGTTGGTCCGGTCGCAGTAATTCAATCGCCGTCCCTTTACTCGCGATGATTTCTTGCACTTTCGGCGCGGAAAAATTGCCGTTAATCGCCGTTTGGCACGCGCCTGGGCGTTGTAACGTCACGTTGTACAGGTGCATCCTTTCTCTTCCTCACTTTTGTGTCTGTGGAATTACGTCTCGTTCGTGCGTGATATTAGTCTGTATGCGTTGCTTTTCTCTCTCTCTCTCTCTTAATTCTTAATTTCGATCTCTCGTCCAACAAGCAGACAAGCCGCCCTTTTTTGTGTTGAATTTCCTCCAAAAAAAAATGCGAGAAAAAGGAGAGTTTTCCACACAAAAAAGAAGATATAATAAAACACAATTACGTTAAACAATGTCTTTGTCTGGAAGACATTTAAGAGGCGCGGTTTCGAGGATCGCGCTTCGGTTGCTGAGAAGAAGGAACACCAACGCATTATTCAGTTCGTCTTCTTCGTCTTCTTTCGCTCCGAGGAGCAATACTACTGTGTACGCTTTGTCGTGCGCAGATGAAAGAATGTGCAACGACAAAGTCAAAAAAAGGGGAGACTTGCGTGACCACCAGATGCCTTTGTTTGGTTTGGGGAGGAGTTTTGCCGCCGCCGCCGACGCGTCCTCGGTCGTCGCGAGGAAGAAGAAGACGCTGAAAACCGGCGCGGTCGTTGGGACGACGACGAATGCGAGTTCTTCTTCTTCTTCTTCCTCTTCTGCTTCGAATAATGCGACGACGAATTCGATGACGAGAAGACAGACGAAAAAATTGGACTTAAATCCACCGACGATTCCGGGGGTGTTTGATTCCATCGAAGACGCGGCGTGGAACGCCGCCGTGGCCGAGGTGGAACGAGAGAGGGAATTAGAAGATATTGGGGAGGAGGACGTGCGATACGATGAGAATGGGAACGTTTTGAATAACCCCGCCGCCAGAGAAGAATATAGGAATACCGCCGCCGCCGCGAGTAATAGCGGTAATAGTCCTTTGAGTCGATTCGATTACTCGTTACCGGTTCGAGCGTATTATTTAGGATCGACGGTGGACTTTCGGCGCTTGGCGAGGGAGTTGCCGACGTACCCGAAGGAGTTTACCAGAGAGTGCGTGGTGATTCGGTTAGCCGCGAGACGGTCGGTGGAGTTAGCGTCGGGCGGTGTTGGCGGTAACAGCAGCGTTAGTCATTTAGTGAACAGTGGTAGTAGTAGTAGTAGTAGTAGTAGTAATGTTAACGACGAGAGAAAGCTGAACACGTTGGCGAGTTTAAGGGAAGCGGCGGAGGAG
>Ga0213868_10003064_pt1 | contig 15731 bp, 14 predicted proteins | sample PICome_9_FD_160087 | JGI IMG/M metagenome (GOLD analysis project Ga0213868, IMG submission 160087) | Coastal seawater microbial communities near Pivers Island, North Carolina, United States - PICO127 | ecosystem: Environmental > Aquatic > Marine > Coastal | place: USA: North Carolina...
GGGGGCACATCTGCCGCAGATTTGATGCAGACCTGCGATGTGGTGATCACCTGCCTGCCCAGCCCGGCGGCCTGTGCTGCGGTGGTGGCCGAAATGCTGCCGCATGTGGGTCCGGGCAAGATCTGGATGGAAATGTCCACCACGGACGCCGAACAGATCAAGGCCCATGCAGAGGCGATTATCGCCAGGGGCGGCGAAGCGGTGGATTGCCCGGTATCGGGCGGCTGTCACCGGGCTGATACCGGGAATATCTCCATCTATGCGGGTTGTACGCGCCCCACGTTCGAAAAGGTGCTGCCCGTCCTGACCCATATGGGGCGGCGGATCTTGCACGTGGGCGATATTGGCGTGTCCAGCACTTTAAAGGTGATGACGAACTATCTGGCAACAATCAACCTTTTGTCTCTGTGCGAGGCTCTGACGGTGATGAAGGCCGCAGGCATGGATCTGGGTGTGACCTATGAGGCGATTGCCGCCTCATCGGGCAATTCATTTGTGCATGAGACCGAAAGCCAGTTGATCCTTTCGGGATCGCGCGATGTGAATTTCACCTTGGATCTGGTGCAAAAGGACGTCGGTCTGTTCCAAAAGCTGGCGGATGATTTCAATGTCCCGCTTGAGCTGTCGCCGCTGATGATCCAGATGCTGACCGATGGCCAGCAGCGCTACGGCGAACGGGCCCAGTCGGACCGGATGATTGAACGTCTGGAAGAGGCCACAGGGCTGAGCATCACGGCACCGGGATTTCCCACCGAACTGGTGGATGATGAACCCGAAGAACGCGGCTATGAGGTGCCCGTGCGTCGCTAACGCGGTTCCGGGACTACCCGAGCCTGGGGATATGGCCATGACGCGACCCGCAAGGGCGCGCGTCATGGCGCATCATCCTTGGTCAACAATTGGGAACGTTGACGGCCAGACCACCAAGCGAGGTTTCCTTGTATTTTTCCGACATGTCCGCACCGGTCTGGCGCATGGTCTCGATGCAGGCGTCCAGCGGTACCAGATGCGTGCCATCCCCCCGCAGGGCCAGCGATGCCGCCGAGACGGCCTTGATCGCGCCCAGGCCATTGCGTTCGATACAGGGCACCTGAACCAATCCCTTGACCGGATCACAGGTCATGCCAAGGTGATGCTCCAACGCGATTTCGGCTGCATTTTCAATTTGTTCCGGTGTGCCACCCATAACGGCACAGAGGCCCGCAGCGGCCATGGCGGCCGCGGATCCCACTTCGGCCTGACACCCCGCTTCGGCACCCGAGATGGAGGCGTTGAACTTGACCAGGCCGCCAATGGCAGCTGCGGTCAGCAGAAAGTCCTCAACATGGGCCGTAGAGGCCCCCGGCACATGGTCAAGATAGTAGCGCAGTGTGGCGGGCAGCACGCCTGCGGCCCCGTTTGTGGGGGCGGTGACGACCTGGCCGCCGGCGGCATTTTCCTCGTTCACGGCCATCGCATAGGCGCTCATCCAATCGTTGATCGTATGCGGCGCGGGCTGGTTCAGGCCGCGTTCGGCCAACAGCGCATCATGAATGCCCTTGGCACGGCGTTTGACGTTCAGCCCACCGGGCAGGATGCCATCCGTGGTCAGCCCCCGGTCGATGCAATCATTCATCACCTGCCACAAACGCTTTGTCCCGGCGCGCAGATGAACTTCGCCGTTCCGAGAGATTTCATTGGCGCGTTTCATGCCCGCGATGGTTTTGCCCGAGGTTCTGGCCATCTCCAGCATTTCGGTGGCTGACTTGAACGGAAAGGGCACAGGCGCGCCCTCATCGGTATCCTTGCCTGCGGCCAGCTCCGCTTCGGTCATCACGAAACCGCCGCCGATGGAATAATAGTTCTCGCGCAGGGTGACGTCGCCCTGGGCGTCAGTCGCCATCAGGATCATGCCATTGGCATGGCCGTCCAGTTTCATGTCGTAGTCAAAGATCAGATCGGTCTTGGGGTCAAACCGCAGCGGGGCCAGCCCGTCTAGGGTGATCTGACAGGTCTGCTTGATGGATGTCATCACCGCCTCGGCCCGCTCCGCGTCAAAGCTTTCGGGGGTGAAACCGGCAAGGCCCAGGATGGTCGCCCTGTCTGTCGCATGACCGACGCCCGTAAAGGCCAGCGATCCGTGCAGGGAGGCGCGCAGCCCCGAAAAATGGAATGGCGAGGCGCGCATCAGCTTCAGAAAACGCGCAGCCGCAACCATAGGTCCCATCGTGTGCGAGGAGGAGGGGCCGATGCCCACTTTGAACATGTCAAAGACCGATAAGAACATTATATGGCGCTGCCTTCTGGTGGATTTGGGATTTGCGGGGCGGTGAAAGGAGTGGGGCCAAGCCCTTCGGCCTGTTGCGCGCGTTGCGTGCAAGGCAGGCTTTCGACATGGGCGCAAAGCGCGAAAAGGGCGGGGTAGTCTGACAGGTCGAACCAGTCACAAACCTGCCGCCCGGGATAAAGGGCGGACCAGCGCAAGAGCGCACAGATGTAAAAGTCGATCACGGTCGGTGCCTTGGCACCGCACCAGTCCGGACGGGTCCGGGCGACCGCGTCCAGCATGGCAAAGTTTTCGTGCAATCGGGCGCTCAGGCCGGTTTGCAGATTGGCCGCATGGTCAGCGGCGATGTATTTTTCGGGATAGACCATCATGCGCAGGGCGGGATGCGGCGTGTTGGCAATGTAGAACAGCCACTTCAGAAAATCGCCACGATCAGGATCGCCGGGTGCCGGGCCAAGCCCGCCATAGGTGTCGGCCAGCCACAGCAAAATGGCACCGGTCTCGAAAATCGGGCCTTGCGGTGTCTCAAGGACAGGGATCAGCCCATTGGGATTGAGCGCGCGGTAGGCCGGCGCAGATTGCGCACCTGCGGCGCGGTCAACCAATGCCGTGCGATAGTCCAGCCCACGATGATCCAGCGCCATCCTGATGATGAGCGAGGCATTGTCTGGGGCATAGTGCAGCACATAGGTCATGGCGCAGGTGATAAAGCAGCGATGCGGGTTTGCACATGTGAATGCGACGCTTTCTGGGTTGTTTTGGGCTTTGGGGTCGCAAAACGATGGGGGCTTGTCAGTCAAGCGGAGGCCAAAGGCACCCCCTTGGTCGCGAAAGGCCGCGAGCCTGGAATGCCTTTGTAAAAAACACTGCGGCGGGTCTCGCACCTATAGGGGAATCTGCCTATAACCCTTCGAGGACCTAAATCGGAGCTGTCCCATGGCCGGAGAATTATCGCCAATCGACAAAGCGAAATTTGTCGCGGCCAAACGTGCTGCTCAATTTGTTGAGGACGGGATGCGCGTCGGGCTTGGCACAGGGTCCACGGCGGCCTGGCTGGTACGCTGCCTGGGCGAGATGGTGCGCGAGGACGGATTGCGCATCAAGGGGGTGCCCACTTCAACCCGGACGGCGTCGCTTGCGCGCGATGTCGGGATCGAAGTGATCTCGCTTGATGAGGCCAAATGGCTGGATCTGACCATCGACGGGGCCGATGAATTTGATGGCGACCTAAACCTGATCAAAGGGGGCGGTGGTGCCTTGTTGCAAGAAAAGATTGTGGCCACGGCAAGTGACCAGATGGTGGTGATCGCGGATGTGGGCAAAGAGGTTGAGGCGCTGGGCGCTTTCCCGCTGCCTGTTGAGGTGATCCCCTTTGGCTGGCAGACCACCCAGGCATTGGTCGAGGAAACGTTGATCAGCATGGATGTGCTGGGCCGGACATCGACCCTGCGCATGAATGGCGCTGTGCCGTTCATCACAGATGAGGGCAACCACATCCTTGATCTGCATCTCAACCGGATCGGGAATGCGCGGCAGTTGGCGCTGGTGCTGAACCAGATGCCCGGCATCGTCGAAAACGGGTTGTTCATCGACATTTGTGATGCGGTGGTCATTGGATATGGCGATGGGCGGGTCGAAGTGCGCGACATCAACGAAGGCACCGTCGCAAGCGAGCGGCTGGATTTTGTCGAGACGGACAATCTTTTTTCAGACCTCACCGACTAGGGAGACAGACCATGGCGGATGCCTTTGACTACGATCTTTTTGTGATTGGCGGCGGGTCCGGCGGGGTGCGCGCCGCGCGCGTGGCGGCCGGGGAATACGGGGCAAAGGTCGCTTTGGCCGAAGACGACCGCTATGGCGGCACCTGCGTCATTCGTGGCTGCGTGCCCAAGAAGCTGATGGTCTTTGCCTCTGAATATGCCTCCATGCCGCAAGAGGCGTCGGCCTATGGCTGGGACATTCAGGCCGGCCCCTTTGATTGGCAGCGTTTCAAAGCCAAGCTCAATGCCGAACTGGACCGGCTGGAAGGCGTCTATCGCAAGTTGCTCAGCGGCTCGGGCGTGGAGACATTCGACCAGCGCGCGACGCTCAAGGATGCCCATACGGTCGAATTGGCCGATGGGACGACCAAGACGGCGAAACATATTCTGGTGGCGACCGGCGGGCATCCGGTGCGGCCCGACCTGCCCAATGCGGATTTGGGCATCGTGTCGGATGACATTTTCCATCTGGAGCAGTTGCCGAAATCAATCCTGATCGTGGGCGGTGGCTATATCGCCTGTGAATTCGCCTGTATCTTCAACGGATTGGGCGTCGAAGTGACGCAATATTACCGGGGCGCACAGGTGCTGCGGGGCTTTGACGACGAAGCCCGCGGACTGGTCGCGGAAAGCATGATCGAGAATGGCGTTGATCTGCATCTGGGCACCAATATCGTGGAGATGGCTCGCGCCTCGGACGGGGCGACCACGGCGAGCGGATCCGGGCCAATCTGGGTCAAATCGACGAACGGCAGTGAAAAGACATTTGATCTGGTGCTTTTCGCCACGGGCCGCGACCCTTCGACCCACAAGATGGGTCTGGAAGAAATCGGCGTGAAACAGGGACGTCGGGGCGAAATTCTGGTCAATGAATACAGCCAGACGGATGTGCCTTCGGTCTATGCCATCGGGGATGTGACCGACCGGGTCAATCTGACCCCGGTGGCGATCCGCGAGGGGATGGCTTTTGTTCAAACGGTCTTTGGTGGCAGGCCTACGCCGGTGGATCATGATCTGATCCCCAGCGCGATCTTTACCCAGCCGGAAATGGGAACCGTCGGGCTGAGCGAAGAACAGGCCCGCGAGCGCGAGGAAGTGGAGATCTACTGCACCTCATTCAAACCGATGCAGTCGTCCTTTGCCGGTCAGTCGCATCGCGTCTTGATGAAACTGGTCGTGTCCAAGGCCACCCGTGTGGTATTGGGCTGTCATATCGTCGCACCGAATGCCGGAGAACTGATCCAGTTGGTGGGCATTGCGGTCAAGGCGGGGCTGACCAAAGAGCAGTTCGATGCGACATGTGCTGTGCATCCGACAATGTCCGAAGAGTTGGTCACAATGCGTAATCCACTGCGGAGCGCTTGATTTTGCAGGTTTTGTGCACACATCTGACACATCACTAAATGTGGCGTCACGAAGGTTTGCCGCAGGGTTGCGGCGCAAGAAGGGAAAAGAACTACATGGCTGGTAACAATGGCGGCCCCTGGGGGGGCGGCGGTAGAAATTCTGGCGGCGATGGCGGACGGGATGATGGTCCTGGCAATCGCGGCAATAACGGCGGTGGCCGGGGTCCTGGCGATGAAAAGCCGCCGATCCCCGAAATCGACGAGCTGGTCAGAAAGGGCCAAGAACAACTGCGCGTCCTGATGGGCGGCGGCGGTGGCCGCGAGCGCGGCACCGGTGGCGGTCAAGGAGGCGGCGGTGGTCCGCTGCTGACACGTGGCACGGTCGGTCTGGGCCTGGTCGCGGCGGTCGTGGCCTGGGGCTTTGCCAGTTTTTACACGGTTCGGCCCGAACAGCAGTCTATCGAGCTGTTCCTGGGCGAGTTTTCCCAGATCGGGACAGAGGGTCTGAACTTTGCGCCATGGCCTGTTGTCACGGCTGAAGTGTTTGATGTGACCACCAACCGTACCGAGGAAATCGGCGTTGGTCGGGGCAACTCGGACAATGATGGCCTGATGCTGACGACGGACGAAAACATCGTCGATATCGATTTTCAGGTGGTCTGGAACATCAAGAACGCCAAACAGTTCAAATTCTCGCTGCGCGATCCTGATGCTTCGGTCCGGGCGATTTCAGAATCAGCCATGCGCGAAGTGATCGCGCAATCGGAACTGGCACCGATCCTCAGCCGGGACCGTGGCGCTGTCGCCGATCAGGTAAAAGAACTGATCCAGACAACTCTGGATAACCGCGAAACCGGCATCAACGTCTTGCGTGTCAACCTCAACAAGGTCGACCCGCCAAGCCAGAATGTGGTGATGACAAACCCTGATGGTTCCACTTTCCAAGCATCCGTTGTGGACGCTTTCCGTGACGTTCAGGCCGCCGAGCAGGAACGTGACCGGGTGGAGCGGCAGGCGGATGCCTATGCCAACCGGCGCACTGCCGAGGCACGTGGTGAATCCGCGCAGTTGCTTGAGGCTGCAGAAGGCTACCGCGCAAGGGTTGTCAACGACGCGGTCGGTGAGGCCAGCCGCTTTGAAGCGGTTTTGAACGAATACGTTCAGGCACCTGAAGTCACGCGCAAACGTCTATACATCGAGACGATGCAAAAAGTTCTTGGCGGTGTCGACAAGATCATCATCGAAGGCGGTCTTGGCGGTGCCAACGGTCAGGGTGTCGTCCCTTACCTGCCGCTGAATGAATTGCGTCGCAACGGAGGGTCAAACTAATGCGGAAACTTGGTTTTTTGGTCCCGGTCGTCGTTGTGGCGATCGTGGTGGCCCTGTCGTCCATCTTTGTGGTGGACGAACGCGAAAAGGCGCTGGTTCTGCGTTTTGGTCAGATCAAACAGGTCGTGACGGACCCCGGCATTGGTTTTAAGGTGCCATTGCTGGACGAAATCGTACGGTTCGAGGATCGTATCTTGTCGCTGGAGACTGAAGTAATCGAAGTCACGCCGGCAGATGATCGCCGGCTTGAGATTGACGCTTTCGTTCTGTACCGGATCGACGACATCGTGCAGTACCGCCAGGCGATTGGTGCGGGCGGCGAACGTCAGGCTGTCAACGACCTGAGCGGTATTCTGGAATCCCAGATCCGTGCGGTTCTGGGTTCGCAGGGTGTGACCTCCAACACCATCCTGTCACCAGAACGGTCGTCCTTGATGGAGCAGATCCGTACACGTTCTGATGCGCGTGCCGATGCGCTGGGACTTGCCGTGGTCGATGTGCGTCTGCGCCAGACCAACCTGCCCGAGCAAAACTTTGCTGCCACGCTGCAGCGGATGATTGCGGAACGTGACCGCGAAGCGACAGACGAACGTGCCCGTGGTCAGGAAGCCGCGCAGCGTGTCATCGCCCTGGCCGATCGTACCTACGAGGAAATCCTGTCAGAAGCCCGCCGCGATGCGCGCATCATCGAAGGTGAAGCGGATGCCGAGCGGAACAAGATCTTTGCCCAAGCCTACGGCAAGGATCAGGAGTTCTTTGAATTCTACCGGTCACTGACGGCTTATGAGGAAGCGCTGCAAGGCAGCAATTCTTCCATGGTGCTGTCGCCGGATTCGGAGTTCTTTAACTACCTGCGGTCAGATCAGGGCAGCCGATCCGCCGAAGGAGAGCGCAATTGAGCCTATTGCTGCTGGCCCTTGGGTTGGTGATGATATTGGAGGGGCTGGTGTACGCACTGGCCCCTTCGCTTTTGGAGCGTATGCTGGAGATCTTGCGCGCCATGCCTGAAGCCGCAGTGCGCCAGATTGGTGCATTGGTGATCGTGGCGGGTCTTGGTCTGGTCTGGGTGGCGTTTCAGATCGGATTTTGATCTATGCCGCTGCGGATATTCCGGTAGAGCAGGCACAGCCTGCATTCGATTTTATCTGAGTAAGGGGGACGCTGTCCCCCATGCCCCCTGAGGTATTTTTGGCCAAAAAGAGGGGCAAGGTCGAAGGCTGTCATCAATCCTGTGTGAATGGTCCGAGTTGGGCTGTTGAAATGCCTGCGTCAGAGGCCATCTTTGATATTGCGGCAGGCGCGTCACCAATGCACTCTGCCTTCAAGGAATTCAGGGCAGCGGTGCCCCAAGGGATGAAAGCAGGAGATACACCATGCAAGCAGGCGTCAAGGTGCAGCAGTCAAGAGGCGCACAGGCCAAGGTGCAGGCCAGGCAGTTGAACGGAACGGTGACATTCAGGCTGATGATGCTGGGTGTTTTGGCGTCCGTTTTGGTCGCACTTCAAACAGTCATGGCCTTTGCCAAGCCCGAGAGCCTTGCACCGCTTGCAGAAAAGATCAGCCCCTCGGTCGTGAACATCACCACGTCAACAGTGGTGGAAGGGCGCACGGGGCCGCAGGGGATTGTGCCGGAAGGCTCGCCTTTTGAGGACTTCTTTCGCGAGTTTCAGGACCGCAACAATGAAGGCGAAGGGCCGCGGCCCCGCCGTTCCTCGGCTTTGGGGTCTGGTTTTGTGATCTCCGAGGATGGCTTTGTGGTGACCAACAATCACGTCATTGAAGGGGCTGACGAAATCACGATCGAGTTCTTCTCGGGAGAGGAGCTGACGGCCAAGGTGATTGGCACCGATCCGAACACGGATATTGCCCTGCTCAAGGTGGAAGCTGACAAGCCGCTGCCGTTTGTGAAGTTCGGGGATAGTGATGCCGCACGGGTTGGCGATTGGGTTATTGCGATGGGCAACCCCCTGGGGCAGGGTTTTTCTGTCTCTGCGGGGATCGTGTCGGCGCGCAACCGTGCCCTGTCGGGGACCTATGATGATTATATCCAGACCGATGCGGCGATCAACAGAGGCAACTCTGGGGGGCCGCTGTTCAATATGGATGGTGATGTCATTGGCGTGAATACCGCGATCCTGTCACCCAATGGCGGCTCTATTGGGATCGGATTTTCGATGGCGTCCAATGTGGTGACGCGGGTGGTCGACCAGTTGCAGGAATATGGTGAGACCCGTCGCGGCTGGCTGGGCGTGCGCATCCAGGATGTGACGCAGGATGTGGCCGATGCCATGGGGTTGGCCAAGGCCAGCGGCGCTTTGATCACCGATGTGCCCGAAGGACCGGCCAAGGAGGCCGGTTTGATGACGGGAGACGTGATCATGTCCTTTGACGGCGTTGAGGTGGCCGATACACGCGGGTTGGTCCGTCAGGTTGGCAACAGCCCCGTCGGGGCCACTGTCCGCGTTACCGTTATGCGTGAGGGCAAGAGCCAGACCATCAAAGTTGTGCTGGGCCGCAGGGAAGACGCGAATGGTGAAACGCCATCCAGCAGTGCAGAGCCAGAGCAGGAAGCAGACCCAGTCACCAAGGACCTGCTGGGCCTGACACTGTCGCCTTTGACAGATGAGATGCGCGGTGAACTGGGCGTGGATGAAACCACCGAAGGTTTGGCTGTAACTGCCGTGGACGAAGCGTCTGAGGCCTTTGAGAAGGGATTGCGCAGTGGTGATGTCATCACAGAGGCGGGTCAGCAGAAGATCACCAGCATTGCCGATCTTGAGGGCCGCGTTCAGGCCGCCAAAGATGCCGGGCGCAAGTCTTTGTTGTTGTTGGTTCGTCGGGCGGGTGACCCGCGTTTCGTGGCCTTGTCGCTGGGCGATTGATCCCGGATCGGATCTTGGACTGCCCGATATATCGCGCGCTTCCTGCCGTCTTGGGTTTTAGATAGCGGTCAGGCGGTGAGGGTTGTTCGAAAACGTGCGTGATCAGTCTTGATCATATTGGGGTACCCGGTTCGGGTGCCCCTTTTTTTGTCAGTTTTTTGCGGGATGGTTGGTCATTCCAGCGCGGTGCGTGGCACTGCGATCAGGCCCAGTCCGCGCGCTGTTTCAAGGGACAATACGCTGCTGTTCAGGCCGTTTTGCTTTTGTAGCCTGGCCACCGCTTCGCGCGTGGGGGGGTCGAAGGTGCCGGTGATTGGGCCCGCCAGACGATTGCGCGCCTGCAATGCGCGTTGCAGTGATGCGATAAACTCGGGGCTCAGCGCATCGGGGCAGGGGGTTTCGAACCAATTGTCACGGCGCGGGGTCACGATCACCTGTTTGTCTTCCGTTCTGTAGACAGGGGGTTTTGCGATTGTTCCGTCAGGGTTGACCTGTGCCGGTCTGATCTGGACCTGTTCGGTGATCCTTTCGATAACGGCGGGGCTGACCGTCTTGCCCCAGCATGTGCCTTCGGCAGCACCGGGGGGGCCGTTTCGCGTGGCTTCCAGAACGCCCGGTTCGGGTGGGTCCTGATCTGCCGGAGAGGTTGCCGGATCGCAGCCCGCAAGCCCGGCCACCGCGAGCAGCATCAAGGGAAAGCGCAAAGCCCGCGCAAAAGGAAAAATCGCCTGTGTCATTGCCCGTGCCTCTGGGTCTGAATTGGTGAAACTCTAGCCGATTTGAATGGCCCTGCCTAGCGGATGCAGGATGGTACATAAAAGGGGCTGGCAGTGGCCCGCCTGCGCGGCTAAAACCCTTTGGACACATCTGAAACGAGGAAGTCTTACATGGCAAAAATCACATATGTTGAACACAATGGCACGGAACATGTGGTCGACGTGGCAAATGGCCTGACGGTCATGGAAGGCGCACGGGACAACAACATTCCCGGCATCGAGGCTGACTGTGGCGGTGCTTGCGCCTGTTCAACCTGCCATGTCTATATTGATCCGGCTTGGGTCGATAAATTGCCGGCCAAGGACGACATGGAAGAAGACATGTTGGATTTCGCCTATGAGCCTGATCCGGCCCGGTCGCGTCTGACCTGCCAGCTCAAGGTCACGGATGCCCTGGACGGTCTGCGGGTGCAGATGCCAGAAAAGCAGATCTGATGCGTCTGTTGGGTGCTTTGCTGGGCGTGTTGATCGCGCTGCCAGCAGGTGCCCAGACCATTTCTGCGGCCCGTTTTTCGGAGCCGACAGACCGGTATGGCCATGGTATTCTTGGGGATGCCATTGAATGGGGTGCCTTGGAACTGGACCTGGCCGGGGCAGGTACGGTGACGTTCCGGCTGCCCTTGGATCATGTGTTTGAGGATGTGGCACCACGTCTGCTGGATGTCACAGGCGACGGCCTGCCCGAAGTGGTTGTTGTGGAAACCGATGTCGCCTTGGGCGGTGCCTTGGCCATTTACGGGGCGACGGGCAAGATTGCACAGACCCCGCACATCGGGCGGACCAACCGCTGGCTGGCTCCGATCGGTGCCCATGATCTGGACGGTGATGGCGCAATAGAAGTGGCCTATATCGACCGGCCGCATCTGGCCAAGGTGCTGCGCATCTGGCGGTTTGAGGATGGGGGGCTCACGCCGCTTGCCGATTTGCCCGGCTTGACCAATCACCGCATCGGAGAGACGGATATCGCAGGCGGTATTCGCCTGTGTCGTGGCCTGCCTGAGATGATTGTTGCCACTGCCGATTGGTCGCGGCTGATGGCTGTTACATTCCGGCCTGACGGGTTTGAAACCTCTGACCTTGGTCCGCACCTTGGCCGCCGCAGCTTTGCAAGGGCGATGGACTGTCGGTAGGGTCAGGACTTTGGGCGCGGGTTGATCCGTGCCTAGTCCAGTGCCCGCCAGCCGATGTCACGGCGGCAAAACCCTTCGGGCCAGTCAATTTGATCGACCATGTCATAGGCGCGTGCGCGGGCTTCGGCCAATGTGTCTCCGCGGGCTGTCACGTTCAGGACACGACCGCCGCTGGCGGTGATGGCACCGTCCTTGGCTGTTGTGCCGGCGTGAAACACCATATTCTTGCTGTCTTCGGGCAAGGCATCCAAACCTTTGATGACAGAGCCTTTTTGATAGGTTCCGGGGTAGCCATCGGCAGCCATCACCACGGTCAGCGCATGATCGGCACCCCAGTTTACCTGCATTTCGGACAAACGCCCGTCAGCTGCGGCATGCATCAGATCAAAGGCCTGCGCGCCAAGGCGCATCATCAGCACCTGACATTCCGGATCGCCAAAGCGGGCATTGTATTCCACCAGACGGGGCACCCCGTCCTTGATCATCAGCCCGGCATAAAGCACCCCCTGATAGGGCATGCCGCGTTTTGCCATTTCGGCCATGGTAGGGCGGATGATTTCACGCAAGGCGCGTTCGGCGATGGCATCTGTTAGAACGGGTGCGGGTGAATAGGCCCCCATGCCCCCGGTGTTGGGGCCCGTGTCGCCGTCGCCCACACGTTTGTGGTCCTGGGCGGTGCCAATGGGAAGGACGGTTTCGCCGTCACACAGGATGAAAAACGAGGCTTCCTCGCCTTCCATGAATTCCTCGATCACGACTTCTGCCCCGGCCGCGCCGAATGCGCCGTCGAACATCTCATCCACGGCGTCTGCGGCTTCTTGGTCGGTCATGGCAATGATCACGCCCTTGCCTGCCGCCAGACCGTCGGCCTTGATCACGATGGGGGCCCTCTGTTGGGCCACATAGGCGCGGGCAGCGGCATGATCGGTAAAATGGCCATAGGCAGCTGTGGGGGCTTGGGCCGCGTCACAGATTTCCTTGGTGAAGGCCTTGGAGGCTTCGAGCTGTGCGGCTGCGGCAGAGGGGCCAAAGACTGCAAAGCCCGCGCCGCGCAGATCGTCGGCCACACCTGCGGCCAGGGGTGCCTCGGGTCCGACTATGACAAAGTCGATGCTGTTTTCCTCGCAGAAGGTGACGACCGTAGCCCCGTCCATGATGTCGATGCTGGCGCAATCGGCAATGGCTGCGATGCCGGCATTGCCGGGTGCCACGATCAGCTTGTCGCATTTGGGGTTCTGCAAGGTGGCCCAAGCAATGGCATGTTCGCGTCCACCGCTGCCCAAAATAAGAATGTTCATGGGCGTGCTCTCCCTTGGCCTTCGTTGACGGGCGTTCTAAGCTGTAGGGCAGGTGGTGACAAGGTGAAGTGGCGGCGAAGCGGTGATGAAGTGGTGATGAACGAATGGACCTGATTGATGATCCCGCCGAAGGGCTGAACAGCCCGGAATTTTCGGTCACCGAACTGTCCGGTGCGATCAAGCGCGTGATCGAGGGCGAATTTTCCCATGTGCGCATCCGCGGCGAGGTGGGGCGCGTCAGCCGCCCGCGCTCCGGCCATATCTATCTTGACCTGAAAGATGACAAATCGGTGATTTCCGGAGTGATCTGGAAAGGCGTATCGGCACGGCTCGAGACGCAGCCCGAAGAAGGTATGGAAGTGGTGGCCACAGGCCGGATCACCACATTTGGCGGTCAGTCAAAATACCAGATCGTGATCGAGGACATAAAGCCTGCCGGCATGGGCGCATTGATGGCCTTGCTGGAAAAGCGCAAGACGATGCTGGCGGCAGAGGGGCTTTTTGATCCCGCCCGCAAGCAGCCACTGCCCTATTTGCCCGAAATCATCGGCGTTGTGACATCGCCTTCGGGGGCGGTGATCCGTGATATCCTTCACCGTCTGCGCGACCGGTTTCCGCGCAAGGTGCTGATCTGGCCCGTGGCCGTGCAGGGTGCCAAATGCGCCTCTGAAGTGGCGCGTGCGATTGCAGGGTTCAACGGGTTGACGCTGGGCGGCGCGCTGCCGCGTCCTGATCTGTTGATCGTCGCGCGGGGCGGTGGATCGGTCGAAGACCTTTGGGGTTTTAACGAAGAGATCGTCGCAAGGGCCGCGGCGGCGTCCAAGATCCCGCTGATTTCCGCCGTGGGGCATGAAACCGATACGACCTTGATTGATTTCGTGGCCGACAAACGCGCGCCCACACCGACGGCAGCGGCTGAACTGGCGGTTCCTGTACGGCACGAGCTGGCCGCCTGGCTGGAGGGCCAGGAGGCGCGGATGTCGCAGCTGCTTAGTAACGGCCTGTCCCAGCGTGGCCAGCGCCTGCGCGATATGGCGCGGGCCTTGCCACGGGCAGAGACGCTGCTGGACGGGCCGCGTCAGCGGTTGGACAGGGCCGGTGAAAAGCTGGAGCCCGCACTGATCGCAGGGGTGCAGCGCCGCCGGGTGCGGCTGGCAGATGTCTCGGGCTCCCTGCGACCTGCCACCCTGCGCCAAAGGGTGATGAATGACCGGCGGCGGCTGGATGTGCTGGCGGCGCGGCTTGGCCCTGCGCTGATGCGCGGCCTGGCCGCGAAACGCGACCGGTTTGAAAGCAGGGCCGCGGGCTTTCGGCCTGCCACCCTTGCGCGGGACCGCAAGGTGAAGGCGGAAAATTTTGCCAAGCTTGTCGCGCGCCTGTCGGACGCGGGCCAAAGACAGACCGCCGGCTGGCGGCAAAAGCTGGCCGCACTGGAGCGGTTGCGCGAGACGCTGAGTTACAAATCCACCCTTGCACGCGGCTATGCGGTGGTGCGGGGGGACGGCCAAGTGGTCACCACAACCGCGGCCGCGAAACAGGCGGCGGCACTGGAGATCGAATTTTCCGATGGGCGGATGTTGGTCGGGGGCAAGGCGGGCGCGAAAAAGGCCGGGGCCAAGCCGCCCGGTCAGGGCAGTCTGTTTTGAGGCAGTGATCGCCCCGAAACGCAATCTGAAGTCATATGTTTCAAGGGGTTGGGAGATCGGTGATGTGCCAAGTGTTTCTTAACAGCCGTTGGTCGTTGAGGGGCTGTCGTGCTGAGGTATTTTTGGCCAAAAAGAGGGGGTAGGGGCCTGCGCATGGGCACCGTTGCGGTCAGACGCCGACCTTGGGACCCAGGCAGATCATTTCTTTGCCGATGTCTTCGGCTTCGTAAAGTTGGGTGGTGGTGTCGCGGTTCTCAAAGCGGGCGATCAGTCCCTTTGGGCCTTTGACGAAGCTCCAGCATTGGGGGTTTGGATTGTCGTCATAGACAAAGCAGATCAACCCGGCATCTTCGTACCATTCACCATCCTTGCATTCGCCGTCCAGAAAGGACCATTGAACCTGCCGGTTCTCGCGGTAGATTTCCGCGCCGTAGGCCTGGCCATCCTGGCCAAAGAACAGGGTTTTGCCCCTGGTATAGGTGTCAAATTCTTCGGCGGTCATCAGCTCTTGGGCGCAGACCGGAGGGGCCAGAAGGGCGATCATAAGGGCGATGCGTTTCATGGGGTCAGTCTTGCAGAAATGCAGTGGGGCTGCCAGTGGGCTGTGCGGTTTTCTGCCAGCGCGCGGCACGTTTGTCCATCACGCGGTGCCACAATGGGGGGACCAAGGCGATCACTGCCATGACGGGCAGGGACTGGGGAAGGAGGGGCATTGTTTGGGGTGTGATCTCGAGGTTGGTAAAGGGGCGTGCGGGCCGGATATGGTGGTCTGAATGCCTGGGGGCATTGAGCATCATCGCGCTGGAATACCATTTTGGCGCATTCCAGCTGTGTTCCGGGCCCATGGGTTCTGGTTTGCCATTCGGCTGAAGGTGGCGGCGCAGGCCGTAGTGCTGGACGTAATCTGACAACAGCAGCTGCATCTGGGCATAGAGTGCGATGGCCAGGTAGATGAGCAAACCCTTGATGCCCGCCAGGAGCAGGGCCGCGATCGGCGCGGCTGTGCCGCCCAGAATGTAGAATACGTAAGGGTGAATGCTGCGGCCCCCTTTCGGAGTGGGCCCTTTGCGAAGCGCCGTTTCCGCCCGCAGCCCTGCCGAGAATTCGCCGCCCGTGGCGCGCAGCGCATAGGCCCAAAAGCTTTCACCCGCGCGCGCGGAATTGGGGTCTTTGTCGGTGGCTGCATGGATGTGGTGGACCTTTAGGTGGGCGGATACATGATGGCCGTGCAACAGCGAGACATAGACCGCAGCCCCCAGTCTGCGCGGCAGGCGGGCGCTGGCGTGGATCAGCTC
>Ga0213868_10003071_pt1 | contig 15708 bp, 14 predicted proteins | sample PICome_9_FD_160087 | JGI IMG/M metagenome (GOLD analysis project Ga0213868, IMG submission 160087) | Coastal seawater microbial communities near Pivers Island, North Carolina, United States - PICO127 | ecosystem: Environmental > Aquatic > Marine > Coastal | place: USA: North Carolina...
CTCCTCAGCATACCAACGGCATCGCTTCAGGTTTAACCAGTAGCTAGTGGCCTCTGCATCAACCTTCCCGTCAATGAGAATGACTAATGCAAAGACCAGTTTCATTATTCAGCAGGCTGTTCTGTAGACGCAGGTTTTTCATCTGGCGCCCAAGGCATAGATGCCTCAGTAATTGGAGTTATTTTTTCGTCAATTTGCTTTTTAATTTGGCCGTTTACGTGTTCTTCATACGGGCCAATAACAATTGCTTTAATCCAATCAATCACGATTTCTTCGGTCAGTGTATCAAACTGCTTGAAGCTTTCTTCGGTCAAGTTAGCAGCAGAAAAAGGAGTAGCGCCAGAAAATGTTCCTTCGTTGCCATTTTCGTCTGTGCCGATCTTTTTCCAGTAGGTCTGGCATATTGCATTGGGTAATACAACGCCATCGCCAAGTGTTTCGTTTTTAGTTTTAAGGGAACTTATTTCCCAAGTATAAGTTATTGCCATTTTAATGCTCCTTCTGAGCTTGTTATGCCTCAAGGGCTGATATGCGAGCTTCAAGCGCATCAATAACGCCTTGCTGCTCCTGAATAGTTTTTACAAGTAATGGTATCAATTTGCTTTGATCAAGAGCCTGAAGCTGATCATTGCCTTTATCGTCCACCGCATCTTTCTCGCCGACCACGGCATCATATACAATTTCTGCAACTTCATGAGCAATAAATCCGTCAACTCGAATTGAGCTTCCTTTCCACTGAAAATTAACCGGGTTAAGAGCCATTAGCCTGCTTGTGGCATCAACCATCGGTTGCAAATCTTCTTTAATTCTGTGGTCGGATGTAGTTGCATAAGTTGTACCGTAATAATTTGTACTTATGTAACCGTTCGCAGTGCCGTTTGCCGCCATGAATTTTATGTGGTAATTCGCCACACCGGCAGAATTTGAAGATCCGTATGAAAGAATGTTTGGCGTAGAGTAACTTGTGCTTGAATACGCCTGCACTTGTAGAACACGGAAATTTGAGACATTGTGAGGGTCTACATAATAACCAGTGTCGTTATAGTCATAAAACAAAGTGCCTCGTACATCTGCGCTAAAAACTGCTCTTGAACTAATAGCGGCCCTGAAACTACCGTTATTAATTAGCAACAAACCGTGATCGTTTAAATTGTTAGCTCCACCAACAGAACCGGCATTTGGATGCGACCATGCCAGACCGTACATATTGCCAGCCGTAGTACCATCAGCAGCTATACGGTAAGCAGCTCCCATTGACCAAACGTGTTGTAAGCGAGTGGATGTATATACACCTACCATTCCTTTGCCATAATTGGCATCGCATAAAATATCGCCCGCAATTCTCACTGAAGTGCCGGATGATGATCCATCAAAGTAGTAACCAGTGTTGTTGGAGTCATAGAAGATGGGGGCGCGGGATGAGCCTGCCACTGTTAGATGGCCAGACATATCCAGCTCGAAGCGATTTGCCGAAGCTGACCAGCCACCTATACGCAAGACGTTATCGGCATCAAGCCCCATATTTACAGCGTAATAACCACCTCTGTGGAACGACATAAACGCCGAATTACCACTAGAGGCATACGCCTGCATTGCGGGGTTAGAGAGAGATCCAGAATACTGCCCTAAGTTAGAGTTAAAATAATGAACGCCAAAATGACTTCCGCCTCCACTAATATTAACGGTGTTTAAACTGCTCGTACCATTTGGGTCTACGTAGTAAATAGTGTTATCTAAATCATAGAATAGTGGAGATCTTACCGAACCTGATCCAATGAAAGCCGAGTAAGTGCCTCCGTCGATTGCGCCATCAGTGTAAAAATCAAGCCCTGAGCCAGATGTTCTAAATCGCGCAGAGTATCCGTCATCAAGAGGAGAAATCCAGATAAAATCGGTATTAGTGTTATTTTGTATCTGTAGGGCAGACGTCCATGAAGCTGGATATGAACCAAAACTAATATCAGCAGCTCCAGATTGCTTGAGAACAACTGTTGTTGCATCGGTACCTGAGGCGCCAACAGGTTTATTAAATGTAGCTCTAGCAAATGTAGCTTGATAAAAAGCCGATGTGTTCGCAGGGTCTGCATAGTAAGCAGTGTTGTTTCTGTCGTAAAAGGTAGAAGTATAGACGCCGTTCGTAGCAGTGAAGTTACCATTGGCTTCTGCTAGACAACCTGATCCGTTACTCGGTGCGTTTCCTAGATATGTAGTACCATATATCCAGTTAGTGCTGCCTGCTGTCGTAATACCATTTGGAAAATATGCAGAGTTATCAGTTCCCCACGGGTTGCCATAACTTATATACCCCAATGGCACGTTTAGCGTTCCATTGTCTATTCTACCGCCAACATCAGAACGCAAATACTGAGAACCTTGCAATCCATCCAATAAGTCAGCATCTAACCCAGAGCCAGAGCCATCGTTTGCTGAAGTCCAAGGGGTACCAGTGTTGATCGTAGTGGTGTAAATGTCAGTAGCACCAATAGTGCCGATGTTGGTCAGGTTGCGGCTTGAGTCTATTACTGTGGTGCCGTTGATGTCTAAAGTACCAGTAATGAGATTTAAGTCACCGCCACCGGTAATTTCAGCATTAAGCGTTCCTGATAAACCACCATCTTTAAAGCTAATAGTTTCGCCTCCAGAGGTAGCAATTACTAACCCTGCGGCAGTGCCTCCACCGCTTTCTACAGCTCCAATATAGCCTCGCAAACTACCCGATGATGTGTAAGTGTGAAGTGCGCCACCGCTTGTTAGGTATGCGTTCGAGATGTTGGTCAGGTTACGGCTTGAGTCTATTACTGTGGTGCCGTTTACTTGGTAGCTTCCCGCTGTAGAAGCTCCTGATAGGTAGAGGTCTGTAAATCTATGTGCTGTAGAGCCTAAGGCTATTTGATTATCAACACGCGCACCGTTATCTCTAGGGACAACACTGTTGCCGCCAAAAGATAAACCAGAGTGGCCAGCTTCACCGTCAAGGTAAAAGCCGCCGCTTTCGATACCAATACTACCTACGGTTGTGCCGTCTTTGCGGAAAGCTAAAATTTCTCCATAATTAGTTAAACGGTTTAAAATCAAGGTATTACCAGCGTCTCGAACAAAAGAGGCGGCTCCGGGCGCAGTTGCGCCATAAATTGTTGTGCCTTGGGTTGTATTGTTTGCGCTAGATTTACCTACAAGTAAGTTGCCGCTGGAGTCTATGCGCATACGTTCTGTGCTAGCAGAACCTGCATAGAACGCCATATTATTGCCGTCAGCTCCTAAGAAAACAGTGTCAGTATTTGTTGTAGAGTTATCTTTAAAAGAAATAAATGCTTTAGCATCGCCAGATTCAAAGTTAGCAAGAACATTGGTAGTGGCATTGTAAACGTGCAAAGCCTCGTTAGGCGAACTAGTACCAATACCAATATTGCCGTTACCAGTAACTTCAAAAATACTTGTGCCTTCATTGTTTGAAGTAATCTTCAACGGCCTGTTACCCGCAGTATTCCAGCGTGTGTCTATCCACAAACCGTTACCAGCATCAGTGCCATTGAAGTTTTTAATCTTAGCCGCGTAATTTGCTGCTGTTGTATAGACATCAATTTTAGCGTTTGGCGAATTAGTACCAATACCCAAAGACTCCGCAGAAGCATCCCAGAAAAACTTAGGAGTTGCGCCTGTGTCTTCGTAGAAGCTAATGTCTCCATTTTCTCCGGCTAAAAAAATCTTTTCGCTAGACGTGCCTGTACTATTTCTCCCAATTTGGAAGTCATTTCCACCAGCTTGGTCATTATTTGAGTCAATGTTTATATACAATGAATCCGCTGAATTTATAAAAGCATTTGCTATGCCAGCATTGCCTAATGTTAAAACACCAGTAGTAGAAGCATTACCGTCAACACTAAGCCCATCCATCGTGGCTGTGCCAGTAACGTCTATGCCATTGCTGAAATTAAACGTGTCTGTAGATGTATTCCATAGGATGCTGGCATCAGTGGAAGAATTAACCGCATCTTGAATAGTAATACCAGCGCCATTAGCAGAGGCAGATGTATCACCAGCTCCAAAATTTAAAGTGATGTTTTTGTCTTCAACGTCTAAGGTTGCAGTGTTTAAAGTTACAGTTGTTCCATTTACAGTAAGATCGCCGCCAACAGTAAGATTTCCGCTTGTGGATGTATTTGCATCAGAGCGCATGAACTGAGTGGAATCAAGGTAATCAAGGGTGTCTGCATTACCGCCAGTAGATGTTACGCCAGTTCCATTTTCGTTGGCAGACAGGCTCACTGAAGGGCCAATTGAAGACCATGCCGATCCGTAAGATGTAAATCTTAATCTGTAGGTATACGTTCCGTCAGCCGGATCATCGGTAATAGTATTTGTATGGCCGAGAGAATGATAATAGGTATCAGGGTAATACTCAGTAAGATCATATTGAGAAAATACCATTACACCTGACCCGACAGAAGACCAAGTGGTAGTTCCAGAAACAGCTCTTTCCACAACATAATTTGCAGTCAAATCTGCTGTAGTATAGTTTACATAATGATAGCCAGTATTGTTTGCAGTAACTGTTATCTCTACAGGCTGCTCTCCATGCGTAAAATCACCAAGTGTAATTGTTGCCGGAGCGGTTGCGCTGCCTGTTTCGTAATCTCCCGGAGTTCCGCCAGATGCTTGCGCAACGTAAGTTTGAAACGAATCAATTACTTCTTGATTCAGCATATCAAGAGTAACGCCGCCATATACAATGCCGGTTGCAGTCAGCGAGCCAGCGATAGTTGCATTTCCTGTCAGATCAAGGTTAATAGCCTTGATTGCGCCGTCTACTGTAAGAGTATCTGTGGAAGGGTTAAACGAAAGTTTGTTATCCAGCGAAAACCTGCTGTCGCTTCCCAAGTAAAACCCGGTATCTGCATTGTTGAAGTTTCCAGCGCCAGAGTAAATTGCAGTTGGAGATATTGTAATCCCTGCTATCGATCCACCAGTTAAACCAAGATTTACACCAGTGTCTGAGTCTTGCAGTGCTGTATCGGCACTCTGAAGGCTTTCATTTACCCCAACCGTAAGCAATTGCGTATTTATAGAACCTGTAACAATCAGGTCGCCAGAAATTAGATAAGAATCTGAAACCCATGAGCTTGTAGATAGATCGTACCGCCAAGCATAAGTTGTGTCAGGGTCTGTAGTGGTGTCAGATGTAATTGCATAGTCATTATTTTTTGGGTTGCGACCAGATGAATCTAAAAACTGCTGCGCGGTTGGAGCATCAGACGAATCCGTAACTATCTTATAAATACTTGGAAGATTTGGCGCGGCATCTGCAACCGCTGTTGCGCTACCAGTTAAGGCAGTTGATTTAACGCCAAGACCATTAATTGCGTAAACGCTAATATTGTATGAGTTGTTTGGCACAACTGGAGCAACGGAGAATGTATTTTTGTTGGTATTCGAGCTAAATACACCGCTTCCAGATGTGGTGTTTGTCCATTCAACTATATATTGATCCACAAACGCATCAACTGATGCAGTCCATGAAAGGTCTATAGATGGTGTAACAGTTCCGTCAGCATTAACGGTTGAAGAAGGAGTGGCTATTAAATTCTGCGGGGCGGCAGCTTGCTTGCCGTCATATATAGCAAGCTCTCCGCTATTTAAATAATCAATAGCATCAGAAGATTGCCAGTCATAAATTTCAGCCGCAGTTTCAATAGCGTTGACATTAACAATGATTGAGCCAGAAGCGTCGAATGTTAGCTCATAACCAATGACTTCAAATGGCTTGTTTGACCAGCCCATCTTTGCATTGCTGACATTAATGTTGTCGCCAGCTTTAACCTTTAATGCCGCAAGATTGCACGGCATAGAAATAGCTGTTTGCTTTCTTGATCTCAGCAAAGCAAGTTTGGCAATCCTCTGCGCTCTGACATTATTTGTAGTAAACGGCAAAGCCATATCAAGGTAGACAGGATCTCCGTCCTCGAGGCTGTATTGTGAGCTTATTTGAGCCGGATAATCTGCAACTATATAGTTGTCTTCCTCACTCAAGAAAACGCCCTTAACGCCGTTATATAGCCCTCTGCGCGATTGTTTAGTCTGAACCTCAATTCCGCCTACTAAAACAGATTCATCAAATGTTACCGTAGGCGCGGCATAAGATGCCCCAGATATAAAGTATTCGCCGCCAGAATAAATAAGATTGCCAGCCATGGATGTGAGCATGGCTTCCATATTATCTTTGCGTGAATTTCCTGTATCTATAACGCCATTGAGGGTGTATCGATCATGCGACTGACCGCCACCAAGATCGACTTGGTCAGAGCATAAGGCTACTGCTTGAGTTAATGATGCTAGATTTACTGAGCTAGCAGATTCTGATAAACCATACTTTGAATCAACGAGGTAATCATAAACGCAAAGTGCTGAATTTTGTGTCCATTCTGTTACATCAGTTACCGGGTTGTATATCTTCTTTCCCCTTATCAAGGCGGAAATGTTTGGCATACCTTGAGCGAACTGCTCTACATCGTATTCCATTTTTACATATAAATACGCGGTATCGTTCAGAATGTGGTCTGTTGTCCACTTTATAGATTCTGCTACAAGATCAGCATCAGCAGTAGTTTGGCTTCCATCATGGAAGTTGAAAGATACAAAGTCAGCCCAATTAGCTTTGAATGAACCGTCCCAAATAAGCTCATCGTTAAACCAGATTTCTTCAATTCCATCAACTTCATGCCCGGCAATGGCAATTACCAGATTCATGTACTTGTTATCAGTTCCAGATGAATCAAGAAATACAATTGCACCGCCAACCCTAACGCGGCCATATATTAACTTTCTGGTCGCATCCGGCTCCCTAACAGTTACGCCTGTTCCTTTTAGTGCGGAACCTGCCGCGAAAGAAGGCTTTCCAATTAAAGCTCTTGATACTAATGACAGTCCTGCGCCTATGGCAAAAGCCCCGGCAACAGCGAAAAAATTCATTGCTGTGAAACCTGCCGCAGCCCATGCACCGCCAGCAGATGCTAATCCAGCTATTACCGTTACTGCCATTTTTAATCACCTAAAACATTTGGAATAAATTCGCTCGATCAAGTCGAAACCCATGCCTATCATTAAGCTATCAAAGGGAATATGCACCTTTGTATTTATCATCATCAAAGAAACATCATTTTCTCGGCAATGATCTTCTGCGTATTTTATCAGTTTATATCCTGTCGCGCCCGAGCGATACTCAGGAAGAACAAAAACAACGTCATTAGATGCGAATTTGTGATCTTTGTAATGTATGCTCTGGCTAACTAAAAGAACACAATACCCGACAAGATTGCCGTCTATTCTTGCGGTAAATATACGAAGAATTCCGGCGTTATCTAATCGTGAATACTCTTTCCAATCAGGATTTAATTTTATCTTACCTTGGTTAAGAGCAACCATTTCCCAGTGCTTTTTCAGCAATGGTTGAATTTCATCCTTAACGCTAGCCAAGCATTCACGCTGAATATCAATCATATTTGAATATTATCGTCGAATAGTGTCGTAAACGTCTCCGGGAGACTGTCCTGCATTTGATGAATTGCCATTGGGTCTGCCCCAAATTATTTCTTTCTGCTGTATTTTTGCAACGTATTCAAAGCCCTTGTCATTTGGGTAATCTATTTTCTGATCTTCAGCCGTGTACCGTCTTACAGATGATCGCTCAAATGATATTAGCTTATTTTCAATTGAAATTGATATTGTTGAAGTCTCACCGGAATCGGATATGCTCATTACATCCATAAATCCCTGAAAAACAATAACAGGCGATGCAATAATATCTCCAGTATCGTCAAACGCTCCGAGAGAAACCACAACTGGCCTGCCCTGATAGTCTTCATCTCTGGCGATGTTAATCAATGATTGCTTTATGCCAGAAAGAACTATATTCATGCCGGACGCTGTTAGCTCTGAATTTTCAGAAACTGAGCTGAGACTTAAAAGATCCCCTGCACCAACATACGTTTTTCCGTTATAAATTAAACTACCAAGACCAGACCACAAGTTTAACTCACCAGAATCAAAATCCATGTCAATCAAATAAACTGGGCGAACAACTTCCGCGCTGGCAACTGCCTGCATTTCTGTGCTTAATGTTCTACTCATTAAATAGCCTCAATGAAAGCAAAAGTAAATCCGTATGTTGAAGCAACATCTGTTGACCAACCAATGTCATTAGACGACATTCTCCAAGTGCTTTGAGGCAATGAAAAATCAAGCTGAGTAGCATCTGCAATTACTTGCCGAATTGGAGGCTGAACAGACATTGATCCGCTACCAGAGAAATCGTCAGTTACCATGTAAAGATAATCGCCCAATTGAAAATAATTGCCAGCATCAACGGCATCACCTGTTGCAGATATAGTCTCATCACGCACAGCAGTTGCTGCGCTAAGGCTAATTGACTTTGAAATGTTATGAAGGGGATGGCCAAAGTTAAAAGTCCCAGAACGTCCCTTTAAAGCTACAATAAAGGCTTCCACTGATCTTGCCTCTGAATGGGATAGCGGTCTCAAAGTGACTTCGGCCTCCCATCTTGCGCCTTGATGCTCGAAAACTTGTTGATCATAAGTAAACGGCGACTCTGTTACTGCAACAGTTCTTCTTAAACGCATAGAAACGTTTTGTATAAGAGTTTTACCGCTTGACTGGGTTGGAAATGAAAGTGGCATCTATTAAGCTCCGACAAGCATTTTACTATAACTTCCGCCGCGCATCTTAGCGTCTGCAACTGCGCTTTTGGCGGCATTAGCGATTTGTGGCATTAGGGTAGCGATCTCCGCTCGAACAGTCTGTTGGACGCCTGTAGTGATGTTTATGGTCTGATTGACAACCACTCCGCCACCGCCGTTAAGTTTATCATTAGAAACTATAGAACCGCTTTGATTTGGGACAAACATTTCCATCCCGCGTTCGCCAACCATGTATGGCTGACCTCGCTGAACAGAACCGCCGATAGCCTTACCGCCAAAGTTGCTTGCAAATGGGTCGCCCATGCCAGCAGAGTAACCACTTTGAACATTTGTTCCAGCTTGGCCTATACGTGAAGTAATAAAGCCAAATGCAGCATCAACAATATACTTCTGAATCAGCATTTTGATCAGGCTATCGATTACGCTTTTAGCCATTGACTTGATAGCATCGGCAAAGTTAGCTGCTCCAGTTATACCAGCAGTCAACGCATCTGTCATGCCATTTATCGCTTGAGTTGTCAGAGACCCAATCATTTCTGACGTGCTTGGAATTACATCTTTCCAGTCTAAATATGCTTGGCGAACACTGCCAACAGAATCCGCAAGATCCTTATTTCCTGAAGCGGCTTGCTGTGTGGTATTTATTGCTTGGATCAACCCTTCAATCGTTTGCTTGTAGCCATCAATATCGATAATTGAACCTAAATCCAAAGTCGGGAAGTTTTGTTGCATCTCTGCTAACATTTTCTCCTCTTTTGCGATTTGCTCGTAAAGAGTAGATATTTCTTCAGCCCATACTGTTGATCTTTGTTTTTGACCCTTAACTTGAGCTAATGTTATCTTATCGCTCAATTCTTTAAGTTTTTGGTATGCATATTTTATAGACTTTTCCGTGGCTTGCTTGTCAAAGCTAAATAGCATTGACTTTCCTTTGTTTAATAAAGCACTCACCCCGTTCAGTATTTTTTGAAAACCAGAAACTACGCTAACAGTTGCATTTAAAAAAGAAACTGCCATGGATTTTGCAAACTGCTCGATGCCGCCTTTTTTTGCCGAGATTTCTAAAAAAAAGCTTGTAAGCCTTTCTGTTACAACTTTTATTGCTGGAGCTAATGCTGCTGAAAACTGATCCCTTAATCCTTTACCCAACGACAATAGCTTCTGTATCGAATCGTTTGTTTCTTCAACTCCTCGAGCGGCACTACTTGACATGGTTAAGCCCAAAATTCTGGCTTCACCTAAAAGCTCCTTGAGACCTTCACGACCTAAACTTAACGTGTTTACTAAAGCTGCGCCCTCAGAGTCAAACAGTTTGAAAGCTAGCCGAAGTTTGTCAGATTCGTTTTGCACATTAGAAAAAGCATCTGCTAGAACAAGCATCCTCTCATCAAGTGGCATTTTGTTAAGTTTTTGGGCATCAATTCCAAGCTCTTTAATAGCGCCCTTAGCTTCTCCAGTTCCTTTTGCTGCTTCAGCAGTTCTGCGCGTAAACCTTTGCAGAGCCATATCCATTGTGTTTGTTGCAACGCCAGTTATATCAGCCGCATATCTGAGAGCGCCGAGAGCCTCTGTGGTAGTGCCAATTTTTGATGCAGTTTTGGATAAAGCGTCAGTTGCATTTAAAGAGGCTTTGACCATGTAAGCAAAGCCGCCAGCACCAGCAGTGGCTAAAAGGGCAGTTTTTAGGCTAAAAACAGATGAAGTTATAGATGCAAGGCCAGCACCTGCGGCCTTAAAACCCTTGGCGGTTTTATCAAACGCCCTAATCGTAATGCTTACATTTTCAGCCATTGGATTCACTCATTATCTTGAAGTAAGCAATCCACTCGTTAAAATGCGAGACGGGCATTTGCTCTGCTTCCTCTATAGTTATGTGCAACCGATCAGCCAAAGAGAGCAAATTTACCCTTGACGGATCGGCTCTCAGTTTCCCTCGGCTGCCTCTACTGACTCGATCTCAGCAAACATTTGGTTGGCGATTTCACTAATTACGTTAGTTTCTTCGCCCATCAAATCAATGCGATCCTCAGCGGAAGAAAATAGCTTTTCGCCACTCTCATCTTCAGCCTTCATACAAATCAAATCAACCATTGCACCGACAGTGGTGTTGTTTAGAAAGTTGGGGTGCTTCTTCTGAAGCTGATCCATGTCATAACAGGTTATTGGCCTGCAATATAACTTGAATGATCCAGATTCGTCACCCCATGCAGGAACCAATACTTCACGCGTCTGCACCTTCCTTCTACTTCTTAACTCTTTTGCTAATCCCATGGTTTTCCCCAAATTTATTTAAACTACAGTTGATTCAACTACCTGACCATTACACTGAACGCTAAAGCTAGCCTCAACCATTCCGTCAAAGGATGCAGTAATAGATTTGGAAGTTACGATGCCTGACCCGGCATAATAAATCTCACCAGCACCTGTTCCTGTAGGATAAAGCTCGAATTCAATCTCTGCACTTTCGTCAAGAACTGCTTGCTGTGCGTCTGATTCATCCCAATAGCATTCAAGACTCAGCGTATTGGTTTTAAGGCTTGGTTTGTATGTGCGAACAGTATCGCCCATTACTGAATCTTCAATAGTGTCAGCAGATCCTTCAAAAGTGTAAGAACGGACTTCGCCAACTACAGCGACTGACCCGCCAGAAGCTGCGATTTTTACAACACCAGATGCGCCTGATTTAGTCGCCATGATAAATACCTCTAAAATTAAAGTTTAAGTTGTTCCGCGAGTGTATTGGTACAACACGCGGATTGTCATTATAACCCCACCAATGGGATCAATTGAACCTTGGTCTATCTCAATGCTGGTTATCTGCGTATCAATGGCATACCCGCCACGCAACCTGTCAACATCAAGAGCTTTTTCTACTGCTTCGATAATGTTATTTCTGGCAGTATCTATAACCGCACCCTTAACAAAACAAACCAGATCATAATTTATTGTAGCCATTCTCTGAGTAATCGATCCACCCAGCGAACTATCTTCCCTATCCTCTCCGGCACTTCTAACCAAGATTGCAGGATATTGAGCATTTGATAGTTTATTGAAATCAAAAGGCTCTCTGGTTACATACTTAATGCCTACCGGGGAAGTAACCGCCTGCAAGGTAGCGACAAGATTATTGGCAATGTTTTCGCGCACACTCATCGAAGCACCTTAAAAAATACCTTACTTAATTCATTTTCCTCATTCCGGTTGAAACCGAAAAAAGGCCGTTTCTTGTTGTTCCCAGATGCTTTTGCAGATTCTGTGGCTCTGGTAAAAAATATCTCTGCCTGAGTTCGATCAGATTTAGCAGTCATACTGCCAAGCATTTGGCCAGTAAATTGCAAGTCAGGAATCAAACGCCTGTTTCTGCTTTCCCTGAATTGTGCATATTCTGGGGTATAAGATGCAAACGCGCCCTTATAGCCTTGTCCTTTTCTTGTTCGATCTTCAATGATATTAATGCCTTCTTGGGCAGTTATCAGCAAAGCTCGCTTTACACTTGCAGACAACTCCTTACCCCTTTTATTTAGCCTTCGGGATATTTCTTTGGAATTTGTCTTAATTTGTAATTGCATTAGCGCGACAACCTTCCTGCGCCAATTGTCTTCTTTTCTTGATCAGTGATAACACTATCACCATCGGCATCGTATTCAACGCCATCTTTCAAGATAGCCTCAAGTTCTTCACCATATCTTGACTTGTAAAAATCAATCATGCTGGTAAATCTATCGCCATCAACCCAATTAGTAAGCTGTGGCAAAGCATATCGCCACAGAACAAGATAGGAAGAACATCGAGTAAATTGCGAATCTGTAAGTTTGGCGCTATCCATCTCACCCGGCAAACCCTTTTTAGGCCACCATTTTATCCTTAACTCTCTTTCAATATCCGACTGGGCTTTTTCATGCTCATCAGTAAAAGCATCAATACCAAGTTGAAGAATATCAGGAACAAGATCAGTTAAGTTTGCATCTGTAGAGAATGCCATTTATTTCACCACTTTACCAAATACGCCCAATAAGCTATGCACGATATGTAACCTTGCAAGAAAGCCCCCTCCGAAAAGGGGGCGATCATAGTCTTACAAGCCAGCGTCGAAGTACATCTCAACACCGTAGCTGTCATCCAACTCGCCAACACCGTAAACGGCAGTAGCGTTAAGTTCCCAAGCGCGGTTAGAAGCATCGCGCTGTGGCTCAATGTTGAAATCACGCTTCATGGCAATAGCAAGAGCTTCTGGAGCGAATACCGCACCTTTAGCATCGCCAGAACCATCAATCACTACGTTGGCTGATTCGTAAACGTTGATACCAGCAATAGTGCCGACATAACCATTGCGCATAGCTTCGTTTTGCAAGTCTCCACCATTAGGATTGGCGAAGGTGTTGGTTAAGTTAGCTTTCAGCGAGTAAGCCTGATAAGGGTGAACAACGGCGTTGATTACACCAGTTACCTTGTTAGCTCGCAGGGTGGCGGCAGCCTTAAACAGATCAGCAACAGTAATGTCCTGAGTGGTTGCGCCAAATGAAGAACTAAAGCCATCAAACAGAGCGATCAGATCTTGATCCATCTTGGTAGCGATAGCGTTACCCAGAACAGTACCAAGCTCATCAGCAGGATTGCCAGCGCCCATAGCAGCCAAATCAGTCAGCAGCACCTGTGCGCCAACTTCGCCAACCGTAATTGATACGGATGAAGTCGATACAGTGGTGCTGGACATATCAGTCCCTTCAGTCAGATCAGCAGCAGCGATTGCAGGGTACTTAGGAACCTGAATAACTTTGCCAGCCTGTGCGCCAATGTTGTACTGAGTCACAAGACCCATCATCAAAGATTGCTCTTCAGCGGTGAAACGCGCCTGAGCGATAATATTGACGAACAGGTCGTCAAGAGTTGAACTAGTAGTAGCAGCCATTTTTAAATGCCTCGAATAAAATTAAATTGTGGTTTAGTAGTTACTTTTTCTTCATTGCGGCAAATGCTTCTTTACCGCCTTGATCCCAGTTAGCAACCATATCTGCCACAGATTGAGGCTTCTGTGTCGAGCCACCAGCGTTACCCTGCGAACCTGTACCGCCTGAACTAGCACGGACAAAATGCGGGTTTACTGTCAAGAATTCTGCAACCGCTTCATTGACGGATAACAGATCACCTTTGTCATTGTAACGCGGTGTTCCATTTGCGTCTAGCACCTCAACCGTTCCGTCGTCAGATAGTCTGGTTTGTGACTTTAGCAATGCAGAAACTTGATCTGGTGAAACAGCGTTATTAGCACTTGCCGCATTTAACAACGCGCCATCAACTAGCGTCTGTTGCAGTTTTGACTTGTAACTCTGAATCTCCATATCTTTCTTTTCGACTGTCTTTTTAAGGATAGAATCAAACTCTCCGCGTTCCTTTTGACGCTCAAGTTCTGCGGCTTCTTTTTGTGCCAGCAGTTCTCGCGCTTCATTAATGTCTACGCCTGATAGTTTCTTCTCGAATTTTCGCTGTTCCCTTGATATGCGATCAGCAACAATTCGATCAAGTTCTTCCTGTGTGAAAGTCTTCATTTCCTGAGAGCTTGTTACTTCTGTCTCAGTGCCTTCTTCTTTATCCATGATTTCATCGCTCATGTTACGAACCTCTTAAAGAGTATTGGTGAATTTGCAGTGTAGCATAATTGGTTACTTTTTAATCAACTAATACTGGTCGCCATCTGTGGCGGCAATTATAGCCTCCGGCAGAAACAAATGCGTTTGAATCTATCTTTCCAGCCCATTCGCCTTGCCATATTTCTTCTATTTCTTCTATTGTCAAAACCTTATTAACGTGCCGACCGCAAAATTCACGGGTAGCTTCATCATCTGGGCCTCGATATTTAAATTTGGTCGCACCGCTATCCAGAGCAATCTTGGTGTTGATCGACCTATCAAATTGCAAAAGGGAATCATGTAACTGCTGGCTGGCATACTTTTTTAATGGGCCACTTACAGAAGCCCTGATATTTGCAACACTTTGAGAAAAAGAAACACCAGTCAAAGTGCTTTCATAAACTTCTTTGGCAATCAGATCAAGGTATTGTTGGCCAATATCCTCAAACCCATTAAATGTTAGCGATTGAAGCTGGCTAATAACGGTCTGGTCAAGCTTCGTAAAATCACCATAGGTAGAAAGCATTTGGGCAACTTCTTTTGCGACTACGCTATACTCCCTGATCATCGAATCAACAGCCTCAAGGTATTCTTCTCGCAAAGCCTTTCGAATCTCTACCCGAGCTTGGATTGCCCACTCAAGATCAAACAAAGACCCGTTTCGCAACGGAGCCTCTGCCATATAATCTGCAATGCGGTTTTCGAGCTTGATAAGAGCATCAGCTAATTTTTTTTGATGCTCCTCAGCCCTTCTGATTACCGCATTAAGCTGATCTGTATCTGCCGGCATTATTGTTGAATCTCTGGCTCTACTTGAAATTGTCCAACAGGCTGCGCTCCAGCTTCGATCTCGCTATGCGCTCTAGCCAGTTCTTCATCATCAAGAATTAGATCGCTGATCTTCTTATCAATTTGCTGCATGAGAGTTACAGACTTAACTCCGGTCGATCTCATCTGCTGCAAGAACATTAGCTCTTTATCGTAATCACGAAGATCAAACGCATCAGGATAGAACACCTCAACGTCTGGAGTAACGCCCTGCCATAAGCAGAACAACTCCCACAACTGTTCTTCAGCAAGCTCTAGGATGTCAGCTTTCTCTGATAGCTTTGCGTTCAGCATCTGGAATTCAGTTTGCATTGCAACGCCTGATTGAGTCATTGCTTGAGTTCCGCGAACAGCGCCCATGTGAGACATACGATTGATTGATTCAATCTTGTCTTGAATAGAAGCCCTAACAGCGTCAAGGTTTTGCCCGCTTGGCTGTAACTGGTAAGGCTTCAGGCTTGAATCCATATCATCAGGCATATTGATAATCGAGCCAGCGCCAGCACTTGCATCAGTATCGTATGACTTGACCAGTGTTGGGT
>Ga0213868_10003072_pt1 | contig 15706 bp, 16 predicted proteins | sample PICome_9_FD_160087 | JGI IMG/M metagenome (GOLD analysis project Ga0213868, IMG submission 160087) | Coastal seawater microbial communities near Pivers Island, North Carolina, United States - PICO127 | ecosystem: Environmental > Aquatic > Marine > Coastal | place: USA: North Carolina...
TAGTTATCTCTCTTTCCCCTAAAAACTGTGTAATTTTTTTTTTATTTTATAAAAAAAATACCAAAGACCGACGATGGCGCCACAACTCACAACCAACCCACAACCCAACAGAAAATAGGAGAAACAAAAGTCAATCACGACACAATTGAAAAACAATTTATTTTGAACCTGAATAAACCACTAATTTCAAACCAATCACAGTTTAAACATGGGAGGTGATGGTGGTGTGATCGCTACTAATAGGAGATATATGCGAGGCGTATCAGGGCCTAAAGTAAATGTATCAGAAGCTGAAAGAGACGCTCAAATGCAGACAATGAAAACTTGTGCTTTAACTGGGGCCAAGCTAGATTATTCGAATGTCGTTGCATGTCCCTATGGGAAACTTTATCAGAAAGAAGCAGCCGTCAGGGCGTTATTAAGACGTTTGGAGGGAACGAATGACAGAATGGAAGATGGCGGAATAGGTGATCATATTCGTGGATTAAAAGACCTTCTTACCGTCAGATTTCATTTGATTGAAAAAATTGAAAATGGAGAAAAGATCCAAATACCATCATGTCCAGTGACTCAAATGGAGCTTAATGGAATTCAACCGGCATTTTTAATCGTAAAAAAGAAGTCAAAATCAGTGTCTCAGGATTCCGATCAAGTGAACGTCATCAGTGAAAAGGCTATAAAGGAGATGGGTCTTGACGCTCTACAGGAAGAATATGGGCCTTTTGAGTTGAGTAGTTGCATTAGACTAGCCCCTCCTGCTTCCATTATGGATGAAATAAAGGCAAAAATTGAAGAGAAAAGGTCCGAGAAAATTTCATCGAATAAAAAGAAGAAACGAAAAATGGAAGTACAAAACACCATCGAATCAGAAAATAGATCTGTTAAAGATTTGGATAATATCAAAAGGAAAAGGCCATCTAGTACGGAAACAGAAAATCTATTGAAAAAGGATTCGCATTCTATTAATGAAGTCCGAAGTAAAGTTGCAAGTACTATCTCATCCTCGAATGCTCTATCGGGACTTTACGGATGCAACGCAATTCATGAAACTGACAAGGAAAAGAAGGATAACTTATTTGCACGATGAACAAAGTATCTATGGGTTGGGGGGTGTGTCAATGGACTATCTAGGCTGCATAATTTTTATGAACCTACCAATATCGTAGTTTTTTTTTTCGTAGTGTTTTTTCCGTAAGCCGAACACAAGTTACATTCCAGCGTTTATCAACTCTTCGACCGATGGATAAATAAGTGTTTTCATAACATCTACATTTACTAAGTAAGATACAGATATTATGAATTGGGGCAGTTTTTTAGATAATGCGAAAGCCGTAGCGGAAAAGGCAAAGCATGCGGCTGAAATTTTAGAAGGTAAGGAATCAATTTCGCCGTTGATTAGACATAAAAAAGATCTGGCACATCTAACTTAATTTCCAATTCTTAGATCAACTGAATGAGTCAGTTGGAGCTTCTCAGGACGTTTTGGACGCACGGGTAAAAGCACGGTCGAAACCAGAATTTAATCTTAAATCTATCGCAGACGGGGATGAAGACGACAACGATGACCCATTTGACGACGATTTCTATAACAGTGATGACGACTTCGACGTTTCTATGCATGATGAAAAAGAACTTGAATCTGATAATTCTGCTAAATTCTCAAATGATGTTATGTCGACAGGTGAACTTAATGAGATACCTGTTAAAGATGAGAAAGAGGAAATTGATTATGACGATGGTGGTTTAGATAAAAAAGAGCTGCTTGGAGAGAACAGCCATCATACAGAAGAGCTAAAAGAAAATGAAGTTACTGAAAATGAAAAGTTCAATCACGTTACAGACAACTTCGATATCACGACATCTTCGAAATCTGAAAACAATGCCCAGACTCCAAACATGGAAATCGTAAATAAGCCAGATGAAGATTCAAATTTGCATTGCACAGAATCCGAAAAAAACGCGCAACAAGATGGTACACATTCCATAGTTGATCAGAACGAGTGCCCTAGACATGAAGATACGGCAGTTGATATAGTAGAGCACAGTGAAGCGGAATTAGATCATGGTGATAGCATGTCAAGAGAAGACGAAGAACAAAACGATGACGGCGATGGTGACGGTGACGATGATGATACCAATGACAATGAAGTCTCATTAGGCTCAGACAAGAGCGATGATCTGTCTGTTTATGTTTCCAAGGAAGAAGCTGCCCTAGAGCTTCAGAGAAGTACAAGCGATGTCTTTTATGATCCAGATACTCGCGATCAAAAGCTACTTGGCTTAGAGACCGAACTGGTGGCTTTAAGGAAGCAGTTGGCAATGCAAAAGGAAGATATGGTATCAAAAGATGAGCACATGCTATCAATGACCGAAATGTTTGAAAGAGAAAAGAAAGCTTTAGAAGCTAAAATTAAAGAAACGAAAGAGGAAGCCAAGAAGAGAATCGCAAAGGCTAAAGAGAAAGTAGATGCACTAAAAATTCAGCTTTCCGATGCTTCAATGACGGCAAATCATACAGCCTTAACGTCGAGTGAACAAGATGAAATAATCAAGGCTTTACGAATGGAAGGAGAGAACCTTGCCAAAAAACAATGTGACATGGAACAACTTGTGCGTGATGCTAGGTCAGATATAAAAGAGTTAAAAGAAGACTTAGAAAAAGAAAGAAATGCGAAAGAAAGCGCAGAAAAGAAGATTGCAAATCTCGAAAAAGACTTGAAAGTAACAAAGGATCTTCTTTCTGCTGCAAAGGCCAAGGGAGGCCTTGCAGATAAGCTGGACTCTGATTTACTCGCTGCAAGAGAAGAAAGAGAAAAGAATGCAGTAATAATTTCAAATTTAGAGGCTGAACTTAAGCATGCAAGAGCAGAAATTATCGAGATGAAGAAAAACATGGGTCTTCTTTTGAAAGAAAAAGTTAATCAGATGGAAACTGAAGCTGTCATCATCCGTAAGGAGAAAGATTCTTTACTTAATGACCTGGAGACAAAGTTGAGAACTAGCGAACGAGAGGCAAATCTTAGAGAAGACTCTTTGCGACATGAAGTTGCTGAACTGAGAAAACGATGGCAAGAATCAGTTCGCAGATGTGATGGTAAGTATTAATACCTTGAGTTGATTTGGTCTTTGCGTTTTGCACCTAACATCTATTCATTCAATATTTGGCTTTAATCAACCAGCCTTGAGTATAGACCTTCAGCAAAGCTCTGGTCCGCTGCTCAGACAACTAGAAAGCGCAGAGCGCCAAAATAGATCACGAGCCAATGCATGGGAAGAGTTAGAAAGGAAATTACGATCAGATCTCGAAGAAAGCTTGAATGAAAATGTAAGTCTTACTAAAGAAAAGAATGAAATGGAGACAAAGATGAAATCATTGCACAGAGAGTTACAGTCAAAGGAGTCAGAACTAGAAACAGCGAATATTAGACTTTCTGATATTAGCAAAAGCCTAAGCCACGCCAACGATCGCTATGAAGCTGCTGTCAAGGAACTCGATGCTCTTCAAGTCGACTTTAAGACACTTGAACAAAGATATAACGACAAAGAGTCAAAGATCATTTCCGAAATGACCGTAACATTACGAGAGAGCGAAGAACGCTATAATGACCATGTCGATTCTTTAGAAGTTGAATTGCGACAAGAAAGGGAAATGCGCCAGGTATTAGAAGAGAAAATCAAGGACATGATAGATGAGGCTTCGGATGCTGAAATTCTTTCACCATATTCTGCAGCAAAAAGTCTACCACGAAATCTTGGTAAGGCTGATGGGCAAGCAAATATTCTACAAAGCACTTTAATGAGTATTGATGGAAACGACGAAGAGGACGATGATACTCTTTCCAATAACCATAATAATATTGGGATGAACAGTGGTGCCAACAGTTTTGCATTTTTGGAGGAAATGACGCAGGCTGTTTCGACTGCAAAACTAGAAGTAGAAACTCTTAGAAATCAATTAGACGAGTCACACCTTCGTCGATCCGAGTTAGAGAGCGAACTTACCCGAATTAGAGAACATATAAACGACAAAGACATGGAAATTCGGGCTTTGGAAGATGATATTGTAGAAGTAAGGCATATGTTTCGGTCTCAGATTGATGCACTGATGGCCAAAGATACTCTCTCTAGCAAATCACATGAAAAAGAGAAGGCCGTTACCAGTGGATCATCAGTCACGTCAAGTTTTGTTGGTATGAGAACATTTTAATTTTTGATAAATTGAACCTTGTCTGTTTCATAAAAAAATTCTCCATTTAGAAAAGTGAAGTGAAACGAATGCCCCTTATTTGGCCTAAAATAAAGCCTAAAAAGCTTGATAAGCGTTCTGCGTTCTCTCAAAAAAACATTTTCACCATAGATTCACATGCGTTGAATGACAGAATGGAGTCTAATGACGATGATTACTATTATGACAGCTTTTTAAATTACAAAGAGACTACCAATGATCCTGGACCATGGATGCTGATCGGTGTTGTTTCGTATTCAGCATGTTGCGTTCTACTTCTACCGATTCTTGTCCGAGTGTCTAAATCGCGTCAAAGGAAGAGAAGCTTTCTCAGAAATGTACAAGGATTTTCAAGTAATGATGGAGAAATAGAAATAGTGGCGATGGAGAGAAATATTGGGACGCGGCAAAACGCTTCTACGTCTGTAAAACCAGCGCAGGAAAAAAACAACGAAATCAATGACGTTATAAGCATCCCAACTGATGAAATATCTCATGTAAGTACGTTAGTTGTTACCATCACGTTCAGACTTATGTAAGATGCACTGATTTTGTAATGTATAATTGACAGAACACTGGGCAAAATATGGTGATTTCAAGTGTTGTGGATGAGCCAAAGAAAACTACATGTCATAATTTTTGCGACAAAGTGATTGATATCACAAAAATTGACAAAGAGTCGAGATCAATTCTAAAGCTTGGCGCCCCTTTGGCATTGTCAGAAGTCTCAGAAGCAATATTTGAAGCAGTCACAGTAGCATTAATATCTCGAAATCTCGGTGTCAATGCTTTAACTGCGTATGTGGTAACAAATTTGTTGATAGGACTGTCAGATACCTTTATAAACGGCGTAGGGGATGCATTGAACACGGTTTGTTCTCATGCCATAGGATGTGAAAACTATAAGCTTGCTGGTCAGTATGTACAAATTGCGATGGTTCTATACTTTATTTGTGCTGTTCCTCTTTTTGGAATGTGGTGGTTCATGATTGATGAGTGTCTGCGTTTGTTTGGAGTGAATGAACGCGTAATATCCATAGGGTCTGAGTACACCAAAGTAGTGATTTTTCACTATCTTATTGCCGGAATCTATGGTACATTTCGATCTCTATTGGATGTGAGTGGTTATGCAATGTATGCAACAATCATGGACATCGGCTTTCAAATTACTGAGTTGGTGGTAATATGGGCCTTCCTTGCAACTACAGACTGGATGAATTTGTTTTGGGTTGGATTAATCCAGGCTGTGGTGTCGTCTGTATGTATGATTTTGTTCTTATTGTGTGCATACTTCAAAGGATGGCTTCAGCCATACTACGGTGGATTGTTCAAGACATTTGGACTTACCAATACTCCAGCTGTCAAATACGTTCTATTGACTGCGTTACCGCTTTCGTTTGGATCACTTCTCGAATATGGCGAGGTAGGTCTTGTCTTTGCTCTTTATTTTAACTTTATGACAACCCAATTTAACTTCGTTTTGTTTATTCAATGTCAAATAACAGTGGGAGGCACTCACATTGTTGGCGGCAGTTTTAGGACCAGCTGAGGTTGCTGCATGGGGTATTATGGAATCTGTCTGGGATCTATTTGAGAGTGGAATAGAAGGATTATCCGAAGCGGGTTCAATCCGTCTAGCATATCACCTTGGTAAAGGTGATATAAAAACAGCGAAGCGAAGCACTTGGAAAACGCTCTTCTTCTCAACGATTTTTGCAATACTCATGACAACTATTTTATTTATCTGCGGAGACTCCTTGTCGACATGGTTTACATCTGATCCCATACTGCAGCGAATGTTGAATGAATTAGTTCCAATCATAGGCGTCGGTAACATTCTTATGGTTTTCGGTATGGTGTCTTGGTCACTGATTGGAGCACAAGGACGTTACCGCTTGGCAACGATAATAAACACCATCATGAGTTTATGTGTGACTATTCCATTGGCAACTCTTTTTACCGTGGGGTTCAGATTCACTCTAGAAGGCCTTGTAGGTGCTGTAATTGCAGGATATTCTACTACGGGATTATGTCTAGGATACATCTTATTGATGACTGACTGGGAGAATGTATCTAAAACTATTCAAGAACAAAATGATGAGTCTTCGTCCGATGACGAGCCATCATCCGATGATGAATCTTCATCCGATGATGAATCTTCGTATGATGACGAGGCTTCGGTATCACCAAACATCTCCGCACATGATCAAGACGAGGAAACTTCAAACGACGCGAAGAATACAAAAGTAATACATTCTGTCAAAAAGACTAAAGTTTTTCGAAAGAAAAAAGACTTCAACAGTGATGAAAGCAGAGAAAATGGGTTCGAGCTACTACCACAAAACTCGTCGGAAGAAACTCCATATAACGAAGTTGAAATAATTGCGTATAACTGTTAAGTAAGACCACTTGTCATGATACATTCATTCACGAGTTAAATCTTTTAGGATAGGTTATGATTGCCTATTACTGATACCAGTCCTGATGACAAATTCTTCCAAAACTTTCATCTGATACTCTGCATCTGCAGCTCTGTCAACCTCAGATATCTCCTTCATCTTTTGAATATCCTTTACTTTCTGACTTCTTTTCTCCATAACTGCAAAATGATGTTGAATCTTCTCTTTCTTTTTAATTTTATCTGCCTTGCGTAGGAAATGAAATCTAACCTTTTGTCGTTTCAACGCCCGGGTGCCTCGCTTTCCAGCTCTTTTGGGAATATTGGCATATGCTTCAGCAAGAAGGCGCTCTGTCTCTTCGTCTGAAAAACGAAGGGGTGGGAACTGTCCTTGACCGGCATCAAGCAGACGTTCTTGTGAGGAAGCTTCCGAAACGGCAGACGACGCTAAATCTTTCGCAGCACGTTTGCGCAGTGTTTTTCCTCCTCGTGTTTTCTTCTTAGGGCCTTCATCCGAGGAATTGATGAGCGACTGCTGCCATTTCATCCATGAATCATTTGCAGACGAGCCAACATTACTGGAAAATCTTCTAGTGACACTACTGTAACTGCTGCTAATACTACTGGCATTCGTTTTGGTGCGTGATAACATTTTGAGCACTGGAGAGGTTATCATTTGATGGTTAGAGCCAACCGCTCTTGCCAACCTATTCGACTGATGTCCTAATGCTATTTTCGAAAACCCTTTCAACATGGAGTTCATTTTAATTTTATTTGTTGGTCAGTTATTGGTATCTATCTATTGGTACTGTGTCTTCTCGTGAAATGGAAATGGAGGGTCAAGAGTCAAGAGCCAAGAGAGAAGAGAGCCACAAGAGCGAAATAAAAAAAGCGCGAATTCGGACACAGCGCAATAACGCAATACTGCTCAAAAGAAGGGCTCCTTATGTAAATACCGCAACCTAAGCTCATTACATAAATCGTCAGAATGAAGTTTGCGAATCTATTATCACTAAGTACTTTGGTTTTATTATCATGTTCTTCTGTTGGAAGTACCGAACATTCTGTTGGAAATCATGAATCACGCCTCAATAGATCAAAGACCACCATGGAGATTAACTCTTCTCGTCTTACTACTGAAAATTCCACATCTTCAGAAGTGAAATCATCAGATAAAAACCCTGAATCGAATGAGTCTGCTAAAAAACAAAACAAAGAATCTTCAAAAACGGTGGATCCATCGACAATACCTCCTCAATCAGAAATAAGGGACGACGAATCTTCAAAATTTTCTGTGCCAGTTCTACTTTTTGCCCTTGCTGGTATAGGATATTTGATCCGAAAAAGACTGATCAGTAATAAAATGAACAGTGGTAGATGGATTGCTGGTGCAATGCCTTTGCCTACAGATGACTTTGATGAAGATGAAATGATTCACTATCGAAAGCAAGAAATGTAAGTTTTCAACTTTAAAAAAAAATCCATGATTATACATATATTTTTGTTCATATGGATTCATACAATATTTTATTTTTCAAAGGGTCGCCATTTCAAATGAAGATGAATGGGGATGGGACGATAATGCAAAACGCGATTTAGAAAAAGGCTTATCAGGGGTGCATCATACTAACGGCACAAATATTCGAAATGAATTGAATTCAGATCTTGACATAAATCTTAATAGTTATGAGAAGAAATTCAATTCTGCCAGTGGTTTAAAGAGACCTTCAACATCCTATATAAGGGATACCAGTAGTTCAAGTACAAGTAGTATAGGGACTGGAAGAGCAGATAAAAGTGTCTTCGCGGCATCATCGACGAACACAAAACCCACGTCAAATGTAACTGCCTCGAAGCCATATAATGCTGAGAGTCATATCGATGGCAAGGATGATGATGACAATTGGGATGACGACGATGACAACTGGGATGACCATCCCGTTGCAACACAGAAAGTTCAGGCACCTATCTCAACTCCTACTCCATCTTCTGTTATATCGACATCGGATCAAATCGAACCGTCAAAAGCTACACTAACAACCACATCAGCTACAATTCCATCTATTGAAGACTTATTAAAAGAGCAACAACTTAGTGGGAATGCTCCAGTCATTACTTCATTACAGAAATCTGTGCCCGAATCGAAACCTAAACCAGCAACGAAAACAAAGCAAGAAGAGGATGATATTTTTGCTAGTATGGGATTGTCCATGCTCCCAAAGACAAATGCAAAAACAGCATTGCCGGTTCAGAAAACAACGAAAGTAGTACCTTCCACAAAGCCACCTGTCTCGTCAGCAGTAACTTCATCACTAACTACAGCTGCATTGTTTTCTCCGGAGTCCGAAGACGCTGGATCTGATTGGGGAGATGATTCGGACTTGAACGATTTATTAGATGATTAAAAGACTTACATAAATTTTGACATGACATAACTGTCTTTAATAAATACTTGTTAATAGCCTGTTACGATTGATTGAACAAGTATTTAAGATTGCGAACCTGCAAGTTCATTGTATGTTTTGACTAACATTTGAAGCATAGTCTTATTCTCCTCTGGTGTCCCAATAGTGATTCGCAGACATTCGCTGCAGTGCAATTCATTTCCTCGAAATCGAACCACACACCCATCATTAGCCATCTTCTTATACACCTGTTGGCTTAGTTTGTCCAGTCGGGCTAATAGAAAGTTGCTATCGCTAGGATACACCTTTACAATAAAATCTAAAGACTCCAGCTCTTTTCTGACAAACTCTCTCTGTTCCAATAAGACCTTTATGTTCTTTTCCAAAGTTTCAATGTTGTTCATAGCGTTTAGCGCAACTTCGGAGGTCAATTTATTAACATTATAAGGTGCCTTTACATTATTCATGAGCTGAATGACATCCTCTCTGGCGATTGCAAACCCACATCGGATAGCTGCCAATCCGAAAGCTTTAGAGAGTGTCTGTAGAACAACAATATTCGGATACTTTTCAATAAGCGAAATGGCTGAGCCTTTCGGGCTGAAGTCAACGTAGGCTTCATCGACAACTATAAGTCCTTTGTATTCCGATTCAGCGAGTGTTACAATGTCTGATAGAGGAATAGCTTTGCACGTGGGGTTGCCAGGGCTACATACAAACATGAGCTTCACTTTATCTGTCAGAGCATCCAACATCTACCATGATAGTAAAAGTGATAAAGATTAGAATCAAATTAGCGACTAAGCATTCTTGAAAAGAACAAAAAGACACACCTCTGGAATTCTTAAATCAAATTCTTCTGTCAATGGCACCTCAATAATACCAACATCATTGACATGAGCCGACACCTTGTACATTCCATACGTAGGAGGACATGTCATTATCTTATCTTCACCAGGTTTGCAAAAAATTCGCATGAGCATATCAATCGCCTCATCACTGCCAACTCCGATAAAAATGTTCTTTGCCTCGATGTTGCCGCCACGATACTTGGCATATGCAGTTTTGAGAGGGATTTGATATGGGCATGGATAACGTTCAAGCACAAGATGATTATCGCAGCCTGTAGGTACAGAAGTTGGGCCAATGGAGTTTTCATTGGCGTCCAGGAGAATACCCGTATCGTAATCGTCGCGAGCACAGCGGTATGGTTGAAGAGAGAGAATGTTAGGTCTTGCCAAGGAAGCAGCAACACCTGTCTTTGCCATTTTACTTTCAGTCATGATTTATTCTCTCTAAATGTTTATATTGAAAGTAAGTGCTATTCTATTTGCTTTTTGCTTCCTTAATGAGTGGTTTTCTTGGGCACATGCAGTCTATGGCACTTTGACACGCGACATGGATGACATGATGACGAATGACGAAACAACTTTCTTCTCTGCATCCCTGTCCATTTGTTTTTCATCCACTACAGACTTGGGACTCCACATGTTGCAAAAAATGCGCGAAATCAAAAAGATCCGATTTTGTAGGGAACAAATAAAAAAATCCGCCGACAACAAAAACGTTGGGAAGTGAAACACACGAGAAACGAAGGCACGAAAACTCTCAAAACCACACTACGAAGGCGCCTTGAATCATTTCAGAAAAGGCGTGACGTTCATATTGGAGCTTCACTATCTAAGTGGTTAGTTCTAAAGTTTATTCGTTCTTGAGAATTTCACTGGTTTTAATTCATCTATTCAATACGAAAGGTAAGTATTTTGCAGAAATTTCAGAAGATACCTTCCTAAGTATCCGTAGTAATAGTAAACCAAGGATCCATATCTAACCACTACTGCTTTAACTTTTGAATTTTGAATCCATTTCAGTATAATGATTCGATTAGTCGCATCAAACTTGCGTATTAGGGTTTCTACCCCAAAATCTACTACTAGAACCATGATTACCTCGGCTCAAAAACGTGCATTGCAGAAGGAGCAAATCGAGGGCAAGCAGCCTGAGACGGTGAAACCTCCGAGTGGTGGTGACGTTCCTCCTCCTTCAGTCGATGCAATAGAGGTCGCAAAAACTTCTTCATCTGGGCTTCTACCGGTTATGTTAGTTGCAACAGCTGGAATCGGTGGAGCTTACTACATGGGTGTGATTCCTGATGAATACATTCCTCAAGTTGCGAAGGATGTGCTCCCTCCAAAAAATAAAACTTCAGAGAAGAAGGAGGATGTGAATATCAAGTCAAATGCTTCAGAACAGAAAGTGGTGGAATCAAAAGTAGAGAAGCAAGCGAATAGTTCCAAGTCAGTACCATCGTCATCTTCTGCAATAGAAACATCAAAATCGGAGAAACAACAGGAGACCGAACCACAGAAAAAAACAGACAGTAGATCCAATGAAACAGTATCAACACAGTTATCAAAGGGTAATAGAGTGGTTCAAATTCATGCTCCATCTTCGGTTGGGAGACATAGTGAAGTTGTTCCTGTTCCCGAACATCCAACAAATGGTAATCGTGTTTCTGTCTCGTTGAAGCCTAGTGATGGTAATAAAGTTGAATCTAAAGTGTCGCCTGTTCCAAAAGTAGTCATGACAGTATCGGTCCCAAGTGATGTCAAGGGAACACTTGCTGACGATGAGCTTAAAGTATCCCCACTTGGACCTAGTATCATTGATACTGAATTGGCCAAAGCTGAAGCTGCGATGAAGTTGGCCACGGAAAACTCTCTTAAGGGCTTGGATGATTTATCTCCTAGTGAGCTACGCATCAAAGTTGTACAGCTTGCAACAGAAATGGGAGAAAGAGCTAAGTGGGAGGCTGTAAGGTTGCGAGAATTCCTGTCCATGAAAGAAAAGGAAGTTGGTGAAAAGTAAGTTTATCTGATTATTTTGTCCTGATCATTGAGGTCTTGCTAACGTTACTATTGATTCCCGTTAGATATCTTGAGAAAATGCAAAAACAGCGACTTGAATTTGAAGAGTTACTGGCTCGTCGTTTAAGGGAACAAGAAGGTGCAATCACACGAGCTGCCAATGAAGCACTTGAGGCACAAGAAAAATCAATTGAATCGGTTGTTACTGCAGCTGCCAATGCACAAAAGGCTGAATTTGATGTCGCCATGAAGGAGGCCGCCGAGAGATTTGATAGAGAGTACAGCGCAAAGTATGAGTCGGAATTTGGAAACAAGTTGGCACAGGAAAAAGCTGCATATGCCTCCGATTTAAAGCAAAAACTAGCCATGATTGAAGAGCTCTCATCTCGTCTGCAGCAGGCTGAACAAAGTCTCCAAATTAGTAGGAACTATGAGAGCGGATCACAGAGAGCTCATAGAGTGAGTGCTGCTGCAATGGCATTGGCGGAAAAAATGGAAACCAGTAGTGGTGCCGCTGAAGAGTTCATTGCTTTGAAAGCGGCTACGGTTGAAAATGGCGTTATCGCTTCAGCATTGGACAAGATTCCGTCATCTATTAAATCTGGTATTCCAACTGTTTCAGAACTGCAGGCAAAATTCGATCAAGTTTACACTGCTGCTCGGCGAGCAGCTCATGTACCAACAGGAAGGAGTGGAATCGAGGGACAAATAGCGGGTTATGTGTTTTCATCTTTGATTGTGCCTCCATCTTTTGATACACCTCCTCCTGAAGGAGCTGAAAATGTTGACCAAAGTAAAGTGTCTGATTACATCCTTTCTCGTGCTAAACGTCATATTCAGCTGGGACAAATCGAAAATGCGATCCATGAACTTGATAAATTACAAGGACAGGCTGCGTTCACGGTAAAAGACTTCAAAGCTGCAGCAACGGATAGGATCACAGTCAATAAAGCGTTGAAGGTTATTAAGATGGAATGCGCTCTTATGAATAGTAGTTTGAGTGGAAAATAATATGATTTAAAATACTTATTTCATATGCATAATTTTAACAAAACATCTACACTTCTTCAGTTGACTCTAATGAACAGTCGGTAGCTGGAGTGGATGGGACAGGAAATTTTACTTGTGCATTTGTATGTGCGTGTTCGTTGCACGACGAAGGGGAGACAGTTTCTCTTTCGGATTTTCTCAGAGATCGAAGCCAATGAATGAATTCACTTGTCCCACTACCGTAAACCAAATGTGCAACAATCCCGCTTAGAGCACCAAAATGCGTCTTTCCAGTCGAAATGATGACGATAGCCGTAATTAAAGCAACTGTCGCATTTTGCCGAAGAGACCTTTTGGCTTGTTCCAAAGCTTCACACTCAGCATTAGTTGAAAATACATTATCATCGATAGATGTCACCAATACCATAAATCCTTGAGTGCACAATTCATGCCCAGCAATAACAAGCATTAGACCCAAAATAGCATTTGGAAAAGAATCTAGCAATGTGAGAGCTGATGCACCGAAGAAAATCGCAATTAATATTTTGCATATCCCAAGAAAAACAACTGATGAGCCATGGCGAGCTCCAAATCGATGCTGTCCTGCAAGGCCACCAGCCCCGTGACAGTTGGGCATACTCCCAAAAGGAACAAAGAGAAGGTTCATCAAACCAACTGAAATGGCAACATCCTTTCTACTGATAACAGCATCTGTAGAATTTTCTGCGGCATCTTCCCTTTTCTTCTCTGGGTATAAGGTCTGTGCCAAAGCACATACTGCAATTACGCTGTTTAATGTTGTGAGTGGAAGCTGAGGTAATGCTCCTTCCAGTAGCCCTACTTTCCAATCCTTGGAAGTAACGTCTGCAATCGCCCACTTTGCTATAGATGCTCCAAATACTTTCAACGGTAGGTCGTATTGATTATTTTCATTCTTCGTTGTTCCAAGTGTAATGGATGCAAAAATGGCTCCAATTAAAAACAAGTAGACACCAACAGGATGATTACGATTGCATCCTTGTCGGTTTCGACATAAAAATTGATGCCAACATTTTTTTCTTTCAGTTTCAACAGTAGTGCTAGTCACATGACACCTTTCGGCTTTTGGGGCATTAGGTTCTCGAAACCAGTATAGGCACAGAATAGAACACAAAATTGAAACCAGAATACAATCATAACCTCCTACCCAACTAAGTGCTGACACCATACTGATGCCTTTTGATGCTAATCTTATTCCTACTCCAATCTGAAGACCGCTAACCACCGATCTAGGTACGATGTTATTCACGATCTCAATCAATGAAGTTATACCGAGTAAAAACGTAAATAGTCCTGCCCACATTCCTGCCGCGGTAACAGTACCTTCGTTCCATCCTTCAGAAAGTGCAACAGCTGCTATTGATTTCATGGGTTGGACACACATAGGTACGTCCCATAGAAATCCAGTTATAGCATTACTGAGTCCCCCAAAGAACAACGCAGGAGCTAAAGAAATTGATCGCTGTGTGGACATTGCAATTAACAAAGGCAAGAGAGTTCCTAAGTCTCCGAGTCCTCCTGAGATTTCTTGCAAAGTACATTGAGAATATAAATCAATTATCTTGCTCTTCAATCTTGAAAGTGCTGAAGTCATGTTTTCGATGTGATTCAGAATGGTTGGAGAGTAAATACTTCTTCCTCACACATATATATCAAAGAAGAGAGCAGAGAGCAAATAAAGCAAAATACAAAATACAGAAAAACTCCGGATTCCGGACTTCCGGAATCAAAATACATGATACGTTTTACAGTAAAATGAAGTCAAATATTCCAAGAAAAATAACAATCCACATTTGTATCAACAATCATCTATGATCATCCAGCAACGTAATAATAATGTCCCACGATACGTATCTCATCTGTCAAAAAGTGAATAACTGCTTTGGTGGACGCAACTGCATATATATCTTTCCTATTATACGTTGCTTCTTTCATGACTGAAAACATCGCTTCATTTTCTTTATCTTGAACAATTGTGGCACAATCGATATCCCACTTCCTTCGAGAATTATATTTAAAGTCATTTTCAAAAAGATCGTCGATTATTACGTATGCCAATTTGGATTTCGACAGTGTTCCCTCTTTGAAAGCTTGAATGGATGCAACAGTGGACGAGCAATAGCAAGACCAAGGATAGAAATCTTGTGGCCTCTCACTAGAGCTTTTAAGTATATTAATGATAGATGTCAATGGTATAGGTACATGCTGTGCGACAGGATTTGACTTGGAATGTTCCCGATTTCGATGGTTCATGCATCCTCCTTCAGTTTTCAACTGATCACCACCATCAATTTTGGTTTTACATATTTTATTGATTTTTCTATTCCGTGAGGCCACAGTGGATGCGCTATGTAGTCTATTGAAAACGTTTTCCATTTGATTGATTTCCATTTGATTTGTTCTTCACTATTCGTGGGACAACAGAGAAAAGAACTCCGATCTCAGACACATGAAATGAGAACGAACTCGAAACAGCAATAGTGGTCCAGCATGGAACTTTAGTTCTTTCGACTTTGCGTCGATGATGGAATGCTTATAATTGTGATCAATAGCACAATATTTGTTTTTATATTAGGAGTATTGTGTTTCAATGTATGTTGTTTTTGTTATGTTTGATGGAATATATTGATGTTTCAAAATTTAAAAAACTCACAGCCAGGTTAAAACCCGGCCGGCCCTGTGGTCTGCGGTCTGCCTCCGCCCTCGAAGTTTGCCACCCTGTCGCCGGCTATATGCTCTAGAGAGAGAGAGAGAGAGTCTCTCTAGAGAGAGAGAGAGAGAC
>Ga0213868_10003075_pt1 | contig 15699 bp, 22 predicted proteins | sample PICome_9_FD_160087 | JGI IMG/M metagenome (GOLD analysis project Ga0213868, IMG submission 160087) | Coastal seawater microbial communities near Pivers Island, North Carolina, United States - PICO127 | ecosystem: Environmental > Aquatic > Marine > Coastal | place: USA: North Carolina...
AGTTTATTTGAATCACCTGAAACAACAACTCCGTCTTTACCTGACCAAGAAATTTTAGTTTTCTTTGATTTCAGTCCGTGTTTACTTGCCATCTTGACAACAAGATTTGATTGAACTGCATCATCAGCATGGATTACCATTTCTGCACTTTCTGATACTACTTCTTCGTTTGCATACTTAAGTGCAGTCTGTACTTCTTTTGATTTGAGAATCTTATCACCAAAGAACTTCTGAATTTCTTTAGATGCAATATCCATAGCACCACTCATGTCGAGTGCAACTTCTACTGCCCTTTTGACTTTTGCATCTGATACTTTGTTTTTTCTGAAGTAGTTTGCAACTTCTTGACCAGTAAGTTTCATCTTACCGTATGGCCCAAGTGGATTTACTTTACCATCTTTGTCTAGAACTTTTTTTGCTTCATGAAACAGATTCATATTTATACTCCGAATATTGCGTATGCGAGATTGTCATCATGTTTAATGATGATTGATGCAACGTCTTCTCTAAACATTGTGTCACCGTTATAAGCAGCAATGATTTCTTTACTGAACTTTGGTGTCATATGTGGGATGCCGTCATCGTTAACAAGAGTAACGTTATCCATAACTTTCATCAACATCTTACCATACTTTTGAGAATCTTTAAACTCTGATTCTCTTTTCATCAATTTCTTGAGGTCTTGTTTGATTTTATTGAGTGATGCAGACTTGTACTTGTATTCTACAAAGTCTTCCATTCCCTGACTGTTGTCTTCTTTAACTTTTTTTTTCTTGTCGTAAGAGCAGTCACCCAATTTTAAGAACTTTTTTACAGGTTTTACTTTTCCTTCTTCGACTTCTTCGTCCTTCCCTTTGTAGTTTTTATCTACATAGTCAAAGAACTTCTTCTTTTCTTCGTCTGATTTAAAATCTGCTGGTGAGTCTACACCAAACTTTTTAAGTGCTTTTTGAAAGAACTCTTCGTAATCGCCTTCCATGGCAAGTACTGCTTCCATTGTGTTGATTAGGTCTTCTGATAAACCCATAGATGTGAATTTCATTATTGTTTTAATTCTCCATTTTCGAAGTAGTCGAACATTTTCTCTTTACCTTCTTCATCCAAACGTAAAGATTTTGCCAATCTACCTAACATGTTTCTTTCTACAAGTTTTTCTACAGTTTTTTCTACTGAAAGTTTTTCTTCTTTAACTTCAACTTCATCTTTAAGAGGTTTAACCCCAGCATCTTTGAACATTTTCATTAATGCATTGTTTGTTGCAAGTTTAATTTTTGAGTCTTTACCTAGTGCCTTTACAGTTTTCATAAACCCATCAGGATTTTGTTTCTGCATTGCTTGAACTACTTTAACACCAGTCATGTTTAACATTTTTGCAACACCGTATTGTGAATCTTTATCACCTTTTAGATTGAATAACTTATCAATCATCTCACCAGCAGATGCTTCTAATAGAACATCTTCTTCTATTACTTCTGTGGTGGTATCTTCCTCTTGGAAAAACTTTTTAAGTTCTTCCTCAATCTCGTTATTGATTACTGTATCATTATCAAGAACTTCTTCCACTACTACAGCAGGTTCTCGACCAAAGTTACGGACTTCGTCTAGTTTATCTTTCCAGTTGTCTTTGTTATAACTCATAGTACTATTATTTATATATTCTCTATCCTTACCACCAAGTCGCCATGACCCTTAATTAATCGGTGATATGTCTCTTTGAGAATAAAGTATTCGCCTCCAGTAGCAAGTGTTTCAGGTAATTTATCATCTAATTGCAACTTCCAATCCGTACCTGAAAGGATTCGAAGTGTTCTATTTGTTCTATCTCTATGCCAAATGAGGTCATTTTCATCGACTGTTTCTGAGAATGTCCTTATTATATATGGTAACCCAGTACCATGTTGTTCGTAAAGTGTTTCTGTATATGGGTGGTCACTGGTCATAATGTATTCCTACCAGTAAAAACTACCTCCATCGGATAGTCCTAACTGTTTTGCATAATATGGTAATCTACATGCCCAATAGGCAGCAGAGGTTTTATCTTTTTGTTGTGAACACTTGTGTCTAGCAGCGAATGATTTACGTGCTTTTTCGTTACCAAGTTTCACCTTTAACCCTGTAGTGTCACCCCATGTCACTTTCTTAATTTTGTCTCCGTCTTTAACATAGACATAGTATTTTTTAGGGCCACCTGCTTTTGGTTTATTTAATTCGGGTTGTTTCTTTTCTTCCTCTTCTATTATCATCGGACAATCGAGTGGTACTAGATTACCCTCATATACTTCAAAATCTCCAATATCTGTCTCTAGTATATGTCTATCGACTTCTGTGAGTCTATATCGTCCTTCACTGACTAACTTTCGTGCTTCTTTGATGGTCTCAAAGAACATTAAGGAACCCAACCTGAATGGATTGTCAAGGATGTTAGTATTAGTCTCTTGTAGTGTATCGAGTGTCTCGATAAGAGCTTGGTCTTTGAAAGTCTTCATTATTTCTTATTTTTTCTATCATAGTCTTTAATTGACTTCTTTGCAGACTTCATCATTGCTTTTTGATGTGCCTTTTGTTGAGACTGAGTTCTTTTTCTCATTTCATCTGAATGTCTTTCTTCTAGTTTTTCTTCGTTGTACGGGAATCCTTTTAACGGGTTTTGGAACACTTGACTGAAGTGTTTCTTTGTCTTCTTCTTTTGTTCTTCATTGACGAGTGCAATCTGTGACAAGTATTCTTCTACACTTTGCCCAGGCGTGTCTTCTTGGTATGCTTTACGGATTTCGTCTGTTCCTATTTCGTGAACACCGTTATCATGTTTATTTCCTGTCATGTCTACTCTCCATTTCCATGTATAAAATACATATAGTTATCAATACTACAAACCAAAATGTCACTTAACCACCTGCTTTCTTAGCAAGGTCTTTATCAGCACCACCCCAAGTTCCCTTACCTTTTGTGATAAAAGAATTAACACGAGCATGTCCCCACTGCTCTGGCGTTGTGCCTGGTCTGTGACCAGTTTTCCAAGCGGCGACTCCTCTGTTATAAACTTGTTGTAGAATACCTTTAGCAATTCCTGACTTGTCTGCTTTCTTTGCAAGTGATTTACCAGCATCTTCACCGAACATCTTTTGAAATTTCTTGGTGTGTTTTGATGGTTTTGTTTCTGCACTTGCATCGCCTGGCGCTGGGCCATCTTTCTTCTGTGCAAAATGAGCGGCACGTTTTTGTTTGGTAGATTTGGACATCTCATCACCATCAGCATCCTTTGCATAATACTTAGATGGTTGTGTACCTTCACGGTCTTTGATATCTTTGTCCTGTTTAACTTCCTGTACATCACCAAACTTAAGAAACAATCTATTTTTCTGTTGTTTCTTATCAGTCACTTTATGATTTACAAATGCCCCTACGGTATTAATCATACCAAGACCTTTTTCAGGGTTCCTTTTGTATTCTGTCTCTAGTTTATCTTTAAGTTTTTTGAAAATGACGTTAATAATATCACCAATATCTGAGACATATTTACCTTCTTCTACAGAGTCTTCTTCTCTAAGTCTTGGTTCTTTTCTGTTATAGTTTTGAGAAACAATACTAAGGTTAGACTTATCGTTGTTCATAGGATTGTTGTCCTTATGGTGAACGTCCTTTCCTTTTATATCTTTTCTGTCCTTTAGACTTCTTCGTGCTTCGTTTCTTTTTGCACGTCTTTTAATTTGGTCGGGTTTTGAGTGATAATTCGCATACTCTTTTTTGTAATCCCGTTCTTCGTTTGCCTTTCTATCAGCGTCTCGTTTTGCCTTGATTTGGTCATCCTTTACTTCTTTCTCATCTTGACCTTTCTGTCTCTCACTCTCTCTTTCGTGTCTATCAGTAAGTGCTTCTAATTCGGTCTCATGTTTTGTTTTAAGACGTTCCAATTCTTCTGCTTGTTTTGCTTTTAGTTCCGCTGATGCGACTGCATCCTCTTTTAAGGATGTAAATTGTTGAAGTAATGTTTCTAATCTTTTAGTCATAATACTATTTATATCTTTCTAATGACTGTCTTCTTACCAGTCTTTCTACTTTTGAATGTTTTAAAGTGTGACCCAAATGGACTTGGTTTTTCTGTTGGTGGTTTTTTCACTGCATCTTTACTTCTTATAGATGAATAACCAGTAGTATCCTTCTTCAGCAATTCGGAAGATTTCCAATTAAGTGCAAATTTGTTTTTGGGGAATGAAGTAGTCCAACTCATTAGTTTACTAAAGAGACTACTAGACTTTCTCTGTAGTGTGTTTAAATCATCATCGTTGGAAATTTCTACGTAATCTTTACCGAATATCTTTTGAAGGTTTCTTGCATTTTTCTGCGCCTTATCCCAGTCTTGTTTTACAATTTTTTGCGGCAACTTTCTAGGTCTCATTTCATTTCGTTTTTGAGCATTATCTAATGATGCATTTACAAATATCATTTTTGATTCATATCCAATCGAGTCTAGCATCTTCTTGTATGAACTAACCTTGGATAAGTTTGCACTAGTAGTGTCAAATATCAACCCTAGTCTACCATCTATATATGCATCCATATTCATTCCAGTAATCCTTTTCGCCTTTGCACGAATGGGGTCTACTTTATCAAAGTCTGCACCTCTAAGGTCAAGTGTCATTCCTGCTTTCTTTAGACCAACTTCAAATGCTTTATCTGTGTTGACTAGTTTAAGACCAAGTGCTTTTAGTGAAAGTGCATCGACTACTGTTGACTTACCACTTCCTGGCCCACCTGAAAAGAAAACTGCTTTGAACGTGCCTGGGTCATACACACCTTCTGTAATCAAATCTTCATACATGTATGCAGGTAGTGTACCTTCTGCAATACCCATTCCTTTTCTTACTGCTTTGTAAAGTGATTCTTTATCTTTCTTGTTTCTTGTTGGAACACCTTCTGCAAACTCATCATATCTTCCGTCTTGTGCAAGACCTCTAAGTTTTGATGCACTCATTCCACTAGTGTCATCTGCATCGGGGTCTCTCTCTCCTGCAGATACAACAAGAATGTCATCAAACTTATAATATCCATGTCGTGCTTTGACTCCGTTATACTTTTTCAATAACATTTCAAACTCTCTGATTCTATCTGAACCAACTACCATTTTAATTTTGTTGTACTTTTGTTTGTGTAGTTCTACTGCAATTTCAAATACAGTTCGTGTTTGTGAGTCAACAATTATCCTACCAAAGAACTTTCTTAAAAACTTAATCTTATCTTTATGAGTTAGAGGATTTTTCTTTGTATCAGTTGAATGTGATGTAAAAATTAAAGGAGTATATCCAGCAGATTCTTGTTTGAGTTTGTCTACTAACTTAGCATGACCTGTTGTAGGTGGATTGAATCTTCCAAATGAAAACACTGCACCTTTATCTTTTGCTTCTGTTAGGAACTTATTAAACGTTTTCATTAGGTATTATCCTGTATTTAAGTAAAGGTTTTCCATTGATTGTAATGTCTCCCTTTTCATTCTTACCAATATCTTTAACAACAACTTTCTTGTTCTTAAACTTACCACCAAGTATAGTATCACCTATATTTATAGGAACTCTAATATCTTCATTGAACTGACTAAATGTTTTCATTACTTATCCCAGTCCTTTGCAACAGTAAAGTTATTGAATGCAAATTCCATTCTATCTACGAGTTTTACTGCTTTACCATTAGTATCAATTGCAACATAACCTTCGGGGTTTACCGTTTCAAATCCTGTTGCAGTCTTCTTAAAAGTACCGATTGATTTGACTCTGTTTAATGCATTGATAATAAGTTGTTTTGATATCACTAATCCATTCATGAATTTAGTTAATGCTTCTATAGTTGTTTTAAGACCTCTAAGTTCTGCATAGACTTGTTCACCAATCTCTTGTTTGATTTGTTTAGTCTTTTCCATCTTAACCTTTGCAACTACTTTATCTCTCCAGTAGTTTTCAAAGTGTTTTAGATATCCCTCATAGGTTGGGTTAAATTTTCCTTGTCTGATTTGTGAATTACAGTATGTCTTATAAGATGCACCAGCACCTTTTGCATTAATCATCTCTTGCACTTTTTGAAATTTAACTAAGTTCGGTTTTGTAATCTTATGGAATTGTTTACCTGTTGCACTTAGTGTTTGTGTTAACTTTAATGTTTCCTTTGCAGTCATCGAACCTTTACCACTGACATCTTTATATGATGCATCATCTACCCATACATCACTGCTCTTACCTAACTTAGATGTATCTGCACCGAATGATGCACTTAGTGTTTCAATACTAGTCCCCGAGTAAGTTGTGTGAAATACTATTCCTAGTTTTGCACGGTCAATTTCTTTACCCACATCAGAATCTTTCTGAACTGCATATAGAATAGTGTTTGGTTGGAATGTGATGAAATCTTCACCATCAATGGTCTTGCTATCTTTATCATCAGTGAACATTAAATCACCCTGTAAGATATCAGAAAATGATAGTGCAGACAAATACTTGTATGAGTCTAAAAACTTAGATTCTAATGCACCACTTAGTTCGGGTGCATCTTTAATTTGTTGTTCTGAAGTATAGAACTTAGGTTCTTTATTGAATAGAGATTTCTTTGCAACAAAGAATTGATTGGTTTCGGGGTGTTTACCACAAAAGATTGCTGGAGCTCCATCCCACTTAACAGTCATATTAACACTCTTTTTAGAGTTTCCCTTCATCATGTCTCTAAGACCCTGTAAGAAGTTTATAGCTGCACGACCACCATCAATACCATTGTTGATGATTTCGTCTTCTAAGTGTTCTAAATGTAGATTTTTAACTGCCATATAGTAAATTATACACGAAAATGTGTATCCTGTCTACTATTTATAAGATTTGTAAGGGTAGTATTAAGAGCTTACGTTGTCCGTCATATGAGCAATTTGTGTAGTAAGCTCATCAATTTTGGTTTGAATATTACTTAGATGTGTAGAAGTTGGTTTACATGTTCCGTTTGGATGAACAACTCCATTTACTACTTCGTTCCAAACATTATATCCTGTAGATTCATCACCCGAACCATCAACATATGCTATTGCATTTGGGTTATCAGTTCTCCACTGAGTGTAATATGCAAGTCTACCTTCTCCTGTAAAACTGCCTGATGCAGGAAACTGTCTTTCACCATCAGCATCTGTTTGTGGGATTAGTGCAAGGTTATATGTTTTATTAACATTACTATGCCAATCATGTAATTCCTGTAAATAACTTTTTTCTTCTGTTAATTTATCAATTGATGCTTGTGGGTATGTTTCTGAATTTGGCATAAGTCCTCTAAGTGTAAGTTTATGTACCTATATTTATACTTTTGCTAGTGGTTGAGACAAGAGTTTATCTTCTATTTTTGCAATTTTTTTAACAATTTTTTCACTTTCGTCTAACTGTTTTGTTTTCTTTGCAATACGAAGTTCCTTTTTAAGCTTAATTTTATCTTGAATTAACTCAATAACATCATTACTGTTCATCTTCTTCTTCATAATAACATATCTATTTAGTGCATTTATTCTACCTTAAATGAACTATAATCTCTTCTTTGACCATCATTCCTTCCTCTATCTGCAACTGGAATAGAATCATCAATACCAGTGGTGTTTTCATATAACTCTTCTTGTGCTTCTTGTTCACAATCATAGAGTTTCATACGACTTCTGTCGACACCTATGACAAACCTTTTGAATACAGTTGGGTCATTGTATCTATTCTTTAACTGTTTCACTACCATTTGGTCTAACTCTTCTAGTTCTTCTGAAGATATCAATGCAAACATAAAGTCTGCAGTTGCAGGCAATCCAAAGGACTCTGAAGTATCCGTAAGTTCTACATCTGTTGAACCATATCCACTACGTGTCGTTTGAGTTGCACTCATAATAGGTACATCAAACTCCACTGCAAGTCCTCTAAGTTCTTCTGCAATAGATTTGATAAGAGTATAAGAGTTTGCACCACTTCCTGGCTTAACTCTTGCACTTGCACATATGTTTAGATAGTCAATGTAAATCATATCGGGTTTGAAATCTTTCTTAATATTAAGTTCTTGTAATAGATGTCTGAAGTGTCCTACGTGTGCTGATGCAGTAGGATATTCCTTTACAATAAGTTTACCCTTTGTCTTCTCTGCAATTTTATCAATCTTCTTGTCAAAGAGTTTCTTAGATAAGTCGGGTAAATCTTTCATAGGAATGTTCAATGTGTTTGCATCTATCCTTTCTGCAATCCTTTCCTCTGACATTTCAAGTGTAATGTAAAGTACATTCTTGTTCATCATCAAATGACTTGATGCCATATGACACATGAATAATGATTTACCAACACCTGTTCCTGCAAGACATATGTTTAGAGTCTTGTTGGGCAAACCACCTTTAGTAATCTTATTAAAGTATTCTAGGTCAAATGGAAGTTTTTCTTCTTCCGTATGATAAAAATCAAATCTCTCATCTGAATTTTCAATAAAATCATGACCTATATTGGTGTCAAAAGACACCGAAAGTGCATCCTTCAAAAGTTCGGGTATCTCACCTGTTGAACGCTGAGAGGTTTTATCTATGACTTCAATGGAATCCATGACTGCAATATAGATTGCTCTATCTTTGCACCATTGTTCACATTCGTCAACCAACCAATCTTGAGGGGTTTCCTCCGTCTTAGTTCCAAAACTGTTTACTATAGATTTTGACCCTTTCAATACACTCTCGTTTAACGATGTGTTATTGTCTAGGTTAATGAGAAGTGCTTCTACAGTTGGGGTTTTGGTGTATTTTTCAAAGTATGAATATACTTCTTGAAATACAGTTCTCTCATCATTCTCGGTGAAATACTCTCCTTTTAGAAAAGGAAGCACCTTCCGTGAAAAAGTATCACTCTGAATCAGATTCTTCAGTATCGTCTGTTCTATTCTCTGTTCCATATTTGAAATATTCCTGTGCATGTGTTTCTAATTGTTCCATCACATCGGGTGTGAAGTATTTTTCGGGGTTATTGTTAATTGTCTTACCAAATTCTGTTTTACCATTTGGTAGTTTAACTCTTGTAGATGATTTCTCAAATACTCCGAATGCAAGTGCCATGTCTAATAGACCATAGTACCTGTCCAGTCCTTTGTCGTATGATAATCTAACATCAACCACTCTGTTCTCAACAGTCAATCTTGACTTTGCATTTTTACAGTGAATGATATTACCAACGATTTCTGTACCTTCCTTTTCTTTTCTCTTAGAGAGATAGACGATAGATGAGGCTGCATATTTCAGACCACTTCCACCACCCATTTCTTTTGAGGGAACATAGTACCAATCACATCATATGTATGATTAGTCACAATCATAGGAACTCCGACCCTACCTAATTTCAATGTCAATACTCTAAATGCACCTTTAGTGATTTGAGCACGAGTCATATCTTTAGTTTCTTTACCTTCTGCAGTGTCTTCAATTTCTTTGGTTGTTGATAACATACCAAGTGAATCTAAACAGAACATCATAGGTGGTCGTTTTTCTTTTGGGGTTTCTGCATACTTATCCAGTATACTGATTGCTTGATTTCTGAACTCTTGCACGGTCACAACAGGAACGATAACAACTCTTGATGAGTCTATTCCTCTTGATTCAATCATATCTTTCGATATTGCAGATTCAGATTCAAAGTAAATTACTGCGGCATCCTTATTGTCTTCTAGGAATTGTTTGACCATACCTAGTGCAAAAAAGGTTTTACCTGTTGCAGATTCACCTGCAATTGCTGTAATTTTGTTTGAGGGAAGTCCACCATATAGTGAACCACTTAATAGTGCATTGAAGATATGAGAACCCGTATCAATAAACGAATCTACATCTCCAGCTGCAACACCATCAGAAACTATATTTGCATATTCGTTTCCCGATGCTTTTACTAAATCTTTTAAAAATGACATAACACTTCTCCTAATGTATACATCTATTATACACATAGGTAGTGGTTTTGTAAATAGGGTTTTAGTCTTTTTTGTGGTCTTCTATGCAGTCAAACTTAATGTGTTCTTCCATCATAGTTTTGATTTGTTTGATTTGCATTTCCATCATGATAATGAATCCAAAGATGGTAGCAATTGATATAATATAGAAACAATCTATTGCAGATAAAATCATTTGGACACCTTATCTATCTGTTCTTGAGTGACATACCCAGTCTCCATAACAACCTTTCTATTGTCTAAGTGTTGTTGTTCAACTAAGTCTTTGTTCTCTCCAGTGTAAGGAACTGCGTGACAATCATCAATCATTTGTTGATTGACATTGACTTCAGTTTCAAAGGTCGGATGTCCTGTATTATTGTGAATATAGATTTCACCAAGGATTCTTCCGAACTTTCCTTTATCGTGTGAAATGAGGGAAATAGATTCTGCACTTTCTAATAGTTTTTTTAAGTGTTTCTTAGATGCTTTACCAAAAAGTTTTTCTACTTTATCTCTAGTTCTAGATTCGGGTGTATCAATTCCCATCATACGCACTCTTTGTTTTTTGTAAGACATACCAAAACCTAAATCGATATCCACGTCAATCGTGTCACCGTCTACTACTTTCACTACTGATACTTTATATTGATACATAGTCTTATTTATCCGAAAAATGAATCTAAGGATGCAACTGGTTCAACATTCCAACCAATTTTACTGATAACTGCAGTCAACGGTTCTATAAATGATTTATCAAACTGCTTATCGTAATCGATATAGTTCTGTAGGTCAAATTCTTTTGGTAGAACATTTGAGTATGATATTACATTCTCATTCATCTTGTTGGGTAGTTTGAGATAGGTAAAGAGAATCTTATTTCCACTTCGGATATTCTCATATCGTTTATCTATGTTTAGTTTCTTAAGTTGGTGATTGTAAAGTAAAGCACCTCTTACATGTATGGGTGTTCCCTTGGAGTAGATTGATGTTGGGTCTGAATACTGTTCAAGATTATTACAACCTCTTGGTGAACTCATCTTCTCAACTGGAAGGTTTCTAAAATCCTTTCGTGCAGTCTCTACGAAATCCCATAGTTCCTGTTCTGTTCCATTCATAACAACTTTGAATGCATCAGTAAGTCTGCCTCTGACCCATTCGGGTGTAGAAGATTTTGCAGTCTCAATACCCATCATTTTTAGTTTAGGTGTTTCATATCTCACACCTTCAGAGTCAAATACATTTAGAATGTATCTTTTCTTTGCAGTCCAAATACCTCTGTCTGCAATTACCTCACGACCCATTTCCATCTTCTGTTGGAATGCGTTAGTGTATTCTGCAAGTTCATCATAACCTTTAGATAATATACTTTCTACTTTCTCTCTTCCGATAGTGTCAAGAAAGTTGATAATTTTGTCTTTGTCGGTATCTTTGGGAAACACTTGTGACACTAGTTTATCAAAAGTTATGTAAACTGAATCTGTATCCATTGCAATCACATAATCTTCATCATCAGTTTTAAGGACATTATTCATCCAAGTGTTAATAGTTTTCTCTGCAACCTTAATAACCAACTGACCCGACATGGTAATTGCTTCTGCAAGGTTTGGGTCAAAGAATGCAAAGTATTGATTTGCAAGAGCCCCGTATGCAGAGTTAAGTGCAATCTTACGAACCTGTTGATTGTTGTATGCACGTTTGATAAGACTCTCTAATTCTTTCTTTCGTTTAGGGTCTTTACAAACTTCTTTCTCTTGTTGATATGCAATCATTTTCTTCTTCCACATCTTACGTTCATCATAGAATGTTTCCATGAGTTCGGGAAGGAATCCTTGCTTATCACGTTTGAACATAACACCGTTAGGTGCAACTGTTCTATTAGACCTCTTAAGTGAGGATAGGTCTGATTCACCATCAAGCATATTCTGAATGGACACATCCATTCTCTGACCACCTTTGATTATTGTCTCTGGCGATATGTTGAACTGCATAATTAAATGTGGATAGAGTGAGTTCAAGTCAAATGACATGACCCAATCATGTTTCCCTACGAGAGGTTCCTTTACATATGCACCAACAATTGAATGTGTTTTAGTCTGTTTTAATTTTTGTGGTGGTGTTTGAATATTCTGTTTCTTAAGGAAGTTGTATATAATAGTTTCCCAGTACTTTACCATCCCAAAAGTATCAGAGTAATTACACTTGGCATCATATGACATTGTCATAGTTAATTCTAATAGACCAAGTTTCTCTTCCAAGTCTTCTACAAGAACAACATCCTGTACATTGTATGCAAGATACTTGGAATAGTCATTTTTGTAAAGACCATGTAGTGAACCATGTTCTGAATAATCTAACTTTGCTTTACCTAGTTCAACATGAGATATATGATTCAATGAATATGATTCTTGATTAACAAAAGTTCTCTTCTGATACAATTCCATATAGTCAATAACATTGACTCCATATAAAGTATACTTCTGATTCTTCTGATATCCATAAGAAGTGAACTCTCTAAAATCAGACATGTTCCATGGGGATAATCTTTTGTGTTGGTCTTCACCAAACAACCTATCAATACGATTACAAAGATATGTGATATCAAATGAATCTACATTCCAACCAGTAATAATATCATAGGATGCTTTCCTCCAGTGTTTGATGAACTCCTCTAATAGGTGTGCCTCATCTTTACACTCATAGTAAACAACATTACTAGGACATTCATCCCAACGACCAATACCAAATGTGTGAGCATTATGTCTGAATGGTTTGATTGTTATTGCATTGACTTTCTCTTGTGCAAGTGTTGGTTCGGGAAATCCGTTTTCTGATTCACACTCAATATCAAGTGTTGCAATTTTTACTTTGGTATAATCCCACTCGACTTCTGTTGGCCACTTATCTGCAATGTAGGTATAGATGTATCTATCGTATCCATGGATATCAAATCCTTGTGTCCCTGCATACTGTTCTCTAAACTTTCTTGCACCACCCATTGAGTTGAGTTCAACGACTTCAAGTGGTCTACCATCTAAGGACTTGTAAGCAGTGTCCCCTTTTTTAGATTGCACAAAGTGTTTAGGTCTGTATGAGACCGATAGTTTTTGTTTTTTGTTTCCTTGATATCCAGTGACTAGAATTTTGTCACGGGTTCTGCAGACATTAGTGTAGAAATCCATGTAGTAATTATACTATACGGATACTATTCTGTCAATGTAGTTTGAGGTTTTTGAATTAAAATAGTTTGGACTGCATCGTACTTTTCCTTTGCAGTTGCATATTTTTCTACTTGAGTATCAAGTGCTTCTGCAACATCGGGATGTTCTCCTATACCTGCAGGATTGTTTTGGTAAACTTTAATGTTTGCCAGTGCAATATCCATTTGACCTTGATATTGTGATTGTAATGCTTTTAATAATGTTTCTCTACTCATGATGTTGGTGCTGGTTGTGGTGGGGTTATAGGTGTATGTGTAATACCTCTTGTGTTAAGTTCTGCATCAATAGTGTTATATGCAGATACTAAATCTGAATCTGATGAGATATCTTCAGAATCACATAACTCTAAAAAATGTTTTAGTTGGGCATTCACATTATCTAAATCGTCTGTCTCATCTATTAGAGATAACCAATTAGTTCTGTTATCTGATAATAATGTTAAATTGCTCATCTTTTGTTATTACCTGTTCCCACTTTATAGTTTGTTAATAATTGGGGTTTAACATCAAACACTGTGACTATATCTTTCTTATATAGTTTAAATTCATATTTCATTGCAAAAGGAATCCAGTCAGCAAGTAATACTTCCATCCTACCTTCGTCAACATTAATAACACATTGTTGTGGTTCTATAATAGTCATATTACCAAAGAAATCTGTCTTTACTTGACCCATGATTATATCACCACCAAGTAATTTTACTGCTTTAATATTATCCACAGTTTCTTACCATCTCTTGTAGTTCAACACTTCGTCTTCCGACCTGTCCAAACCACTTGGAGTCTTCCATTTCAACTGCAACTTTTTCCCAGTCACATGCAACAACACCTTTCCACATGTTATTAAACTTACCGAATCTTGTTCCACCTAAGTTGAATGTCATGTTGACTAAAACGTGTTGAATGTCTTCGGGTAATGCATAGAAATCTTCTCCACCTTTTGATTCAAATACATGAATAGTTTCTTCGACATGTTTGTCAAAGTCTGCTTCGTAATATGCATCAACCGTTTCTTGACTTACTGGAGTTCCAGCAGGTTGTCCGTGTTCTGCATCACCTTCTTTGATTAGATGTCCAACACCTAGTGTTAAATATCCTAGTGAATCTGCATAAACTTCAAGGACTTCTCCCTCGTGTCTCTTAATCTGTTCCTTTAGTATCTCTTTGTTCATTCTCTTTCCTTATTTGTTCCTGCATGACTTCGACTAGAATATCACCCATTAGTGTATTTAATTCCTTATTATTTAGTAAATCTGTAAGTGCTTCTTCTGAGTTTTCAGCCCCATTTGGTAATCTTCTTATGGTTCTTTCAAAGTTTAAATGGGGTTTGCCGTCTTCCATGTGAACCTTTCCATATTGATAAACTAAACCATCCCATTCACCACCAGTAAGTTCTATCCCTGCATCTTCTTGATGGGGATTTTCTACAACTCTGTAAACTTTACTGTTGAATAGTTCGGACATTTTAACTTAAGAAAGTATCTAAACTACCATGTTTATCTCTATGATGATGCCCAATAGGATTCTCTGTTTTACCTCTTACACCTTTTGTTGCAACATCACTTCCACAATATGCAACACAAGTATGTCTAACACCTGTTCCTTCTATTTGGGTGACTCCATGTATTTCATTTGAGTCTGCAATAATTACATCACCATCGTCAGCATCAATTCCTATACCATATCTTGGGAATGATAAGTATGCACCTTTGTAATCTCCACAACGGAATACACACATGGTTGTCATACCAAAATCTAAATCATCACCATCAACATGTGCAGACATTTTTCCTGCACCTTCGACATATGAATATTTGTTTGCAGATATAGAAGTAAACGGAGCTCCCTTTAATGTGTATTGTGGGTCAACACATTCATCACAAAATTCTCTTTGTTTTCTCCATACCTCTGGCGCACCTTTCTTTAATGCAATCTCATTTAGTAATGCTATATCCTGCATACTTTCCCACTTTTCTCTGTTTCTTGCAAGTTTAGACCAACCACTAAGTCCAATCATTCCTGTAAATCTTCCTCTCTTATGTCCCATAAAAATAGAATGAATAGGATTTGCTTCTGCAATACGATTAAACTGACCATTTTTCTTTATAGGATAATATGAATTTGGTGTTCTCATTTTATAATGAACTCCTTCAATCAATCCTTTCTTTTTCATTTCCTCATGGTCAATGGGGCCAGCTGCATTTGCACGAAGTGTAGATACTTCTTCTATGGATTGAACTGTTTCTCTAAGTTCTTCTAACTTATCACCAGTGTACACACCTTTAACAATACATGCTAGTAATGGTGGTTCTTCTCCAAGGGTTGATACTGGTTTATAAATCTTAGTTAGTTCATCTGTTGTTCCTACAGTAGAAACTAAATCAGTAATCTCACTTCCATCTAACCACTGTCCATTGTATTTTTCTTTAGTCCATGCAAAACCATGGTCTACCTTTGGGGTGTGTGTTCTAATTGACATTGTACTTCTCCAATATGTTTGTATTGACACTTTCTACAAGTGTTCTTAAGCATAGAGG
>Ga0213868_10003076_pt1 | contig 15699 bp, 13 predicted proteins | sample PICome_9_FD_160087 | JGI IMG/M metagenome (GOLD analysis project Ga0213868, IMG submission 160087) | Coastal seawater microbial communities near Pivers Island, North Carolina, United States - PICO127 | ecosystem: Environmental > Aquatic > Marine > Coastal | place: USA: North Carolina...
AATGCAGCGGGTGTTCATCGTCACGCGGCGTCTGGAATGGTCGATGTCAGTGACTTCGACCTCTGCCAGCACCAGATCACCGGGGCGCACAGGGGCCAAAAACTTCAAGCTTTGCCCAAGGTAAACTGTGCCATGTCCGGGCAGTTGTTCGCCAATAACGGCGCTGACCAAACCAGCGGTCAGCATGCCGTGCGCGATGCGTCCACCAAAAATCGTTTCTTGGGCATAGTCCTCGTCCAGATGCACAGGGTTCCGGTCAGTGGAAACTTCGGCGAACATTTCGATGTCGCGGTCAGTGATCACCTTACTGATCGACCGAACCATACCGATTTCGATATCTTCGATGCAGATCGTTCCGCGGGGTGCATTGTCCAACATTTCAGTCTCCGTCAGGTAATAAAAAAACTAGGTATGTATCTAATTTGTAATTTTATTACTTTGCAAACGCAGAAAGATCAAGCGATTCTTCTACCGGAGATGCCCGATTGTGTAGGTCGCGCTCATTTGTTCGCCTTGCAGATACGCGGCAAGCGCGTCTGGATCAGGCTGCCGGACGGTTTTGGTTTCTGCCGCAGCCAGCCCGCCAGAGATGAACAGCACATCAAGGTCTTCTTGGACGCCGCCCAAGACATCTGTTCCGATGCCATCACCGATCGCGATGATGCGTGGATCAGATGGAGAATTGGCCAATGCAGCGAGCCTGCGGCGCGCGAGGTCATAAATTGGTGGGTGTGGTTTGCCGAAATAGAGGCTTTCGCCACCCATTTCCGTATAAAGTGCAGCCAGCGCACCCGCGCACCATTCGCGAACTTCGCCGCGATCCACGATAATATCGGGGTTTGCACAAAGTAGTTTCAGGCCCTTTTGCTTTGCATAAAGGAACTCGGGCCGGTTCACGTCTACGTCCGCAAGTGGATCGCTGGGGCCACAGCAAACGATGCCTTCTGCCTGATCCAACGGGACCTTTTGAATATTAACGGGGTCTTCAATAATACTCAGCGGCTTGAAAAAGTCATCGTCACGGGGGCTTTCGCCCATAAACCAGATCTTTTCGCCAACAATTCCACGGTACATCGCCGCGCGCGCGCTGTCGCCGGATGTCGCGATCGCGTCCCATGCATCGTCAGGGATGCCAAAGCCGTTGATCTGGCGCGCGACCGAATCCCACGGGCGGGGAGAATTGGTGACAAGCACCACGATGCCCCCCGCAGCGCGGTATTTCTGCATTGCAGCAACCGCGGCGGGCATGGCCGCCACGCCGTTGTGCATGCAGCCCCATAGGTCCACAAACGCGGCGTCATATTGCCCCGAGATTTCTGCGAATTGTTCGATAATCTGGGTCATGCGAGCCGCCTTTGATGAGATAGTTAATTTAGACTTTGAGCGCGGGAATGATCTGCTTTTTGCGGCTCATTACACCAGGAAGCACGACGCTATCGCCTTCGACTTTTGCATCGAACGACTTTTCAGCCACTGTCTTGGTGAAATCATTGGGGATCAGCATCGTCGCTTCCTCTTTGATAATGTCCACGACGAACAGCAGCACTTGATCGACGCCATCTTCGTTTGCAACGATTGGCATTGTGTCCATCAGCGATGATTTACGGTCCAGAACGACCTTTGGGGATGTTGTTTCCAAAACCGAGACGCGGAATTTCTTGCCCTCTACGCTGTACTCTTTGCTATCCATGCGCAGTAATTCAGCGTCAGAAAACGCAGAGATGTCGGATTTTGCAGCAAACATTTCGTCCGCGTAATCCGCGATCTTGATCCCGAGGTCTTTGGCCAACGCCTCGCCCAGATCCTTGTCCATTGCGGTGGTCGTTGGCGACCGGAAAGCCAGCGTGTCGGACAGAATGCAAGATAGCATCAAGCCCTTGATGCCTTCGGGCATATGGTCCGCATGTTCGCCCATCATTTGATGCATGATCGTGGCAGTGCAGGCCAAGGGCCGAATCGTGATGTTGATCGGGTTCTTTGTCTCTAGCCCGCCAGCCAGTTTGTGGTGGTCGATGATTGCTAGCACGTCCGCGTTGTTGATGTTCGCAGGCAGTTCGGCAGGGTTGTTGGTGTCGACGATCACACACGACTGATCATCTTCGACGTCTTCGATGATGTCAGGAAGGTCAAACTTCCAACGTTTGGCAACAAATGCCGCTTCGGTGTTGGGGGTGCCAAGCAGCGCCGCTTTGGCGTCCATGCCGGTGTGGCTCAGGAACCACTCCCAAATCAGCGGCGATCCTGTGCTGTCAGTGTCGGGGGATTTATGGCCAAATACGAGCGTTGTCATGCGGGTCACCTATCATGGGGTCTATGTTTGTGGTGTATATAAGAGCGCCTGTCAGTACTGTCACCCCATTCAGGTTGCGCCTGTTCGTGAATTCGATTTGGCTATCTGTCAGGAGATGAAAAACCGATGCCACGCGAAGCCGATCTGTACCCCGCGATCAAGGCCTATTTGCAACGCCAAGGCTACGCCGTCAAAGGCGAAGTGGGGGCGGCAGATGTGGTTGGTCGCCGCGATGATGATCTGGTGGTGGTCGAGCTAAAGTTGGGGTTCTCGCTAGCGCTGTTTCATCAAGGGATTGAACGGCTTGCCATCACCGACAACGTCTATTTGGCGATCCCTTCTGGCGGAAAGGCTAAGGCATTGAAGGCGAATGTGAAACTTGCCCGCCGCGCGGGGCTTGGTGTGATGACAGTCCGTTTGCGTGATGGTCATATTGATGTTCTGGCTGATCCCGGACCTTATGCCGCGCGTGTCTCAAAAAAGAAAAAGACGCGGTTGTTGCGTGCATTTGATCGGTTGGATGGTGATCCCAATGCGGGGGGTGCGACACGGCACGGTATCATTACGGGCTACCGTCAAGATGCGTTGAAATGCGCGCGGTTTTTAGCCGTGCATGGACCATCCAAAGGCGCGCAAGTCAAAGCGTGGGCCGAAGTTCCCCAAGCGACCGCAATTATGGCGGCAGATCACTATGGCTGGTTCACGCGGGTAGAGCGCGGGATTTACGAATTGACTGCAACGGGTCGCAAAGGTTTGAAAGATTTTGGCGACGCTTAAGGGATGCGGGTGATCGTCCAGCCTTCGTTTTCGAGTAATTGCAGGATGCCCTGATCGCCAATCAAATGCGCTGCACCTACTGCTACAACAATATCATCATGGGTTTGGGTCGCGTCAGTGATCACGGGAATCCAGTTGCGGTTTCGGCTATCCAGCAGCGCGTCTTGCATGTCTTCAAACATCGCCATGCTTTCTGTGGGGTCAAGTTCAGGCATTTCCGCAATCGCTATGCGCGACATGTCCCACAACCGGCCCACGTCCTCGGCAAAATAGAGATCAAGCATGGAAACAAACATCTGCTGTTGCAGATCAGGGGCGAGCATGTTGACGCGCAGCATGTCGATTTGTTCTTCAATGGTCTGGCCCTTGAACAGATCAAAAAGCGTCGTGAAAGGTTCGACCGCTTGCAACGGTACATTCGCAGCTTGTGCATCTTGGATGATCATTTTGTCCAACCCGCTGACGCCAGACAACATTTCTTGGATGGCACAGGCCGGAATGGCGAGGGTCAGGGACAGATACCAAGGCTGCATTTTGGCGGCCATAAATGATGGAATACCGCGCTGTGTCGCGGCATCTGCCACCAATTGCCATGTTTCAACGTCCAAGCGTTCGGGCAGGGTTGGCCCGTCGACGATGAACAAACGTCCGGGGTCGGTGGCAATTAATTCTTGCAGCTTTGCTTCTTCTTCGGGGGTCGCTTCGAGCATGACGAGGTCAGAGTTTTGTACCGCGTCAGCAACTTTATCGCGGATCACCTCAAGCCGAGGGTCATAGATGTGCATCGTCCCGACGATGGTAAGCGTGTCACCACCTTTGACCGCTGCCCAAGTCAGCCCCTCTGCGTAAGGCATATCCGCGATGCTGGCGGAAAGCTGTGCTTTCTGCGCTTCGGTCATCAGATCGAAATAGCTGTCTCCTACGCATGCCGCAGCGGCAGGCAAGCTGAGCGTTGTCATAAAGGCAGTTGCGGCAGCAAGTCGGAGCATTGCGGTCATCCTTTGTCGCAGTATCACGATCAAAGGTAGGCGCTTTGGCGCAAGGTTCAAACCCTGCGCGGGCACAAGCATGCCGTTTACAGCCTACATCACCGATTTCAAGACAAAGCCGATGCAGGCAGCAGAAAGAAGAAAGGTCGCTTCAGGACCGAGAATACTTAGAAAACGCATACCACTTGTAATTGTTTGTGTCCTAGAGCCAACAATTGGTGTGTTCCAGCCACAATTGTTTGGCCCTGCAGAAAAGTTAGCACGGCATTGGTTAAGAAGCGGTGAATGCTCCCGTCGCCCAGCCCCTTAGCTACTTTCCTTGCCAAACGGGGGGGCGTTTTTCGATGAATGCCCGCGCACCTTCGGCCGCGTCAGCGGTCTGTGCGATTTGCGTGATGATCATGTCGTTCTCTGGCCAGTGGGCCGCATCGTTAGCGGCATGTGCTGCTTGGGCCAGCGCAAGTGTATGTTTGACAGCCAGCGGCGCGTTTGTGGCAATGTTAGACGCGATTTCCAGCGCAGATTTAAGCGCTTCGCCATCTGGAACCACACGGTTGATCACGCCCCAATCGGCAGCTTCTTGTGCGCCAAATGGCTTACCAGTCAGCAGGATTTCATTGGCGCGAACACGTGGCACGCTGACCGGCAAGCGGACGGCGCCGCCCGCACCGGGGATTAATCCAATCCGGACCTCTGGCAGAGCGAATTGCGCGGAAGCGCCTGCCACGACCATTTCGCAGGCCAGCATCAACTCGAACCCGCCCGCGATTGCGGCACCTTCGACGGCAGCGATGACGGGTTTGCTACGCGGCCTTTTGACGAAACCACCAAAGCCGTATTGCCCGAAAAGAATGATGTCGCCCGCACCTTGCGAGAAAGCCTTAAGGTCCATGCCCGCGCAAAACAGCGCGCCAGCACCTGTCAGGATTGCGACGCGCACTTCGGGATCGTCCTCGACCTGATCAAAGGCCGCGCGCATGGCGTCGCAGACCGCGGGATTTATGGCATTGCGCTGCCCGGGTCGGTTCAGGGTGATCGTCGCGACGCCATTGGCGGCTTGGTAGAGGACGCAATCGTCAGTCATTTGGAACCTCTTGTTCAGCGCGAGCCCGCAGGTTAGCGCGGATGATTTTGCCAGTGGTTGTCATTGGCATGTCGTCGATGAAACGGACCACGCGGGGAAATTCGTAGGCGGCCAACCTTGATCTGACGTGGTTCGCGATTTCACTCGCGAGCGCGTCAGAGCCTGCGACACCTTCCGCAAGTTGGATGTAAGCCGCCACGATCGCCCCACGGATCGGATCGGGTTGGCCGACGACACCGGCTAATTGCACGGCGGGGTGGGTCAGCAGGCAGTCTTCGATTTCGGCAGGTCCGATACGGTAGCCGCCAGAGCTGATGATATCGTCGTCGCGCCCGATGAATTGAATGCGGCCTGTGGGTGTTTTGCAGCCCTTGTCGCCGGTCAGCAGCCAATCGTCCACGCCGATACGGATGAATTTTGCAGCGGTCGCATCAGGGTTATTCCAGTACCGCAGAAACATTACCGGATCGGGCGCACGCACTGCGATGCTGCCTTCTTGGTTGATGTCGCATGGTGTTGCGGTGGCTTCGTCTATGACGTCGACTAAGTGGCCGGGCACGGCAAAGCCCATCACACCCGGTTCAGCGGGTTCAAGTGCTGCGCAAGAGGACACGATCATGTTGCATTCGGTTTGCCCGTAGAATTCGTTGATTGTCGTGCCAAAGACCTGCTGGCCCCAAGCGATCAGTTCTTTGCCCAAGGTTTCACCACCGCTCGCCACCGACCGCATGGGAACAGGCGTGTCTGGCGTGTCGAGACGCATCAGTTTGAGCGCCGTTGGCGGCAAAAACGCATTGCGAATGTCGTGAGTTCGGATCAAATCAAAGGCGGCTTTGGCCGTAAACTTGCGAAAACGGCATGCCACAACCGGGACGCCGTGGTGTAGCGCTGGCATCAACACATCCAGCAGGCCGCCAATCCAAGCCCAATCGGCGGGGGTCCAGATTTTATCGCCCTGTTGGGGAAAGAAATCATGGCTCATTTCAACGCCGGGTAGATGGCCTAATAACACGCGATGGGGCAGCAATGCGCCCTTGGGCGGACCTGTGGTGCCAGAGGTGTAGATCAGGATTGCCGGGTCATCGGCGGCGGTGTCGAGAGGCGTGAATTTGGTAGGCTGCGCGGCGCAAGCCGCATGAAAACAATCCGCGTTTGGCTGCGCGCCATTGATACAAAGGATGCGTTTCAAAGCGGGAAGTTCATCTGCAAGATCGGTCAAAATACCGGCGCCATGGGCGTTGGTGACAACCACACTTGCACCTGAATCGCGCAGACGGTGCAGCAAGGCTTCGGGCCCGAAAAGGGTGAACAGCGGCAAAGAAATTGCGCCCATTTTCGTGGCTGCGATATGGGCGGCTGCGGTCTCGATGCATTGGGGCAAAAGGACAGCGATCCGGTCGCCAGCCTGGGCTGTACTTGCAAGCGCGTTGGCCAGTTGATTGGACAGATCGCGTAGCGCGCCAAAGCTGATTTCGGTCGCTAGGCCAGCGTCGTCGACATCAATAATCGCGGTGCGATCAGGCGTTGCAGCGGCATGTTTATCGCAGATGTCGACGCCAATATTATAGCGTGCGGGAATGTCCCAAACAAAATTGGCACGGGTGTCCTGCAAAGACTTCTGCTGCTTTAACATTTGCCAAAAATGAACAATTGTTCAATTCCTGTCAATTCCCAATTTCTGGGTCTGAAGCAAGAGGATTTCTTGAATTTCAGCGCGTCAATTTATGGCTAAATGGTGTGTTCAGGTTGGTGCCGAATGGGGCAGTCTGAAGTGGTCCGGCAAAACTGGACAGCGTGCTAAGATGTATCCAACCTTGAAGACAGGATACACAAATGACCAAGAGACGCAGTTTTTCGGACAAGTTTAAAGCTACGGTGGCGCTTGAGGCGCTTCGTGGAGATCGCACAGCACAAGAGATTGCCGCTAAGCATAAAGTCCATCCGACGCAGGTAACGACGTGGAAACGACAGGCAATTGATGGCCTGACGGGAGTGTTTTCCGACAAGGTCAGGCGAGCCGAGGACAACGAGGCTGAGGTCAAAGAGCTTCACGCGAAGATCGGGAAGCTGGCGGTCGAAAACGATTTTTTGTCACAAGGGCTGAAGCGATGAGCCCGTCCGAACGCAAGGCGCTGGTCAATCGGGATCACACGGATCTCAGCCTCACCAAGCAGTGCAAGTTGCTGAATATTAGCCGGTCGTCGCTGTATTACACGCCGGTTGGTGTGAACGCTGAGACTCTAAAACTGATGAACGAGATTGACCGAGTGTTCACTAAATACCCGTTCTTCGGCAGCCGCCAGATCGCAGCCTACCTGCCCAGAAGTGGGTTCCACGCTGGCCGTCATCGTGTGCGTCGCCTGATGGGGTTGATGGGGCTGCAGGCCATCTACAAAGGCCCAAATACCAGCAAGAAGCACCCACAGCACCGGATTTACCCATATCTGCTGAGGAAGTTGCCTATCACGCGCCCAAACCACGTTTGGTGCAGTGATATCACCTACATCCCCGTGCGGCGCGGGTTCCTTTACCTGGTGGCAATTATGGATTGGGCCACGCGCAAGGTGTTGGCATGGCGGCTCTCGAACACGCTGGACGCGAGCTTTTGTGTCGAGGCATTGGAGGAAGCCATTGCCAAGTATGGCAAGCCAGAGATTATGAATACGGACCAAGGATCGCAGTTCACAGCTGCGGCTTGGATCACAACCTTGACCGAGGCTGACGTCAAAATCTCGATGGATGGACGGGGCCGGTATCTCGACAATATCTTCATCGAACGGCTGTGGCGGTCGCTCAAACAGGAAGCCGTCTATCTGCACGAATTGCAGGACGGCTTCCAAGCCAAACGCGTGATCAAAGACTGGATCAGCTTCTACAATACTGAACGGCCACACACAGCCCTCGACAAACGATCCCCCGACGACGCATTCTTCGACACAGAACGAACCCAGAAGGCGGCATGAAACCAACCCGATTACATCTTAGCTGAACCGCAAAGCTGTCCGAATTAATGGGACCACTTCAGTCTGGAAGTGAGGCTGCGCACATAGTCGCTAAGGAGTAATTGCCTAAGTATATGGAAATAAATAAAAAAACTTAGGCAATCAAAGGTTCTTGCTGCCTATTATTAAAATTATCCTAAATATTTCATCAGAATTCGCGATAAGGTCTTGGCATATTCGGTCACGGGACTTAACCTTAAAGATGTATTCAGTTCGGTCGCCTTGGCGACAACGGTCAATGGTCACGAAACCGCGAAAGGATATGCTTTGCTACCACTCACACTCAAAAACTCCCGCTTCAAGGCAGCTAAAAAACGGCCCGAGGCAGACAACAATATCGTTTATATTGCGCAGCATCGTGAAGGTTTGGAAAATCGATTTCCAAAGGTTGACGATATTTTAGACCGGCTTTCTGCTGATACGCGAACAACGCGTTTATGGCGCAACAAAGCCCGCTGAAATCCGCTAGGCAGAACGTCCAAAAAGCCCGCTAAGCGCGCGGCTGACCAATCCGCTGACGCTTGGTTTTTTGACGCTCTGGAATGGCAGTGGGCGGCAGACTTCGATCGCTGCGACGCCGACCCTTGCGGTCAGAGCCCCGTTCACCACGCCTTCGCCAAAGCGGCGCGACACTTTTGATAGTATACCGCCACCTGCGACGGAACTGATCAGATCATCACCAACGGCCACGGCACCTGTAGCAACCAGATGCGTCAGTACGGTGCGCGTTAAACGCCAGCTGCCCAATGTGCCGCTACGCCCCCCGTAAATCTGTGCGATGCGACGGATCATCCGCAAGTTTGCCGTCAATGCTGTGAACAAGTCTGCAAGTGCCAGCGGCACGATTGCTGTGACGGTAGCTACTTGGCGTGCGGCGGCTTCGACCTCGCGTTGGGCGCGTGCATCAAGTGGTGCAAGAAGGGTGGTTTCGGCCAAGCCAAGAAGCCCCTCCGCGTCCAGGATCTCACTTTGCCGTGATTTCAGTTCGGCGCGTCCCCACGCCGTGTCGTCACGTGATCCGTAAAGCTGTTCAAGCTGGCTGATCACTGCGCGCGCAGCGTCGAGTTTGCCTGATGCATGTGCGTCTTTTGCGCTGTGCTGAATGCGGTCGATTTTGCGCAAGCGTCCAAAAGCGGCCAGTTCGCGCAAGCTGATGATCAGCAAAACGCCAATAAGCAGCGCGATCAGACCAGTCGCAATCCCGCCCAAGATGGGCGAGCGGGCCAAAAGTGCGTTCACATAGTCCCAAGCGGCCAGCGAAACCACGAAACTGGTCAGCGCCAATGCCAGCGACCAGAACCACCGCGCTAGCCGCGAGGGGCGGTGTGTAGCGATGGCTGCGACGTGTTGCATAGCCGCCCCTTGAGGATGATCGGACAGGTCTGGCACAGCTGGCGCAATGTCGGGCCTTGCTGCCTTTTCGTCATCCAGATCGAACAGGATTGGTCCACGTGTCATAGGCGGTCCCCCAACAGAAATTGTGCCGCTTTATCTAGCCGAATATGCGGGGGGCCGTCGCCCGGTCTGCGGGACAAAACGGCTGGGGCAAATCGCATGATCCCGTAGTCGGCATCCAACCATTTTTCTGCACCAGCGCGCGCAGTCGATAAAAGCTGCGTTGGATCATCGGGCAATGCGCCGGGATAAAAGGCCGCTTGCTTGCCAGTGTCCAACAGTTGCCCGCGCACCACGTCCAGTTCAATGCCGTCATGCATCATCGTGTCTTCGACGGTGGTGCGCAGTGCCGCGATCGACATGGCACTTGTTTTTGCGCCTGCAAAATCAGCGCGATCTACAGCCTCGCGCAGCAATGCCTTGGTGATGTTGGTCAGTTGCGGATGTTGGCTATGGTGTAGGTGGTCGGCTTTCGTGGCGGCGAACAGGATCTTTTCTACCCTGCGACCGTTGAAGATACGCGCCAGAAAATCATTTCGGCCGGGCCGGAACGCGCCAAGGATTCGCGCCATAGCGCTGCGCAAATCATCCAGTGCGGCGGGGCCTGCATGGATCGCACCCAGCACATCAACCAACACGATCTGGCGGTCGATCTTTGCAAAGTGATCCCGAAAGAACGGCCGTACGATGTTGCGTTTGTAGCTTTCAAAGCGCCGTTCAAATTCGCGGCCCAATGAACCGCGCGGGTATTTACCGTCCGGCAAAGGTGCAAAAGTCAGAACGGGTGATCCCGCCAAATCACCGGGCAACAAGAACCGTCCGGGTGAGCAGTCAGAAAACCCTGCCGCACGCGCATCTTGCAGGTGGGTGGTAAAGAGCGTGGCAAGGTTTTGTGCAGCCGGTTCGTCGAGTTGAACGTCCGGGTCGATATCTGTGACCCGTGTTACATAGGCGTCGCCACCGGGTCTGCCTGCTGCGCGTTCAAGTGCCGCGCGCGACCATTCCGCAAAGTTCTGTTCAAGCAATCCAAGGTCCAGCAGCCATTCACCGGGGTAGTCGACAATATCGATATGAACCGTGCGAGGGCCGGAAAATGTTGAAAGCAGGCCGCGTGGTTGGACCCGCATTGAAACGCGCAGTTCGCTGATCTGGCGGGTGCCATCCGGCCAGCTGGGGGCGGGCGCGGTCAGTTGGGCCAGATAGGCCTCGTAATTGAACCGCGGCAATGTGTCGTTTGGTTGCGGCTGCAAATATGCGGTTTGAATGGCGCCGTTTGCTGCCGCCTCTAGCTGGGGCATGCGTCCGCGATCCATCAGGTTCGCCACAAGCGACGTGATAAAGACGGTTTTGCCAGCGCGCGACAATCCGGTCACGCCCAGCCGGATCACCGGTTCGCTGAACGGGGCTTTTAACGTATCGCTGACGCCACCTGCGGTGCGTGCGATTTGATCAGCGATTGCGGCGATTACCAATTGGATGCCCTTTCTAAGCTTGAAAGCAAGATAGGGATGCATCGCTGCGATGTGTAGGGATTGATTTTGCGTGTTCCTCCCCCTAGTCGGGTGGGATGCCACGTTATGCCCTTCTTATCGAATATCACGGTGCCCCTTTTTCAGGGTGGCAGAAACAGCCTGATCGCCCGTCGGTACAAGGTGCGATCGAGGACGCCTTGGCCAAGGTCGAACCCCACGAACATGCGATTGCGGCGGCAGGTCGCACGGACGCAGGTGTACATGCGACCGGTCAGGTCGCCCATTGTGATATGGACCGCGAATGGGACCCGTTTCGTTTGTCAGAGGCGTTGAACTATCACCTCAAACCGAACCCTGTCGCGATTGTGGGCTGTGCCCGGGTCGCGGATGATTTTCATGCCCGTTTTGGTGCACTTGAACGGCAATATCTGTTTCGCGTGATCGCGCGCCGTCCGCCGCTAACGTTTGAGGCGGGGCAGTATTGGTGCGTAAAGCGCCAGCTTGATCTTGATGCGATGCAAGAGGCCGCGAACCGGTTGGTGGGTCACCATGATTTCACGACGTTCCGGTCAACGATCTGTCAGGCCAAAAGCCCGATGAAAACTCTGGATGAGTTGCGGATCGAGGCGTTCCCACGCGCGTTCGGCACCGAATATCACTTTCATGTCCGCGCACGGTCGTTCTTGCACAATCAGGTCCGTAGCTTTGTGGGCACGTTGGAACGTGTTGGTGCGGGATCATGGACGCCTGATGATGTAAGCAAGGCGTTGGCGGCCAAGGATCGCGCGGCGTGCGGACCGGTTAGCCCGCCGCACGGCTTGTACTTGGCGCATGTACGCTATCCAACGGACCCGTTTGCGCAAGGTTAGTCGTTGTCGTTCAGGCCTGCACCTGCACCGACTAGACGCGAGGCCTCTGTTTCGGGCACATAGGTTTCGGCGGCATACGCCCCCCAAACATCCCAGTCAGCGGCAGGAATTGCGACAGGTCTACAGGCGGGCTGCAGGACGGTGGTATCGCTGCGCGTCAAAACCCGCCCGTCCCATCTGAGCGCCACACCACTTTCGGCAAGGAACGCACCGACCAATGGGGCATGGTCCAAATCTGCCAGCACAGCGGCGTCATATCCCATCGCAAATGCGTCGCGGATAATTGCCCCGATTAAGGCTGCGGGTCCGGACTTTACCGAAACGGCATCGCTGCTCCAGATCATGTCGACAGTTGTTGCGGGTTCTTGCAGGGCGCGGGTGACGGCGCTGACATTCCCGCCAGTGCCTGCCAAATAGATTGCGATGCGGCCCAAATCTTCGGCTTGACCCAACGGGATGCCCGCACCGCGTGCTGCTTTCTGCACCATGCTGCCAATCTCGTTAAGCGCCAGCATCAGATTGGCGCGACTGGCAGCCACCAGTCATCCGCGTTGTCGAGTTCATCAAACAAAGGCGCACCTTGGGCCAAAGTGATCCTTGTCCATCGGTCGGATTTGGGATCGAATTTGGCCGCCCCAAAGTATGCCAATTTGCAGCGCAAAAGGTCTATTGGAAGGCAATCATGGCTGATCAGATTGTCTCTGATTTCCGCATAGGCATGCCGCCCTAGTGTCTGGACGCGTCGTGCAGCTGCGCGGTGTGCGGGGTGATCAACAAGGAAACGCCCGACCGGAATGTCGGTGTCAGGAATATCTTGCGCCAAAGCTTTGACCTGCCGCGCAATATCCAGTGGGGATTCGCGATCTGCCCCATCTTCGATGTGCCGACTGCCCAGCCTTGGCTCAAGCTTTTCTTCGGAAACATACCAAAATTGCGCGCATGCGCGGGCATCATTATAGTCAATCGAACAGGCCCAATTCCAGTCTTGATCAATCAGCGATTTGAGCTCGCTGCAGGGAATTGACGGGTCTAACGTGGGGCTAAACGGCGTCGCCATACAGGTTGTCAGGCCATCGATCAGGTCGCCGAAGGGTTCCAGCATCAAAGCGGCGATGAGTTCTTGGCTGTCGATTGAGAACTGTGCGCTTTGATTCAGGATGGTGTGGATGGGCTGCGGACCCATCAGCGCATCCGGGGTCAAGGTTGCTGCGAACTGCGGCCACTCGCGTCGCATTGTTTCAATCCGGTCAGCGGCAATTGGGTCAGGTACGTTCCATTCCGCCAAATGCTGCGCCGCGCGTGTGACCAATTCGTAAATCCGGCTGATCTGTTCGCCGTCCAAGCTGGGAACGGCGCGCACACGCGCAAGCGCCGTTTCGCGCACTTGCATCCATGCATCCAGCAACATCGGGTGGTTCACCAAGAACGGGGCCATGCCCAAACCGGTTGAATTGCCGATGCCCAAATGCCGTTTGGCTTCGCGTGATAGTTTTGCGCCGCCGACGTGTTCAGCCAGATCGTGCGTGAACCCTCGGATCAGCCAGACAGTCAGCATTTCAGCCATAAAGGGGCCGCCCATACCGGGTCTATCGGCGATATGTCCGCGATCGGCGATGCCGAATTTACCGTTTCCGTAGACGGCTGTTGTACGCATAAGATAACCGGTTTCACGGATCTTGACGGGATCAGGTTGGCGGCCCGCACAGAGTGCTTCAGTGACGTGATCAAACAGGCGCACGGATTTGTTGGCGCGGCTTAAGACCAGATCGCGGGCCGTAAAACGCGCCGCCTCTTGCAAAGGCGCACTGGCGACAATGCGGGCAATTTCATCGGCGGTAGGGATGCCGTCGTAAAGCACATAGGCTGTGTCCCATGCCGTCGCGATCACGCGGTCTGTGCGCAGTTCGGGCGGTAAATCGGTGGAAACCGCCACCAAAGTATAATCGTGTCCGCCAAAATTCAGGGTGTAGGTCGCATGGCCAAATCCATCGGCGTTCATTTCCCAAACGGGGCGCGTGACTTTGACGTCCTCGGCGGCCAAAGCCCGCATTAACGTCCGCAAGAATGACAAACGGGTAGGGAATGATGCACCCATCCGCCGCAACCGCATCACGGTTGCAGGGGGGCGGAGTGGCATTTGTTCAGGCGTGACAATGTCTTTCATCACACTATCCTAGACATAATCAGGTAGCGAAAATAGCTAGAAAATGCTGATTGCGGCAATGTGAATGGTCATTCTATGGTTGGGTGGGTAAAAAGATTAAATGAGTGAAAAAGTCATCAATTGCCTTTGTAAAATAGCGAAATTGCCCGGTAAATGCATGCAGCTTGCCGCGATCCTTGCGTTTGCAGGGTCAGGTGCGGCGGCACAGGACGTGCGGCTTGTCTCTGACGCGGCGCGTGGTGTGTTGTCTGAGGCGTCTTTGTTGCGCGCTCTTGATGAAACTGCCGCCCCACAAGATTATATAGCTGCCGCGCGTGCAGACTATCGCCGTTTGCTGACTGCGCTTTACGCCGAAGGATACTATGGCGGACAGATATCGATTACAGTGGACGGGATTGAGGCCGCGAATATTGCACCTCTGGCTGCTCCCAGCGCGATTAACGAGGTCGTGATTACAGTGACGCCCGGCCCGCGTTTTAAGTTCGGTGAAGTTAGAATCGCGCCATTGCCTCCACAAACCACGATTGCAGAAGACCTTGGGCCACGTCGAAATGCAGAATCCGGCAACATTCGCGGGGCCGTTAGTGCCGCGGTCCTAAGTTGGCGGGAACTTGGCTATGCCAAGGCAGAAGTCGCCGATCAGTCGATTATTGCGCGCCATGCGGATGCGAAATTGGATGTTGATGTCGCCTTGGATATCGGCCCGCGACTGACGTTTGGCGAACTGCAGGTTTCTGGCCCACGTATCGTGACGCAAGAACGCGTGCGCGAGATTGCGGGTTTGCCTGTAGGCGAAGTTTATTCGCCTGCTGCCATCGCAACCGCTGAACGCAGATTGCGCCGTACCGGCACTTTTGAAAGCGTCTCGTTGACCGAAAGCGAAGCGATCGGTCCCAACGATACATTGGACATCACTGCGCAATTGTCTGATGCAAAACTGCGTCGTCTTGGATTCGGGGTGGAGCTGTCGAGCATCGAAGGGCTGACCCTGTCGACATTCTGGCTGCACCGGAATTTCCTACGCGGAGCTGAACGATTTCGCACGGACATCGAAGTTTCTGGCATTTCAGGCGAAACGGGCGGCGTGGATTATAGCATCGGGGCGAACCTGACCCGTCCGGCGACATTTGGGCCAGACACGGAGTATTTCATCTCTGGTCAAATTTCGCGCGAAGATGAGCCGGAATTCCTGCTGGACAAAATCGCGCTTGAGACTGGTTTTTCCCGCACCCTGGGTGACGACCTCACTGTTCGTGCTGGTGTTGGCCTGCTGCGCGCCCGCGAAGTTACCGATTTGGAAGAGCGCGCCTATACGCTTTTGACTTTGCCGTTGGATGCCACTTTGGATCGCCGTGATGTGCCGACGAATGCCCGCAACGGTTATTTCCTCGATATAAATACAACGCCGTTTATCAGCATTGACGGTGATATCGCGGGTGCACGCCTTTTCGGTGATGCACGTGGGTTCTTGACCGTGGGCGAGGCTGAAAAACTGACCTTTGCCGCGCGTGGCCAAGTGGGCAGCGTGATGGGCGCTTCGGTGACCCAAGCGCCCGCAGACTTCCTGTTCTATTCCGGTGGCGGCGGCACAGTGCGGGGCCAACCGTATCAGTCATTAGGTCTTGATACCGTGCAAGGCATGGAAACTGTGACGACG
>Ga0213868_10003078_pt1 | contig 15695 bp, 15 predicted proteins | sample PICome_9_FD_160087 | JGI IMG/M metagenome (GOLD analysis project Ga0213868, IMG submission 160087) | Coastal seawater microbial communities near Pivers Island, North Carolina, United States - PICO127 | ecosystem: Environmental > Aquatic > Marine > Coastal | place: USA: North Carolina...
ATAGAATTTTTAGAAAGTATGTTGAGTCAGAAAGATTTAACGCTCAGCATGTTCAGAGATAGTGCGAAAGCCATGTTGAAGCGATCAAGAGGCGATTTTGGATTTAGTGAGTCCTAATTGATAGTTTCATCCCATAGTTCAGCGCCAAGCATCTGCGCATCATCAGTGGCTGCTGAAGGTGCTCGAGGGTTTTTGAGTGGCCGATGGGCCGCCGAGTTCGATGGAGGACCAGGCGGTAAAGTCAATCAATCAGGTACGGCGCGACAGCCCTATTAGCTGATCTCTATTCTGTGGTGTTAGAGATGCTCGCCAGCCGATGTTGATGCCATTTGTTACCGAGTATAGCCAGCCTGGACGAGAATTTGGGTGAGAATATAAAAATGGCTGCAAGATTGAACAAAGTTTGTTGAAGATTCCATCAAATTGCTTGTGCTTTTGCCCTTAGGCTGGCTACTATAGATAGTGAGTTTACAGAGCGGCAGTGTACTCTCTTTTGATAGAATATACGTTACTAAACAATAATACTGTTTTAATGATCCGCTTTACAGGGGGTTATGACGGGGCGGATGCTGACAATGCCAGTCTGGCTATCATCAAACACCTTGGCGTCGAGCAAGGGCGCTGTATCAAAACCGTTATCATGGACCTCGAGCAAGTCGACGCAATGACCCTGAGAGATACGGACGCCGCACGCAGGGGCTTATACTTTCATCATCTAAGTAAAGCCCTAAATTTGGCGATACCAGTTCCGGAGTACTTGGCGCAGATTGACATTTTTGCAGTGGAGCCAACTCAAGAACACGTTCGAGATGTCTATCGCGATAGATTACGCAGAGTGAGTCAATTTCGCCAGACGGCGAATTTAAAGTTTATCCCTAAGTCCGCCGTAACGTTGACGCTGATCCAAGCTGGTGTGCCTGAAGATGAAATAGCCAACAGTTGCTGGCTGCCGCTCGACATCGATGGTATTTCAAGCCCGTGAGGATCGAACGTCAGTGATTTATCAAGGTGTGTATGGGGTGCTTCGCTTAGATGCCCATGGTAATCTTACCAGCGCGGTGGCTGAGTGCCTGTTCTTAACTCGGTTACCAAACCTAAATAGTGAAAATAACAGCAGCCGTTTGAGTCGCGATAAAAAAGGACCCAGTGTGATACCTGGTTGGTGCCCGCGAGCGGTATCTAAGCGTGTTTCCGCGAACTAATGGCCGACGTCAGAATGCCGGCAAAGCCAATAGGCGTGGCGACTATTTCCTCTGCGCCGATAAACTTGGTGACAGCGGCGTTGCTTGCTGTCGCCAATGCCAGAGTTAATAGCCAGCTGGAAGGTCAACTGATTAACCCTGCCTGCCACTATGGATTTATTCCCGAAATTCCGCTGGATAACTTATTCGTTGTGATGGTTATTGGTGAGTCAGCGCGCTATTGCCATCTGTCATTAATGGATTGCGGCGTCGAGACAGCGCCACTGTTTGATAGAGAGTCAAATGTTGTCGGATTGAAAGGCGCTTCGTGCAACACAAGTACTAAATTAAGCTTAGCCTGCATGTTTGTCCTCGAGGGTGGGGCGATAGATCAAGGGGTCCCTTGACAACAATATGGCGACGAAAACCTGGTATTTTTTGTGTTAAAGAACTTGGGCTTTTCGAATCATGTGCTCGTCATGCAAAGTGAGGCGGATTTCGATGTTGGTTGGACGCTGAGTGGGTCAGAGTCAGCGAGCAAATTGGCGCAGTAGCCAGCCACAAGGGTATTGCCGTTATTGACGATATGCTATTGGTTGAGCAGATGAGTAAGTCAATATCGCAAAAACGTGGTGAGCACGTCATTGTGTTGCACGAAAAATACGCCCATTTTAATTATGCGTCTCGATACCCGGCGGCCTGTTTCAAATTTAAGCCAGGCTGCAAGTATCTGCATTGTGAATTCGAAGCGATGATTAATTCCTACAATAATTCGATAGCCTATACCGATTATATTTTGTACTCGCTGTTAGAGTAACGGCGAGACAAAAAAGCATTACTGTCATATGCCTCGGATCGTGGGGAGTCCGTAGAAAACGGCAAGCATTTTCCTGCGTCGCCGAAGGAGATTGCGCCCAAACAACTATTTAATATCCCGGTCATTATGTGGGCGTTGGATTCCTTGCTGGAGAACGCGCTATTTTCTCAAGGCTTTGACGCGCTTAGGCGACAAGCGTCCGAAGGCGTGATGGTCAGGCAAGTTGAAATTTTTGAATCGCTATTAGGCTGCCTGGGCATCAAGTCAAATCGTCAGGGAATTCGACACAGAAACAACTGGTGCAGTGTCGAGTCGGACGTCTCAGAGGCTTCGAGGAAGCTGGGCCCGCTGATGCCCCAGCCCAGTCGGATGGTTGATAGCGCTGCACATCTGGTGGATGAGGTATTCCCAAAGCGGCCGATAATCACTTACCGCTTGGCATTTGGCCCAAATGCCGGGAAGAAGGCATTAACACTGCAGGCTGTTCCGGTCAGCGATGGTCAAGCCAGACCAACAGAACTCGTCAGTAAGCAGGCAGACTTTTCATTGCACGCAGGCGTAGCCGGTAAATCGAACCAGCGCAAAAAACTTGAGCGCCTTTGCCGGTATGTGACGAGGCCGGCGATCGCGGAGCAACGGTTGTCGTTGGCAGGCAACGGGAATGTGGTTGTTGCGCTGAAAACACCATACGACGATGGCACTTCACATGTTGTTCTGACCCCGATGGAGTTTATGGGTCGCCTGGCTACGCTTGTTCCAAAGCTGAGGGTGAACCTCACCAGGTTTCATGGTGTTTTCTCCTCAAACAGCAAACTGCGTGAATTCGTTGTACCGACCAGGCCGGCAGGCGTTGAGCATCAATCTGACAAACCCCGGTCGACAGCTTATTCGATGCGCTGGTCGAAGCGCTTGAAACGGGTGTTCGTCGGGGCGGCCATCCGCATTGAGATAGAGAAGTGTGAGAAGTGTGAGAAGTGCGGGGGAAAGGTGAAGGTCATCGCTTGCATTGAGGATCCAGAGGTCATTGAGAAGATCCTCAAACATCTGGGATTGGATGAGGCATCAGAGGCCAGAATGCGTTCGCCGCCAACCGGCCTTTTCGTGTATTCAGGACAACTTTTCTGACATCAACCGTCATTGATGGGGGTTGGCTCGGCCTGATCACGAGAGAATCGCGAGTTAAAATCGAGACACGGCGCTTCGGTCTTCATTGCTGGCGATATATTGCTGAGATCTTCCTGAATTCTGTCAATACGAGGAGCACCTTTGTGAAACACATGCTTGGTAATCGGCAGGAAAACGTGGTTAATTCTTCTTATACTCTGGACCATCTCATGTGGCCAATGATTGATTTGACTACAGCGTAGGTAAAAGCCCGTTAGATAGGCTATATACCGTCGATACTTCGAAAACCGCCGAACTCGTCTCGCGTGATCGGGTAGGTGTTGATCACTGCCGCGGTTGCGATACCGCCGTAGATATGCGGAAACAGTTCACCACTGGCGGCCTCATTCGTTGAAGCGGTGGCGCCGACTGCGGCGGCGGGTTCATAAATCGTTTTCACGCCGGTGGCTGCAAGGCTCTGTACGGTCATCTGCAAACAATACCAATCGCCATCAATGCCTGAATAAAAGTGATTTGCCACGGTCAGTAATTTGGCAGGGTTTGATGTGCCATGGGTAAAGCCGTCGGCTTCATAGGTTGGCGGATAATAGATGTCGCCGGTGGTCAGGGTTCTGCCCCAATGTTTTGCCTCGACCATATGAAACACAAAAGGGTGCTCATCGCTCGTCATCTGTTGGTTTGAATCAGTCATAGGCGGATAGTCTACTTTAATCGGGTTATTAATGGCGGTAATTGTTGATGGTGATTGTAGGTCGTACTTTTAGGTCGTGCTTGGTCTCGACGATTGTAGGTACAGCTCGTTGCAAGTGATAGCCCGTGCTAATTGTGAATGGCGAGCTAGTCGTTAGGTGAATCCGGCATGACATCTGACAATCGTTGTAGGCAGCCGGCTACACGCGTGTCGAGCAAACCTTAGTTGTTATCCAGGGTCTGCGCGACCAGTTTTTTGATGTAAGGTCGAGTCACTTTCTGGAAACGAATCAAAACTTTATACCAGACCGCGCCGTAAAGTGCGTCGATCAAAAGATCAATATCGAAGTGTTTGGGGAACAGGTTTTTTTTCTGTGCCTGACGGCAAGCCTCAATAATCAGCGTGATGCGCGGCGCATAAATCGCTTCTTCCATGCGCTTATACAGTTTCGGGTCTCGATGCGCTTCGGCGAGCACACATATAGCAGCCTGTCTGCAATCAGCGCGAGACAGTCGTTGGCCAAATGATAGCAGCGAGTTTTCTAAAAAGTCACGCAAAGGGGTTTGGCCGTCGTAGGCGGCCAGCGGCGGCATTAAACGATCGCGCCACACTTCCAAGACTAAATCTGCACGGGACGGCCACCATCGATAAATGGTTTGTTTGCCGACGCCGGCCTCGCTTGCGACTTTTTCAATCGAAAAATCAACATAGCCAGACGAGCCGAGCAATTTGATCGTCGCGTCGACAATGGCCTTGTGCGAACGCGTGTTGCGTCTTTTTGTATCGGGTTTTGGCTGCATGGTTCGCTTTGGTTTAATCGAGCGGTGATTGTCTCACTGAGTCGTCTGCTTTGACAAAATCAGGTTGTTGGCTTTTCTTGCTCTTCTTTTAGTTTAATCAGCTTTGTAATCGTAGATCACACCGCGAGCCACGTGCGGCATGGTGACCTCGCTAGAAATCTTTTTGTGGTGGGGATCAAGTGCGTAGGCCTGCAGTGCAGCTTCGTCCTTAAAGATCATGGTGAAAGCGACGCTGAAGCTGTCGTCGACGACTTCTCGATCGCTCATAATCGGCGTGCCGATCAGGACATTTTCCACCATGGGTAGATCTTGCATCGCCTTTGCTGAACGAATGATCTCGGCGATTTTGGTGTCGGTTGTGTCTGGCTTTAACCAAAAAACCACGGTGTGGTAGACGCTAGCTTGTTCGGCCTTGATCGGTGCCGCTGCGAGCAACGTTAGCGTGAGTAAGGTTGTCGCAATCACGGTCAGCGTGGCGGAATGACGTCTTCTAGTTGCTGATGTTTTCGTGCGTTTCATTTTGGATCTCCGTTTGTTCTGACTAAATTCAAGAGCAGGATCAGTTTCAAGATCAGCTTCAAGATCAGAGCCCCGATCATGAGTGTGATGTGTCGGTTTCTATTGCTTCAAACAACATCTTCAAAAGATATAGGAAGGCTTAAGGCGCGAAAGCCGCTCGCAGCACGAATGGCATTGGCGATGGCGGGTGGTCCGGCGACCAACGCGACTTCACCCGCACCCGCCGGTGGAATGTTGGGCTGGTCGACAATTTCGATATCCAAGCTTGGCATATCCGCCATGCGGACAATGGAATAATTGTCAAAGTTAGCACTTTGAATCGCGTTATCGCCAACTTCATAACGTTCAAGCAACGCCATGCCGACACTCCAGGCGAGATTGCTCTCTATTTGCGCTCTTAGCTGTCCGGGGTTGACCGCCATGCCGACGTCCTGGGCGCAGGTCATGTGCAACACGTTGATTTTTTGTGTCGCATGGTCGATATGAATATCTGCGCTCACTGCGACATAACAGCGCTTGTCGTAGATGCCGCAGGCAAACCCGCGACCGTAACCGGCGCCCTCAGGCAGCGGTGTTTTTGCACTTAGCGCGGCAACACGCTGTAGGCAATTTTGCAGGCGAGGGTGGCCGCCATTCATTTGCGCAATCTTAAAATCGACCGGGTCTATATTTTTTTGCTGGGCGAGTTCGTCCATTGCCGATTCGATGGCAAAGATGGACGGCGCGCCATTGAGTGAGCGCCAGACGCCAAGATCAATAGGCAGGTCAACATCTTTGTATTCGACCCGTTGATGCGGCGCGCTGTAGGGCGACAATGCGCCTTTGACGACGCCCATATCCTCAGCCAGGCGGGCAACGGGTAGCAGCCAGCCTGGCAGGCGCTCCCGTGCAAAAACTACGTGACCGGTAACGTAGCCGTACCACCAGTCGGATAAGTTACCGGCGTCATTGGTTGCGATGCGTAGTCGATGTGCTGACGCAGGTCGACTGCGGCTAGCGGTAAATTCGTCTTGCCGTGTCCACTGTACTTTCACTGTCTGCTTAACCGCGCGCGCCAGTCTTACCGCGTCGCGTTCAACTTCATAGTGTTCGCGGCCGCCGAAGCCGCCGCCGAGTCGTTGTGGATAAACAACCACGTCATCCTCCGATAGTCCCGTGTCCATTGCGGCAAAGCGTTTGATGCCAAAGGGGTCCTGCGTGCCGGTCCAGATCTCTAACCCGTGATCGGCTCCGCCTTCATTGTCGACAGCATTAAAACGAGCAATCGCGGCACGCGGTTCTTGAGCCGCGTGGGTTTGTGTTTGAACATCAAAGCGCAGGTCAATTGCCCAGTCGACATCTTTACGGTGTGCTTCATCCAGCAGTATATGTTCCAGATCCCCCAAAGCCATTTCCGCATCAACATCCACTAGTCGATCGATTTCCTGTTGATTGATAGGCTGTTGCAGATCCCATGTGACGCTGATTTTTGCCATTGCAGCATCGACCGCGCTCGGTGTTTTGCACACCACCCCAACAAATTCGTCTTGTTGCACCAATTTAACAAAACCTTTGGTGTCAGATACCCCTGTGGTATCAAGCTTGGCGATTCGCGCGTTACGTACCGGTGGTTGTATGGCGCGGCCGAACAGGAGGTTCTGCATCGGCACGTCAGCGGTATAAACGGCGCCGCCGGTCACCAGCGCGCGAATATCTAAGGGTGTCACGTCGTGGCCAACTTGTTTCTTGTCGCGGGTCGAGTCGAACGTGTAAAGATTTGGTGCCGGTTTGCTGTCGTCGAACTCAACCATGAGGTTCGTCTGGTCAACCAGATCTGCGTATTTCAATTTTCGGCCATCAGTCGTTTGAAAACCGCCCGCATCATCAAGGATATCTGAGCCGGGTATACCAAGCTTAATCGCTGCGCGTGCCCTCATGCTTTCGCGTAAGGTGGCAGCGGCAATGGCGGTTGGCCGTGAAAAAGCGGTTAACGACATGCTGCCTGCCGTCACAGCGATGGGTGGTACGTCGCTGGTGCTGGGGGTAACACCCTGAATATCTCGCACCTTTAGATTGAGTTCTTCGGCGACAATTTGCGCCAAGCCGGTGTTCGCGTTCTGACCCATGTCCATGCGAGCGAAAAACATACGGCACACGCCATCAGGTTGAATTTGCAACCAGGCTGCACCCGATTCTGCATCGGGGAAGATAATGGTCGGTGCAACAGAGATTGCTTTGTTACGCAGGGTGTACAGCACAGTTGCACCGCCGGCGACCCAGCCGGTTGCGATGAGAAATTTACGACGGGAAATGCCAGCCATTAGTTTGCCTCCCGCATGACGATCGCCGCGTTCTTAATCGACTTCCGAATACGGTCGTAGGTACCGCAACGACACAGGTTGCCATTCATCGCCTGGTCTATATCAGCATCGTCAGGGTCCGGTGTCGTCTCTAGCAACGCGAGTGCTTGCATGATCTGTCCTGATTGGCAGTAGCCGCATTGCGGTACGTTCTCGTCAATCCAGGCCTGCTGCAGCGGATGTAGCGTGCCGTCTTCAGCGGCGAGGCCTTCAATGGTCAAAATGTTTTTGTTAGCAGCATCCTTCACCGACATTAAACAACTGGTGACGGGGCTACCCTCGACATGTACCAAACACGCACCGCATTGGCCGATGCCACAACTGAAGCGGGTACCGGGTAAACCCAAATGATCTCGTAAGACTGTAAGCAGGGTTTCATCTTGCCAATCTGTCGAAACCTGGCGCTCGACGCCGTTAATGTTCAGCTTCATTATTTTTATTCCTCGCAAACGTCCGAAAATACTATACGAGACGGGGCGTCTTGCCAAGAGCGAAAATTGAAACAAGTTTTGAGCAAAAAACGGCTGACTATAATGGTTTAACGAGCGAGGAATGAAGCGATAAGATGATGAATCGATGCCAAAGGATTATTGTTCGTTGTCGGTCAGCCCTGTGAGTTTAGTTATTCTTTCGTCATCGGCGCCTGGATACTCAATGATGGTTTCGGTGACTAACGGTACTTGTAAGTTGCCAGCTGATTGCAGCTCCTCCAAGTCAGCCCAAACCGTTGGTTCGATTTAAAAACACCTTTAACACCGCGATATCTTGGCAGGAGGGAAAGGGTACCGATGCGTCTGGAATGCTTTTGAATGCCGCAACCCAAGATCCCATCCGATTGGGGGGTGCGCCAGGCGCCGATCGCCGCGGGCCAAGGCACCGGCGGGGCGCAATACGGGATTGTGCCGGATAATCCCGATGCATCGATCTTGAGTTATCGATTAGGCAGTGTCGATCCGGGTGCGATGATGCCGGAATTGGGCCGAAGCCTAGTCCATGCCGAAGGTCTTGCGCTGATCCGGTCTTGGATTACCGAGATGCCGGGGCAGTGCAATGCAGTCCAGCAAACGGTTGTTCATTCAGAGGGCCATAATCCGAGATTGCTTGCTGAGAAGCCTGAGTTTACACTGGCCAGCGGCTTTGAGTGAGGGCGCGCAACGAAACGATTTGTCGGGTTGTTTGAGCGAACTTTAAAGGCAGATCAGCGTACGAGATTAAGCACTGGTATGCGCCGATAATCGTTTTTTAAGGCACAAACGCTTTTTGTTAAAAATCGAGCAAGACTTTACCAAAAGGTTGTGTCACGACAACATCATCAGTCGGCGCGAACCCGCGTCACGCACCCTAGGAGCACAAACCATGATTACCATTTTAGACGGCGGAATGGGTGGGGAAATACAAAAGAGACTGGCCGGTGCGGCCAAAGGGTTGTGGAGTGCCACAGCGTTGGTCGACTCGCCGGAGCTGGTGGTTGCGCTGCATCGAGAGTATATCGAGGCAGGCGCCAGAATGATCATCACCAATACTTACTCAACCGTGCCGAGTTATTTGGCCAAAGGTAACTTGGAGGCGGAGTTTGAACGCTACACCGCCCTGGGCGGGGAATTGGCGCGCAAGGCCGTGACGCAAAGCGGCGAGTCCGTTCAGGTGGCAGGCTCGTTGCCGCCTTTATCCGAAAGTTATCGCCCGGATCTCGCGCCAGAGGCTGCGATCGCAAAACCCATTTACGCGCGGTTGGCACGCGCGCTTGAGCCCTATGTCGATCTGTTTTTATGCGAAACGATGTCCTCCGCCGACGAGGCCTATCACGCCGCAAGCCAAGCCAAGGCCGAGGGAAACGGCAAGCCAGTGTATGTTGCGTGGACCCTGAGCGAAACGCCCGGCACCGGACTGCGGAGCGGAGAAAGCCTTCTGACGGCCTTTGAGCGCCTTGCAGACTTGGATATCGACGGCTACCTATTAAACTGCACCACCCCGGAAGCTGCGAATACGGCGATTACCGAGCTCAAGCAACTCACCGATCGACCGATAGGGTGCTATGTTAACCGGATTAAAGAAGTACCCAAGGGCTGGACGCTGGACAACGAAGGGCCAACGATCCGTCGAACCGATCTAACCCAAGACTATTTCGTTGAACTGTCGATGCAAGCAATCGACGCCGGTGCGACCATCGTCGGTGGCTGTTGCGGTATTGGTCCGGAGGATATTCGGGCTTTCTCAAACGCATTGACCGCGAAGGTCTAACCAAAACCGGTGTTCAAAACCGGATTGCTGTTTCAACTGGAGTCATTATGTCTAAGCCCCCGTTCGAGTTTGATACCCTAGCCCTGCATGCTGGTCAAAGGCCGGATGCCGAAACGGGCGCGCGCGCGACCCCCATTTATCAGTCTGCTTCCTTTGTGTTTGAAAGTGCTGAAGCGGCCGTGGGGTTGTTCAACTTAGAGCGTACGGGGCACGTTTACTCCCGGCTTTCGAACCCGACCAATGCGGTGCTGGAAGAACGCATCGCGGTATTGGACCAAGGCGTGGGCGCGATAGCTGTGGCCAGTGGTCAGGCCGCGATGCACCTCGCCGTTGCCACATTGATGGGCGCGGGTGACCATATTGTTGCTTCCCGTAGCTTGTACGGTGGCACGCACAATTTGCTGAGCTATACCTTGCCAAGATTCGGCATCGAAACGACCTTTGTTGATCCCAGGGACCCGGCAGCCTTTGCCAGTGCCATTCAGGACAATACCAAGTTGGTATTCGGTGAGGTGGTGGGTAACCCGGGTATGGAGGTGTTGGACATTCCGGCGATCGCGGAAGTTGCCCACGCAGCAGGCATTCCGGTGATGATCGATGCCACCTTCACAACGCCCTATCTGTGTCGCCCAATTGAGTTGGGTGCGGATCTGGTCATGCACTCGGCGACAAAGTTTTTGTCGGGTCATGGCATTGTGATCGGCGGCCTGCTGGTTGATGGCGGCGTCTTTGATTGGGCCGCCAGCGGGCGTTTCCCAACGCTTTCAGAACCGTTTGATGGTTTTCACCACCTCAACTTTGCAGAAGAATTTGGCCCGGCGGCCTTTATCGCGCGCGCACGCCGCGAAGGTCTTCGGGACTTTGGCGCGTGCATGGCGCCCACCACGGCCTTTCATATTCTGCAAGGGGTCGAAACCTTATCACTGCGTATGGCGCGGCATATGGAAAATGCCGAACAGATTGCCAAGTTCCTATCAGAGCAAGCGGGCGTGCTGTCTGTCCTGCACCCGTGTTTGCCGAGCCACCCGGATTATGAATTGGCCAAGAAGTTGCTGCCGAGAGGCGCCGGCGCGGTGATGAGCTTCGAGATTGCGGGGGGAAGAGAAGCGGGCGTCCGATTCATCGAAGGCTTAAAAATCTTTTCGCATTTGGCCAACGTTGGCGACGCCAAATCCCTTGTGATTCATCCCGCCAGCACAACCCATCACCGCATGGATGCTGAGGCTTTGGTTGCCGCGGGCATTTCCGAGGGCATGATTCGCCTGTCCATTGGGCTCGAGGATGCCGCGGATCTGATCAAGGATTTAAAGGCCGGGCTGCGCTCAGCTGCCAAAGGAGGCCAGTAAGATGAAGACGCAATTGCACGGCGCGACGGCATTTTATGGGGTGGGTAATGGTGAACACGCACCAGGGCAGCCCAGTGTTGTTTTTATTCATGGCTCAGGGATGGACCATACGGTTTGGTTGATGCCCGCACGCCATTTCGCTCGTCACGGCTACAATGTGGTTGCGCTAGACTTGCCGGGTCATGGCGGCTCTGAGGGGCCCGCGTTAACATCTATAGACGCGATGTCCGAGTGGGTGAACGCGCTATTAGAAGACCTTGGTATTGGTGAGGCCGCCATTGTTGGCCACAGCATGGGGTCCTTGGTGGCCTTGGATTTTGCGGCGCGCTATCCGACCCGCGCCCGCTCGCTTGCGCTGCTGGGCACCTCAACGCCCATGCCGGTCAGCGATGTCCTGTTGGATGCCGCCAAAAACGATGACCGCGCAGCGATGGTCATGGCGAACACTTGGAGTCATAGCGCCCCTGGGCTCATGGGGGGGCACAAAAGCCCGGGTATGACCTTGTATTTTGGCGGTTTACGGTTGCTGCAAAGAACGCCAGAAGGGGTCTATTTCGCAGACCTCGCCGCCTGCAATGCGTTCGAGGCCGGACCCGTTCGGGCCGAAGCAGTGGCGTGTCCGACGCTGGTGGTGCTCGGCAATGAAGACAAGATGACCGGGCCCAAGCAGTCTCGCGCCGTTGCGAGTTCGATTCAAGGCGCGCGGGTCGTTGAGCTGGATTGCGGTCACGCGATGCTGAGCGAGCAATCCAATGCGGTGCTTGCGGCGCTGAAAACAATCGTTTAGCGACGGCTGACGTCCTTTCGCGGCGCAGGCCCTAAACGGTTTACTTTACAGCTTGCAGCGTGCAGTCCAGGGTGTAGCGCGAGTTCGATCGCAGGGGTTTCGCGGTTCAGCTTTGATCACACCTGGTGATTAAGATCTGCGCTGATAAAAGTGTACTCGGATCCTCAAAGCGATGACCGCGTTAAACGCACGCCCTCAGCCATCGAGCGTCTTTGCAATCGGCTATTCAGCCGGCTGCTCGCCGCTAAAACCGCTTGCATTTTGAGCCGTGCTGGCGTCGTCGACCGCTCGCAACGTCCTGATGATTGCCGCAAACAAAATGCCATAAACGACGAGCAGGGGCAGGCTTGCGATTACCGATGCCGTTTGCAGCGCTTTAAGCCCGCCAAGGTACAGCAGCGAAGCCGGTAAAATACCCAAGGCGATGGCCCAAAAGACTCGGTGCCAGCGTGCTGGGTGCTCACCGGGTTCGAGCTTAACGGTGGCGCCAGCGGCCAGGGTATAAGACGCGGAATCATAGGTTGTGGCCGTAAAAATAATCCCAATAATTGCCAGGAAGGCCAACCAAAATCCCCCAGCGGGCAACCGTTCGATGAGGGTTGCCAATGCGGCCGATGGGCTTGCATTCAAGGTCTCATTCACCACGCCATGCAGGCCGGTCAGCTCCGTATTGAGTGCGTAGTTACCCAATATTAAGAAGAATAAAGCGCAGCCCGCGCTGCCCCAACACAGCATGCCGACAATCAATTCTCGAAGGGTGCGACCCTCGGAGATTTTACAGACGAACATCCCGACAAAGGGTCCGAGCGCCAGCCACCAGGCCCAATAAAAAACCGTCCAAGATTCGACGAAATTGCCTTTCTCTAACGGATCGGTCCACGTCAGCATGGTCACGAAGTTTTGCGCAAGATGGCCCAGCGAGGCGACGCTCATCTCAAGGATAAAGCGGGTCGGGCCCGCAATCAGCACATAGGCGATGAGCAGCAGCGCCAGAACGCTGTTGATGTTGCTGAGGGTTTTAATACCACCGTCTAGTCCGCGATAGACCGATCCAGCAATGACCAGCGTCATCACGGTGATAATGGTGAGTTGCGTGATGAAATTATCTGGAATCGACATCAGTCGGGTGAGGGCGGATGCAGCAACCGAGGTCCCAAAACCGAGCCCGGTCGCCGCCGAGCTGATGAGACCAACGATGAATAACAAATCTATGATCCGACCGCCAAGACCATTCGATTGCTTGCCGATAATGGGTTCGCAGGCAGCGCTGAGACGCAGCGATGGAATTTTCTTTAAGTAATAAGTGCAACAGATCGCAACGGTTGGGAGACAATACAATGCCCAACCGCTGGGGCCCCAGTGGAACATGCCGTAGGTCTGGGCCCAGAGGGTTGCGGCATCACTTTTGGCGAGCGCACCAAAAGGTGGCGAGGTGTAGTAATAAACCCATTCGGTGGCGCCCCAATAAATCACTGAGCCGCCGATACCGCAGCAAAATAACATCGAGATCCAGCTAAATTGGCTATAGCGTGCTTCGATCCGGCCGAGCCGAATATTGCCCCAAGGGCTAATTGCGATGTAGAGCAGTAAGACGATGATGGCGATTGTGAGGGTGACGTACAGGACGCCAAATTGGGTGGTGAGTACTTTGAAAATGGCGTTGATGGCACTTTGACTGGCCTCGGGAAAGAGTACCACTGGGAGGACCACGAGGGCCAGGAGGGTGGCGCTCAGGCCGAAAATGAGCCAATCGACGTCAGGTTGGTTGCTTTTATTCACGCTCAGAGTCCTTCCCTTGTCATCAGGCACCGGTCGTTTGGCGCAATTCGTTAAATCTTGCGTTCAATATAGCAAAGCCAGCGGGAAATTACCGATTCGTGCCGAGATTGGCCCGGCACTGCGCCGTATTCGGGTCTTGGGGCGGGCTTGTGGCAAGGTTTTCCGCGCTGGTCTCACCGGGAGGCTTGCATTGAGGATCCAGAGGTCATTGAGAAGATCCTCAAACATCTGGGGTTAGATGAGGCATCAGAGGCCAGAATCCGTTCGCCGCCAACCGGCCTTTTCGTGTATTCAGGACAACTTTTCTGACATCAACCGTCATTGATGGGGGTTGGCTCGGCCTGATCACGAGAGAATCGCAAGTTCAGACCGCGATCCGGCGCCTCGGCCTTCATTGCAGGCTATATATTGCTGAGAGATTCCTGAGTTCTGTTAATACGAGGAGCACCTTTGTGAAACACATACTTGGTAACCGGCAGGAAAACGTGGTTAATGCTTCTTATAGCCAAAGAACTATTTAATATCCCGGTGATTATGTGACCGTCGGATTCATTGCTGGCGAATGCGCTATTTTCTACTGGCTATGAGGCGCTCAGACGATAAGCGTCTGAAGGTACGATAGTTAGGCAAGTTGAAATTTTTGAGTCGCTATCAGGCCGTCTGGGCGTCAAGTCAGATCGTCAGGGAATCCAACTTATGTGGTGCGCGATGTTGCAGGCGGCATGGCTCTGCTGCGACCTGGCTCAACGACTTGGCTCAACGACCTGGATCGCTGTCACTGACGGTAGCTGTCTTCTCACCTTTGACCGGGTTACCATTGAAGGCCCCGAACAACTTAGATCTCACCCAGATCAATATTTGGGAAGCACAGGCTTTTTAGCATAAAATTAATCGCTTTAGGTATATTGATTAAACGATATCTTCGGCTTTAACCACGTCAATAGGAATCATACTCACCATGCCACTCGATATAGACTTTATCCGGTCCCAGTTTCCCGCCTTTCGTGAGCCGTCTCTTAAGGGGTGGTCATTTTTTGAAAATGCCGGTGGGTCATATGCTTGCCAGCAAGTGATAGATCGCTTGCTGGCATTTTACACCCAGACCAAAGTACAACCTTACTCGCCTTATCCGGCATCGATGGAAGCGGGCAGAAAGATGGACGAGGCCTATACGCAATTGTCGGCCTACTTAAACGTCGGCGAAGATGAAATCAACTTCGGCCCATCGACAACGCAAAATGTCTATGTCCTCGCCAATGCCCTGCGGCCCATGTGGGCTGATGGCGATGAGATTATTGTGTCCTGTCAGGATCACGAGGCCAACGCTGGCGCTTGGCGGCGCTTGGCCGATCGGGGCATCGTGGTCAAAGAGTGGCATATCGATGAAAAAACTGGGATTTTGAACCTGGACGATCTCGATAGCCTGATGTCTTCACAGACAAAGATGATCGCTTTTCCCCATGCGTCAAATGTAGTGGCGCATATTAATCCAGTGCGAGAAATCGCTGATATCGCCCACCGTGCGGGTGCCATCGCCGTTGTTGACGGCGTCTCCTTCGCCCCCCACGGACTGCCTGATATCACGGCGCTGGGTGCGGATATTTATTTGTTCTCATTATATAAAACCTGGGGGCCGCATTTAGGCGCCATGTTCGTGAAGCGCGAACTCAGGCACAAAATGGCTAATCAGTCACATTACTTTAATGCGGGTCATGAGCGTAGTTGTCTCACACCTGCGGGCCCGGACCATGCACAAATTGCTGCCGCTGCCGGAGTCGCTAGCTATTTAGATGCCGTTTACAGTCACCACTTCGACGAAGAGGTTGCACCGGCAGAAAAGGGCCGGCGGCTGCATAAGTTGTTTTCAGATTATGAAAAATCCTTGTTAGTCCCCTTGCTTGACTTCCTGAAATCACGAGACGATGTAATCATTATTGGTCCCGATGATGCGGAGATCCGAGCGGCGACGGTGACGATCTTGCCAAAAAACAAAAGTGTGGCGCAGGTAACCGCCGCATTGGGCGAGCAAAAATTGATGGTGGGTAGCGGCAATTTCTATGGTGTTAGACC
>Ga0213868_10003079_pt1 | contig 15693 bp, 8 predicted proteins | sample PICome_9_FD_160087 | JGI IMG/M metagenome (GOLD analysis project Ga0213868, IMG submission 160087) | Coastal seawater microbial communities near Pivers Island, North Carolina, United States - PICO127 | ecosystem: Environmental > Aquatic > Marine > Coastal | place: USA: North Carolina | collected...
CTTTTTTCTCTTCGTTGGTCTCTCTCTCTGCCTACACCCACCATGAGACGCATCGTCGGCGTCTCGCAAGCCGATGAGAACATCGACGAGGCCAACGAGATGCTGATGACTTCTTCTACCAATAGGAGGAGAGGAGGAGGAGGATCGTCTTCGACGGCGTCGGCGACGAGTTCTTTGTCTTCTTCTCGTAAAAATAACATTAGTGGGGAAAAGAAGGGACGCCGCGGCAATCATCATCACGAAGAGGAAGCTTTAAAAAAGGCCAAGAAGAAGACGGCGGCGGCGGCGAAAGGAGGATGCTGCTCGAAAAAAGCGATAGCGACGCAATCGACCACGGAGGAGGTGTTGCCACACGTCCTAGAGAGAGAAGATGCGGTGATTGTCGAAGTCGACGAGGAAGAGATGACCACCACGACTGTTGGGGAAGACGAAGAAGACGCGTCTGGTGAGGAGGAAAAGGCGGACGCAAAATCATCATCATCATCAACATCGTTAAAGAAGACAAAGAAGACAAAGAAGAAAAAGGAAGACCACGATTCAGACGATTCAGACGAAAAAGAAGACAAAGACAAAGAGGAACGGATGATGATCTCTCCAGATTCTCCGTCCGTGTTCATCGAAATCGACGGTGACGATGATGGAGCGAGGAAAGGAACAGATGACGACGAAGACGATGATGCGCAGTCGCAATCGACGGCATCGTCGTCGTCGTTTACGTCGTCTTCCTCGAAAGCTAAACGTGTTAAAAGCGAAGAAGTCGCTGTTGATATCGAAGATAAAAGCGATGATGAAAGCGATGGTCGAGCGAGTAGTAGCGATGACGATGATGTAGAAGATGATATCGAATCTGGTCGTCGACGACGAAGACGAAGAAAGAGTGATTTGGCTAAAGTCTCGGACGACGACGACGAAAACGACTCCAAGTACAACTCGTCTTCTTCCGGTTCGTTGTCGTCGAAATCTTCGTCCAAGAAAAAGAAGATCAAGGAGAAGAAGAAAAAGGGCGCGAAACCTTTGTCCTCGACGAACGACGAGGAAGCGATGATGAACGAACGTCAACCGTTGTTGAGCAAAAATAGCGAAGAAGAGAAGGCGAAGGAGGAAGAAGAAAAGAGGATGAAGTCGGGCACCGGATTTGCAAAGACGTGTAAAGCGATCGGTGCTTTTAGCGCGTTGACCATGACGGCCTCGGTGTGTTTCGTTGGTTACCAGGTGTATCCAGTCGTGAGCGATGATTTGTCTCTCGGGAATATCGCGCAACACTTACAATCGTATTTATTGGTTGACTTACCCAACGGAAACTTGAAGCCGGTGCTACCGGACGAAAGCGATTTGTTACCGATCGATGCCGACGGTAACTTCATCTTACCGGGTGGAAAGAACCAAACGGCCTCGTCGGCAACGCTCCCTGCCACTTCCGCGAAGAAAAAGAAAGGCGCATCTTCATCTCTCGAGCCTTCAGAAGAAGTTGCCGGAGACACGCACCCGGATATTATGAACGAGGCAGTCATCGGTAAAAAAGAAGACGAAGAGGACGCCGACGCCGACGGTAAAGAAGAGCAAGTAGAAAAGAAGAGCACCTTTGGAGGTTTTTTGAAGTCAAAAGCGAAGGAGGACGAAGCAACTGCTACGTCTACCTCGGACGACGCTTCCGATGATGCCGAAGAAGAAGAGAAGGAAGACATCGATGAAGAGGCTGACGATGATCAAGAGGAGCAAGAGGAAGAAGAAAAAGATGATCAAACTGATGAAGAAAGCGAAGGTTCCGAGGAAGATCAGCTGAAACAGGAACAAGAAGATTCTTCGGCTAATTATTCCGGTAAAGAGCTCGAGAAAGGTTCCATCTCTTCTGGATACGCTCGATCGAAAGAGCGTTACGCCGAAGCCGTGAAGAACTTCAAGTCTGGTAAGATGAGCACCTCCGGTAAAATGTACGATCTTGGACCATCAGAGACACCCGAAGATGTTGAAGAAGAAGAAGAAGAAGAAGAGGAAGGAGGAGAAGAAAAAAAGGAAGAAAAAGTTAACGACGAGGAAGGAACCCGTTCATCGGAAGAAGATCCGAAAAGTTCCGTCATCCCGAAAGTAAAGGCAGTGGCGAAGATTGTCGACAAAACGAAAGATTCAATATTTTCTGCGCTGGAAACGATCGATCACTTAGAAAAAGGGACCGAGGAAGCACCCGACGAGAAAGAAGAAGAAAAGGAAGAAGAAGAAAAAGAGGAAGCCCCTGAAGAGCAGTCGCGCGCAAATCCGGATGATATGCCTTCGCTGGAAGGAATTTCAACCACGAGCGCAGAGAAGCGCATGTATGAAGACACGGCGAACGCGAAAGCGAGTGCAGAAGCGCGTAATTTAGCTGCCACAGCATCTGCTGCAACTTCTGCTGATGGTGCCATCGACACGTCTGGTGCTGCGGTTGAAACGACGAGCACTCCGAAGATTCTCGTTTCCAAAGCGTGCGAAACATCCGAAGATGAGACCGCTTTAGGTCTTTATCGGCAAGTCAACAGCAAATGCGAATCTACTGAAGACGGAATCAAAGTAATTGGGTGCATTCCAAAGACTAAGAACTGCCAGGGGTGCTACTTATCGGACACGCCGGCGGCATCGCAGAAAGATTCGCTGACGCAGTGCGCGAGCGTCGTTTGCGACTTCCACGACGTCCAAGGATGCCAAGCTTAATCGAAAAGTATACATATAAAATTAGATATTAAACATAGCGAGTTTATTGTTGTCAACGACACAATCGAGTGTAGCAGAGTGCATATATTAAACATAAATAATCGGTTACGGATGTATTTCTAATCGGACGCCTGAACATGGCCAATCTCGAATCGTTTTAAACACCTCAATAGCTAGATCGAAAGAGTGGTGTTTTAAAACTGCAGGTATTTCGTCGAAATAATGATACGGAACAGCCTGTCCAATATCTCGTCTCTTATAAGGGCTAAATCCGTATAAATGCACTTCCTCGCAAATTTGGGAGGCTAAAATAACGGCGTACGCTCCAGACATAGCTTTCCCGGTTTTACTCGTGCCCATTTTTTGCGCCGTCAAGTGCGACAAGACGTCCCAGGATCGCTGCGTGTGCACGACTAGTTCGGGGGACCATATCTTCAACCCTTTATTCGTTCTTTGACGCATAAGTCTGGCGTATAAGTGTTTCCTGGCGTAGTTTGATGTCACTTCAAAAACCATGAGCGTAGAGTTTCTCTTGGAAGCGTGCTTCGCTCCGCGACCATTTTTCAAAACTACTTTCGGTTTTGACTCGTCCGCTTCCGTAATCTCTTCTGCTTGACCAGATGCATCACTGTTCGCGTCGTCTTCATCCTCTTCGCTGTACTCGCCATCGCCGCGAACGAATCGTTTCGTGTGCTGCTGATTGATCAAGTCAAACGTCGTCCTATACCCGACGTCCTTTTCAAATCCATCTATCGGCGCGTAATTCACCCTCCAAACCGCGTCTTTCCCATCGATTTCTTCACCGTATCCTTTCCCTAATATTGCTCCCGAGTTTCCCACAATCGCGCACGTTCCAAAACTAAACTCTTTATGATCCTCGTCCTCTCTCGGGAGCTGCTCGACTAAATCGCCTCTAAAATCTAAAATAATCTCTTCGTCCTCTGACGTCCCCACGCGTCTGGTCATTTCGTCTTGCCAACTGTTCCCGCTTCTCTTATTCATCAGCGAAGGGTTGTTTTCTATTCCATCGTCGATCTCTTCTCCGCCGCTGTGACTTCCCGGTTCCACTCTCTCGCCGTTCCTATCAATCTTCACCACCCTTACTCCCGGTTCAAACATCGATCTGTGCATAATTAAACTCCTTGTTTTCGGTTTATTTCTAGATCTGGCGGGATCGTAATACGCACCAGTGACTCGTATAAACAACGGATCGTCTACGGATTCCAATCGGTGCCAAACCTTCCTTTCCTTATCATCGCCTCCCGAGGACACGCACCGGCCGTTCGGGCGCACTTCGCTCGTACCTTTCGGACCGACGTGTTCCAACGTAAACTCTCCTTGTTGCGTTTGCCCACTCCTTCTGTTCCGTCGTCTACTGCTACTGCTACTGCTACTGCTCGCGATAGGCAATGGTGGACTCGATAATCGCTTCTGCTCTCGGGCGATGTATTCTTCCGTCTCTTTATCCAAAGCCCGGTTTTTTTCTCTCTGTCGTTCTGCTGCAAAAGTTGTCTTTGCCTCGTCTTCGTTTTCGGATGATGTTTCTTTCGCACCTCTTCCTCCTCCTCCTCTGTATCCTCCAACGGCAAACGAAGAAGACGAAGAAGCGTCTTCTTTGGTACTCGCCGCGTTTCTCGCTCTGTCTCGACGCGCACCCTCCGGGGAATTCGTCTGAATCGTCTCGGAGAAGTCAAACGCTTCCCCGACTCTCCGGTGGCCGTGGAAGAACGTCGCGAATACCGTCGTCGCGAAGAGGAGGAGAATAAGAATTAATACGTTTTTCGTCGTTTTCTTCTTCCCTCTTTTTCCTCCTCCTCCTCCCGTGATGACGAGGGTGCTGTTCGAGTCGTTCGCGCTCTCTCCGCCGCTGCTGCTCCTTCGCAGCATCTTTTCGTCGTCGTCCTCCCGAGAGACAAAACTGTGAAGTCTCTCGTCAGAACAAATTCTCTCTCTCAGGAACACTTTAACAGAACACACAGTATGAGTGCAACAACAACGACAACAACAGCGAAGGAAAACACAGAAGAGGATCGTTCAATCTCAAGATTCCTTCGCAGAGGGGAAGAAATCGCGAAACACGAACCGACGACGTCGTATTATTGTAAACTGAGAGCGGTGGAACTCGCGATGGAGATGCACCCTCGGCCGATAGATTTGATTAAGAAACTGTTGGGAGAGTTGGAGGTGCGCGAGCGTTTCGTCGAGCGAGAAAATCTTTTGAGCAGACCTCGTTCGTTCGTTCGTTCGCTTGCGCTCGAGACTTCTCTGCGTCTAAACCCAAACGCTCTTTCTTTCTCTCTCGTTTTTGACTTTTAGTATTATTGGTTGCCTTAACGTACGGTACTCTTCAAATATTCCAACTACCGAAAACAACAGAAACAAAAGCGAACGAAGAAGATAACCTCGCATCCGTCGATTGATTTTGCGAAAGTGAAGCGATTTGCACTTTCCGTGTACGACCGCGCGGATCAGCGAGACCGACGAAAGATGTTTACGAGAGAGCTCGTGGACGCCTTTGACGCGTCGGCGGCGTTTTTGTATTGCTTGGAGAGCCAAATTTTCACGCCGTATAAAGAGCAAGGGTGCGATTTTAACCAGGATTTACGGCAGAGAGCGGAGTACGCGGAGTGGAGAGCGTACGATGTAGCGGTGGCGTTGAGGAGTGGAAGAGCACCAACTGAAGTAGCGGACGCTTTTGACGACACCGATGGTGGCGGAGAGTTTTTGAACGCCGGAGTAGCCGGGATCAGCTTGGCTGCGGCGGCGCCGCCCCCGCCATTGGATCTTCCCAACGATGTTCCAAAACCAAAAGATAGACCTAACTGTATCGCTCAAGAGAAGAAGAAAGATGAAGAAAATGAGGATGAAGAAGAGGATCAACAACAACACGAACAAGAAGTCGAGCAAGAAAAAGAGGAAGTGGTGAAACAAGAAGAAGAAGAAGTGGTGAAACAAGAAGAAGAAGATCAAGATGTAAAAAATCCAGAAATAGTAGGAAAGAAGAAGAAGAAGAAGAAGAAAGCGGCTGCCAAAAGTGGAGGAAAAGAAGACGATAAAGACAACGATAACGTGGTAAATTCTCGCATAGCTACCGAAAAAGTATCCTCTGATGAAAAAACACGAGAAACTCCGATGTTTAACGGAGTCACGTCGACGCGGCACGGTAATACCGATTGGATCAAGATCGAGAGTAAGAAGACGTCTCAGAAATTCTGGTTCAATGAAAAGACCAAAGAAAAGAAGTGGGAAGAGCCTACAGACGAATAGATAGATGTCGCAGCTTTATGTAGTTCACCAGAAGACGCGTGTACGTACAAACGGTGTATTATATATATTCGCGACATGTATTGTTTGATCTTTATATTACTTTTTTTTTCCAAGAACGAAGACTCTCTCTCTCTCTTTCGCTCATCTTCCTTCTTCTCCTAATGCGTTTTACTCATCGCACGCTCTTTGACATACAAAGAAAGATGCGAAGGACTGATGTGATGATTTACAAATAAAAATCTCTCTGTCTACTCTCTCCGCCAACTTCTTTCAACTTTTTCAAAATCTTCGAGAAGTATTCCTCCATGTATTGCTCCAAAGTTGTCGTTTCGCTTTCGTCCATGCCTAAAATTTCGTACGTCTCCGCCATCTTATCGCTGTTAAATTCCACGCCCGAGCTCAAGACTTCCGCAAACGCCAAACGGTCCGAAGCCGCCGATGTCCACTGGAAAAATCTCGTCAAGCCTCTCGTGAATTTCAACAAAAGCACCGGCACTTTGCTCACCTTGGCTTCGTTACCGCCTAACTTTTCGCAAAGTTGAATGACTTGGTTCACCGTGTACGCTTTTGGCCCGGCTAACGTCAACACCTTCCCATTCGCTTCTTCTCTTCTCACCGCTGCCATGGTCATTTGTGCCACGTCTTGCGTGTCCAAGTACGCCGTTTTCGTGTCGTCGTCGGTACCCCACAGAGATTGCTCCTCCAGCACCGGCACGGCGTAGCCCGCAATCAACGGCTGCATAAACCCGCACAGTCTCAACACGACAAAGTTCATCCCACTCGCTTTTAAATACTCCTCAACCGCATACTTCATATTCATCAACGGCACGTCTCTGTACTTTTCGCATTTGTCGATGGAATAAAAGACGTACTTTTGGATGCCCATCGCGGCGGCGATTTGAATCGTATTCTTCTTGGCCTCCCAGTCGATGGCGTACGAGTCCTCCTCCGGTCTCGCCGTGGACGCGTCCACGATCGTGTGAATCCCAACAAACGCAGGCGGTAACGTTTCTGGTTTCGTCAAATCCGCTGAAACCGTGGTCGCTCCCCAATCTCTGAGAAAATCCGCCGGGTTCTGTCTCGGTCTCACCAAACACCTCACGTCGTAGCCTTCGTCCAAAGCTCTTCGAACGACTTGGCGACCTAAAGTCCCCGTGGCACCAATGACCAACATGGACGTCTTTCTGACTGGCGTCCCAGCCGGTGCGATTGGCGTTTCAGACGGTTTAGAAGAAGATTCTTCGCCCTCCGCGCGAACGATAGTGTTGAATCTCACCGCCGCTGCTCTCTGATGATGAGACGATGAGCTGGATGACGTCTTTGATGATTGTCTTCGAGAGGCGTTCATCATCTTAGACGCGCCGGTAAAAAAAGCCGACGTTTGCGGCGCGGTTTGCGTAAAACTCATCATTGTTTGTTATTATTATGGTACCGTATCACGTTCTTTCGTTTGTGTGTGTGTTAATATGTATCTACGTACGAAGAGCAACAGAACGAATAGTTATGAAGAAAGATAAAAAGATTAGTGGATAAAAAAAGCCAAGGTGGCAGAAGCCACCTGTCGCCTGTCTGTCCTCAAAAAGGAGAGAAAAAAAAAGAAAATGAAGGGCTGAAGCTTAATTATGCATCCATCGTAAGCCCACTCTGGAGAGCCCACTCTGGAGAGTTTTTTTAATTCTTCTTTCTCTCTTCTTTTTCTTTCTTCTTCTCTTGTTTTTCATCCACAGTCCTAATAAAAGAAAGAAAGCAAGAAAGGAATTACACGCGACGTTTACTACGGTTTAACTGTTGTTTGTGAGTGGTACACGAATAGATTTATACAAAATTGACTACCGCATCATCATCATCTCTGCTATATTTATTATTATATACCACAACCACAATCATTGTTTCAGATTGTGTTCTTTATTGTTTCTTTGTTCTCCTTCGCGTGTGCGAGCAAATTCTTGTTCATTCAGTCTCTCTTCTCCTTTTCGTTTTCCGCGTCCGAGAACGGACGCTCTTCGACCGTTTGCGTTGGCTCTTGAATCGGAGGGGTCGTCGCTTCTTCGTCTCCTTCTATCGTCTTCGCTTCAACGGTTTTTGCAACAATGGTTGGCCTTTGTATCAGTGGTTGGGCTGGTACTCTCGGCGCAACGGGTGCTGTCTTCGTCGTCTTCGGCGGTACCTCCCTCACCGCCTGTTTTTCTTCTTCTTCTATTTCTTCTTCCGTCATGCCTTCGAACGGGTTAATCAAAGGCGGTTGTTGCTGACGTTGGTTCAACGCGTTCAACATTCTACTCAACGCTTCCACAGAGTCTCCTTCGTTCGGCGCCTCCTCCGCAGCTTTCATTTGCACTTTAATCAAGTTTATCAACATTTCAGTTTGCTGCTGTTGAGCGCGTTCGGCTTCCATCATCGTCTTTGTCCAAGCCGGGGTGATCGGCACCGGTGGAGGGACACTACTATCCTTCTCCGTCGATGTCACCGCTGGTACGCCGCCATTCTTCACGCGCAAAAATTCCGCGACGTTCTTGTCGTAGATAGATCTGAGCTGCTTGAAAACTCCGTCTTGCGCCGCATGGCGTTTGATCGCTTTCATTACCATTTCCATATCCACGACTGTCTTCTTTGGAGCGTCAGAGGGGAGAACATTGCTATCGATGTTATTGATACGCACATCAGAACCCGGTATTTCGTCAGAACTATCATCTTTGATCCCCAACTCGCGCGCGCGTTTGACATTCACATCGGCGAGCTCTGACATGGCTTTGGTATACGCCACCTGCTTCGGCGCCCCGAGATTTTTCGAAACGTTTTTCAACTGCTTACTGTAACCATCGCTTTGAGGTAAATCATTTTGAAAGCCTGCTTGCAGAATATTTTGTTGAGCCGTGTCGAACGACCGCATCGTCGTTTGTAGCGCGTGTGGTTGCGGTTGCGGTTGAAGAATCGCTCGCTGGGACTGCTCCGGCATCTGCTGCGGCGGTAACTGTTGCTGAACTTGCGTAATGATAGATGGAAGACCCGCGCGATGTTGCATAAGTTCTTGTTGAACGCGAGCTTGCACCAACATTTCAATGCGTTGTTGTTCGTCGAGCGCGCTCAGGTTCGGATTGCCGACGTTCGTAGGGAGCGTATGAATAACAGGAGGAGGAGGTAGCTTCACAACCGGCGCCGCATCGATACCGAAGTAATTTGGACTCGGAATTGACGCTGCTACGGCCATCATATCGGCGTTCGCACGTGTGGCGCCATCTTTCACCGCTTGCATGTGGTTATTGTTTCGTAACTTGGCGAGCTTTTGCTGCATTTGCATCTCGAGCAACTTTTGCACGTACAGCGCCGGAGGCGTTGGCCTTTTCGTCTTTTTCGGCTTCACCTCTTCTTCTTTCCTTCTAAGAAAAGCCCCGGGATTTTCGCGCGCTTGCTCGAGGGCTTCTGAATAGGCGCGAGCCGAGTTTTCGTGCATGCCGTCCTCGTTGATCTGCATTGAACCGTCATTCGACGACATCGATACGGTTTGTCGTTTTTCCCTCTCTCGCTCTTCTTGTAATATTTGAAGTTGAAGACGGTCTTCTTCAGCCTTTTTCGCGCGCTTCAACTCCTCTTTGAGCATCGCGTTCGCTCGCGCCCAGTCTTGTTGCTGCAACCGCTGTGTGTCGTTACTCACATTCGCCGCATGCGCGAGCTTCAACAAACCATCCATAGCCCCAATGTCACTGTGCATCGCTTGAGTTTCCTGTTTCTTCTTCATGAGCGCTTTCTCAAATTCTGGGCTGATCTTATCCGCTGGGCGTCTCTCTTTGTATGCTCTCGTCGATGCGTGTAACTTTTTCGGTTGCTGGTGAAGCTGCTGCTGCTGGAGTTGGAAATATTGCTGTTGTCTTCGCTGGAAATCTTGCTTTTTCGCGAGCTGCTCCGGCGACTGCAAGGCGGCGCGCTTCTTCGCTGCCGACCTGGATCTACTGTCAGCGTTCGACTTTGCTCTCTTATTATCGTACGAAAACATCGTTGGGAGCGAATCGTTCAGATCGTTGATGTTACGCATGCGCTTCGTTCCTCGATCGTCGTTACTATATGGATGCTTATGCTCTCGGGCATCCGCCGGAGGTGGAGGAGGAACGAATTCCGGAACAGGAGGAGGCTTATACTTCAGACACGCATCTTTGCCGCTGATGAGAGCCTCAAAGTCTGACGGCGTGTCCGGAATTCTCGGCGCGTGTTGCAATATCTTCATAACTAACGCTTTTTGCCGCTCTTTTTGAACCAGAAGCTGCGTCGCCTTCAAAATCGTTTGATAGTGTTCCAGCTGTCCTGCCGGACTTTTCGTCGCTCCGTAATTGAAGTAATTGTTATTATTATTATTATTATTATTATTATTATTGTAGACGGATTGATCACCGCTGCTCTTCTTTGCGTTCATTCTAGCAGGTGGTCGATCGGTATTGGCATGTTCTCCGACGGTCTTCTTTCTCCCTTTGGAGCTCTTCAAAACGTTCTCGATAGTTTCGCGATACTTCCGGCTCAACTCTTCCCGTTCTTGCGCCTCAAGCAACGAGGTGAGTTTCGTCTCCCCCCCGCGTTTACCCACTCTCGCATTGTACACAGCCATCGCATCTTTCTGAAGCTTTTGCATTTCGTTCAAGTTTTCATCGTCATCCTCATCGTCGTTTTTGTCCTTCGCCTTGTCATCTTCCGCGTTGCCGAGAAGGCGCTCTCGCGCTCGCGCTTCTTCATCATCATCTTCATCTTCTGCTCCTGCTCGGGGTCGTTTTTCTCCACTTTCCGGCTCTTTCTTCTCGTGTATCGCCGTCGTCGTTAAAGCACTTCTCGTCTTCTCGTCTTCTTCTTCTTCTTTCTCTTCTTTGTTTTTGTCCTCCTCGTCGTTTTCTCCGTCGCTCTTTTTGTTTTTCTGCCCTTTCTCTTCTTCTTCTTTATTTAAAACAAAAGAGCCCCCGTTTCCTCCTATTCTTTTTTGAGCCTCCTCGTGAGGAAGGGCAACCTGACCCTGATTTTGTTCTTGTTGTTCTTGTTGTTGTTGCATTTCCCTCCTCTTTTCTTCTTCTTTGTCTTCTTCTTTGACGACGTTCTCGGCGGCGATCTCTTCTTCCCCCACCATCACCACATCTTCCTCCTTTTCCTCGCTCTTCTTTGACTTCTTCTTCTTCTTCTTCTTCTTCTTTGTGTTCGTGTCTTCTTTTTTCAAAGAAGAAACAACTAATTTTTCTTCCCCCGCGTTCTCTTCTTCCACCCCACCTGTGTCTCCTCCTTTTTCTTTTTCTTTTTCTTCCGCTCGAGGAACGACGAGCGGGTTTTTCGCGCTCGTCATCCTCTTCACGCTCACCGTCCACTCCTGGAAGTCTTTGACCCTCAGAGTCAATCTCGAATCGCCTTTCTTCAAATTCAACTGCCACGGCTTCGTGCTCTCCAACTTATCCAAGCGTTCGTGCACGCTCAAAGGGCAACTCGACCAAAAGAGCTGCGGGACGGACACATTTCTTTTCCCACCGCCCGTTCCAAACGTCGAAGAAATCGTCGTTTTCGTCGTCGCATTGATGAGATCTTCCTTGTCGCGACTCTTCCGTCGTTCCAAGCACCTCTCCAAGAACTGCTCCACGGTTTCGTTCACGAACACGGTGGCGTTTTGGACCACTCGCGTCGCTCTTCGCGTTTGAGCGTTGTTAGTATTCGTCGTCGTCGGGAGAGACGTTGAAGAAGGTCCAGATGAAGATCTTCGCACTCTCGTTTCTCTTTTCTCATAATTACGTTCGTCGTTCGTGGTATTCGCGTGTGTATTACTGTTATTATTTTGTCCGCCGCCGCCGCCGCGGAAGGAGCTCCCGTCGTCGACGATTTCGACGATGACGGTACCCGCGACGACGGACGTGCTGTTCGACATAATAATAAACTTTTTCTGCCGCGCGCGCCGTTTGTGTAATGCGTTTGTTTTGTGTGTTTAAACTGCGGACGTATGGTTCCTTTTGTCCTTTTTTGTCCTCCTTACAAAAAGTAAGCAGGATAATCCCAAAAGAGGGAATTTATGGTTTTGTTTAGGGTTGTAAAATAAATATCCAGAGAAGGGAAAACCTTGTTGTGTTTATTAATCCGAGTCAGCTTTTTGACTTTGAAAAAAAAGTGTCACAACGTCATTCAGACATCGCGCGCGCGATCTTTGTCTTACAAAAACCTTTCAAAAGCACTCTTTTACACAGCGACAGAAGAATCAACATGTTGCGACACGCGTCTGTTACTACCACGCGGAGACGCTCGTTTGACGCCGTCGTGAACGCAGCGCGAGCGGTACGTTTAGAGTAACAGACATTTTCGTATCAACTCGCTTTTTCCGTTTCCGCTTTGTGAGACGACGAGTCACAATTATTATTTTGAGAAAAACCTCGCGGGTTGTCGTTGGTTTTGAACGCTCACTTCTCTCTCTTTCCTCCTTTTTAAACGAACAGGCGTACACTTCGAGCACGAACCAAACGCTTTCGAAATCATTCTCCATGTTCGATGCGAAATACTCGGACGAAATGCCGTTAGGAAACGTGGCGAAAACAATTGGCACTTCGTTCGGTCCCGCCCTCGATGCGATCGAACAAGAGTACTCTCGCCGAGGCAAATTACAACAACAAGAACAACAGAAAACAACACAGCAGAATGGAGATATATACGTCCCAAAAATCCCACACGCGTTACCAATCAGTCGGATGGCTAAAGACAACGCCTTTTTACGAGACGTTTTGATTTACGACGAGAAGAAGAAAGTGAAACCGCGGTTGAGTTGGTACGATCCGTACGACAAGACCTGGGTGCCGAATAACTGGTTTCAAGACGGTTTAGCCGCGGATATGAAGTATTATTTCGGGGGCGCAAATACGAGCGAGGCGAGCGATGCGGCCGTGAATGGACGGACGTGAACGTAAGAAAATGTTGTACCTTTCAAAGGAAACGCGCGAGTAGTTTGCGCGACGCCAAAATAAATATCTCTTCTCCAGTTTCGGTGAGCGCTCCTCGAGGAGTGCCACTTCCGAAAATATAAAGAAGAAGCCCGCAAAAGAAAGAAAGTAATAAGAAAATCACGAAAAACACACGCGCTCTCTGTGTTGTATACTACCATCCAGGAATAAAGAGAATATAGCGCTACATCTACTACTACTAATACATATTGAAATGAAAGAAACAACTAATTCTTTCTTGTACGAATTAAAGAGTTCCCCCCTATAATACGCCTTTTCCAAACAGCCAAAGAGAAAAGTCCAAAAAATCACAAGTCAGATTTCTTCTTCAATTCTTCTTTGAAACAAGTACACCACAATTCATAAGGAAAGCACGCGCATATTTTACCGGTAGTACTTTATACATTTAATAAAGTTAATAATATGTTCGCTTTTCATTCCTCCTCTGCGCTCTTCTTCTTACCGGTTTTGTCATCGCGCACCACCATCACGGCTTCCCAAAGAGCGCGCGATCAAAAGCAAAATCAAACTCGACGATCCTTCGTAACGAACGCGCAAAAATCAGAACAACAACAAAGAAAAGTGGATGATGATTACAACATAGAAGCTGGAATTGAACCGTGTTTAGTCGGGTACGTGGACAAGGACACGAACGGCGTGGAGATGTATTGCTGTGAACAACCAGACGGGAGCATGGAGTGCCGGACGATGACGCCTTCTCACGAAGAGTGCGAGATATTTGACGAGAACGGAGACGTAAAGGTTGATTGTAGCCCAAACTTATCGGTCGAGCAGAAGTAAAAGCAGCGCGATCACGAACATCATCACGTATTGTATTTAAAAACAATAAAATATATGTATACAACAGCAAAAAACTTTATCCGCTATAAATAGTCATCGCTCGCCGGTCTTCGCCTTCGACTCGAAGAAGAAGAGGAAGAAGGTTCGTCCAAGCGCCTACTCGCGCTCGCTCTTCGCTCGCGAGGCGCACCTGAGATTTCCTCGTACTCGTACGGTCTGTCGACTGGATCTAAGTACGCATCAAACTGAGGTCGCGAGCCTCGTTTACCATCGGCATCCATTCGTTCGTACGATTGCGTCGGACGCATGAGCGGGATGCCTTCTTTCCTTCTCTCCCGTTGTTGTTGTCGTTGCGGTTCTCTCCTTCGACTTTGTTGTTGTTGCTGCTCTCTTTGTCTTCGTCTTCTTTGCTCGTACCGAATCATTTCCTCTTCTTCGTATTCGTCGTAATAGGAAGTCGTTCTTCTCCCCACACCTCTCCTGCTCGATTCGTTGTTGTAATACGGATCTTGTAAAAATGCTTCTTCTTCTTCCCACGGCGTACCGGCTAACTCCAACCTCTGTAACAAACTCACAGAAAGTTGTTCGACTCTTTGTTCGCATCCGTCTTCAACCAGAATCCGTTCGCGACCGGCATCGATCACCTCTCTCACATCGACTGCATAGGTAGAGATAACATCGTCTGGAATAGCCGATATCCCCCACGCGTCGACGATGAGTCGTTTGACAGAGCCGTCTTCTGGATCGAACTCGTAGTCTCGCACGCGTCCGATAAAGGCCCCAGCCTCGGTAATCACGTCGCAACCAATCAATGGACTCAAATTATACGATGACCATCGTCTTTCGACTGCATTTTCATCGTGGACTAACACAACGTCGCCGACTTGTCGCAAAGCGGATAATTTCACGTGATCTACGCCACCGGTTAACGCGTTTTGTCGAATCGCCAACGCTTCGACTGTCCAGTTTTCGGCGTCCACCCACATTTGCGAACACTGGCCTAAACGGACTCCGGAGGTTCTGGTGACAACTTCTTTACCCATCAACTGTGAACGCGTTAATGTGAACACGTCACTGCTGTTGTTATTGTTGATTGGTTGTTGTTTACTTTTTCTTCGACCACCGGAAGATGACGAAGAAGACGCGTCGTTTCTCACTCGTCGTTCTCTCGTCGTCGTCATCTCTTCGCCTTCACGCGCAGAAGACGATGGCCTTCTCCTTCTCGCGGTCGTCGTCCTCGTCCTCGTCGCTCGTCGTTCTCTCTCTCGACGTTCGAGTTCTTCCAACCCTCTCCTCGTTCTCGGCGGTCTCTCTTCCTCGAGTGGATAAAAATCTTCCTCTTCTTCGAATCTCATCTGTTTTATCTCTGGAGCAACTGCAGCAGCAGCAGCAGCAGGTCGTCGTTCCTCTTCAGTTTGCGCTCTGGAAACTTCTCGCATGGCGCCATCGATTTCTTCGTTCAAAGCTTGTCTCAACCTCTCTCGAGAAGACAAAGAAGCCCCTCTTTGGTTGCTGCTTTTTTCGTCGTCGTTTACGTCTGAATCGTCACCAACTTCTGCCGCCGACGTCGTTGCCTTCCCGAGAGAAGAATTCCCGCCGTCGTCCAATTCAGATTGCGCGACGAGACCAATTCCTCTCAACTGCGCTCTTTTTTTGAGAGCAGCGCGAGCAGCAGGCGCTGCCTTCGTCGGGGCAAAATTCTTGATGAGAGTTGGTCGGTGGAACGCAGCGGCAGCAGCGCGCGAACACGTCGTCGTCGTCGTCGCGCTCATTTTCTTCAATAAATTGGTGAGAGGGTAAAGAGAGCAACAAAAAGACTGACGACACGAGAAGGAAAAAATTTTATCTTTTTTCAAGCGAAAAGGACGACGACGAAAACGCTTGTTTTTCTTTTCTGATGTTATAAAATAAAAAGAAAACACATGCGAGACAACGACACAAAAACGTTCTTCTTCCCTCTCATTCGTTGCGTGAGAAGATATACACATAAAAAATGGCGTGC
>Ga0213868_10003082_pt1 | contig 15687 bp, 13 predicted proteins | sample PICome_9_FD_160087 | JGI IMG/M metagenome (GOLD analysis project Ga0213868, IMG submission 160087) | Coastal seawater microbial communities near Pivers Island, North Carolina, United States - PICO127 | ecosystem: Environmental > Aquatic > Marine > Coastal | place: USA: North Carolina...
GTACGGGAACTCGCTCGACTCTCTCGAGGGAGCGCTCAACGCGGTTGACCAGGGCTACGCGAACGAGTTGGTCGGATACTCGTGGTGGGGCTTCGGCCAAACTGGAGTTCAGGCGATGTACGACCTTCTGAACGATTGTGTGACTCCAGCTGACCCCATCTACACAGAGTTGTTTGTTGTAGATGAGTCAAACATCGATGAGTACATTCAGCGGCAGGAAGAAACCGGAGGCGCCTTCTAGGCGAAACCGTTTCGGTGTGGGGCCCGGGCGTGCCTGAGCCCCACACCACTTCCACATTCCCCCTTGGGTTTCTCACTGGCTCGAGGGCTGTCGAAAGGTAATGAAAAAATGAAGACCCCACAACGCATCGTTGCGGAATCCTATTGGGAAGCCGAATGCGAACGCGATACTGACAAAGTTCTTGAACACTACAACTCTGGGGCTCGATTTGTTGCTCCAGATTGGGACCTAGTAGGTCATGATGAAATTCGCAAATACTACGACACCTCTGCCACTCGTTTTCCTGGACTTGAAGTCACCGTGGTATCCGACTTCGCGGATGGCGACGTGGGGGCGGTGGAGTGGGACGCGATATTGATTGACGCCGAGGGAACCCGCTATCCCCTCCAGGGCGTAAACCTCATCACCCTTCGAGATGGAAAGTTCCAGGAAGTGAGAGCTTATTTCGACACATCTCACCTTCCTAAAGGGTGAGGTGGAAACATGAGTCAGTCTGCTGTCGTGACCGGAGGTGCTCGCGGTATTGGAGCCGCCACGGTCGAAATTCTCCTTCAGTCCGGGTGGAGAGTCCATGTTCTCGATTTTGACGCTGAGGGCTTAAAGGACTTGGAAACCAAACTGGGGACAGCTTTCCCCGGACTGCTGGAGAACCATATCGTCGACTTATCCGATGCGGAAGCCATCGAATCTGTCGCCAAGAAGATTTGTGACTCTGAGCGCGTAGATGCGTTGGTGAACAACGGGGGAACCGCAGTTGCGAAAACCTTGTCCGACACCAGCCGAGAAGTTTGGCGCCATATTTTTGACGTCAACGTTCACGCCACGTTTGAGTTATGCAGGGTAATTATTCCCCACATGATTTCGCAGGGCGGTGGGGTAATCGTCAATGTCGCATCCACTGCGGCGTTGGTGGGAATTGCCAATCGAGCTGCGTACTGTGCTTCCAAAGGGGCGGTTCTCTCGTTGACTCGCGCCTTGGCAGTAGATCACGCCAAACACCACATCAGAGTCAACGCAATATGCCCTGGAACCACAGAAACAGGCTGGATATCTGACATCCTGAAGAACCACCCGGAGCCGGAAGTAGCACTGGGTGCGATGGAGCGCAGGCAACTCGTGGGGCGCCTCGGAACTCCCGATGAAATCGCGCACGGCATAAAATTCCTGATGGACAACTCCTTCTCCACCGGGTCGTGCCTGGTTGTCGACGGCGGGATGACTACGACGTGACCGAAGAATGGCGTGCCGATGCCCTGGGCGTCACGCACTGTGAGTTAGGAGAAAGCCCCCTATTTTCTCAAGCTGATTCCACCCTGTATTTCGTCGACATTGTGGGGCAGGAATTGCACGCGTATTCCCTCGCCCAGGGAGGCGTGCGCACGCAGAAGTTTCCACAACTTGTGTGCGCGGTTGCTCTTGCCGATGGTGACAAGCTCGTGACCATCTTTGACGACGAAATCACCTGGATGGACGGGGAGGTGACTCGTCACTTGTGGAGCGGAGGGCTTGACCCGACGCTCAGGTTCAATGACGTTCAAGTTGACCCGGCAGGAAATCTTCTCGTCGGCACAACCCATCGCGAATATGTGCCTGGGACCTCTGGCCTGTATCACCTGGTGGATGGTCAGCTTCGCCCCCTGCGCGAGAATCTGGGGTTATCCAACGGCATGGGGTGGTCTGCGGATGGTCGCCAGTTTTACCACATCGACACCCTCGCCGAGGAAATTTTGGTTGCCGCCTACGATCCAGGCAATGCTGAGATTAGTGAGGAAATCCGTCGGATAGACCTCTCAGGTGAAGAGGGAATTCCCGACGGAATGGCCGTCGACAGCGTGGGCTGTCTTTGGGTTGCGATGTTTGGCGGAGGTCAAGTCCTGCGTCTTTCTGCGGAGGGAGATCGGCTTGGCCGGGTGGTTGTGGATGTCGAAAGGCCGACAAGTGTGTGTTTTGGCGGACATGAATTTTCCGAGCTGTTCATCACGTCCGCGACTAACCCGGCAGGGTTGACTAAATCCGAAGGCGACGTCTTTCGAGCGAGAGTCGACGTCTCTGGGCGCCCCACGAATCAACTGAGTGACGCAGCGAAAGGTCGACAATGAAATTTCTACGGATGGGAGACCCTGGAGACGAGGCGCCTTTTGTCATCGACTCTTCGGGCCATACTCGTGCTCTGAGACCCCTTTTCGAGGATATCGATGCACATTTTTTATCAGATCTCACCCAGGGGAACATAACCGAGGATGTTCTGGGCACCCTCCCAATCGTTGAGCCGTCGACCAGCAGAATTGGCGCGCCTCTGCCTCGGCCGGGCAAAATTGTCTGTATTGGTCTCAACTACTCCGACCACGCAGAAGAATCCGGGATGCCCATCCCTGAGGAACCTATTGTCTTCATGAAAGATCCCCTCACAGTCGTGGGGCCTCACGACCCCATTCACATTCCTCAAAACTCCCACAAGACGGATTGGGAGGTCGAGTTGGGGGTGGTAATCGGCGCTCAGTGTCGCTACCTAAAGGACGAGCATGAGGCCTCTCAAAATATTGCAGGCTTTGTGGTCTCGAACGACGTTTCAGAGCGCGAGTTTCAACTCGAAAGAGGAGGCCAGTGGGATAAGGGGAAATCTTGCGAGACTTTTAACCCCTGTGGTCCATGGCTCGTTCCGCCATCTCAAGACTTACACCCCGGCAACTTAGATATGTGGCTCGCTGTCAACGGGGTTGAAAAGCAGCGGGGAAACACTTCCAAGATGATTTTCAGCGTGAGCTATGTTGTCTGGTATCTGAGTCAATTTATGGTGCTGGCCCCCGGAGACATAATCAATACTGGAACTCCCCCCGGTGTTGGTCTTGGGATGAAGCCCCCAGAATTTCTTGTACCCGGAGATGTCGTGACCCTAGGAATAGAGGGGTTAGGCACACAACAAAGCATGGTCATCGCTGCCCCTTGAGCCCACCCGTGATTGTGAGAGTGCTGGCTGGCCAAGAAGAGCAAAGACTGAGCAACTTCGATAAACCGCAAGGTCGAGGTCCTGAGTGACTTGTGCACGAGGTTTTTCTCACTACCGGCGCGCGGGGTGCTTCGACCATCCGGTCTGGCTCCTCCCCTCCAAGCTAACTTTCACTCATGTTTGAGAGAGTGGAGTCATGACAGTTGTGCGGAGTTTGACAATTCCTCTTGGAAGCGATCGGCGTTGGAATTTCCTTCCGGCGAGAAGACCCTGTCGATGTTGTTCCACCATTAGCGCCCGGTGGCAATCCGTCTCCTGACCGGAAGCTGACCATCACCCAACGCTTGGTTAGAAGCACCCGGGGTAGTCGATTACGTTACTGAACAGTTGTTTAGGCCAGTGTCAAAAAGCCGACAAATTAGCCCGTTTTGCTTCTATCTCAGCTGACCGTGAGGCAACGGATGATGATGAGTTTCGCCCGAATGTATAGCGCCTTGGACGGCGAGCGGTGATTGCGGGGTTTGCGGGCACCTCATTGGAGGACGAGAACTCAGAATTCTTATCTTTGATCAGCCAATCGACTGAGGAAAGACTACAAATCCTTGCCGCAGAGCAGGTCAGCCATTTTGTCAATCAGCAGCGCTATGTTGTGTCGTCGCGGTAATGCTGAACCTAACCAGGGATGCCGGCCGGCGCCGAAGGGGGTGCGTTCCCCCAGGCGTCGCATTAGTGCAACACCTGTCGCGGTGAGATGAATGCACATTCAGTGCACATCACCATCTCTCACACTCCAACACCATCCACGCTAAACCTCACGTTTTTACTGGCATCCGCAACGTCAGCTAACACGCTCCAACACCAGCTAAAACCTAGGCATCGAACTCATAATCCGACGGTCGCCTATGCTGCAGGCGAATCGTCGTGCAGAGGGAGCGTGCGAGGTCAGGTATTCCGGTTATTTTCCGGAAACTAGCGGTAAATGTGTGACAAAAGCGGAAGAATGCGGAATGCTGTCGGTCCGTAAAATGATTGACTTGATGTCAATAAGCAGTACTTTCTTCGGGTAGTACTTCTAACTACGGATCAGAAGGTTGAGGGTCCGAATCCCCCAGCCGCTTCACAACAGGACTCCCTAAACGCTTGCCTTTTACCCGTGACTAGACTCCTGGAATGACGACGCAGTTCTCGATTTCGGCTACCGATTACCACACCGCTGGAGAGCCCTTCCGAATTGTCCACACGGGCCTGCCGGAACTCGAGGGCTTAACCGTACTCGACAAGCGCTCCTTCGCCCAGGAAAGTGATGCGCTTGACCGGGTGAGGAAGTTACTAGTAAGCGAGCCCCGAGGGCATGCTGACATGTACGGCGGGTTTGTGACAGCACCGGACGACGCCGGTGCTGACTTCGGAGTGCTGTTCTGGCACGGTGATGGATATTCGACCGCCTGTGGGCACGGGACCATCGCGCTGGGAGCATGGGCAGTCGACTCAGGCCTAGTTGCTTCAACTCCCGACTCGCTTACTCCTGTAACAATCGACGTCCCTTCCGGCAGGGTTCAGGCGCTGGTTCAGAAAGAGCGAAATGTCATCACGGGGATTACCTTTCGGAACGTCTGGTCTCATGTCGTTGCAACAGACCTCTCAGTCCAACTTGACGACGGACGGACGGTCGTTCTCGACGTCAGCTACGGGGGTGCAAATTACGCAATTCTTGAGGCTTCTCAGCTCGGCCTTGAGGTCATTCCCGATCACTTGGACGAACTAGTTCGACTCGGTCGAGAGATCAAGTGGAAGCTCAATAGCTCGCCTGAATCTCAATCGCAGGCCGATGCCCGGCTCAACGGCATCTACGGAACGATTTTCTACGACCGCCTCACGACAACCAGCACACAACTTCACCAGCGCAACGTCGCCATCTATGCAGATGGCAGGGTTGACCGCTCGCCTTGCGGTTCAGGAACGGCGGCACGGATTGCGCAGCTCGCAGCCAGCAATGAGCTCCAGGAAGGCATGACGCTCGTGCACGAGTCAATAATCGGCACGCGATTTGAAGGTCGCATTGCTGACACGTACGAAGAACACTCGATCTCTGGGGTGATTCCCGAAATCACCGGAAACGCGTGGCTGATGGCCGAATCGAATTTTGTCCTGGTTCCGACGGACCCTCTGGACTCGGGTTTCTCGTTGCGATGAAACAGATTCGGTGGGTTGAGGCTTCGGACCTCTTTGAAGGTTTTGGTTACGACAAAGCAATATCGGCCCTCGAGTCGTTGCTCGAATCAGGATTCGACCCGACGATGGACCATCCCAGGCTTCACGTAAATTTTGACAACGGCCAAGGGCTTATCATGCCGAGTGAAATTGGGGACAGGGTTGGCCTTAAGTTCGTCACCGTCGCACCCTCAAACCCGGCCCAAGGCCTCGATCGCATCCAGGGAATCTTTTTGCTGCTCGACTCGGCAACCCTGACTCCTCTCCTCCAGTGTGACGGTGCCGCACTAACCTTATTGAGAACCGCCTCCATGACCGCTACGACCGTGCACAGGCTGAGTCCTCCCGAAAAGCCCATTACAGCGATTTTTGGCTCGGGTCCTCAAGCCGTGGCGCACGCTCTAGCTCTTCGGCATGCAACCTCGACGAATCAGATTCACTTGTTCGCGCGAAACCCCACTACCTCCCAGGCGGTGATCTCAAGGCTCGTCTCCGAAGGATTTGACGCATCAATCGGAGACCCGGGGCAGCTCGCAAACGCCGACATAGTCATCACCGCGACCAGCTCGGCACAGCCGCTGTTTGCTGCGGACGACGTAAAAACAAACGCCATCATCGCGGCAGTAGGGTCTCACGACCCCAACTCGCGTGAGGTGCCCGGGGAGCTAATGGCGTCTGGTTCGGTTTATGTGGAAAGCCGCGACTCTGCACTACGGGAGGCCGGTGACGTCGTCATGGCCATTAGCGAGGGAAAACTTGCCGAAAGCGCCCTGATCGAACTGAAAGAACTTTTTGGAAGTTCGGTTGATGTCGCCGAAGACGAGAGACGAATCTACAAGTCGACAGGAATGTCGTGGCAGGACTTGGCCATTATGGCCGCGGTTGAGAAAGAGCTCTAGGCACCAGGGCTCGCCTGCAAGTCACAGCCGTGCACTGACTACCCGATGCGGTGCGCGAGAGTCTCGTGAGCCTTCCCCTCCCAAGTGGAGACGTTCTAGGCGCCTGAGGGCTCGTAACGGCCATCCGGGCTCACGGTGGGGAGCTGGAATTCAGTGCACATCACCATCTCTCACACTCCAACACCATCCACGCTAAACCTCGCCCACTTACTGGCATCCGCAACGTCAGCTAACACGCTCTAACACCAGCTAATACCTAGGCATCGAACTCATCATCCGTCGGTCACGGGTTTGAGTCCCGTCCGCCCTACTGGGTTGAAATTTTTCACATCACGATTATGAGTCTGGTGGCGGGCGATGTCGAGGGATAGGTGACAGCCCTGGTTCACCCAGGGTGGATACTGCTAAGTCGACGTCAGAGTGCGGGTTGTTCCACATCCGTCTCTAGTTCGGTCGGAACGGTGCTCCCCCAGGGAGAAAATGATAAGGTTTACTTATCATGTCTATTGTGAAGCAGGCGCGGAGTGTTCGTCAGTATTGGGAGGCCGAGCAGTTGGCCAACGATGATGCGCTCTTTGCCCTGCGTGAAACCCTCACCAGTCACTCACAACGGTCTTTGGCGAAACACTTAGGGGTCTCGCAGTCTGCAATCGCTCAGCGCCTTCGAGGATTTTCCAGCGCCTATGATACCAATCCCTATTTCACGCTTCGCTCGCTCGCTGAGGTCCTCGCGCAAGAGTTGCGTGAGGAGCGACCTGATCTCAGTGCGTGCTTGCGGTTGGTCGCCCAAGCTATGACTGATTTCCGGTGTCTCCGTTATGCCAGAGATCGCAGAACTTTTCTGCGTCAGCCTCCGACAACGGGGGATTGTCGGTGGGATGCACTCGTCGCAGCGGTCGCAGCTCGGGAGGCCAGGCTTAGCGGCATGGACATTCCCGTGTGGAGTGAGAAAGCAGAGTTCTTCCTCGACCAGGCGTGGTTTGTCACCCAATCACCGGGCCTTCGGGCATTGGCCTTCCTCGAATCTCCTGCGGATTTTGCGCTGCGGAATGTTTACCTTGACCCAGCGGAGCTGGAGTCGGTCTAATGAGTGGACTATTCAACAGTGAACGCATTCGCGAGGCCTTGGTGGAACTCGGCAGCCGGCTTGATGCCCAGGGACACCGTGCCGATCTCTACATTGTGGGGGGTGCCGCGATGGCTCTTGCCTTTGATAGAACCCGGGTGACCAGGGACATTGACGCGGTTTTTGCGCCCAAAACAGTTGTCTACGATGTCGCCCGGGCTATGGCAGAAGAGTCAGAGGATCTTGATGAGAACTGGCTCAATGACGCCGTCAAGGGGTTTCTTGCCACAGCAGAGGATGATGATGCCACGGTCTTCCTAGAGGAGAAGGGTGTTCGAGTCCTGGTGGCATCGCCGAGGCGGTTGTTGGCTATGAAGGTTTTTGCTGCGAGGGCGGATCGTGATCGCGACGATATCCTGAACCTCTGCTCTCACATCGGGGTAACCAGCATCCAGGAAGTTCTGGATTTGACCGCTGGGCTTTATGGAGACCTGTTGACTCCCAAGAGCAAGTTCATCGTCATTGAGCTGCTCCAGGACATTCTGCCGATGGAGGTGCCATCGGCAGAAGACTTCGCTGGGTGAGAATGCTTTCTCGCCTGATTACCAAGCGGGGGATTGCTGTGGGTGAAGATACGATTTGACTCACCCGCAGCGGCAGTTACCAACTGGTAACACTTCGGTATGGAGCCCGTACTCGTCGGTCACGGGTTCACGTTCCGTCCGCCCTAGCGGGTCAATGTATTACTTTGGGTGATGGCTGACACTTCTTTGTCGCCCGCTGTGGATGTTATTGAGCAACTTCGTAGCTTGGTGGAGGCGCGTGACTGTTTCGGGGGAGTATTGCGGCCCCCTCTCTCCGTCACAGTCATCGCGGCCCCATCGGACTACCCGACCGGCTATTCTCAAGGAATTGAATTTCTGGCAGGCGTGGAGGACATGTGACACATGGGATGGAAGTAGGGACTTGGCTTAACGAGCCAGCTGTATGGCGAGAAAAGCCGAACACCCTCGAAATTGTGACTGATCATGGGAGCGATTTCTGGCGAAAAACCTCCTACGGTTTCACCCGCCATTCAGGTCATGCCCGACTGGTGGAGTTCCCCGACGACTCCAGTATCGAGTGCACATTTCGCGCTGATTTTTCTCAACAATTTGATCAGGCGGGCATTATGGTGTGGGGGGATGAGGCGAACTGGATCAAGTGCGGTGTTGAATACGCCGATGGTGTGTTGGGAATCGGCGCAGTGGTCACACGCGAACTTTCTGACTGGTCGACCGGCCCGCACCCCTACTGGGCCGATCAACCTGTGACACTGCGAATCAGCAGGAAAAATGGGGCACTGACAATTAGGGCCAAAACCGAAGTTTCTCCCTGGGAATTGGTCCGACTCGCGCCTCTACAGGGAGGATTGTTATGGCAGGTCGGTCCTTACGCGGCAAGCCCATCTCGAGAGGGGCTCGAGGTTACCTTTACTGACATCACCTTTGGCCCTGCTGAATCCGCTCTTCACTCGTAACTCTCTGGGTCAACCCGATCACTCCTCAGAGATGTGGTGCCGTCCCACGCGATACTTGCCCGTGGAGCCTGACGTTATGGCCTAGTTCAGTGGTCCGTCGGTCACGGACTCCACGCCTGTGCGTCGGCCCCGATAAAACTTGGCGACTAAGCCAGTCTCACGGGAGGTCTCGGTGGCACGCGTGAGGCTCTGCACTCTGACTCGCTTTCACCTGTTACGCGGCAGACGAGATAATGCTTACCATCCCCCGATACCCCGGGGCAAACCATGCAGGGTACTCTTTCGTTTCACCGGGGCTCACGGGTGGCTTTCTCTGTCGACGTGCTGGCGAAGTTTCCGAGGAGACCGCGGTCTCGGTGACACGCTAGGCTCGTCTATCGTCGCTCGTGCAGCTGAGGGTAGTCGCCTTCAGCCTCGTCTGAGCACTTAAACCCGGAGGTTTTCTTATGGCGGCGTCGACGAAAACCCGGTGGATTGGGCTTCTCTTCATTTCCCTCGCCATTTCTTTGGTCATCATCGACGGGACAATTGTCAACACGATTTTTCCCGAGATCATCAAAGACTTAGGGTTGAGCTCCACTGAGGTTCAGTGGGTGCAAGAAAGCTATGTCCTTGTCTTTGCGTCCACGTTGCTGATTTGGGGCTCTTTGGCAGATCGCCTCGGACGTCGCCGGGTTCTGGTTGTTGGAATTGTGATTTTTATCGCATCGTCTGTGTGGGCAGGGTCAGCCGATACTGCGAGCAGCTTGATTTTGTCCCGTGTGGTTCAGGGATTCGGTGGGGCGATGGTCCTACCGACAACGCTGTCGTTGGTGAACGCGACCTTCGAAGGCAAAGAGCGAGGAATCGCCTTTGCTGTCTGGGGCTCCACTATTGGGGGAATGGTCGCTGTTGGGCCCGTTTTAGGCGGGTGGTTAGCCACAGATTTCACCTGGCGTTGGGCTTTTCTCATCAATGTTCCGCTGGGCATCATGATCATTGTTGGATTGCTCTTATTTGCTATGGAATCGAAGTCCCCAGGCGAGCGTAAGGCGATTGACTGGGTCGGCGGTATCCTTTCGGTCCTTCTCTTCGGCCCCCTCGTGTTTGGCCTGATCGAAGGCCGTGTCTATGGCTGGTGGGAAGTTAATCCAGAAAACGTCTTTTCGATTGGCAGTTATCGCTGGGCTGAATCCGGAATTTCGGTGGTCCCGGTTGCCCTGGGTCTAGCGCTGCTGGCAGGAATTGTTTTTGTGTGGTGGGAAACAATGCGGGCCAGGAATAATCAAGGCGTGTTGTTGGACCTCAATTTGTTCAAGATTGCCTCGTTTCGCAACGGCTCGGTGGCAGCTCTCATTATTTCGATGGGCGAATTTGGACTCATTTTTGCCATTCCGCTCTGGCTCCAGAATGTCGTGGGAATGACTCCCATCGGTGCCGGCCTGGTACTGCTGTGGCTGGCTGGGGGAGCCTTTGCTGCGTCCGGTATCGGTGGAGCACTCTCTGGAAAGCTGCCACCGGCACGGGCGGTCCAGTTGGGGGTCTTACTCGAAATTGTCGGCATTGTTGGCTTTGGGCTGGTGGCCTCCACGGACACCGGATGGCAGGCAATCGCACCCTTCCTGTTCCTCTATGGCGTGGGAGTGGGTTTGGCGACAGCTCAACTCACCGGGGTCATCATGGTTGATGTCCCCATGGATAAAACGGGACAGGGATCTGGCTCCCAATCGACTGTTCGCCAGATTGGGTCTGCTCTGGGGATTGCGGTGATCGGAACCATGCTGTTCACCGGAACAGAATCTTCTTTGCAGAATCGTTTGGATGACGTGGGTGTCTCCACGGCCAACCAAACCGTAATTGTTGACACCGTCGTGGAGTCTGCAGGAGCAGTTATTCCTCGGCTATCGGCGATTGTTGCGGCTACAGGGGTTGAGACGGCTACGGCGGACGCAATCCAGGAGGCTAGTGGCGAAGCCTTCACCGATGGCGCCCAGCTGGCCGCTTATGCAGCCGCAGGGTTCCTGGTCCTTGGATTCTTCTCTACCTTTCGATTGGGCCAGGTGGCACCGGAGCCCAAGCCAGCCAATCCATCAAAAGGTCGTAAGGCTTAATCCCGCTCCTTTCAGCCTGCGCAGACTGCTCTTCAGCGAGATGCCGAACCGGTGACGCCTCAAACTCCATGAACCGAAAATCAGGGATCCGGGGAGCTCACGGGAGGCTGCCGAATCGGTAACGCAGCGAGAGGAGCGCGGAGAATTTTTTGCGATGGTGGTGTGCACATTTAGTGCACACCACCATCGCACACAATCCACCACCATCCACGCGAAACCTCGCCTGTTTACTGGCATCCGCAACTGCAGCTAACGCCCTCCAACACCAGCTAATACGAAGGCACCGAACTCAAAATCCGTCGGTCACGGGTTCAAGTCCCGTCCGCCCTAAAGCCCTAGAGCAACTTCACCCGTTCCGTGGGTGAAAAAAGGTCGTTGCGTTGGGCTATTTGTGGGCGGCCAGAAATCCGAAAGGCCCGAGTTCGCTGCCGCTTAGTCCGTGAGCGAAGGCGTTCTGCCAGCCACTCGAGTAATCGTGGGGGATCCCGACCGCCATCGTGCCCGAAGTGTTCACGATGCAGACTGCTTCGCGATCATCGACTTTACGGCGCACAATCACGAGGCTGCCGCTGGAGTCCGCTTCTGTGTCAAACTCACCGCGAACTGCCCACAGTTCGCGGTGAGTGTTTCGGAAGCTGAGCAACTGGCTAAGCTCTGACTCCAATCCCTCTTCGCCACCCGTGAACATCATGTAGGGACCGTCCAGAGCCAAGAAAGTCGCGGCCAAAGCCTTGACTGCGTCAATCGAATACTGATCCCGTCGCCACTTTTTTCCCCACTGGGGCCACCAGAAGGTGTCGTGTGAGTCAATATGGTGGGCGGTGTGCGATCCGACGGGCAAGAAGTCATCCCGGTCTTGCATCCAGAGCATGAAGTCACGGCCATTGCGAACAGCCCGGCCTGCATGGTTGCCCTGCATGAGCGCTGACACTAGCCACTGTTCGTCGTAGTTGTAATTGACATCCATAGACCGGCGCAACAGGTGCCCTGACGGCTCGGTGTAGAGCAGCGAATCGGGCTTTGCCGCTCGCATGTCGTGGCGCATATCGACGAAGAGTGGCACGCATCCCAGCGGAGACATGAATGCTCGGGCTCGGGCCCACGGCGCCCAGTTGGCGAAAAAGTTATACGTAGGGGCATCAAATCGGAATCCGTCGATGTCGTATTCATGGACAAGGTGCATCATGGAGTCGCGGAAGTACCTCTGCCATGAAGGATTACGGGCATCAAAAGCCTTCGTATAGATCCCAGAGACGCTCCCTGCGCTGTCGGTCGCGAACCACTCTGGGTGGCTCTCCTGCAGGGGTGTTCGCTCGGGAGAGCCTCCTCGCCAATACTCAGAGAAGTCCAGGATGTGTCTCGACCAGGCGATCCAGTAGTTGTCGTCGTCCGAGAGGTCGCCCGCGAGAGTATCGGAAACTTCGTCGTTGAGTTTGGAGAAGAGCGGCCCGTCAAGTACTCCCTGAACTGCAGAGTCAATGGACTCGTTGTCGAGCACACCGTGGAGTAACACATCGAGAATTACCCGCATGCCGCGAGCGTGACAGTCCTTCACGAGCGCACGGAGTTCTGCTTCGTCGCCATACGATGTTGTGACGTCGGCGTAGTCGTGGACGTTGTAGGACGGGTAGGGTTGCCGGGGCATGAGCTGAATCACGCTGAAGCCCATTTCTTGAACCCTGTCGAGGTCGGCAATGAGGTCACGAATCTCTGCATATTTGCAGTAGGGGTTGTCCTTCCAGAAATAGGACGTGCCTATTTGTACTTCGTAAATCCCTGCCCCGTGCATCCAGTCCGGCGCCTCGTTGGGGCTGGTCAGACCGTAGCGTGAAGCCCACGCCGGCCAGTGTTTGCGCACCCTCTCAAAGTCACCACGCTCCAGATTTATGGTCATGAGCAAAAGCTCTGCGGCCGAGTGGGCAGACACCTCTGCCGCGAAATTTATCTGAGTCTTGAGAGTGAGTCGAGAGTCGTGAACAGACACGAATACATCGGGAATCTCGGTGGGTTGATTGGGCCACAGCACTAAGGTCGACTCTGCGTCGGTTGCGGCCACAATCCCACTTGACCCGCGAAGACCGCCCAACGGTGAGATTCCGAGAGGTTGTGATCCGAACTCGCCAATCGCAATATTGCGTCGCAGCAGATTCCCGGGGGCATTCAGGGTGGCACCGGGCAGTTTCTGGGTCTCGATCTCAATGTGAAAGTTTCGAATGACGGCAACCTCTGTGGCCGCTAGAGTCGCCGCCAGTTCAAAGTACGGTGCGACCGGATAGAGGCGATAGAGCAGAGTGAGCGAAAGTGGTCCTAAGGTCGCCTCTTGCCGGTATTCGTCGTAAAGTCCCTTGTGGAGGCGAGTTATTGCCCCGTCCGCCCTGACGTCCTGCACTGACTCTGTGTCCTCATACGTGAGTCCTCCCGTGGGGTGACGTCGTTCACTACCGCCGAGTTCCGCCATCAGACTGACGCTCAGCTCGCGGGTGAGTGTGCCCTGCTGGTCCTCAACGGTGAGCGCAGAAGGCAGACCGGTCGTGTCGTCGATGTGGAGGGAAAAGGGTGAATCTGGGCTACTGATATGTGCCACGTTGCTGCTCCTGGTCTTCGTTATTGCGCGGTGTTTGTCTCAGGTTGGGTCATAACCGATGCGAATCGCAGGCCTCGAGATTCGACCACCTCACTGATGGGTCGGTCCAGATCACTGCCATAGAGGGTGAGCGCTAGTTCCAGGTGTTCACGCATGAGCTCGCGAGCCGCCGAGGGTTGACCATCTTCGATGGCTTGCACAATACGCTCGTGGTAGGGCTCTCCTTCGCGCTGGACTTTGGGATCAGAGTGACTCCGCAGCATGAGAGCGTGGACCTGGTTGCGAATGGCTCCGAACATGAGCACCAGGACAGGGTTGCCCGAGGCCGCCACCACCGTTTCGTGAAACGCGAGGTCGGTGTCCGCAAGCCTTTGCAGTGAAGTTGCTTCGGAGTGCTCGTGCAGAGCAGCCCACAACCTCTCTGCCGGTCTGGGGGACTGCTTTGCGGCGAGCTCTGCTGCTGAGCATTCCAAGCCGAGACGAGCGACCACGAGGTCGCGCGCGGTGATTCTCGTCAGCGTGGCCGCGCGGGTGAGTGATCCGGACAGATCGTCAATCTTCACTCCTCGAACAAACGAGCCGCGTCCGGGGTGTATTTCGATGAAGCCTAGTTCGACCAAACCCGCGAGTGCCTCGCGAATCACAGGACGTGACACACCGTATTCGACGGCCAGCTCCCTTTCGGAGGGTAACTGTGAGCCCTGGACCCATTCGCCGCTGAGGACTCTGCTCTGAATGTTCTGGACAATATCGATCTTGCGCGCTGGTATGGACATCGCTGCGTGTGTCATGTTGGTTTTCTTCCTGTCCTAACCCTTGACGGCGCCCTGAAGGATTCCCGAGATGATTCTTCGGTTGAGCGCCACGTACAACACTATGGTCGGCAGGGCGATGATGACGGCCGCGGCACTCAGGGCAGGAATATCACTGACCCACTGCCCCGTGAACGTCCCTAAACCAGAGGGAGCCGTGCGGGTGCCGCGATCGAGCACCACCAGAGAGAGGAGGAATTCGTTCCAACTCCAAATGAACATCAACGTGGCCAAGGTGAGGACCGGAGGCCACGCGATGGGGAGCAACACCGAACGCAGAATTCTGAACGAGTTCGCGCCATCGATTCTCGCCGCCTCCACCAGGGCGGGCGGTGATGCCATAAAGAACTGCCGCATCCAGAAGATACCGAAAGCACAAAAGAGAGCGATTTGGGGCAGGATCACGCCCCAGAGGTTATTGATAAGGCCCATCGAACGCAGTTGATAGTAGAGGGGGACAATGGTCGCCTCGAAAGGCATCACCAAGCCGATCATGAAGACATAAAAAAGTACGTTTGAGCCGGGAAACTTCATCGTGCCAAAGGCATAGCCCGCGAGCACGGATACGGTCACCCCGATGGGCACAACAGCAAGTGCGACCAGTAGCGAGTTGAACATGAGGCTGGGAAGGGGGAAGTCTCCTTTTGTCCACGCGATGACGTAGTTCTCCCAATCAGGGTTTGCTGGCCAGCTCAGGCTCGTCGTGCTCGAGTCTGAGGGCTGCAAGGACACCGTGACCAGGCTGATTATGGGAATCAGGACGATCGTGGCTGCCATCGTGAGGAAGGCGTACATCAAGACTTTGAAGACGAAGGTTTGGGCAGTCATCTTCTTTTTTCGAGATCGCTTCTGAGGCTGTGTTGAAGCACCTATCGTCTGTGTCATCAGCGTATTGCGTCCCGGTCGCGCAAGACCCACGCCACAGTTCGCACCAGCGTGAAGACGATGACCGCCAGCACGACTGCCATGGTGGCCGCCTCGCCAATCTGATTTTCACGAAAAGCGAGTCGGTAAATTTCGGTACCCGGCACAATTGTTTCCTTTCCCGGACCGCCCTTAGTGGTGACGAAGACAATGTCGAAGGTGCGCAACGCGGCAATGATGGTGATGGTCGTGGCTACTGTCAGCTCGGGTCTAAGGCCAGGAAGTGTCACGGAGAAGAACTCTCGGAATGCGCCACCGCCATCAACCCGGACTGCGTCGTAGAGATCAGAATCGATTCGGCCCACTCCCGAGAGGAACAGGACCATGCACAGCCCCGTCATGACCCAGCTACCGATGATTCCCACAGCAGGAAGTGCCCAGACAAAGTCTCCCA
>Ga0213868_10003083_pt1 | contig 15686 bp, 15 predicted proteins | sample PICome_9_FD_160087 | JGI IMG/M metagenome (GOLD analysis project Ga0213868, IMG submission 160087) | Coastal seawater microbial communities near Pivers Island, North Carolina, United States - PICO127 | ecosystem: Environmental > Aquatic > Marine > Coastal | place: USA: North Carolina...
ATGCTCCTCAAGAAGTTATGGATGAAGTAAATGAGTTTAGGGCATCAAATAAAAAGATAAGCTTCTTTGCGATGTATAAAGAAGTTAGCAAAATGGATAAAAACAAACATATGGCTACGAAATTTATGTACTGGCAAAAATTTGCCTGGGATTCAGAAAATCTTCCAATTGGATTAATTAACTCATTCCAGATGGAGAGTCAGTTTAGAAAATCTCCGGTCAAAGCCTATATCCATATTCTGTTACAAAAGATAGGACTAGAAAAAATATCACCGTTTTATACTGATTTAATGAAAGCTTATGAGGCACCCTTCCCCGATCCTTCATATAAAATGGGTCCTAGGGCAATGCCAAGCCAAGTTCCAATGATACCTGATCAGTCTTTAGATGCTCAGAGAAAAGCAAGAGAGTTTTTTAAAACTTCCAATAAACCTTTTTTAGCTGTTTTTGCAGGTAATGACCCTGTAACAAATGGAGCTGAGAAAGATGTTCTGAGAATGGCTCCAAATGCAAAAAGTGCTCCTCATATTGGCGGAGGTCATTTCTTTCAGTGGACTAAAGCAAAACCTCTATCTAAGATATTAATTGATTTTATTAAAGAGTAATTTTTTATGATTAATTTATACACAGCTTCAACGCCTAACGGACATAAAGTTTCTTGTTTATTAGAAGCATTAGAGATGCCCTACGAAGTTCATTCAGTAAATCTTACTGAAGGTGAACAAAAAAAACCTGAATTCTTAAAAATTAGTCCCAATGGCAGAATTCCAGCTATTGTGGACACTGATAATGATAATCTTTCAATCTTCGAGTCTGGTGCAATAATGATATATCTTGCAGATAAGGCGGGTAAGCTTATCCCAAGCGATGATAAAGGGAGAGCAAAAGTGACTGAATGGCTTATGTTCCAAATGGGTGGTATCGGCCCAATGATGGGTCAGGCAAATGTTTTTTTTAGATATTTTCCTGAAAAAATTCAGCCAGCTATAGATAGATATCAAAATGAATCAAGGCGTCTTTTTGAGGTTCTAGATACTCATTTAGCAGACAATGAATGGCTCGCAGGAGAATATTCGATTGCAGACATTGCTAATTGGTGCTGGGTTAGAACCCATAATTGGTCAGGTGTATCAATTGATGGACTAACCCATCTAGAAGATTGGAAAAATAGAATGTATGAACAGCCAGGGATGATTAAGGGAACTAAAGTTCCAGTAGATAGAGAAAGTATTTTAAAAAATGAAGAAGACGAAAAGGAATTTATAAAAAACGCTCAAAAAATGGTAAAAAAATAAGAAGCAATCTTATGTTAAAAATTCACTTTACAGCAGGAACGCGAGCAGGAAGAGTAGTTTGGCTTCTTGAAGAGCTGGGTCTAGATTATGATGTTAATATCATGCCTTTTACCAAAAAAGGTCTTAAGTCACCGGAACATAGATCTAGACATGCACTGGGCAGAGTGCCCGTTCTTGAGGATGGTGATATTTCTATATTTGAATCTGGGGCCATTATTCAATATATTCTTGAACGACATAAGGACGGAGGTTTAAAGCCTGATATTAGCTCTAAAGAGTTTCCATATTATCTGCAATGGTTTCATTACTGTGAGGGAATGGTTATGCCTCCCATGAATCAAATTGTAGTTCAAGCTATTTTATTATCATCCAATAGAAGAGATGAAAATGTCTTAAAACAAGCTAAAAATCTATTAATTAAATCATTAGGGCCTGTAAATAAGAATCTTGAGGGCAAAGATTATTTGATAGGTGATTTTTCTGCTGCTGATCTAATGCTTGGCCACTCGTGTTTTATGGCTAATAGATTAGGATGCGTTCCTGACGAAATGAAGCACATTAAGAATTATGTAGCCCGAATTGAAGCAAGACCAGCATTCCAAAAAGCCATATCAATGGGTGAAACATTTTTCCATAAAATTTATCGATGGTGGTCATTTCGTTCAATGAAGAATAAGACAGTTACTATCTAATGTATTAATTAATTTTATAGAAGAGAGATTTAATAGAAACAAGGAGGATGTTATGTTAAAAGTTCATTTTACACCCGGGACTAGGGCTGGAAGAGTGGTTTGGCTACTAGAAGAATTAAGGCTAGATTATGATGTGAATATCATGCCTTTTACAAAAGAGGGTCTTAAGTCACCGGAACATAGATCTAGACATGCACTGGGCAGAGTGCCGGTTCTTGAGGATGGTGATATTTCTATATTTGAATCTGGGGCCATCATTCAATATATCCTTGAGCGTCATAAAAATGGTGGGCTTAAACCGAATTCAGATTCTGAAGAATTTCCATATTATCTGCAATGGTTCCATTACTGTGAGGGCATGGTCATGCCTCCAATGAATCAGGTCGTAGTTCAAACAATTCTTTTGCCGCCAGATAGAAGAGATGAGAATGTTTTAAAGCAAGCACAAAACCTAATAACTAAATCTCTTGGGCCGGTTAATGAAAACCTTGCAGATAAAGATTACTTAGTTGGTAACTTTTCTGCAGCTGATCTTATGCTTGGTCATTCATGTTTTATGGCTAATAGGCTGGGATGTGTTCCTAACGAAATGGAGCACATTAAAAATTATGTAGCCCGAATTGAAGCAAGACCAGCATTTCAAAAAGCTATAACCTTAGGAGAATAAAATGAAATATAAAAATAGCGTTCATCCTACCAAAGAACAAATGGAGGGATTTCTTGAAGGTGACAATGAAACACCTATCGCCATGATTAATCTTTTGAAGTTTAAAGAAAAAGCTGAATACGAGGACGGTCGAGATACTGACCTAACTGGCGAGCAAGCATATGCCATATATAGTGAAGAGGTTGTTGGACATTTAAAAAAAGTCGGTGGCAAAGTATCTTTTGGCGGATCTATAAATCGCCTAATGCTTGGAGAAGTAGAAGAGCTATGGGATACAACATTTATTGCTAAATATCCTAGTAAAAAGGCAATGCTCAAAATGATTACAGATCCTGACTATTTAGAAAGCAACAAACACAGAGTAGCAGGACTTGCTGGACAGCTTAATATAGAGGTTGAGGAATATAAATTTTGAGGCAATTACAAACATTAAAGAGCGATCTTTCAAAAACTAGAATCGTTGAAACAATAAACTCTGATATTCAAGAAGAAGAAATTTCAGTATCAATAGAAAGTTTTGCTTTCACTTCTAATAATGTAACGTACGGGGTAGCAGGTGACACGATAGGTTATTGGCAATTCTTTAAAACAACTGAAGATGCTAATAATGAATGGGGCTGCATACCAGTATGGGGATTTGCAAAAATTATTAAATCAAATGTAGAGGAATTAAATGTTGGAGAAAGATTATTTGGATGTTTTCCTCCAGGCGATATCTTAAATTTAAAACCTATTAAAGTTACCAATCAAGGATTTGCTGATGGCAAAGAACATCGAAAAGATCTACCCGCCTTATATAACAACTACATAAGATTATCAGGTGATGCTAATTATGATGCCTCTATAGATAACATTAGATCTTTATTATTTCCCTTACATGTAACATCTTTTTGTATATGTGATGCATTGGAGGATGAGGCCTATTACGAAGCAGAACAAATTCTCATAGTAAGTGCGTCTAGTAAAACTGCAATTGGTGTTGCTCAAGGACTTCAAGAGACTTCTAATACCCCATCAATAATTGGCCTTACTTCTCAAAAGAATTTAGATTTTGTTAATAACTTAAATTGTTATGATGAGGTGATTACCTATGATCAACTATCTAAGGTAAATTTTAATCTTAAGTCTGTGATGGTTGATATGGCAGGAAGTCGTGAAATTCTCGGGACTCTTCATGGCTCTCTTGGAAATAATATGCTCAAATGCCTTACTGTTGGAATGACTCATTGGGATAATGAAGTTACTGCAGAAGATGCTCTTGGCCAAGCTATGCTTAGAGAAAGAACAGAATTCTTTTTCGCTCCAGCTCATATTCAAAAACGGGTAAAAGATTGGGGCTATGAAGGCTATAATCAAAAGACAGATGAATTTATGGAAGCTAGATCTAATCAAAGCATTGATTGGATGACTGTAAAAGAAATTGCAGGACTCGAAAATTTTATATCAACTTATGAAAAATTTGTAAGTGGAGATATAAACCCAAATGAAGGAATCATTGTGGAGCTAAGTGATGCCTAAAAAACTCACTGTTTCTTTAATGGTGTTAATAGTGTCTGGTTTTGTTGCCTGGGAATATAAAGTAAATATTCTTGTATGGGCTATACCCAAAGTATCAAATGTTACCGTTCAAGAAAATATTCCAACCACTTGGTCTGAAGGTCCAGATATACCAATTGATGATAATAGACCAAATATAATTTTAATCTTGGCCGATGATATGGGTTATAACGATATATCTATTCATAATGGTGGAGCAGCTGACGGAACCCTTCAAACTAAAAACATAGACGCATTAGCAAAGAGTGGAATGCTTTTTTCAAGAGGTTATGCTGCTAATGCAACTTGTGCTCCATCAAGAGCATCAATAATGACTGGAAAATATTCAACTAGATTTGGTTATGAATTTACCCCAATACCTTCTTTAGGCAGAACAGTTCTGCGCTGGCTTGCAGAAGAAGATGACTTTGAATTAAAACAAAGGATCGATCGAGAGGTGGTTTCAAAAATGCCTTCTTATATGGAACAAGGGATGCCAAATGAACAAACCACAATAGCAGAGGTTTTAAAAGATGCTGGGTATTACACAGCGCACATAGGAAAATGGCACCTTGGTTACGCAAATGGTATGGATCCAATAAGTCAAGGCTTTCAAGACTCTTTAGGTTTACTTGGACCACTATATTTACCAGAGGATCATCCTAATGTTGTAAACGCAAAGTTTGATACAAGAATTGATAAAATGATTTGGGGCATGGGTCAATATTCTGCAACTTTCAATAATGGCAATTCATTTGCTCCTGATAAATATGTGACAGATTACTATACCGATGAAGCTTTAAAAGTAATTGAAAATAATAAGAATAGGCCTTTCTTTTTATATTTAAGTCATTGGGCAATTCATAATCCACTTCAATCATTAAGAAGTGATTTCGAGCAAATGAGTCATATGCATGGTCATAATCTTCAAGTTTACTCAGGAATGATAAATGCTTTAGATAGAAGTGTTGGCAAGATTGTTGAAAAGTTAAAAGATTTAGATATATATGGGAAAACCTTAATCATATTTACCAGTGATAATGGTGGGGCTAATTATATTGAACTAGATGATATTAATAAGCCTTATAGAGGTTGGAAGATTAGCTTCTTTGAGGGAGGAATTAGAGTTCCTTATATTGTTAGTTGGCCTGATGAGATCGGTCCAGGAAAAAAATCAGATAATGCTGTTCATCATTTTGATATTTTTCCTACTATTGCTAAGGCTGCGGGTATTGAGTCTAGTGATGCATTAGATGGTGTGGATTTATTGCCTTTTATAAAAAATGAAAGCTCTTCTAAGCCTCACACAACTCTTTTTTGGCGATCTGGCAATCATCAATCGGTCCTTCATAAAAACTGGAAATACATAATTAGTAAAAAAGAAAATTTTCGCTGGTTATTTGATACTTCAGTGGATCCAACAGAAAAAAATAATCTACTTCACAGTCATCCTTTAATAGTAAAGGAAATCGAAGAGCTTTTAGCCAAGTTTAATTCAGAACAAAAAAATCCTTTATTCCCTTCATCATATGATGCTCCAATAATGATAGATAAATATGATGGAAAAGAATACGAAGAAGGTGACGAATATATTTATTGGTCTAACTAATAAATTATTCAAATAAAAATAGGAGAAATAGTGAAAAAAATAAAAGTTTTTGGGGTCCCTGCCTCACCTTATACTCAGAAAATGATATCCATCTTGAGATATCGTCATATTGCTTATGAAGTTTTTATAGGAGATGTTCCAGGAAGATTGAGCAGACTAGAAGGAATAGAGCCGCCAAAGCCTATTTTACTTCCTACTCTCCTATTAGAAGATGAAAGTGGTAAATTAAAAGCAACTACTGATACCACCCCCATCATTAGAAGGTTTGAAAACGAGTATCCAAATAGAAAATTATTACCTGAGGACCCTGCTTTATCTTTCATAAATTATTTATTAGAAGATTTTGGCGATGAATGGGTTACTAAATATATGTTCCATTACAGATGGTATTTTGATGAGGATGCTGATAATGCATCAACCGTCCTTCCATTGACTGATCTTGCTGTGAATATGCCTGACGAAATACTTAAGGATGCAAAAAAATATGTTCATGATAGACAGGCTGGAAGGTTATGGGTTGTAGGCTCAAACGATACAACAGCTGATTTAATCGATGCTAGTTATAAAAGATTCTTAAAATTGATGGATGATCATTTATCTATTAGTAAATTTCTTTTTGGTGAAAAGCCTTCTTCTGCTGATTTTGCTATCTATGGACAATTAACCCAGCTCATTGGTTTTGATCCTACATCAAGAAAAATTGCTTACGATACTGCATTAAGGCTTGTTTCTTGGCAAGATGTAATGGCTGACTTATCTGGTCATGATGTTGAGAATAGTAACTGGACTCCTCTTGAAGAAAGCCCAGCTTCTCTAAAAGAAATTATGAAAGAGTTTGGCAGAATGTATGTTCCAGCTTTAATTGCAAATTCAAATGCAATTATGAAGGGTGAGGAAACGTGGGAGACCGAAATTGATGGATCTGTGTGGAAACAAAAAGCCTTTCCTTATCAAGCTAAATGTTTAAAGTGGATTAAAGAAGAATTTGATGCGCTTAATGAAAATGATCAGTTAAGAGTTAAAACTTTTCTTGACGGAACTGGGTGTGAAATATTATTAGGATAAAAATATGGAAATAAAAAATAAAAGAGTTGTAGTTACTGGTGCTGCTAGCGGAATTGGATTGGCACTATGTGAAGAATTTCATGCAAGCGGAGCTCAGTCAATTGTTTGCGTTGATATGAATGCGGACGGTGCCAAAGAGATTGCAAAAAAAATTAATGGTATTGCTGTAGCTGCAGATGTATCTAATGAACAAGATATTATTAATGTGATTGAAAAAGCAAATAAATATTCAGGTGGAATAGATATATTTTGTTCGAATGCAGGAATTAGCGGAACTCCGATGCTTTTAGAAACTACAGCTGAGGAATGGAATAATACTTGGGGTGTTAATGTAATGTCTCACGTGCATGCAGCAAGACATGTGTTACCTCAAATGCTTGAACAAGGTGAGGGCTACTTAATGAATACAGCATCAGCTGCGGGACTCTTATCACAAATAGGTGCAGCTCAATATGCCGTTACTAAATCAGCGGCTGTGAGTTTTGCTGAATGGGTAAAGATTACTTATGGTCATAAAGGGATTGGTGTGTCGTGTCTTTGTCCCCAAGCTGTAAGAACTGCTATGACAGCTCAAGGTGCTGGGGTTGCAGGAGTAGATGGCATGCTTGAACCAGATGTGGTTGCAAAAGATGTTTTAGATGCAATTGAAAATGAAAGATTCTTAGTACTACCTCATAAAGAAGTTGGCGAATATGTGCAACGAAAAGGCAATGATAGAGATAGGTGGATAACTGGCATGCAAAGACTTCAAAAACAATATGAAGATTTTTATGAAAATTGGGTTAATACTAATAAAGGAGAAAAAGAATGAAAACTAAAATAACAGAACTATTTGGAATTGAGCATCCTATTATTCAGGGTGGCATGCATCATGTTGGTTTTGCCGAGCTTGCAGCAGCTGTTTCCAATGCTGGTGGACTTGGTACTATTACAGGTTTAACTCAAGGCACTCCTGAAAAATTAGCTAATGAAATAGCTAGATGCAAAGAAATGACTGATAAGCCTTTTGCAGTAAATCTAACTTTTCTACCCTCTTTAACTCCTCCAGATTATCCCGGTCTTATAAAAGAAATTATTGACGCCGGTGTGCCAGTTGTTGAAACTGCTGGAAGGAATCCTGCAGAATATTTGCCCGCCCTTAAAGAAGCAGGAATAAAAGTAATTCATAAATGCACTTCAGTGAGACACTCTTTAAAAGCACAAGATATTGGTTGTGATGCTGTTTCAGTAGACGGTTTTGAATGTGGAGGCCATCCAGGTGAAGATGATATTCCTAACTTTATTCTCCTACCTAGAGCTGCGGATGAATTAGAAATACCTTTTGTTGCATCTGGTGGGATGGCGGACGGAAGAAGCTTAGTTGGAGCTATGGCTCTCGGAGCTGAAGGTATGAATATGGGTACTAGATTTATTGCTACCCAAGATGCGCCCGTTCATCAAAATGTAAAAGAGGCTATCGTAAATGCATCTGAATTAGATACTAGGCTTGTTATGAGATCATTAAGAAATACTGAAAGGGTTCTTAATAATGAAGCTGTAGAACGTCTGATGGAAAAAGAAAAAGCACTAGGCGCTGATCTGAAATTCGAAGATATTATTGATGAAGTGGCTGGTGTCTATCCAAAGATTATGCATGAGGGAACTATGGAGGCAGGAGCTTGGTCTTGTGGAATGGTAGCTGGACTAGTCAATGACATCCCAACAGTCCAGGACTTAATTGATGAAATTATGTCCCAGGCTGATGAAATTATTAATTCAAGACTTAAGAATTTTTAAAGTTTTACTTTTTATATTCTGCGGCCTCTTCTGAACCATCTGTGGCAGTACCCTTTGTGTATGAATGAGCTCCCATTCCTGCCAGATCGCCATTTTGTACAATTAAATATGGATCTCTAATAGGCTCACCTGCAAAGAAGCATTCTAGAATCTCTCTAACACCTGCTGCGTATCTTGCTTGAGCAGATAATGAAGTTCCTGAGGTATGAGGAGTCATTCCATGATTGGGCATTGTTCTCCAAACATGATCATTTGGTGCTGGTTGAGGAAACCAAACATCTCCAGCGTATCCGCTTAATTGGCCAGATTCTAAAGCTCTAGCTATGGCATCTTTATCACAAATTTTTCCCCTAGCAGTGTTCACAATATATGCACCACGCTTCATCTTATTAATCATGTCATCATTAAATAAGTGTTCGGTCTTTGGATGTAATGGGCAACTAATATTTACTACATCACAAACAGCAACCAATGACTCTACAGAATCATGATAAGTAAGATTTAATTCTGCTTCTACTTCGTCAGACAGTTTATGAATATCAAAATAATGAAGATGAACATCAAAAGGCTTCATCTTTCTTAGCATATCAATACCAATTCTTCCTGCGGCTACAGTTCCAACATGCATGCCCTCAACGTCATAAGATCTTTGAACTGCATCAGCTATATTCCAACCACCTTCGTTAACAATTCTATGTTGATTATGGTAATCCCTAACCATTGAAAGAATCATCATTACAATATGCTCAGCAACTGATCTTGAATTACAGTAAGTAACTTCAACCACATCTATGTTGTGATCCATGGCGCCCTGAAGATCAACGTGGTCTGATCCAATTCCAGCAGTAATTGCCATTTTCAAATTAGGAGCAGTTTCCATTTTTTCTTTTGTTAGGTAATAAGGGAAGAAAGGTTGAGAGATAACAATATCAGCATCAACTAACTCCCTATCAGCCTCACATCCTTCCCCGTCTTTATCTGAAGTAACTACCAAAGTATGGCCAGCATCTTCTAAAAATTTTCGAAGACCTAACTCACCTGAAACACACCCCAAAAGCTCACCCGGAGTGAAGTCTATTGCCTTTGGTGAAGGCAAAGTCATACCATCTGGATACTTTTCAATTGTTGGTAGATCGTCTCTAGCATACTTGTCTGGCATGCCAGTTTTTGGATCATCGTATAAAACACATAAAATCTTCATATCTTCTCCCCATATGTAAAATATTTACTATTAACTAGAACAGAATTTATTTAAAAAAACAAGAAAAATGTGTTGAGTTTTATAACTTTATAAGAGGGTTATATTTGACCCTATCGGGTATTTCTTCTGCCCCAGGAACCTTCCTTGCAATTAAGAATGGTTTTAAAGCTTCGATAGCTTTAGGCTCATCATAATGTCCAATACCTGGGTGAAGATGATGGACAAAATGAAGCTGCATTGAATGATTTAAAAATCTAGGCATCCAATGACTCCAAAATCTAGTATCTTTATACCTACCAGTATCGGTTTGATAATGAGGATACCAGCTAAAAAAAGTAGACAGATAAATTATCCCAACCTTACTTGGCATCCACCAAAGGAGCAAAGTCTCTAGTGGAAAAATTACAACAAGAGTTAAAAGAATAACTCTATAAATCATTCCAATAGCAACTCCTTTGTTGAATGATTTCATAAACGCGGCATCACTTGAAAAGTTATCAGCTATTGCCTGATATTTTGTTATGCCTGCTTGAGTAGCTACAATGACTTCCCATATTGATTTAGCAGATGCAGTATCATAATCTGGATCTTTTTCAGGATTGTTAGTGTATGCATGATGCTTCATATGAGTACATCTCATTAAATCATGAGGAAACATTATGGTTATTAATGTGTAGTGACTTACAAAAGAATCTATCCATCTTCTCTTTGGATTTCCTCTTGAAAAATTGCCATGTTGTGCTTCGTGAGATGGAAGGTATGCAAAACATGCACAAAAGACTGCCAAAAAAGATCCAAAACCTAAAGAAATATATCCGTTAATAACTAAAGGCCATAAAGATAGCCATATAGTTGCCTGGCCCACACCAATTAACATCATTTCCCATTGGAAGCGCTTAGAAAAACTTCGAGCAATTTCTTTTTCTTTCTCAAAGGAAAATTCTTCTGATACTTGATCTAAACCTTCCATAACCAAGTCCCCCTAAACTTTGCAATGATTCCAAAAAGTAAACCGATTGAATACCATAATAATGAACTACTTAGAATTTCATAATGATTTGCAACAGCATTAAATACACTTCCCCAAAAAATTAGACCAAACCAAACCATATTCCATTTAGCAATATGATCTGAAAGTATTTCATTAAATTTGGCCATTATTCTTATATGTTAGCAATAAAAAAATATTGTGTACAAATGTAGCAAGGATTGAAGGCTGGGTGTCGTTCTTTAATTATCAGAAACTGCTAAAAATTCATCAAAATACATAAACTTATAAAAAAATAGAAAGATTTCTCTTTAAATCAGCTAAGTTAAGAGATTTTTTATCATAAATTGATGTTTCAATTAAGCAAACCCTCCATATATAGTCACAAAAAAAGGTAAATTTTACCCATTTTCTTAAAATTTCTATATCTACATCAGATTTTTGGCCATATCCACGCCATAAACTAACAATCTGCTGATCATTAAGACTGTAAGAAGAAATAATTGAGGCTATATCAAAAAGAGGATTATTTATTCCTGCATACTCCCAATCTATAAAAACATATTTGCGATTCCAAATTATATTTTCTTGAGTTAGATCATTATGAGAAAAAACCATTGGGTGAGATTCACGATATAAATCTTCATATATCTCAAAACCAATTTCTAAAATTGGGTCTTTTTGAACTTTGTGTTTGAGTATATCTTTGTATCTATTAATTGCATTACTAAAATTATTAACAGAATCTTTTTCATAATTGGTTTTATGAATTTCTTTTACCGCTCTTCCTAATAATTCTAATTGTTGATCTGAATTTATTTTATTTAAAATAAATTTATTGCCCTCAATAAATCTTCTTATGAGAATTCCTTTTTCTAAATTATGATAAAGAATATTTTTTTCTGACCTGTCATTCTTGTTCAAGTCTAAGATTCTAATTTCTGAGTCTCTTTGAATTTTTAACCAGCCTGGTATTTCTAAATCCAATCTAATAACAGATTTAATATTATTAAAATTACACAGATAAATTTCAGATATTTGTCCTTTTTTTAAAGGGCAAATTATTTTAATTTCATGAGGAATATTTGAAATAATTTTCTTAAGTTGTTCCATTCATTTCGTCTCTGATTTGAGTCCAAGATTTATATCCAAAATAAATAATAATTAAATAAAAAAGGAAAAGCATTGAAGTTAAAAACAAACCTCTTGAATAAAATAAAAAGACTGAGATTGAATCTATAACAAACCAATAAATCCAATTCTCTAAAAGTTTTTTTGCAACCATGTAAGTCGCGACTATCGCTCCCCAAGTTGTTAAAGAATCAATGAAGGGCAATGCCGCATTTGTAAATCTTTCTAATGCTAATCCAGAAATAAAAGCTAGAAAAAATATTAGACTTATAACTTTTATATGTTGTGTCCTAGTCCAAGTTCTCACTAGAAATTTAGAATCATCAGTTATACTTATTCTCCATTGTGACCAGCCATATGCAGCCATAACGCAATAAAAAATTTGAAGCCATGCCTCCATATATAGTCCAGCAGAATACATTATAAAGAAGTATAGCAATGAGCTAAAAAACGCCGCAAACCAGCAACTTATGTTCTGTTTAATTGCTAATAATAAGTATATTATTGCTAGGATAACAGCCATGGGCTCTATCCATGAGGAAGCAATAAAGTTAGAAATCATATTTTACTGTAGCACCTATATGTCTTGGGTCACCATGTCTCTCATAAAGTGTCTCGGTAAAATTGGGAGCTTCGTTACCAAAATAAAAACCTCTTGTTGAATAATACTTATCAAAAATATTTCTTCCCCATATTGAATAAGTCCACTGACCGCTTATGTAGCTATAATTAATATTTGTTAGCGCATAAGATTTTGATTTATTATTGTGAGAGTCTGAGTAATAAAAATCACTTTTACCAACAAAGTTAATTGATAAAAATGAGTTTTCAAAAGGATTCCAATTAAGACCTAATGCATAACTTTTTTTCGGAGCATGTGCTTGTGCTCTGCCCTCAAGATCAGGTCTAGATTCCCAATTTTTTATTTCTGTTTTCAAGAGTCCAAGATTAAAAAAAATATCTAAGCTATTAGATACTTGCATTGTCATGTTTAGCTCTAATCCTCTATTGATTCCTTCGGCTGCATTCTGTGTTAAAAATGTGAAAGTATTAGGGTCACTTGGATCAACTTGAGTAGATATTAAAACTTGTTGGTCTTCTCTGTTGGAATGAAAGATTATTCCGGAAATATTAATTTTTGAATTTGATATTTCTGAATTAAAACCAATTTCATAGTTGGTTAAAAATTCAGGATCATAATATAAGTTATTATTTTGAGAGTTTGGATCAAGTCCAAGATTTAGATTAAATCCACCCTGATTAAATCCCTTAGCCAAATTAAAAAATATATTTGTTTGCTCATTTATATTTTTAGTTAAAGAGATTTTTCCTCCAGACATTTTATCTGATGGATTAAAGTTTTCATTAAACGAGTCTGAGTATTTTGATTCATAATCTTCCCATCTAGCTCCGAATGAAATTTTCGTAGATGCATTTAATAGATAATCAATATTTGCATAAATTGAGATATTGTCAGATGAAAATTTGCTAGATGATGAGGATTGACTAACATATGGACTATAAGGATCTGACGGATCTCCATAAATACCATCATCTTTTTTTAAATTTTCTTCTTTGATATCTAAAAAACTTAAACCAACAACCCATTCGGTCATATTTTGGCTACTAAAATCAGCTGAATCTGATACAAGTCTTAGTTCTTGACCAAAAGTGTCTCTATTTCTAAGTGTTTCAGAGAAATAGTCATAAATATAAGGCATATGTGAGTCTGAATTACCCCAATCTGCGTCATAACTAAGAACGACGTCTGTGTTGGTAACGCTTGTGAAGCTTTGAAACTCAAATCCATCAAATTGGTGGAAGACTTTAATGCCATAAGCATTTGTTTTTTGTGAGTCCATTCCAGGTCTGTCAGACAATGTATTTAAACTTCCGTCTATTGTCCATATGTCTGCAGGATCATCTAAATCTACTTGAGTTATCAAAAATTTAACTAATGTTTTATCTCCTGCATCCCAGTCTAGTTTTAGTCTAAAAGTACTTTCATCTTTTTTTGATGTATTTGATTTACCAGAGAATAAATTCTTTCTAAACCCATCTGAATAATCTTTTCTAAGAACTAATCTATAAGTTAAGTCTTGGTTAATTGCACTTGGTCCACCAAAAGCAACGCCTGTGTTTATTGTTCCATATGTTCCTGATGTAATTTCACCAACACCTTCAAATTCTTTGGATGGCTCTTTTGTTTTAATATAAATTAATCCTGCTAATGCATTTGAACCAATTCTAGATCCCTGAGGTCCTCTATGAACTTCGATCTGTTCCACGTCAAAAGTTGTAGCAATTCCTCCTTGGCCAGAGAAATCTATATCATCAATTAAGAAGCCTACTGCTGAGTTTGGCGTTCTTTCATACCCAGACCTTTCTCCAATACCTCTAATTTGGAAATGCCTAGCCCTTGAGTCACTTGCTGCAAAATTTAAATTAGGCACTAAATAAGAAAGATTTTCAAAGTGCTTGATGGGTTGAGATTCAATAATCTCATTTCTTAACAAAACTAAACTAGAGTCTTCTTCTAGTAATTTAGCTTCCCGCCAATCACCTTTAACAATAATTTCTTCAATATCTTCAGATATAAGATTGATTGTAAAAAATGATAAGAAAGAAATAAATAAATAATTTTTAATGGTTTTCATGCAATTCCTCCGCCATTATTGTATGGATCAGGTTCAAAGGATTTCTAAAAAGATCTCAGGCAACAGAGCCACTCCTTTGCAGTTAGACTAGATGATATTATTTTTTGTAATTATTGGCTAGATTTAATTAATTAAATCTTAATTTAAATCATTTTCAAAGGTTTCAGTTAAAAACAGAACCGACATCAAGGTCAAGAATGAAGCAAATGCTATATATACTGAGACCCAAATAATTCCATAATCATTCCAAAGTAGAGCAGCAATGGTTGGCGCAAATGCTCCGCCTAAAATTGCACCAAACTGATAGCCCAGGGTTGCACCCGAATATCTAACTTCAGTGCTAAATAGTTCAGTGAAAAAAGCTGCTTGTGGTCCATACATCATAGAGACAAATACCAATCCACCAGTAATAGCCAAAACTATGAGCCAGAAATTTCCAGTATCAACTAGTGGGAAAATAGCAAAGGCCCATAAGCCAGTTAAAACTGCACCTAACATGAAAATACCCTTTCTGCCGTGTCTGTCGGAGTATGAGGAAAAGTAGAACTGAAAAGGTATCATGATTGCAGAAGCTATTAAGACTGCCACCAACATATCATCTCGAGTGGTATCAGCACTTGCTACGCCATATGCTAGTAAGAAAGCAATTAATATATAAAAAGTTACCTGTATTGAAAGGAATGCTCCTGCAGCTAGAGCAATTTTTGTTGGGTACTTTGTTATCGCCTCTATGATTGGTGATCTTATTATTTTTTCTGCACTACCAGTTTGTCTTGATGCTTGAAGTTCTTTAAATGCTTTTGTATCTTCTAAATTTAATTGAATATACATACTAATACCTATCAATATTGCACTTGCTAAGAAAGGTATCCTCCATCCCCATGAGAAGAAAGCTTCCTCAGAAACTAGTGCTCCAGTAATAATAAATGCAAGATTTGCTAGGATCACGCCAACAGGTACTCCTGCTTGAGCAAAGGCTCCGTAATAGCCTCTTTGATTAGATGGAGCGCTTTCTGTTACAAGTAGCATTGCCCCTCCCCACTGACCACCTATTGCTAGGCCTTGAGCA
>Ga0213868_10003084_pt1 | contig 15684 bp, 7 predicted proteins | sample PICome_9_FD_160087 | JGI IMG/M metagenome (GOLD analysis project Ga0213868, IMG submission 160087) | Coastal seawater microbial communities near Pivers Island, North Carolina, United States - PICO127 | ecosystem: Environmental > Aquatic > Marine > Coastal | place: USA: North Carolina | collected...
TTGTGCAGATTTACCTCTCACAAAAGTCCCTACGTACTTCACTTTTTCACGTGCGAGTCAGCAAGTGAGCGAGTCAATCTTTTGTCTGTGACACCTATGTATACGTGTCGAGTTACTTCGCTCTCAAAACCGTCGTCGTCTCTTCGAGAAATACCCGCTGTAAATCGTACATTGTTCCACGGCAACCAGTATAAATGTCTGTCTTCATCGATAAAGAAATGCCGACGAAGCAGAAAATTTCGAATATATTCGACCGCAACGCAACCGTCATCGTCACCCAACGATGACAAAAACGATGAAAGCAAAGCCGAGAGCGAGGAACGTAAAGCCAAATTCTGGAATATCTTCTTAACAGATGCAATCGAGATATCGGGAAGCGGTGTCCCAAAGGTTAAACGTTATAAAACCGAGGAAAACAAAACACCTAATTCAATCAAAAACGAAGAAGGAAAAGCAAAAATAGAAGTGCAAGGTGATGGATTTCTCCAACGCCTCACACTTGTAGGATTGATATTGAGCGCGTGCTTCTTGATATCGGCAGTTCAAGCGACGCATTTTGCAACCGTGAAGTGGTGCTTGATGAATCCTGTTACCTTGTTCCAGAACTCCGAAGTCTCTCGTGAGGTTGTCCGTAGACTAATCGCACCGGGCGTGCGTTATATTGCGGCATATTTCTTCGCGCGTTGGCGGGTCAGATGGGCGTTGGGCTTTGCTGTACTCTCATTCATAGCTCCAGCGGTAGAATTCGACTAGTTTATTAATCATACTATTAGATAGAGGCACTTACATTTACTACGCTTATAAAGACTACTTGTGTGCGAGCTTGAGCAAGCTCCTAATTTCCTTCTCGTCGAGAAAATAAGGCATCCGTTCGTTACTCGAAAGTAAAATCAAGTTCGCTTGCCACCCGTTGCTAACTATTTGGTTATGAAACGCATTCACGTCTGCTTTCGCGCGTCGAGATGATTCTGATACTGCCCAATCGTACGCTTCTTTCTCGTTTAAATCCTTTCGAAACGGCAAGTTGCGAATATGCGCGACTTGCAAAATACCCTGTAAAACGTCTTTCGAAGTTGCGCGGTGCGACAAAGCGAGGAGCGCCCTTCCTTTATACTTTAACGGTTTCCGATCACGCATGAATATTCCAGATAGAACAGTTCTTTTCTTTTGCACATACGGTTCGTAAGATAAGACGTACGGTCTGTGTACGTCATCTTTAAAAGCAGATGCGAGCGCGTCTAGTGTCGAACACGCGTTCCCTAAACTTGTTACTCTCAACGGAAGCGCCGACGCATCGAGACGGGCAGGGAACAACAAGCGCTCTTTTTCCGCAACTTGAAGTTGAGTAGCGAGCTTCTTTTCCCGAACAAAAGCTTCGGCAATAATTTCAGCGCGCTCTTTATTCACCGTTCGAAGCTGAACCGACTTCAGCTGTTTATGAATCGAAACTAAATCAATCGACGCTAAAATAGGAAATAGCGCCAACGGAACCGCGCGTTGAAGAGCTAGAGACACAAACTTTGTTTGAAACTTCATGACTGATACTCCCAGAGCTAAGCCAATGTTATCCGCCAAGACTTGTTGCGCGGACGTTTTCGCTGCTATTTCACCTAAATTCTCCTCCAATGCGAATGTTTTTTGAATCGGCGGTCTGACAACGTTGCCAGTTGTTATCCCGATCGACTTGCCAACGTTTGCAACCGTGGCGATGGCCAAGAAATGTTTGGGAAAGAAGGGCGTTATCGTCTCTATAAACACAGCGCCTGTGTACACCAAGGAGGACGAAAATCGCAAACGCTTTACATCTGAATCAAAACTTCTACCAAAGTTAGTTGCCACAGAGAGCTTTCCTAATCTACCTAATCCATCTTTCAACACCCAATTCAAAGCCGCCGCGGCCGGTATTGATCTTGAAGCACCAAGACCGATAGCCGCAAGCATTTGTTGCGTCGCTAGAACCGTCATGCAAGAACTCGCGATTCGTTGCGTGAAGCGATATTTCGCATAGTCCCAATAATCCGACGTCACGGAAGTTTTCTGCGGGAAGAACGAGTCTCGGATGTTATCTATTTGTCGAAGGAAAGCTCGTTTTTTCCTACCCAAGTGTAACGGATCGAAAGAGAAAGCGCCGTTCTTGTTTGAGCTCAAGTCTCGTGCCTCCTCCGGCGACAGTAAACGAAGCTTGTTGCCATCGAGCGCATACTGAAGCTTAAAATTAGAGCCTTTCCGGCTTTCCCAAATAGACAGCGGAATGGCTCTTTTCTTGTTGTTTGTGTTCGTCGTGCCATCGCTCGCGTGCGTTCTCGATTTCTGCTTTTTGTTTTCACCTTTCGTCTTAGAAGAAGAGGAAGAAGAAGAGGTAACGGAGGCGAAGACGTTGCTGTTTTGACCAAGACGTCTCTGTTTCTGAACGAATCTCTTTTCAGCGACTGGATGTTGTTTCATATCATCGCGCGAGTGTGAATTCGTATTACCATTTGTTGCCGATGCGTACTCGTTTGTGCGCGAACGTTGATGTTGAAGTCGGTGTTGCTGGCGGCGACAAGATGATGGCGAACTCATCTTCCTTTTCTCATGCGCAAGTTTCCCTCACTTCCTCGAGCGGTAACGAAAGTGAGAAGAAGGATAAAAAGACGGTTTGTTCCTCAGGATGAAATGTTCCGAGCGTGAATGAATGGAGCACGGATTCGCGCCTTCTCAGAGTTTCTCCACCGCGCATATAAAATGAGGATTGCGTTTGCGTGTTTGTGTCCTAAAAATCTGTGTGGCCTCATTTTATTTCAACCAACTGCGAGATATTCTCTCGCTCTAATAGTCTATTCCTAATACATCTAACGCTTTCTTCATATCATCGGGTAGAGGCGCTTCAAAACTCAGCCGTTCATTCGTCAAAGGATGCGTAACTTCTAATCGATACGCGTGTAACGCTTGCCTATCTAAATCTAAGCCATCTTTCGCCCATTTGCCCTTCGGTTTATCCGCTGACCATTTGTATCGCGGCTTGGAGGTGGAATCGTCCGACCACGCGTCGCAGCGTGGAACGACCCACCGCGCGTGTGGACCGTAGAGCATATCGCCAAGAATTGGTAAACCAGCGTGTGCTAAATGAACGCGTATCTGATGTGTGCGACCTGTTTTTGGAGATGCCAACACGAGCGCTGCTACAGAAATGGGATTCCACGAGCCGCTTTCGTTTTTTTTCTCAACGTTCGTATTTTCTGTGCCCTCGAGCAAAATCGATACCCCACGCGCACGCTCCGTGGGTAAGCTATCTATCGCTAGTTCATCGTCTTTTTTCCAAGAAAAGAAATCGAACGTCGTCCTCGACTCTTTGGCCTCAAGGTCATCTGTTGCAAATGAAACTGCCCGCCCCTCTTTACACTTATTGCAACTTGAAATCGGCGCGTTTACTTCAAAAGCTTGCACTTCTTCTTTCCCCAGAGGCAGAACCCCAACACACAGTGCGAGGTATGTTTTCTTTGCCTCGCGTGTCATGAACTGCTCCGCAAAACCTCTCGTTAATAACGGATTCTTTACAAACAGAATGACACCAGAAGTGTCCATATCCAATCGGTGCACGATGTAACACTCTTTCCCGCCGAGGTGCGAAATACATCTGTTGATTAAGCTCGTTCCAGTGTGTCGATGGATTGGATGCGTTCGTAAATACGGCGGCTTATTGACGACTAAAATATCTTCGTTTTCAAATATAACTTCAACTGGAGTCGTATCGTTATTGAGGGGTATGGATTTTGAATGTAACCTGAGCGCGTTCTTGACTCGAAGTTCGGTGACGTTCAAAGTTTGCGCAACTTCAGCATGCGACATTCGAGCGCCATCGGTGAAAGCCAAGCGTTTCATTTCCTCGAGCATTTCGTTCGCGTGCTTCTGTGCTTTTACCATGATTAAATCCATATCCTCGGTCATCCACGCTTCTTTCCCTACGGCGCTTTCGATATCCGGACAACATTTTTGAGTGTGACGCCGAAATACGGTTGCTTTGCATTGGGCGTTGCAAGCTGGACAAAAATACGACGGATGCGTTCGCTTATTCTCAGTCCGCGATGCGCGCCGAGACGGTCGAAACGTAATTTCACTGTTTGGATTCACCACTGTTTCGTTCCTAGTCATCTCACTACCATCTTCGTCAAGTGCATGGTTTAGAAATCCGCCGTCGGAAGCCATTCTCCTTTTCGTTACTACTTTCTTGGACAAAGTCGTCGTCGAGCGTCTGCTGCGTGCAATAGTTCCGGGTGATGATGCAGACGATGCAGAAGTTGATGTACGAGAAGTAAGAAGTCGTGGGAGCGCGTGCACGTGCGTTTTTATCGCACGAAGTATTAAGCTATGTCCTGGCCGGAGCATCTTTTGAAGGAAATTCGGCTACGCGTGTGTGCTCCATTTTTTTTCTTCATTCTTGTGCATGCGAAACGCGAAAAAGTATTGTACCGTAGATTACAAAGTTTATTACAAAAAGTAGCACGCGAGTTCCGGGATATTATGCAAAACCCCACGCTAAATCGGGATCATCTACTTCAACGTGAACGTCGCCGTCTTCGGACCATACGGATGCATCCCCGGCACCGACTCTTAAAACCTTCGGCACGTCTCCGATAGACAAATCGATAACCGTCGAAGCGAGTTGTTCAGCGTCCGTGCCGGCATCCAATACGAAGGCGCATCTCGAATATTCGTCTCTCATAACGATAGGTTGAACATCTCCATCAAAAGGTACCGTCGAACACATCAACGGCGCATCGAGCAAGTCGAGCAAGGCCAGAGTGACTTCGCAGTCAGGAAGTCTACATCCGATTGTCTTTCGCTGTTGGCATTTAGAAAGCCTGGTGTGCCCGGCCGATGAGGTATCCAGGAGACATATTTTCGGTAACGATTTTGATGCGGGTAAAATGAAAGTATACGGTCCTGGAAGGCACTTCCGAGCTAATTTGAACGGATCCGCCATTCCCGGTCGCGTCGCCGGCGGAAACCCGAGCGTATAGGTGTCGATATCTTGAAACCCTCTGCATAAGATGGATAACGGTTTGTTCGAGTCGATGCCTTTAATGGTGTATAGGTTCTGAATCGCGTCCTTATTATTCAAATCGGCGACGAACGAGTATTTTGTATCCGTGGGGATGATTCCAACGCCTCCTCTTCGCAGGAGGTCTGCGCACTCTTCCAGCGTTCTCATGTTTGGGTTCGTTCGTGTCACCTCGAACAGTTCAGCGGTATCTTCGGACAGTCCGATGCCCACTCCACCTCCACCTCCGCCAGCTCCGCCATTTTTATTCTTATTCCCTCGTTTAGCGCGCATTCTTACGGCCCCGCCTCTTTTCACGCGCGTCAAATACGTCGCATTCGCACCTCTTCGCGACGACGACGACGACGACGACTCTGATTGGCAAACAAGAGACGACGAGTTTGTTAATACTCTCGTTGCATTTAATGAGTGCATCATATTGGTCGTATTCGCTTAGCCTTCTTTCCCTCTGCACGCGACTAAAACGTCTGTCTCGGTACGTTTCTCTCTTTCGACGCACTGTGCGTGCAATTCGTCTCGAGTGCTTCACGCGTCCGCGCTAAAAGGTTTTTCTAAAGAATTCTCCCACGCGACACACAGTGACGTCCTCTCTCTTAAAGTCTATCTGCTTTTTTCAGAGGAAGAGAAAACAAGAAAAAGTTCATCGTCTATCTTTGGGACAACTCGATCCAAGTGGTTTTAGATACCCTCACACATAGCGCACGACTACGCGCTCGTTCTATTTCCGTCGCGTATTTGTCTCGCGGCATACACGTCTCTCCCTTTTTATATACAGACGTACACACATACATATTCATCGGGAGGAAAGTACGTATACTAGAGAACAATCTTCTGTCCCACACACTGATTTGTTCAAGAAGAAACAACAACAACAACAACAACAACAACGAAATCGAGCGCGTGTTGGTGTATTTGTATAAAGAAGAAGGAGAAGAAGAAGGAAAAGAAGAAGAAGAGGACATCAAGTGAGTGAAAGGGAGAGAGAAGACCTGTGATTTTGAAACATGAGCTCACGTCAGCACTCTCCGAAGGCGTCCAAGCCGTTTGCGAAATCACCGACGCTTTGGCTCGCCGGAGTCTCTCGCTCGTTGGAGGAACCGAAAAATAGAAGAGCAGTGTTTTCTATTTTAGCACTTTTGACTGGATTAGTTGCGCTCACGGCGTTATTTGAAACCGAAAACCAACTGTTTCCGGTGCAACGATCGCTCATTCCCATCAACGCGGACCAAATTTACAGAAGAGTGTGGAACGATCCGTGGAACTCGGGCACTTCGAGCGCGTCGTCGAAATCATCGGACGGAAGCAACAACACATTTACGACGAGACAATCAAAACCGAAAGTTATCATCGAAGGGAAGCGCGATAAATCGAATCAAAAAGATCTCACTCGTTCCTGGCAAGGCGTGTTGTCCGTTGTCGTTTTTGTTTGCGGGTACGCACTCGCCATCGCCGAGGAATCGATCGGACGCGGATTTAAGAAATCGATTCCCATTACCGTCGCCGCTGGGATCATCTGGGTATTAGTCGCCTTGGGTTATCGCGATAAAGGACATGCCGTCGCTCTGGTGACGCAAGCCGCTCGACATAATCTCACAGAGTTTGTCGAAGTGTTTCTGTTTCTTTTATGCGCCATGACTTTCATTAATACGATGACTCAGCTCAACGTTTTCGCGCGCATTCGCTCCTGGTTACAAGAGAGTGGATTTTCGTATCGCAGTTGCTTCTGGGTCACTGGAACTGTTGCTTTTTGGCTGTCGCCAATTGCGGATAACCTAACGACCGCCGTTCTGATGGGTGCAGTCGTCTCAGCTGTAGGTAAAGGCGAGCCAGAGTACGTGGCAATGTGTTGCGTGAACATCGTCGTCGCCGCAAATTCTGGCGGAGCATTTAGTCCCTTTGGTGATTTGACGACGCTCATGGTGTGGCAGCGAGGCACACTGTCACTCGCAGATTTTCCTCGTCTTCTTATTCCGAGCATAGTCAACTGGGTCGTTCCGGCGTGTTTGATGCACCCGTACGTTAAAGATGGTGCGCCCCAGAAAGCGTCAGAGGAAGATCTTGCGAGTTCGCGCTTGAAACCAGGTGCCGTTGAAGTCATCTGTTTATTTCTGGGGACAGTCGTCATGACGGCCATGTTTCACTCCTACGCGCACCTTCCACCTGTTTTGGGCATGATGACCGGTTTAGGATTGCTTAAACTGTTCGGATGGAGTCGGACGTCAAAGACTTCCTCCCAAAGAGGAACTATGAGCGACGACGCTGGGGGAGGTAATTATAGTTTAGAAATGGATGGAGTGCTGAACCAAAAGGATGACTTGGAGTACGCGCGAACGAAAAAAGGGAACGATAGAGCTTTAGATATTTTTAAGCGATTAGAACAAACGGAGTGGGATACGTTAATTTTTTTCTACGGCGTGATCATGTGCGTCGGAGGCTTAGGTGTCTTAGGATATTTAGAACTACTTTCGCACAACTCGTTTCGCGTTTTGGGGGCAAACGCGGCGTGTATTCTCATTGGATTATTGAGTGCGGTCATTGATAACATACCGATGATGTATGCGGTTTTATCCACCGAACCAGCCATGTCAAAATCCGAATGGCTGCTCATCACCCTCTCGGCGGGAGTCGGTGGGAGCTTATTTTCAGTCGGCTCTGCTGCGGGCGTAGGTTTGATGGGTGTTTCGCACTCGTACACCTTTTTATCTCATCTCAGATGGACTCCAATCGTGCTGGTTGGATACTTTGCGTCTATTTTAACCCACTTTATGGTAAATGGAATGTAGAGATTGTAATCAAATAATACTAATAATAATCACAATAATCACATCATTATCGTCGTCGCTTTTCAATATACGGAAGATGTCTTGTGTTTGCCTTCGAAATCCCTGCTCCTCGAAAAATAGGGGATTACTCGTATTGTAAAACTTTATCCTCACACGCGGGCATGAACACCACCGGAGTAAATCAGTACAATTCCAAGTTCGTTGCGCGCAGTTTGGCGAAGAAAGTATACCAACGCTCTACTCGTCACTGTGTCTCGATTCAGCGTTCTTCACGGTCGAAGATGGTAAGCGAGGAAGAAGTAAATTACGAAATAGGGCAGCGCATAGAAACACAAGAAGATGCTGCGGTTTTTATAAAGGCAGAAACGGAAAAGGGAACAATCTTGAGCGAGCGTGGGTACGGTGCGTGCAAACCGCCATTCTCGTACTGGCCGTACTTTTTGCGGTGTGCAAATCGGCCGTTTGATGCTACGAACGATAGAGAAGGATACATTAATCTCGCAGTTGCTCAAAATTTCCTCGCCAAACAAGACGTGCAGGACAAAGTGAAAGAGATATGTAAGAATAACGAAAACGATGCTTTGATATTTGGCCTCGAGGCGGCTGGTTATGACAATATGAAGGGAATCGAAAGATTGAGGAAAGCGTTCAGAAATCACGCTAATAGAATAATTTCTCCCAACTTCGCGTGGCACGAGGACGATGTGTGCGTATCCTCGGGCGTCGGCGCTTGCATTGACAACCTAGTCTTTGCGATTGCAGACTCGAATGATTTCATTCTTATTCCAGCACCTTATTATCCAGCATTCACAAACGATTTAGGAGTTCGCTGTAGAGTACGAGCCGTGCCTGTATATAATTCGAGCGGAGATGTGACAGTGCTACCCTCGCTCGAAGATTTCAAACGTGCCGAAGAAAACGCCGTCGGCGAAGGCGAAGGAATGTGTCGGGCGTTACTCTTAACAAACCCGAACAACCCTTTAGGAATTATATATGAGCCAGGAGATTACAGAAGGTGTGTTGATTGGGCACTGGAGAGACAAATTCACTGTATTTCGGATGAGGTATACGCCGGAAGCATTTACGATAGCGAAATGAACGCGAAGACGCGCGGCTTTATCAGCGCTGCGGAGCTGGTCGAAGAGCACACTCCCTACGGCCCGCATATACTCACCGGGCTCTCGAAGGACTTTTGTGCATCAGGTTACAGAGTAGGAGCTATATTAACAAAATCAAAACCTGTGCAAACTGCACTATCGAACGTTTCTTACTTTTGTGCCGTTCCGGGACCGTTTCAACACGTGATTGCGGCAATGCTTGAAGATGAAGTTTGGGTCGATGAGCTTTTCTCAATGAATAGAACGCGTTTGAAGCAATCGCGAGATGTGCTCGTCGCGTCGTTAAATGAAAAAAAGATACCTCACATCGTTCCAAACGCAGGCTTATTCATTTGGATTGATTTATCCAACGAGTTGAAAGAGCAAACATTCGAAGAAGAAAAGAAACTATGGAAAATTTTATTCGAAGAGACGCATCTCATGCTCACTCCAGGTAAAGACGCAAAGAACAAGAAACCGGGGACTTTCCGTGCATGTTTTGCAGCGACGCCGTTTGAGTCTCTGAAAGTCGCAATCGAACGAATATCAACTGGATTGGAAATGTATAGAAATTTGTAGAAACCATCATGTACCCTATTAATTTAAAACATACACCTTCACTTACTATTTGTTGGCGTCATCTTCTACTGATTTCTTTTTTTTCACGGCTACTCCCGTCACTTTCTTCTGCTTTTTCTTTTCCTTCGTGTCGGTCGTCTTTTTATCGTTCTCATCAACTGAGTCATCTGACGTTTTCTCTAACGCTTTGACTTTTTTTTTAAGTTCTTCAGCAAGTGTTGGAGGGAACTTTGCGAAAGTTTTGAAAGCCCACGGCGACGTGTTACTCATAGACACCTCTTGCTCTTTTGCCGCTGGAACTGCTTTTCCGAAAAAGTTCGAGGAGCTCGACGAATTTTCTCCAATCAGACGAAGAGCTTCGCGAATAGCCGCATCGAGTTGTTCGTCGACTTCGTTCATATTACCAGGTGCTCTTTTCACTTCCACGTCTGGTATGACGCCTGTGTTTTCAACTGAATTTGTCAAGTTGTTGTGTTCATTTTCGTCGTCATCTTGGAGACATACGTTTTGGGTAGGCATGCTCAGAACAGAACCGTCATTTAAGACATCTGATCGGCTCACCGCTAACAACCCTCCCCAGGTCCGTTCGCCAACGACAGATCCGATTCCTAGTTTCTGAAACGCGTGCGCGGCAAGTTCTGCGTCACTTCCAGTATTTTCATCTACTAACGCAACCATTCCAACACTCGAAGGAGAGCGGGGCGGATAAATAAGTGGTGATCCTCGTCGTGGAACATCCATTGCAAGCGCTCGTTGCGTTAATGTTTGTAAGAGGAGTGCGCTGATATTGCCACCTCCGTTACCTCTTAAGTCTATGATTAAAACACGTTGATTAATCGATTCAGTTTGATATGACCGCCAGAATTGCGAAAACCCGAGTCTCTCCATATCACTCAAGTGGAGATAACCTACTTTGTCGTCGCTGGTTTTGTGCACGTACTCTGTTCTTTTATTGATGCAGTCGCGATAACGAGGATCTAGTTCTTGACTCAGGGCGCGTGTGCGTGTCGCTACTAAATCACCGCTATCTTTTTTCAAAACCGAAAGGAGAACTTCGCGGCCTGCGGTTTCGTATAAAAGCATTCCGGGAGTTTTTTCCGGTGTTAAACGAACTCGGTTGATTGCTCCGAGTACGTCTCCTACCTGTATATCAGCACTCGCTCTGTACAAAGATCCAGAATTTTGTGACGACCACGGGTCGCCTTTCACGATTGATTGGATTTCGTAACCACCGAGGGAATCGTCCCACTCAGAGAAATTCGCTCCCAAGAAACCAGGTTGATGGTCGCGATCGAGTTCAGCCCGTCCGTCATCCCCAATTGATACGTGCGCATGTGAAAACCCAAGTTCACTGAGCATATCTGATACTACAACTGCAAACTCCGCGCGTGTATTTATCCTTGGTAGCGTACTCACTGCCGTTCTCAACGCTTCCTTCCAATCAAAGTCTTCACGTGATAACGGGTCGATGAACAAATCGTCGCGAACACGTCGCCATATTTCTAATAACATTTGGGCCCACTCATCTTTTGGGCGAACTAATACTCGCACACGATCTAGAGATATTGTACCTGATTTACGCGTGCGATACAAAAGATCGTCGGAATCTTCATCCTCTGGTTTTGATCCTGCCTTATACGCGGTTAACTCAGACGTGTATCCCTTTTCGGACTTCTCGAGCACCATAATCTTTTTATTCATCGATACGTGAACATCCGTGACTCCACTAGAAACGAGAACTTGTGCCGATAGATCGCGAACGTCGAATGAAATGAGCGAACCGCCTCGTTCCTGGTCCAAGTCATCCTCGCTGCTTGTTAAATTGACTTCTCCGCTCGATATGGTTGGATATTTAACAACCATGAATCGATCGTGTCGTATGGCAACCAAATCGCTATATCTACCTAATGGTAATGGGAGCGCGACAGCGCGCTCTGCTATACCATCAAAGTCAATCTCAATAGGATTTGGCGGTTTGTCGTGGAGTGCGTCCTCCTCCTCCTCCTCCTCGTCGTCATCTTCGTCATCTCGGTTAACATCCTTATCTCTCCTTTCTTTCGATTTCGATTTCATGCCTTTATCCTCCTCTTTTTCTTCCTCTCCCTCTTCCTTTTTATCCTTGCCATCTTCCTCGTCGTTCTCATTCTTATCGTCGTCTAGATCTGCATCGCCGAGAGCGAGGGATTCAGTGTAGGACTCGTCTCCCACCGGGCGAATCTCTTTCAGGTGCGGATCCCGGACGTTTTTACGTAAACGCAAACAATACACGGTTTCGAGGTGAGGAAAGCTCATGCCTTGCAGAAGTGCATCGTACTGTGGCTGAAGCTCTCGCGCGCTGAGAAAAAATAGATAGCGTCCGTCCGGGTCCCACGACGCGCATGAATCTCCTAAAATTGGTTTTGTCACAGTTTGCGTTGCCCCGGTACGGACGTCCAGAATTTTAATGACTTCCGCGTCTCGTCGACGAAACGTGTAGGCTATCCAGTTTCCACACGGCGACCACGAGCATTGATACATTCCACGATCTTCAAGACTTTTATCTGCAAGTTTGGTCTCTCCCGTGTTAATGTCTATTACTAAGAGTTCGGCGCGGTGATTTACTACGCACGCGAGTGGAGCTTCCGGCGATAGTACCATTTCTTCCACGCGTCCAAGAGTTTGGGGAGGAATATTCAGTCGCTTTGGCATTCTCCGATTATCTTCCCAGTGTACTTCTATATCATCCTCACCTGTCTGATCGCTGACAATTACGAGTCGTTCCGCGTCGTAAGTGAACCTCGCGAACCTACTCCTCGCCTGCGCATTCGATTCGCGCATAATTTTTGCGCATAAAGCGCTACCCATAGGATCTTCACTGTTTTCTTCTTTTTCATCTTTTCGAGGCTTTATTGGAGCGTATTTCAAAGCTGGTCCGTCCCAGAGACCAAAAGAGTTTACTTCTCCGCGTACAATCGTCGTCATAAAACGACCGGCGGGATCTATATCCCAATCTTGGACGTAGTGCTCGGCGGTGACGTATCGTTGTTCCAGCTGCTTTCTAGGTCCGGTCCATTTGAACGCAACCTGCTGTATACTATCGCTTCCCTTTTTCAAATCAGCTGTGTAGAGCTGGCCACATCGGGATGCATACGTGCACTTCCCGGATGGTTCTATAGAATACGATTGAATACTCGCGTCCTTCACGAGAAGCGTCGGCTGGCGCGAAAGCTCATTCTGCGCATTGTCTGCTACAGAAAATGACCACAATCCTCGCTCACCTTGTTTTGACTCGGCTAAGAACACCATCGCGGAGTTGTCCAACCACTTTGGCTGCGATACAAACGTGAAGAAATCATCCAAAGCATCTACTCGTTTAAAGTCTGTGTATGTTTTACCATCTTTTCCTTGAGGATTGGGGCAACTGTTTTTGGCAATCCAGACGTCTCCGCTGGCTCCGCCACCATACTTCCTCCACGGTCTCGTTGCCTGAGTATTACGACCAAACAAAGCTAATGTACCGTCAACATTCACTTCAAATGCAGTCGCTGGTCCCAAGTTTAGCTTTTTCGGATGCATCGCAATGGGCATATCGGATTTTTTTTCTTGATTCTTATAATCCAGACGTAACGTATACACGTCGGTTTCGTCCGGCGTTTGTTGTTGTGAAGAAGATGCAAAGAACAGCTCACTCCCGTCATCCGAAAAAGAAAGTGGTCTTATAAAATCAGCACCCATATACGTGATTTGTTTAACCGCACCTCCCTCAGTTGGAACGAGAAAGAGTTCCATGGCGTAATATTCTATCGCCGCAAATACGACGAAAGTCCCGCATTTGGAGATTAGAGGTGAAAAGCACTCTCCCGTAGCTGTCGTGAGTCGATGCGGTCGTATCTTCTGTTTCTGATCATTAGCATTCACAAAAATGGAATACAGTTCGTCCTCGGCGACAAATACAATTGTCATTTCGTTTTCATCTGATGCGGAAGTCGAGGGCGCTACTTGCGGTTGCTGAACGAACGCGCCGTCGTCGCCGTCTTCGTTGGCGTCGTTCGTCGCCTCAATTGCATTATCCGAATCGCGCAGGCGAGAACCGCGCTCGCGTCGTCGTCGTCGTCTCGCGTTCGTCTGAGAACACTTCGATGGTGAAACCCGAGAGAAAGTAGACACGTCTTGAAAACGCGCGGCCCTCATTGATACCGTTCGGTCAGCGAAGATATGATGGGTTACCTGCTCTCCTTTTTTGTTGTGGGGGTAATTTCTAACACCACAACCACTTTAATATCACAAAAAGTACAACCACAATCCACATCCTCCAATAATAATCCCCTAAAAAAAGGGCGACAAGGAATCCTCCTTCCTTCCTCCTTTATTTAGTTTGCAGGAAGGCGATGAAGAAAAGAGGAAAGATATTTGTGGGGTTGGAAAGTTGCTTGGATGCGTTTGGGGGCATCGAACAAAACTTTCGAAACGTGTGCGAAGAAATCGAATATGTCGCAACGTATTACGTGATTTTTTCGAAAGCCGATTTGAAGTCCCTCGTGAAGTGTTCGGAAAGATTGATGGTCGATGAAAACGGAAGAGAGAGACACGAAATTGAAAGAAAAGCTGCCATTCGAGCTGTCGAGGCTGTGCGAGCCATTCCAAAGTTGAAATCGAGCGACAAGAAACATCTGGCAAAACGCATCAAGTCAGCTCATATTTCTACTAGGAGAAAGGAAAGAAATACAAAGAATATGGAAAGAGAAGAAGAAGAAGATGAAGAACAAGAACAAGAACAAGGTGAAGCGATGATTGCGCGACTCCCCGACGAAATCATGCGAGAAATATTTGCTCACTTTAGAAGTAAAACGGATGTAGCTGTGGCGTCGTGCGTGTGTGCGCGCTGGAAGCGTATTTTGTCGTGTCAGAAGAAAGAAAAGAGCAATTGGTACGCCGCGTTACATATGGACAGAGAAACCGGACGTTGTACCACGCGCGATGGAAGATTAGTGTGGGAAACGATGGTAAAGAATATTGCAAATTCGGGTGTCGATGATGAGGAACATGTAGCGCTTAAATCCAAGATAGAAGTATACGCCTTCATAAGGGAAAATGTTCGCTCGCAAAGAAGAAGAGAGATAGACTCGGATTTCTCAGACACGACGAGCGAAGACGATGATGAGGATGAGGATGATGAGATGAAGGAGGAGGTGAACGACGTCGACGATACCGACATCGAGAAACGAGTGATGTCGCACCGATTTTGGAACGTCCGTAAATATCTGTAAGTTCGTGTGTAGAAAAAAGTATGACGTGTAAGTTTTAGCGGGGAGAGGGCAATAGTAATAGATTCTTAGGGGTTGTTTTGGATCAAAGTTTGTATGGTGTAGTTTTTGCTTTTACGCGATGAAATGACACTGACTATCCGCCCTCTTGATCTTTTCTGGCCAAAGCGAGCGCCGCACTAACTGGATTTGGAATTTCAGACGGTGAATCAACCGCGTACGCTCCGCCGCTACCGAATTGGTCGTCCGGCGGTTGATACGCCCTCGCCGAAGCGTTGGATAGGGGTGTTACAGTCGGCGTGTGTGGGTTTTGTTCCCCACCTATCGGAGTATGAAACGTAGCCTGTGGAGATCCCCCCATTTCAATTTCTTGCACACCCTTCCTCTCACCAGTTCTATAATCCAATTGCGCGCCATTTTCGTACACATACGCGCCAGGTCCTGGATTTGCGCTCCACGCCGCTCTGCGAATGCTCTGAGCGTTCCTTCGTTTCTGTCTTTGCTTTACGCAGCAAACAGTACCGACGATCGCGAGTACGAGTAGAATAATAACAACTGCAAAACCTATCGTGAGCTCCTTTTTGGTATATTTGGAGGATGTTGTTGAAGAAGTTCCGAGCGGATCGATTCCAATATTTTCGCATTGTGCGCCGTAATATCCCGAAATGCAATTACACCCACTTCCCGCGCACTCACCTCCGTTTTCGCAATATGCCACCGGGTGGAATTCATCGCACTTGTTCACAGACTTCTCGCAATGTTCTCCGGCATAACTTCCCGTGCACGTGCACGATGCTAATCCACCAGTGTTGCACACGCCGCTGTTTAAGCAATAATGGTTGCTACCATCGCAATCTTGGATATTTTGTACTTCCGTTTGACACTGGTTTCCCGTAAAGTGTGGGTCACAACGGCAGCCTGAACCTGAACCCGAAATTGGG
>Ga0213868_10003088_pt1 | contig 15669 bp, 14 predicted proteins | sample PICome_9_FD_160087 | JGI IMG/M metagenome (GOLD analysis project Ga0213868, IMG submission 160087) | Coastal seawater microbial communities near Pivers Island, North Carolina, United States - PICO127 | ecosystem: Environmental > Aquatic > Marine > Coastal | place: USA: North Carolina...
CTTCAGCACTGCCGCGCCGCGAGCAGCGCGAAGGCGCAGTCTGTCTGATAGACCATCTGACGGATGCCTCGCCACAAGGGGTCGACAACAGTTTTCGCAGGTGAGCGACCAAGCGAAGCGCCAATGACGCAGTATCAGACCTTGGGTTTGGCTCGCGCAGTTTGCACAGCGCTGGAAGTCGTCACGCGATACGCATTGAACGGGAAGATGCGACATGTCCGGAAGTGTCATGGCCTCAATTTCATCCCGGGTCCGTTGAACTGCCGAGCAAAAGCGAGCCCAGTTCACCTGTCTGAGATCTTTCATACGCTCGGGCACCCTACCCTGCCCCAATCCGAGATAGCCGCAGAAGTCCTCGACGGAGCAATGATTGGCCCGTGCCAACCGACTTACCCAACTCGAGAGCAATTCGTCGCGTACCGGCGGTGGACGGCGTGGCAAGGATTTGAGGATCACCCGAACTCAGTCATAGGTTGACGCGGTATGGTCCAGGCGTGCTTGGCCCATACTGGCTGCCAAGACTGAACCGCCTCGTCAGTAATCCGTTCCTCACCTGTCTCGATCGCCTCGATGGCCAAAGACTTGATCATGATGAATACGCGCGACGTGATACCGCCGGTCACCTTCAGGATTGTTCGAAGCGATGCAACCGTCAGGCCCGACCTTTGCTCGAGCGCCATCGCGGCAATCAGCGTCTGGATGAGCCTAGAGAACTCCACGTCGTCGTCCCAGAGCGGCAGGTAGTGTTCGTCCAGCCGACGGGCCAATTGATCGTCACCGCGGACGGCCTCGAGGGCCTCGTTGACACCGAAGACGACAAGCGAGGCACAGAGATCGTTGGCCAGGAACCGCAGCATGTTCAGGAACCGGCGCTGCTCACGGTAGCTCCCGGCAAGCAGGTTGTGCACCTCGTCGATCATTAGCATCTTCAGGTCCATGTCACGAAGATGGCTGAGTGCCCGAACCTCAAGTTCGGAGACGGTGTGACGCCCCCACATCGGTGCTCCGATTGTCGATAGGATATGCTGATAGAACCGGCGCTCGTCTGGGGCTGGTGGCGCCTGAACCAGCAGGATAGGGGTCTTCGTGATGCCCAGATCTGCGTTGTACTGCGTCGGATACTTGCTGGCCATGCGCTTGGCGATCATGGTCTTACCGATGCCGGAACTGCCATAGACCATCAGACCGGGCATCCGGCTTTGCTGCGGTATTTCCATCAAGAATGTCAATCGGTTGAGAACAATCGTGGCACGGTCGAATGCGATCCAGTGATCGCTGCGGATGCGGTCAATTCTTTCGTCTGGGGTCATCAAACTCTTCAATTAGATAAGTGGGGAGATCAGGGTTACCGGTATCGATCGCGAACATTTCCCGGGACGGATCGCGGCGCGTCTGGTGCTTGGGAAGCCGCGTTTCGCGTTCGATCTCGAGACGGGCGGTCCTCGTCTTCTGACGCGCCGCCTCGGCCAGTCGTCTCTGCGCGTCGATCACCTGGAATAAGGCTTTCTCATTGACCCGACCGCCATGCTTGTCCTGCCATTCTTTCCGTGCCCGCCGACTTTCCCAAAGCGATATCCTCGGGTGGCTCAGATCCCGATACCGCGCCGGGATCATGCGGCTATCATCGACAAGGACCCATACTTGCGACAGATCCCTCGGATCGTACTTCACCTGCACCTTGCCCTGTCCGCGTCCGACCAACGGCGCAAAGGCATCACTCCAGTAATGCACCCCGAAGAGCGTGATGCCGGTGCGCCCGAGCTGGCGCCACTCAAAAGGCAGGAAGCTTGTCCGGAAGGCTTCGACATCGACGACCTGTCGCCCCGCAGTATCCCCGCCCAAGTCAACCCACGCAGCCAGCGGCGTTCGCCCGAGTGCCTCGTGACGCGTATGGTGGTAGCGACAAATCTCCAGATGAAGCCAGTCCTCGAACTCGGCCAGAGTCAGTGCGGCATGTTTCTCGCTGTCGTAGTCGCCCTTCTCGGCAGCAGAGGATTGCGTGGTCCCAGGCAGAACATGAACAGCTCCCATGGCTGTCCCGATCAGACGTTCAACATGGCCACCGTAATGCGTAGCGCCAGGCGGGCGGTACTCGATAACGATGCCCCAGTCTTCACAGGCCGATGCGAACGCCTCGCTGTGGAACTCCTGAGCGTTGTCGACATGGATTGCCTTCGGGATACCCGACGCCGGCCAGACCAGCTCTTCCAATGTCCCGGGAACGTGGATTGATTTCCGACGCACGCAGTGATCAACGCAGAGTGCAATCGACAGAACAGAGGGTGCATCGAAGCTCACGAATACCCCAAGAACGATCCGGGTCGCGACATCGATAGCCACCGTCAGATACGGACGGGCAAGCGGTCGTCGATGCACATGATCGACCAGAATGATGTCGGCCAACGTGTGATCGATCTGAACAGTGTCCAGCGGCGTTCCGACGGCAAGCCGACCCGGACGTGCGGCAAAGGTCTTGTTCGCCTCTTTGGCGCCACGGCGTTTTCGAACAATCTCTTTCTCATCCATGGCATCGAGTCGCGCTTTCACCGTCTTCCGCGTCGGCGGCTGGAAGCCCTTGGCCTCGCATTCAGAACGGATCTCACGCCAAATGCGCAGAAGGCTGGAGCGTTCGCGGACCAGATAATAGCGCCGTAGGCGCGCATCGATGAGGTCTTCAACGTCTTGCGCGAGCCGTTTCGACCCGGGTTTCGGGCCGCGGCGAGAGAGCTCCAGCGCCGCTGCCCGCCCATCGTTCTCGCGCAAACGGCGATAAAGCGACCAGGCATGGCTCTTCGCCACACCCAGTTCCCACGCGGCATCTCCGATTGCGGCGCTGATCGGCTCACCCCTCTTTTCAAGCTCCAAAATCGGGCGGAGGACCGAAGCTCGATGTTTTGCAAGACGCTCGCTGACCACGCCAATCCCCTGCCCCAACTGGTCAGCACTTATCCACAGAACTGACTGTACGTTAATTAAGGGTACAGTATGGTAATTAACGGTACAATACGAAAATTAAGGGTACAACGCGCCACTGAACAAACGATAATATTAAGCGCGATTCTGATTAATTAGGGTACAGTGACAATCGGCCTCGGTCGCAGCGAAAAATGCTTCGGCAGCGGCATCGCGCTCGGCAGTCTCGGGCATCGGTTCAGCCACAGTGTGGTATTGCTCAGGCAATCCCTCGATCTGATCGACGTTGAAGACCGTGTAGCCCTTCATGAAAGGGATCTCGACCTCGCGGTCCTGGCCGACGTCATCGGTCTCGGTTTTGCGCAGCTTGTCAGCGTAGATGACGAGTTGGCCCTTGGACCCCTTGCGAACTTGCCCGCCAAGCTCCAGTGCCTGACGATAGGTCATCCAGGTGGGGGCGGCGTAACCATGGGCGACGGAGGCTGCCCAGAGCAGGATGATGTTGAGGCCGCGATAGGCGATGCCGTTGTGGCGCAGGGGCCGGTTGATGCGACCGGCGAGATGTTCGGCATTCCAGGGCTTGTGCCAGGGCCGGGTGCCAGCTTCGAGATCGGCGATGATCTTCTCGGTGACGCGGGTATAGATATCGGGTTTCGGTGCCATGTGGTCCTCCATTGTCTCGTCCCCGTGCGGGACGCGGGAGGAAATGGCGGGCGCATTTAGCCGCCCAGGCATGGTCAACACGGGAGCGTCAGCGAATGGAGCGGGCAGACCATTGCGCGGGCGGCGGCGTCCGCCATACCCGCGATCCCCTTGCTCGCACGGGGATGAGACGGAGGAGGACTGTCATGGGGCTGGCCGGAATCCATCCGCTGTCAGTGGATGACAACGGTGCTATTTTAGTGAAACTCAAGGCCTGGAAACACAGCCGACGAGTCCTGAGCCCAAGCTGGTGTCCTCTAATCCGCTCAGCGTGAGGTGGTAGTGGGCCTTGTCAGAGATCGGCACCAGACATCGGCAGTTCTGTGAATTTTCTGTCGCTAAGCTGTTCTAATCGTTCAGCTATTCACGCGTCGAGCATCGGCAAAGTATGATGCCCTTAGGTGGACGCGTGCCCAACTTAGTTGTCGAGAGACGCATTGCCATTGAATCCGCGCAACGCTATAACCTAAATATAGTTCGACACGTAAACCTAAATTCCGTACAACGCGAAAACCTAACCACCAACCGGGAGAACAGAGACAATGGCAAGTGCGGCAGAAAAACTGGCCCGGTCGCTGGAGGGACTCGATGCTATCCAATCGAAAGGCGTCGTAGCCATTCGGTCCAGTGATCTTTCTCGCACCCATCGTGAACGCTTGGTCAAATCAGGTTTCCTGAAAGAAGTAATGAAGGGCTGGTATATCCCCTTCCGCCCCGATGAAGGCGCGGGAGAAAGCACAGCCTGGTATACGTCATTCTGGAGCTTTTGCGCGCAGTACTTGTCTGATCGCTTCGGAGAGAGCTGGTCTCTCTCACCCGAACAATCACTGGTTTTGCACGCAGGAGATACAACGGTTCCCCCACAGCTCCTGGTTCGCGCTCCAAAGGCGGGCAACTCGAGAACCGATCTGCCCCACAACACCTCGCTTTTTGAATCCAGGGCCACAATAGCACAGGGGGATGCGCTGCAAGTCATCGAAGGTTTGCGTGTGTTCTCGCCGGAAGATGCCCTGATCCTCGTGCCCGAAGCCTTCTTTCAGAACCATCCGACCGAGGCTCGGACGGTGCTTGCTGTCATGCCTGACGCGTCGCGATTGCTCGCCAAGCTATTGGATGGCGGCCATACGCGTGCTGCAGGTAGGTTATCTGGGGCGTTCCGAAGCATCGGTTCAGACAAGGTCGCAGACGAGATTCTGTCCTCAATGAAAGCAGCTTCCCACGATATCAGAGAGAGCAACCCATTTGAGCAGTCCGTTGTTGTGGCCAATGCCGGGCGCGTGACCTCGCCTCATGTCTATCGTATCCGGCTGAAATGGGAGACGATGCGTGAAGACGTGATCAAGCTGTTTCCGAAGGAGAAGCCAGTTGCCAACGATGTTGAGGCCTACCTCAAGCAAATCGACGATATCTATGTGACCGATGCCTATCACTCGCTGTCAATCGAGGGCTACCGCGTGTCGCGTGAACTGATCGAGAAAGTCCGATCGGGAGATTGGAATCCAGAGGACAATTACGAAGACCGCGCGCTCAAGGATGCGCTCGCCGCGCGTGGGTACTGGGAAGCGTTTCAACGCGTAAAGGACAGCATTCGCGCGGTGCTCGAAGGCGCCGATGCCAGCGAAGTCGTTGAACGGGATCTGAGTGATTGGTACCGCAATCTCTTTGCGCCATCTGTCACTGCCGGGATCTTGAAGGCTTCACAACTGGCTGGCTATCGATCTTCGCCTGTCTATATTCGGCAGTCAAAGCATGTGCCGATGAATGTCGAAGCCGTCCGGGACTGCATGCCAGTGTTCTTTGATCTACTTAAAGAGGAGCCCGACCCTGCGGTCCGCATTGTGCTCGGGCATTTCATGTTCGTGTTCATCCATCCGTTCCTGGACGGAAATGGGCGCATCGCGCGATTTCTAATGAACGTGATGATAGCCGCCGCCGGGCATCCATGGACCGTCATCCATTTAGAGCAACGCGCCGACTATATGCGAGCACTGGAGGCAGCGAGCGTAGAGGGTGATATTCGACCCTTTGCGGAATTTCTTTCCGAAACTCTTGTCGCTTTATGACGGATTTACTGATCGTCATATTCACCCCGGCGCCTATATTTGCTGTTCAGCAAACAACCCCGGCATCCTCAAGCTGCTCCCGGTCCGGCAGGTCACCAAGTGTCTCCAGATCGAAGGCAATCAGAAACTGCTCTGTCGTCACGAAGGTATAGGGCGCGCCGCGTTTGGGCGCACGTGGTCCTGTCCCAATGAGGCTCCGCGCATGCAGCCGCCAGATCAGGTCGCGGCTGATCTCCTTGCCGAAGATGTCCTTGAGACCGTCCCGGGTGATTGGCTGGTGATAGGCAATGGCGGCGAGCACCGCGACATCGAACTCGTTTAGATCCAGAACCTGCTCTCCCGCGTCTGCTGCGGCGCGGATCGCGGGGGCATAGGCGGCGCGTGTGCGGAACATCCAACCGCCTGCGACCTCGGCGAGTTCGAATGCTCTTCCTTCAAGGTCGGCCGCGAGATCCTCGACCAGCAGGTCTACTGAAACCCCCTGCCCCACCACGCGGGCGAGGTCTTCGCGCGGTACCGGCGTCGCAGAGGCAAACAGAACCGCCTCGATCCGGCGCATCCATTCGCGCCAGCGTAACTCAGGCGGCAAGTCATCAAGCTCGCGGTCCAACTCTTGCTCGGATCTATCTTTGGCCATGTCAGATCCCATACAGCCGGAAAGTGTCGCGCCCTGTCAGCTCGCGCACGGCTCCGAGTTCCACCAACCTGTCGCAGAACCGGCGAGCGGCGCGATCCGAACTCAGCGAAGTGAGCGTAGACGGCGCTACGGCATCGCGGGCAAGGAACATGTCAACAGCCTCCCCCGCCCCCTTGGCGCGCAGCTTCGGCGCGGCCGCCTTCAGGCGCGCGGCGCGGCGGGCCAGATCCGCAGCCTGGCGCACAGTCTCCGTGGCAGACGCCACCACTGCCTGATGACAGGTAAGCCGCAGATCCTCGCCGGTCTTGCGCAGATCGCGGCGTTTCAGCCCAGAAGCCAGCAACGGTACAACGTGATCCCAGCCTAACCCCTGAGCCAAGGCGGCGTCGGCGAGGATCAGTGCAGCAACGTCTCCGCGCGAGATTTGGGACAGAACGGTTTCCAGTACGGATGCAGCCCGCGCTACCGGAGCCCCCTGCCCCGCGTCGAGCCAGGTCGCGATGGCCTCGGGATCCATGCCCGGCAAGGCTCGGTTTAGTGCCCCGACCGACACCGGCCGTTCAACAGCCCGTCGCCATTGCAGATAAACCTCGCCGGCTGGCCCGGGCTGGTCACCAGGCTGCAGAAATTGCACCGCATCCCGTAGCTCCCCTGCCCTCTCCGGGCGCCCTGAGAACGCAACACAGGCGTCTGCCGCGCGCAGCGCCAAGCGGCTGCGCAACAAGGCGTGGGGGATATCACCCTGCCCGAGCACAACATGCAGATAGCTGAGCGCCGCACCTGACAAAAAGGCCACATCTTCAGGGGTTTTCGCCCGCCTGGGGGCGACCCAGGAAGGCATCAGAGGTATGGTGTTCTGGTCGTCTGAGATGGCAGCGGGATAGTATGTCATGCCACAACACTATCTCAGCACGGCGCTTTTGCCTACCATATACTGTACAAACCGCCCCACTCTTCGGTTCCCCTTAATGTCCAATAAGTTTGCATTATCGGACGTTAAAAGATATACGCAGCTATATGTTTAGAAACACCGAGAAATCGAGCTCAGGGCCAGCAAACGCCCCCTCGCCCAATGAGGACGACGAGAGAGACCCGCATGGCGGGCGCGGTTCTGAGTCTCTCAGCCTTCCAGACTTTGTGGCTGGTTCCGGCACGCTTGATCGTCTGGTCGAGACCGCGCGAGACTACGCAAAACAAGCAGCCTCGGAGAACACGCTGAAGGCCTATGCGAAAGACTGGGCCCATTTTACGCGCTGGTGCCGGATGAAAGGTGCGGAGCCGATGCCACAGTCCCCAGAGATGATCGGCCTTTATCTGGTAGACCTCGCCGCTCCAACCAATGGCTCCCCTGCCCTTTCAGTTTCGACGATCGACCGCAGACTATCAGGCCTTGCTTGGAACTTTGCGCAGCGCGGTTTCACCCTCGATCGCAAGAACCGACACATCGCCACGGTGCTGGCCGGGATCAAGCGCAAACACGCACGCCCACCATTGCAGAAAGAAGCGATCCTGCCAGAGGACATCCTGGCCATGGTGGCCACCCTACCTTTTGATCTGCGGGGGTTGCGCGACCGGGCGATCCTACTTCTGGGGTACGCGGGTGGTCTGCGCCGCTCCGAAATCGTCAGCCTTGACATTGGTAAGGACGACACACCCGACAGTGGTGGCTGGATCGAGATCCTCGAGGATGGCGCCCTGCTCACGCTGAACGCCAAAACCGGCTGGCGTGAGGTCGAGATCGGCCGCGGATCGTCTAGCCAGACTTGCCCGGTGCACGCACTCGAACAATGGCTACACTTCGCCAAGATCGATTTCGGCCCAGTGTTTGTCCGCGCTACACGGGATGGAAAGAATGCGCTTAAAGCACGGCTAAGCGATAAGCACGTTGCGCGCCTGATCAAGCAAACCGTGTTGGACGCTGGACTCCGAAGCGAGATGCCAGAAAAGGAACGCCTCGCCCTGTTCTCTGGCCATTCCCTGCGGGCTGGCCTAGCGTCGAGCGCCGACGTCGACGAGCGTTTCGTCCAGAAACACCTTGGTCACGCCTCCGCTGAAATGACCCGGCGGTATCAGCGTCGTCGCGATCGGTTTCGTGTAAATCTGACGAAGGCAGCAGGGCTTTAACTTTAGGCTGCCGAACGCTTCTTAACGACAAGCAGCATATACACTTAGTTTTGCTGGGCTATCCCCCGACTTCACCCACGGCTCGGTCCCCCCTGCCCTACTATAACAGACAACACCAATAGGTGTTGACGCGCACCACACGCTGAGAAGTACACTTTGAGTAGAAATAATGCTCGAGAGGTATGTCGAGCTCTTCTCGGAGGGACGAAGAGTCCAACTTTCGCGCATGTAAGATGCGCGTAAGTTGGACTCCCATCTCTTTTAGGAGCGCCGTCAAAACCCGTTACAAGTCCTTCTGGAAGAGCATCTCGGCTTTCTGGTCGTCACAAGGGTCTTCAAGAATTTCCTGAAATTCAACCGATTCGAGACCTAGACCAAGTTGCTATCTGTTGTGATCATGTGACAAAATTCTACTACATCTTGCTGATCATACGGAATTCTTGGTAAAATGTGTTTTTTCAACAGGTTAACAAGACGTTTTCACCATCCAAAGCTGAACACAAAGGCTCCCCGTCACCGACGGGGCCAAAAAATTGTTGCCTGGGGATAAGTTGCGTGTCATGAGTTCAATTGTCGCAAGCTGACGTAAATCACGCCTTTTAGCGACGAAACACAGATGACCCACTAAGAGGTCGTGAGGGCAGTATGAATTCAAACGCAAATATCGCGCAAACCGGCTCCATCGCAGCATCTATTGCGTCGAACGCTGCCCGCCTGTCGGAAGCGCTTAACAACCATATGCGCAATAGCTTCCAGCCCGATAGTAGAAAAGCACTGCGCAAGTTCCACCCTGCTGAAGTATCAGAGCTAACTGGCATCAGCATGTCCAACCTCAGGACACGCCATCAGGAAGGTGATTTCCCAGATGTAGAGACGGATTCCAGAGGTCGCAGGCTCTACACCGCGCAAGAGATTGATCAAATCCGACATGTGATGGCGAAGACTGGTCGAAATGGTGAGACATATCTTCCCGGACGCCGCGAGAACGACCCCCTTCAAGTGATTTCCATTGTCAACTTCAAAGGCGGATCCAGCAAAACGACCAGTGCGATCCACTTGGCCCAACGCTACGCCTTGCGGGGCTATAGAGTTCTTGCGATCGACATGGATCCGCAAGCCAGCTTGACCACAATGTTCGGATACCGCCCTGAGATCGAATTTGCTGAGAGCGGTACGGTCTATGACGCGTTAAAGTACGAAGACCCGGTTCCGTTAAGCCAAGTCATACGAAAGACCTATTTCCACAACCTTGACCTCGCTCCGGCGGGTCTCTTGCTATCCGAGTACGAGACCGAAACAGCGTATGCGCTTCAGCACAAGATCGATCCGCCATTCACACAACGCCTTGCCATCGCTCTCGACGAGGTCGAAGCAGACTACGATCTCGTCATCATTGATTGCCCGCCTCAACTTGGCTTCACAACAATGACAGCTTTGTTGGCTTCTACCGGCCTTCTAATCACGGTTGTTCCCAGCATGTTGGATGTTGCATCAATGGCGCAATTCCTTGAAATGGCTGGAGAAACTGTCCAAACTCTCGAAGAGGCGGCGGGGCCCATCGACTGGAATTTCCTTAAGTTCTTGATCGCTCGATATGAACCAACCGACGTACCACAGTCACAAATGGCGGGTTTCTTGAGGTCTATTCTCTTGGATCAAGTGTTGACCACCCCGATGCTCAAATCGACAGCGATCTCAGACGCTGGGATGACGCAGCAAACCATCTATGAGCTGGATCCCTCGCAAGTCGTAAAGAAGACACTAACACGCATATTAGAGTCTGTTAATGGCGTCGCAGACGAGTTTGAAAAGACGATCCAGCAAGCTTGGGGAAGGGAAACTGACTAATGGCCCGCAGAAACCTGTTCCAGCCTCCTCCCCCACCCGATGCGGCCAGCACTACTGCAGCACCAGCCGGAGAACAAAAGGCACGATTCCCGAATACCGGCGCAATGAGCGGCGTTAAATCAACTTTGAAGGATGTCGCGAGCAACGCGGTAAGAGAAATCTCCGTTGATGTAATTGAAGAGAACGGCCCCAAGGACCGTCTCTCTTTCACCGATGCTGATGTCGTGACGCTAGCTGAGAGCATTAAGGCGCACGGCCAACAAGTACCAATTATGGTGCGCCCCATCGCGGACAAACCCGGACACTACAAAATCGTTTATGGTCGCCGCAGATTGCGGGCCTTGCGATCGCTCGGCATCCCCGCGAAAGCACTTGTCAGGTCTCTTTCTGATGAAGAGGCTATTCTTGCCCAGGGACAAGAGAACACTCAACGCTTGGATCCCAGCTTCATTGAAAAAGCGCTTTTCGCCACCGAGCTGGCTACAAGTGGCTACGAGCAAGCAATCATTCTGGATGCCCTCGCTGTGGACAAGCCAATGCTTTCGCGCATGACCAAAGTTGCACGGTCTATTCCTAAGTCAGTCATCGAGAAGATCGGCTCCGCGCATGGCATTGGACGCAGACGTTGGGAAGAACTCGCGGACCAGTCGCGCAGCGATAGCGTCGATCTTGAACAGATCACCACGGCGCTTCAGCTTGATGCCACCAAAAGCTCCGACGACCGCTTTAGCATGATCAGTGACGCCATTGCTCAGGCGCTCAAACCTAAGGCAGCTGGCAAACAAGCTCCCTCCCCGACTCTTTCCATCAAGCTTAGCGATGGGACGGCTTTGGCCGAGGTAAAAGAAACGGCACGTGCTTTGACATTTAAGCTGTCAAAGTCTGATGCCCCAGAATTTGCTCAGTGGATGCGCAACAACGCAGAAGCTGAGCTTACACGCCTCTATGAGGCGTGGCAGTCAGAGCAAAAGCCTGACTGATATCGACCGAGCAGTAGAACTTTAAAAAAGGAGCACGACCAACAACCCAAAAAGAAAGAGCCCCCCAAGGTTTCCCCAGGAGAGCCCAATCTGTTCTTTGCACTTTCAGATTTACCAGCTTCTCCGCGCCAGTCAACAACAACCGATTCGGTTGACTAAGATTTGCGGCCTTTTTTCTGATTTTCAGAGATATTGGTGCCTTTCACATCAGGTTGTCGTGAAAAAAACATGGCATTTACACAAGCAACTGCACCCACCGGGCTGCGGACCAGTGAAATATTGTCCGCGGACAATTCCATTCCAGAGCGTCACATCGTCGTAGCAACACTCCGAAACGCGGCGCCTCGTCTTGGTCTCAGCGCATCTGTGATATCGACCTTAGATGCGATGCTTTCGTGCCTGGCGCCAAAGCGCAATCACCACACAGTGTTTGCATCGAATGCAACACTCACATTTCGACGCAACGGCATTTCAGACAGAACAATCAGACGTCACGCGGCAACGCTGCAGGATATTGGCCTACTGGTACGTCGTGACAGCCCAAATCGAAAGCGCTTCACAAAGCACAACAGACACGAGGGCAAGGCCCTTCGGTTTGGCTTCGACCTCTCACCACTCTTTGATCGCTTACATGAGATTGCTTCAATGGCAGCTGAGGTCATGAAGGAACGGGAGCAAATTGACTATCTGCGCGCCAAAATTCGCGCAGCAGCCAATGCAAGTCTGACCGACAACCCAAACGATGAGATCGCCCTGGGCATCTTTCGTGTCCTACGTCGGAAATTGTCGCTCAAAGACTGTGAACAAATCCTCTCAAATCTCCCAATCTCAGTAGTTGATGCCGAGTCAGTCGACGATGAAAGTCCGATTTCAACAACAACTATGACCGCCAATGACGGTCAATTTGTCCGGCATCATCATAAGTCAAATAAAGAACATATTGATAAAGAGAGTATCACTCTAAAAAAACAAAACACTCCCAAGGCTTCAGAAGCTCCAATCACCATCCCCGAACTACTGACTGCCTGTCCAGAAGCGGCAGAGTTTTCACTGAGAAAGATAGTTACCGTTCATGATGTTGTTGCTCACGCACGAACGCTCGCCCCAATGATAGGGATCACAACCCAAAACTACGAAGCAGCACATGAGCGCCTTGGTGCGTTACGAGCTGCAGCAACCGTTTGGGCAATAATGCAGTTCCACGACAAGATCAAAGCAGTCGGTGCCTATTTTAGGTCAATAACCACTGGATCAAAAAGTGACGGTTTTAGCCCAGAGAAACTAATCCGACGTCTGGCTTTGGCGCAAAATCATGCAGCTTAATTTCACAATTGTCCGCGGACAATATTCTAAGCCACATCGCCAGTTTTAATGAACTGCCAGCCAATCAGAGATAGCAAAGCCGCCAGGTCTTGCCGTAGGTAACCGCACAGATTTCATTGCGTCCAGAAGAGATCGGGCAGGGCGGACTGATCTATATACAGTCTGACACGAACTTTTGCCTATACATTGCGCGCATCATTTAGGCGCATTCCGTGACTCAGTCGCTATTGAGCCGAATTCAACTAATCTGAGGTGGTTTCCAAACGCGAAATTCACTTAAAATATATATTTATCAATGAGTTAAATGAACTTAGCTATGGTTTCTTACTACAGTTACCTTAAAACAGGTTCTTTCGTGTCTTGAGATGTTTTGCATTCCCCAAATTCAGATGCAGCCTAATGTTATCTTAAAGTGAAAGTTTCCTTCTTGTTTTGGGACTGTCTGAAGGAACCCTTGTGGGGTGTTCCTGACGGGTCTGGACCGGATTCCGGTCTGTCTGTCCTGACAAGGAACCTCGCATGCAAACAGAAGTATTGCGCATCCTGCGCGCAGAGGCACGGTCGTGGTGGCGACATCGAGAGCTAAGAAGAACTGGTGACCTTGATGCGGCGCATCGGCTGGAACGCCAAACAATCAGCCGCGATATTGGCTGCCTGCGGGCGGCGATCAACAACCCCAATGCCTATGTCAGCTGCGGCGGGGGAGGGACCATCCTTCACCTCGGCCTGACAACAGTCTCGCTTTACGCCCCCGTTGAACGCTTCCCACTCGCCGACTTGGCCGTCCGGCTTGGAACGCCTCTGATCGACTGCCGCACCGTTCGCGACATCATCGCCTTCGCAAACCTGCCAAAAGTCACAATGGATGGCACGGTTGATCCAGAACCTTGGAAGTCCTCCAGCCGGATACCGCTTCTAACATATCTGGATCTTGTCGAACGCCTTGGCGCTCGTATCGTCAATGACCCGCGCATCAATCACGCGACCTAGCCTAACTCCCCCAATCAAGTTCAACATCGAAAGGAGGCCAGCCATGGCCCGTTCCCGCACGTCTAAATTCGACGCATCAGAAGCCATCACCAATGAACTCATTCGTATCATCGAACGCGGGGTTCTCCCTTGGCGCAAACCGTGGACCGCAGGCGGCAGCGCGCGCCCGCTACGCCACAACAATGAGCCCTATCAGGGCGTGAACAACTTCCTGCTCACCATGCGCACGGTGATGGCCGGATATACATCTCCGTTCTGGATGACCGTGCCGCAGGCGAATACACTTGGAGCAAAGATACGAAAGGGCGAACGATCGTCTGTTGTTGTTTATTATGGCCAGAGCCGAGCGCAGGCGGATGATGATCGAGTTACCAATGATGGCGATACCGAAGAAGCGCGCGTTTTTCGGTTCCAGAAGTCATATCGCGTGTTCAACGCAGACCAGATTGACGGCTTGCCGGACGCTTTTTACCCGGATGCCTGTCCGGTCCCCGATCATACGTCGTCGGCGCCAATCGAGCATTTGCAGGCGTTCTTCGATGCCATCGATATTACGACAGTCTTTGGTGGAACCGAGGCACGCTACAATCCGCCCGTCGACAAGGTGTTCATGCCAAGCATCGAGCGCTTCAAGGACCCCCTGAACTTTTACGGGGTCTGGGCGCATGAGCTTGCCCATGCCACCAAGGCGCCCCATCGCTTGAACCGAGACTACGGTCTCAGCCGGTTTGGCAACACAGCCTATTCCCGCGAAGAGATCGTGGCCGAGTTGACGTCCTGCTTTCTGGGGCAGGAGCTTGGGTTCACTGCGCATACGCTAGAGCTGAACGCGTCGTATTTGTATCACTGGCTGCGTGTGCTGCGTTCGGACAAGGCGGCGATTTTTAAACATGCGGCTGACGCGCAGAAAGCCTGCGATTATCTGATTGCGAGATCGGAGGCGGGTAGGGCAGGGGCCACCGATCAGGCAGCTTGAGAGGTCTGGTGCTGTCGCTGGCTGCGGCTCTCAAAAAGTAAAAGCAAGCTTTTGGTTTTGTGTTTTCAATTTCCTCGAAAGGACAGACCCATGACCACATCCCAAGCCTCGACAACAGATCGCCCCGACATCACTGTGATTGCCGCGCACAACGATGCCTTCCGCAAATTCGCGTGTCTTGGAACGCCTCCAAACATCGCCATTCCCGGTCGTATGCATGTCACGCGCTCGTTGATGGAAGCGGAGGACGGGTTCATGGACGAAGCAGTGAAGGCGACCGGTGAGTTTGAGGTCTTTGAGCCAGAGAATGATCCAGACGGATGCCACGACTTCGGAGCCGTGGATATTCGGGGGCAGAAGGTCTTCTGGAAAATCGATCTTTATGAAGCGGATAGCGATTTCCGGTATGGCGCTGAGGCCCCTGACAACCCTGCAACCACCATGCGCGTGCTCACCATTATGATGGCATCCGACTGGTAGGGCAGGGGGCCCAACCTCACAAACGATGCACAATCTGAAGGCCCGCTGACCCCTCCAAAGGGAAAGCGGGCCTTTTTTCATGTGATCCTCAAACCGGGGGATTGATCAGGCTGTTCCGAATGTTCGGGGCGGCGCAACATCTCAAAAGGATATCACATGACACATGCTCTCAAATCCGTTTCCGTCGCCATCGGTGATCTCACATCTCATCCAGCCAATGTGCGGAGCAATTCACCTGAAACTTACGAGACAGAGGCGATCGCTCACCTAACCGCCAGCATTGGCGTCCTGGGCATCATCCAACCGCTGCTTGTGCAAAAGATTGATGGCAGGTTCGGCGTCTTGGCAGGTGGTCGACGTCGCGCAGCTTTGAACGAGTTGGTCGCTGACAAAACCGCCAAGGGCTTCACCAACAAAACCAAGATCGAATGCCGCTTGGTGCCAGACAACTGCGATGTGACCACGGCCCTGTCGCTGGCCGAGAACATCACGCAGGCACCGATGAACGCTATCGACGAGTTCGAGGCGTTTGCGCGTATGATGGAAGTCGATGGGCAGTCGCCAGACACTATCGCTAAGACCTTCGGGACCACGATTGCCGCCGTGAAAGGTCGCTTGCGCTAGAGCTATGCG
>Ga0213868_10003089_pt1 | contig 15665 bp, 8 predicted proteins | sample PICome_9_FD_160087 | JGI IMG/M metagenome (GOLD analysis project Ga0213868, IMG submission 160087) | Coastal seawater microbial communities near Pivers Island, North Carolina, United States - PICO127 | ecosystem: Environmental > Aquatic > Marine > Coastal | place: USA: North Carolina | collected...
GGTTCCCGAGAGAAGAGTAGTGTCACTTAAGCTGTAAGCCACTGTGATTGAAGAAATGGAGTCATTAGAAATGTTTTGTTCGCAATTCGAAAAGATGCAGTTCGTCACAACAGCTTGGCCTCCTCCGGAGCCAAAGTTTTTCTCGTAAGCTGCGACCCCTATTTCGCAATTAACAATGGTGTTCTGATCAATCAAAACGGAAGATCCGGCATCTTTTACTGCGATTCCGAGAGGGCAACCCACGATAAGATTATTCTTCAAAGTTATGGTAGAGCCCTGCCCTACGGAAACGCCTTTGTCTGAGCTGTAAAAAATCGAATTACCTTCGATGAGGCAGTTTAGGCATTCCTCGCCAATGTCGATGCCATCGCTATTGAAACCTTGGAAGTCATAGATCCGACAATCTTGAATTATACCATCGATAACCCCGTCATAATCAATGGCATCAGTGTCGGGGGATTGGTTACCAATAAAGGTGCAGCGGAGGGTCTGGGCGCGACCTTGTTTAACGTTAAGGCCATCGCCACTGAGGGGGATCGCGATGAGGGAATCGCGAAGGATTATATTGCCACCCTGGAAGAACAGCGGCCCTCGCGATTCGCCGATATCAATAAAATTCATTTCAACTTCGGCATCTAGTCCGGAAATCGCGGAAGGGTAAATGAGAGGTCTTTTTCCTCTTGAGGCATTTCGTAAAATAAGGTGATTCAGGATGGATGGGGTCGTTGTTTTCTCGAACGAGAGGCCACCCCAGGTTACGCCGTCGTATCCTTTAAATACTACTTTGGCCTCGTTTGATCCTTCAACCTTCAGAGTTCCAAAGACACGGAGGTTGATTCCAGACTGAAATTGAAGAGTGACACCGGGTTCGACTGAGAGAGTGGTTCCGGTTGGGATCAGTAAGTCCTCGGTGATGATGTAGGGAGAGTTCTCCGGCTTCAGAGTAAGGTCACTTAATAAGGTGCCGCTAATTTTAGTCGATGAGTCCGGAGAAAAGTGGGCGGTTATAGTTGTGTCTCCGGTGAATTTAAGAATGGTTTTGGCGCCTCCATCAAGGCCGGCCCAGCGCTCAAATCTAAAACCAGGTGCTGGAATAGCTTCTATTTCAGCAGGTGTGTCCTCGAAGGCTTTAAAAGTTTGGGCCTTAAGTTTTACGCCTGCGAATTTAAAGCTGCCTTCTCCAGAGGTGGAAAGAGTGAGGTTGGCGAGTGGTGTTTCCACCGTATTACTTCCAATCTCATCAAGGAATCGGCCTTCTTGTAGGTCAACGAAATTTTTCATTCGTTCCAAGGAGGCGGTATAATTTGATTCTGTGGGGTTTGACCAACGGCTAAGTTGGCGAGGGATTTCTGGTGCGGCGGCAGCCCCTAATTTCTCGATCAGTCTTTTGAGTCTAGTTGCGGAAAGAGTTGAAGTGAGATGAGCCGCTGCTCTTTGGGCAAGCCGGTTTCTAAAATTGGGAAACTTACGCATTCGACTGACCGTGGTTTCTCCTACGATGAAGCTGGTTACGTTAGATTGGATCGAAGTATTGCCAAAAGTACGATCCATATCGGGCAGGAGCCAACGCCATTTACCGTTGCTTCGATTGTCCTGCCATGCTTCGCGATTTCCTTGCCAACTAGTGTTACCGCCAAATGTTTCGCAAATTGTGAAGTCGACCAGACTATCGACATCAATTTCAGATTCGACTACCTTCCATGCTTCTTGGTTTGATAAATGGGGTTTGGTAAGGAACCCAAAAAGCTCTCGCCAATCGTCGCTTTTACCATTTTCAAGAGATAGTGCGCTACGGTCAAAGCGAACGTGATCGTAGTCACCATTGTCTGTCCCGTATTCCTGAAAAAACCAGTTTTCATCCCAGCGGTCGCGAATATTGTAAAGTCCCCAGTAGTTACCATTGATAAACATGGCAGCTGGACGGTAGCGGTTCGTCTCAACTTCCATTCTCCCATCCACAATTGCATTCCAGATAGCATCGGTAAGATGCGCTTTTCCCCAATCATCACCCCCTTCTCTGAGTGTGAGAGAGGTGAAGGTTCCAACTCCTGATTCAGGAAAAAGATCGTAGTTCAGTGCATCGTCCCCGTAACGGCCTCGGATTGCAAAATTTAGGGCTTTCTGTGGGTGGGCTAAAAAGTTGTTTTCTCCTCCTAGACGGAAGGCACCATTGATGGAAAATCCCTTGCCTCCATCCGTTGGGAAAAATTCTAAATTACCAGGAGCATCAACTCCTTTATGGATGTTGCCCCCACTAAAATTTCGATTTCCGTAGATCCCAAATTGAGGATCGAACAAAGTCTTATCAGGGGCAGTGACAGAAATGATGGGCAGACCATCTTCGAAAGATTCTCCGAAAAAATAGGTATGAGTGATGATTTCGCTGGGCACTTTACCCAGCCCGAAAGTTCGCGCCCTCACCACCGTTGTGCCAGTTAGTTCGATGGGTCCAGTGTAAAGTGCTGAAGTCGGAGTGGGGTTTGATCCGTCTGTCGTAAAGCGGATTTCTTCACCAATTGAGGTGATAATTAGAGTGAGAGGCAGTTCGTAAAGCCCTCCTTCTGGGGTGAATGTTGGGCTGGTGCTGGTCTCCCGGAGTTTTGAAACAATGGGGCTGCTATTAGCTTTTCCGGGCGTGGGTTGTGCCATGAAAATCCATGCTGCAGGATTGATGATGGATCTGCCGTAAGAAATATCGTCAACCTGTTGGCCGAACGTGATATGGTCCACTAATGTTAGAATGGATCCTGATTCGATCTCGAGTGACGCGCCAAACCGGAGGGCTGGTGAGGTGGGAGTGGCGAGTGTTACAAAGGCGGCAATCGTATTCATTCCCTTACGGAGATGGTCCGGAGCTATGGTGATTTCCTGGGAGGGATTTAATCCGGTATCGAGAGTTGGGTTAAAGTTGTCCTTGTGGATTTCGGATCCATTCAAATAGAACACTACTCCATCATCAGCTAGGTAAGTTAGGATAAGCGATCGGACGTTTTCGATTTCCTCTACCGTGAAGTTTTTGCGGAAGTAGGTGCCTTGGATTTTTCTTTCAGGATCCTCGCCGAATGATGTTTCAGTTTGGGGGGGATTGACTCTTTCATTCTCGGAAAAATATCCGAACGGCGTTCTCCCAGTTTGCCAGGATAAGTCATTAAATCCAGGACTAGTCCAGTTGGACGCAGGCACGATACCTTCATCGAGGTAGGACCATTGAGTTTCGCCAAAGTTGGAGCCAATTGAAATCGTGTTTTGGTTATTTTGATCCGTTATCTCGATGAGATAATGAAAATCGAAGAAGAGGTCGTCGCTGGTAGCGTCTGCTTGGTGCACTTCGATTGCCCAAACGTTTTCCCCGGGAATGAGTTGGTCTGCAGATATTAAGAATTCAAGGCGTTGAGTATTGGTGAACGGGGTGACTGTATTGACTGCAGGAGTGTTTTTTGTGATTGGTCCATCGGGTAGATTTTCACGTAAAATTTCTTTTCCATTGAGATGGATAGCAACGGCATCATTAAAGTTACTGGAGAAGCTAATTGGCGTTACCCGTCCTCCCGCCAGATCAGATGGCAAGGTGAACTTTTGCCTGAAGTAAGTTGTAATTGGCTTTGCCTCGGAATCTGGACCAAAGCTGATCTGGGTTTCAATTATTGGGGTTTCGGGGTCTCCATGGCCAAAAATCCCGCTCCCCGTTTTCCATGAAGAATCATCATAGTTTGGAGTCTGCCAATTAATTAGTGCCCAGTTAAAGGCTTTGTCAAAGTAGGTCCAATTTGAATTTATTGAGAAGACTTCGCTTCTTTTACGTTTGTCACGGCTTAGAAAGATTTCTTCGCCGCTTGATGAGAGTTTAAAGTTTGTGTGATGGAATTGAGTTGTGAATTTCTTTCCGCCAACATAGCTACGGGAAAATTCCTTGCCCTTTGGTTTGTCGTAGCCGTCAGCCACAATGACAAGGTGCTCAAATGGATTGATTGTGGAATTGCGTGGGAATGGCCATTTTTTGAGATTCGTTGGATCGTCGCTAAGGTAGTAACCGTTGAGTGATTCTGGCTTCGAAGAGGTGTTGGAAAGTTCAATCCAGTCGGGGTAATCCTCGAACTCTTCTGCGTTGGGAAATGACCTAACATTAGAGGCTGCCACTTCGTTGATCCTAATCTCGGCAGCTGTGTTTAACCACAGTGCTACGGCCAAAAAGGCGGAGATGATCCTCATGTTAAAAGTAAACTTCTGTTCGCCGATTGAGTCAAAGGCGGAATGGGGGATAATAAAAAACGGACTCCGCATTTGCGAAGCCCGTTTGAAAAATCGGGAGTCAGAAAGGGTTACTTGCCGATCGCGTAAAGGTGGGTCTGGGTGGCGACATAGACAACGCCATTAGCGACTACTGCACTGCTGTAAATTGGTGCAGGAAACTCGATTGTAGCAAGTGACTTGAGCTCTTTTCCCGCCTTAAGGATATGGAGTTCTCCGTCTTCTGTTCCAAGCCAGACCTTATCATCGGCAACAAGGGTAGATCCCCAGATACGTGACTGAGTTTCGTGGGTCCAATATAGCTTGCCTGTTTTTGCGTCGAAGCAGTGAATATCACCATCGTATTCTGCGGCGTAAACTAACCCGCCTGCCACGCTAACAGTTGAAATTGAACGGCCGGTATCCTTAGAGGTCCATTTTGCTTTCCCATCGGGGCCGATACAGGTGATTTGGCCTACACCATCGCCGTGTTCGGGATCCTGACCAATGATGGCATAAACGAGGCCATCTGAGATGACAGTCGTTCCGATTATTTCGCTAGGACCGGCGTAGGTTGCATATTTAATAGGTTTGTCATTTTTCTTACGGTATTCGACCGGGTTGCAGTCATGACGCCAGAGTTCTTTGAAAACGTCGAAGCCTTCCTCGTCTTTGGTAGGCTTCGGGTCAAACGCATAGGTATATCCATCACCGCCACCCCAAACGATAGTATCTTTTCCTCCGATTTTACCATAGGCGGGAGAGGACCAGCTAGCATGAAGAACACGTGTGGAGACGCCAGAGGCTTCCTCACCAAGAAGTTTACCTGTGTTCTTGTTGAGCCCAACAAGAGCAGGAGAATTTGGCGCTGGAATATTAGTGTGGGACCAATCAACACCATTTGATGTGGCAGTGTAGAGGACGTCACCCACCACGACGGGCGAACAGGAAGAAACATTGTGAGGGAAGATTCCGAGTTCCTCACGCATATCGTAAATCCAAATAATGTCAGCGTGTTCTTTCGTGACTTCAACGACCTCGTCTTTGATTGCCATGTATTTGGCCTCGTCTTTAAAAGGGCCATCGTTGCCGTTGGCCATTCCTTCGGTGTCGAGACAGATGACTTCGCCACGGTTGGTGACAAGCCACATGCGGTTACCCTCAACTGCAGGCGAGGAGCATAGTCCGACGTATTCCCAGTCGCTGACCTTGCCGGCGCCTAACTTGGGAATAATAAGCTGCCATTCGAAAGTACCATCCTTTTCGTCGAATGCCATGAGAACTCCGCGGTCTCCTTTTTGCGCTTCGTCGCGGGGAGACTCGTTATTAGTCCCAACGTAGACTCTTCCTCCGGCGATCACGGTATTTCCATAAGCTTGAGAGCCTAGCTTAGCGGCCCACTTAATGTTCTTGGCGCTATCGAGGAGAGCGGCTTCGGTTTCGTCATCAAGCTCACCGGGGCTGATTTCTGTTGGAAGATTTGTTGACTCGCCGATCATGTTACGGGTCGGGTCGTTACCCCACATTGGCCAATCTTTGGCTGCGGCAGCGATGGTGAGTCCTGAAAGGAGGAGGGCGGTTGTGGTTTTCATGTTTCCGATTTAGTTTAAAATACGATGCCGTTCGTTCACTTGGCGGCGTTGAGTTTGATATTGTCAAGGAAGACCCGCTTTTGGGCCTGTGGTGAGAAAGCAAAGACGCCGGCTGATCCCTTTGGGTGGACACGTTTGACTGGAACCTCGATTGTCCACTCCGTTGGTTCTTCCTCGCCCCTAGGCCAAGCCTTGGCGCGGACTTCGCCGGAGCCATCGGCGTTCGATTTAACGTGCGTCTTCAGAGAGTACCAGGTGTTCGCTTTGATTGGAAATTTGACCGATGATTTAACGCGCTCATGATTTGAGGAGACTTCGAGGATGTTTTGGTTGCCCACGAGGGTGATGAGGTATCTTTGGTTCACAAGGCCAACAGTCGATTTAATGCGGCGGTTGCCGTCAGTCATCACGTCAGCGGAAAGAATATAGTCGCTCATTTCTGGGTCTCCAAAGAAGTTCATCGTCCGTTGGAATAGGACATTGTCGAGACGATTGGCGATGACCTTAGATTCATCTTTTTCAAGGATATACCACTTGATTCGAGCACCTAGCCAAGCAAGGGGTGGGAAGTTAACTTTCTCTCCAGCTGGCGACTCCATCTTAAGAGGAACAGCTTCAAAATTCTCGCTGTATCCTGATCCAGCATGAACACGACCTCGGGTTGTAGCGGACATTCCTTTGTAAGTCACCTTGAGGGCTCCCGCAGAAATCATAGCATTATTAGCAGCCGAAACGGTCCCGGTCTTGGTGTCGAGAGTGGCGTCAACCTCGGCTTTCACCTTAGCAGTGGGCGGGATGAATTTTTGCCAGTTCAATCCGTCGGTGATTATAGAGACGCGGCTTCCGGTCTCATCGAGCCCCCAGACTTGGAATTCCTGCTTTTGACCTGGGGCAATCGCGAACTCGGCAGGAACGATTTGGAGTTGTGAGATAGGGCCGGCGTCTGGTTTAGCAATCTTAGCGGGAGTTTGCTGGGTGAGACTTTTATTTGAACCAAAGCAGTAGAGTCCATCGCGGGTGGAAAGGTAAACTTTGCCATTAAGAATGGTGGGGGCCGCAAGGCATTTTACACCGGAGCCATCGGATGACTTGATGTCGGCGTGGGATAGGATTTCAGCTTTTTTGTCAGAGGGCTTGGTGATCACGAATGAACCTTCGAACCAAGGAGCATAAATTTTGCCATCTCCGTAAATCGGGGAGGCGTGGATTTGATCGGGTGCCTGCTTATCCTGCCAGAGGGTTTTTCCGGATTCAGCATCGACGGCGATCAGTTCGCCGGTGAAGTTAGTGGTGTAGACGCGGTCTTTGACGAGGATAGGAGAGCTTGTGAAGCCAATGTGATCGTCGTTACGCCAGATTTCTACCTTGGGATCAAGAACCAGTTGCTCTTTGGGATACTCGGTTGGGATTTTCAGACAAACAAGGCGTCCTTTTGAGGTAGCATCAATATTTTCTTTACCATGTAGAGCGATGAGTTTGTCGGTTCCGTGAAGGATGACCTGTGAGTTGACGCCACCTTGGGAAAGCTGAAAGCGCCAGACTGGTTTCCCGGTACGGGCGTTCACGCAGACTACATTTCCACAGCCAGTGCCGGCATAAAAAACGGTTTGGCTACCAAGTTGACCAAAGACGGGCATCGAAAAGGAGCTGTCAACTGGGCGTATTCCAGGAGTGGAATACCAGACGAGTTCGCCAGACAATTTATCGAAGGCATAAAAGCGGTCGCGGGCAGGACCAGTAGTACCCCAGTTCGCGGTCACGCAGTGGAAGATGACAAGATTCTCGAAAATCGCGGGTGATCCTGTTCGTCCATTCGGGAAGGTAAGGCGGGCCAGCTTTTCAATAAGTGAGATTTCCCAAACAGGTTTGCCGTCAGGAGTGAATGCGACGCAACGGCCATTTGAGGTTTGGAGGTAGACGTTGCCGGTTTCGGGATCAATTACTGGGGAGCCTACGCCGTATCGGTTGTAGACAACGTCTGAAATATAGTCGGGAAACCGCTTCTCCCAGATTTTCTTGCCGGTATCGGCATTGAGGCAAAGCAGGGTCTCCTGCACGTCCTCGGCCGGGTCGTCGCCGAACTGGCCGTATCCAAAGATAAAGAGTCGGCCGTTTGCAATGACGGGCGCACCTGCACCGTTGAGGTCATATTTCCAGAGCTGGGATCCGGAGCCGGGCGCCCAGGTGTCGGGAAGATTAGATTCATTGGATGTGCCATTTTGATTCGGGCCACGCCAGTTTAGCCAGCCTGTGACATCGGCGATGGCGGACGAGGAAAGGGCGAGGACGGTCCCGAGGGCGAGGGTTCGGAATTTCATGGGCATTTTCATACGCGGTTTCGTGGCGGAACTCTCAACTTTTGCTTGGGATTCGTCAAGAGAGCGCTACTGAGAAGATTTAATGTGAGCGGAAAACGATTTTTGGCGTTTCCTTCTCGAGCTGGAGATTATGTGAAGAGAACTATCACAAATTCGAAGCAGAACAAACCTAGTGAAGCTTTTGTGCGGGTGCTGACTAAAAGTCAGATGGGCCCCCGCGTCCTACTTGCGGTCTTCTTTGGGGCATAGTGGAGAAAAATTCCTTTTAGCCATGGTCATATCCTTTAGGTAAGCGAAATAGTATCAGGCCTCTTGATAGCATAGATCCAATTTTAGACTTTGGCTGGCTGAAATCCTTCAAGCAGCGCGTTTTCCATCACAAAGGCGGATGACTAGCTTGTGAAGAACCATTCGCGAATCTTGACCTGAAGTCACCAATGCCTTGTCAGCATCAAGACAGTCGTTCATGCCTTGTTGAAGTTGTGAGAGGGTGAAATTCTTTGCACCGGCCGAGGCCATTTTAAGACCCCATGTGTTAACGGTGCCGTCTTTTTTCTTGGGAAGGACGGCTTGGATTCCCGCGGGAGCACGGTTAGCGGACCCGTAGGCTGACACTAGCTTAGCGAAAAAGAGGTTCCGAACAGTCGGAATGATCGAGGCTTTAATAAGGCCGACCGCATTCTCGTTTTTTGCGATGAGTGAATCAATGAGTTCGATAGCCCGTTTGGCATTTCGCTTTTCGACTGCCCGGGAGATTTCCCAAATGACACCTTTGTGGCTCACTGAGACCATGAGGGCGACATCATCGACGGACACCTCTCGGCGGTTATCGCCGAGATAGAGGTCGATCTTTTCGATTTCATTGCTGATTTGTCGGGTTTCTGCTCCGGCTCGTTGTACGAAGAGCTCAAGAGCCTCTCCTTGAATAGTCAGGCCTTTTTCGCCAGCGACTCGTTTAACAATTCGCGCAACCTGTTCCTCCCAGCCTTCCTTCGAGACGTCAATTCTATCGAAGGCTTGATAGTTTGTATTTTTTTTGGCCCATTTCCCAAACCGCCGAACCCCATTGATTCCAGTGGCGCTGAGGAGAAAATCGACTCCCTCAGGCAGCTCGTTTTGGAGAATCTCGAGCAGATTCTCGACACCCGTGACAGCGCGTTCTGCTTCGCTGGTGCGGTCGGTGCTAAAAAAATTAGCGGCCTTTAGCCAGACGACTTTATTAGCAGCAAAGAGCCCTAGCGTTTGGAGCGCCTCAATGGTTTGCGAGCATTTTTGGAATGCGTCTTCTGCGTTATCAGCGACTCCTTCAATGATTTCGTTAGAAAAATCATCGCTATCCGGTGCCTTTAGTTCCTCAAAAAGAGACGCAGCCTCTTCGGAGACGCGGCCTTCGTCAGTTCCGGTGACAACGTGAACGGGCATTAAAAAGTTTTAGCTGGAGGGGTGAGGAGCGGCAAGCGCATAGAGCGAAGATGGATTTCGGCTAAGGTTCGATTTGGAGGTCCTCGACTGGAGTGCCTCCAATGAGATGTTCTTGGATGATGCGCTCCAGATTCTCAGGAGTACAGGAGTGATACCAAATAGCTTCCGGGTAAATTACAGCAATAGGCCCTTGGACGCATATGCGCAAGCAGTCAGCTTTACTGCGGTGTACTAGAGCTTGAGGCCCACAGAGGTTCAATTCATTGAGGCGCTTTTTAAGGAATTGCCAGGAGGCCATTCCTTCTTCGTGAGCACAGCATTTCGCCTCGGTTGGCGTTGCACAGAGAAAGATATGTCTTTCGTAGCCATCGAGATTAAGTGCTTTGGCAGTAGCGGTCAGGGCATCGGGCATGTCTGGAAAAAACTCTCTGTAATTTACGGAACGAGGAAAAAATGAACGTGTTAAACTGCAATGTGAAGAGTTGATTGTAATAGAGCCTTGAGGCGCACACTTACGGTCTGAACTAGGCAAGCCCCGAACGTTCGAGAAGAGCGGTTTGCTCAGGGTTACGCCCCATGAATCGCCGATAGGATTCGTCGACGGGACGTGAGTTTCCTTTCGAAAGTATTTCCTTTCTGAAGCTCATCCCAGTTTTTTGATTGAGAACCCCCTCTTCACGAAAGCGGGTGAACGCGTCAGCATCAAGAACCTCGGCCCATTTGTACGAATAATAGCCGGCTGCGTAGCCAACGGGTGAGGAGAAAAGGTGGTTGAAACGTCGGGCCATTGAAGGGCCCTGAGTAGCCAGTTTGGCTTTGTAGTCTACAAGAATTTCGCGATCTACCTCGTCGAGGTTTTTGCCAAGATAACGTTCTGGATGGACATGTAATTCGAGATCCAGTTTCCCAAGCGAGAGTTGCCGCATGAAAGCCGAGGCCGACATGTAGTTGCGGGCTGCGATCATTTTGTCAAAGAGCTCGCTGGGAATGGTCTCACCGGTTTCGTAGTGCTTGGCAAAGAAGTCAAGAGACTCACGATCCCAGCAAAAGTTTTCCATGATTTGGGATGGCAGTTCTACGAAGTCCCAAGGGACATTGACTCCAGCGAGTGACTTAATCTTGACGTCGGACAAGAGGTGGTGAAGTAAGTGGCCAAACTCATGGAAGACAGTTTCTACTTCGTTGTGAGTGAGGAGGGCCGGTTTGTCTCCGGTGGGCTTGGACATGTTTCCACAGATGAGCCCGAGATGTGGGGTGCGTGGGCTAGGAGCTCCGGTTTCAAGGAAGTTCATCCAGGCTCCTCCACGTTTTGATTCACGAGGATGCCAATCAGCGTAAAATGAACCAAGGTGCTCGCTTGATGCAGTGTCGTGAATCTCGTAGAATTTTACTTCAGGATGCCATGTTTCAGCCTCGGAAGCGGAAATCTTGATACCGAAAAGTTTAGAGGTCAGAGAAAATAGTCCGTCCATAACCTGATCCACCGGAAAGTAGGGACGAAGGGCTTCGTCATCGAAATCATAGAGTTCTTTGCGGCGCCTCTCGGACCAAAAGGCAACATCCCAGGGCTCCATTGGGCCGCTTTCCGCTCCAGTATTCTTCATCCAGTAAGCTTCAAGACTGTTCATGTCTTCTTTGAAGCTCTCGCTGATTTTTGAGTGAAGGTCTTCTGTGAAATCAAGTGCGCCGGTTCCGGATTTCGCCATGCGGCGATTGAGAACATGGTCGGCGAAATTGCTAAATCCAAGGAGGTTTGCTTTCTCCTGTCGTAGCTTCAGGATACGCCAAATTTGTTCGGTGTTGTCGTGATCGCCACCATGGCCAATTGTTCCGCCACCTTCCCAAATCTTTTTACGTAGCTCGGCAGTCTTGGCATACTGCATGACAGGATACATGGATGGGAATTGTTGGGTGAAGCGCCACTGGCCTTCTTTTCCTTTCCTCTTGGCATCCTCGGCTGCACCGGTTTTAGCGGATTCGGGGAGACCACCCAATTCGTCTTCACTATGAACGTAAAGTTCCCAAGCATTCGTAGAATCGAGAACGTTCTCCCCAAATTTTTGAGTGACTTTGGCAAGTTCGGCATTGATTTCGAACATGCGCTTTTTTGAGTCGGGATCGAGATCGGCCCCGGCAGCTTTGAAATCGTTGCAGGTTTCTTGAACGAAGCGTTGTTGAATTTCGGTGAGCGTCGTGATGGCGTCAGATTCCGAGTATGACTTCAGAACCTTCCAAAGGTCGTCATCGAGTGAGATGGATGACGAGAATTCCGAGACGATTGGAAGCATTTCGTTGAGAGCCTCACGGAGTTCATCGGAGTTGGCAACGGAATCGAGATGGTTCACGCGCCCCCAAGAGCGGTCTAGATCGTCGGTGGCAGACTCAAGGGCACCGAAGGTATTTTCAAAGTTGGCTTCGTCAGGTGTGATCACCTTGACTGCGTCGATGTTCTTCTTGCCGGTTTCAATAGCTTTGGTTACGTCGGCCTTAATGTGATCGGGAGTCAGAGTCGACCATTTGATTTTAAAATCATGGCTAAGAAAAGGGTGCGAATCGCTCATGGCGATGATTTAGACCATCTCGCTGGAAATGCAATGCAGGCGTTCATTGATAGCGAGGCCCGCAAGATAACCGGTGGTCCAGGCGGACTGAAAATTAAAGCCGCCGGTGATTCCATCGATGTCGAGAACTTCACCGCAAAAGTAGAGATTTGGAACAGATTTACTTTCCATAGTTTTCAAGTTCAGGTCGTCGAGCAAGACTCCGCCACAGGTCACAAATTCCTCTTTATTGAGGCTCTTTCCAGTCACTTTGAATTTCGCAGCAGCTAATTCGTAAGCAAGATGGGACGATTGCTCTCGGGTGAGGTTGGCCCAAGTAGTGGCATCGGTGATCCTCGCGGTTTCGGTTAGGCGTTGCCAGAGACGGTGGCTAATACCGTCGATAATACTGCGTTTTGCGACTTTCCGTTTTCCGTTTTCACGACGTTGTTCGTCGAATATTCTCTCAAGGGAATCGGGGGTTTCGCTTCCGGTCCAATTGATTTCAAGAGTGAATTGATAGTCGATTTCGGAGAGTTCACGCGCTCCCCAGGCCGAGGCTTTTAGGGCGGCTGGACCGCTCAGGCCCCAATGGGTGATGAGGAGCGGTCCTTGTGTTTCAATTTTTCCAGCCCGGAGCAGGGCGTTGGGAACAGAGACTCCGGGGAGTCCGTGCAGGCGATAGTCTTCGATTTTGAAGGTGAAGAGTGAAGGGACAGGGTCACTCAATTCGTGGCCAAGGTCTTCGGCAGGAATGCGGGCGTGTTCACTACGAATCCCGCCAGTGGCGACGAGAAGCGACTTTGTGAAGTAGATTTGGCCTTCAGAAGTTTTAACTTCAAAGAGTTCGTTGATCTTACGAACCTCTGCCACTCCGCAGCGGGTTTGCCACGCAACGCCATTTTTTTGGGCGGCCGAGGTGAGGGCCATGATGATGGTTTCGGAGTTGTCTGTAGTGGGGAACATTCGACCGTCCGATTCAACTTTGAGTGCAACGCCTTGGTCTGCGAACCAGCTGATAGTGTCGGCTGGTTGGAATCTATGAAAAGCGCCGATGAGACTTTTGACTCCGCGGGGATAATTTTCCACAAGTTCACGGGGTTCGTAGCAGTTATGGGTGACATTGCATCGGCCGCCACCAGAGATACGAACTTTGGTGAGGATTTCTGGTCCACGTTCTAGGATGAGGATATTTTGGAGACCAGCTTCGGCCGCCGAAATAGCGCCAAAGAAGCCCGCCGCACCGCCTCCGATCACGATAAGATTGTGGGGATTTTGCGGAGGACTCATCTCTGGGAGCAAATCGGAAATTTCCCGGAGTGCAATTCTTCATTCAAGCGCTTAGAAAAGAGCCATGAAAGGTGATAATTTCCTGAAGATGCGGGGCATTAAGAAGAGTTTTGGTGACCAAGTCGTGCTTCGAGGGGTGGATCTAGATGTTCGGAGAGGGGAGGTTTTAGTTTTGCTTGGTGGATCGGGTGGTGGAAAATCAGTCCTGATGAAGCACATGGTAGGCTTGCTTCAGCCGGATGAGGGGACGGTGACTTTGGAAGGGAAGGTTATTTCTGATCTATCGGAACGGGAGCTTAGCTGGGCTCGAAAGAAAATTAGCATCATGTTTCAAGGTGGGGCTTTGTTCGACTCAATGACGGTCGCAGAGAATATTGCGTTTCCGATGCAGGAAGCTGGCGTGCGCGATCGCGATGAACTCTTTCGCCGGGTAAGTGATGCTCTAAAAATTGTTCATTTAGAGGGCCAGGAAGATAAAATGCCTGCAGCTCTTTCGGGTGGAATGCGTAAGCGGGTAGCTCTGGCCCGAGCGGTAGTAGAAGAGCCGTGTTGTGTTCTTTACGATGAGCCTCATGCGGGACTTGATCCCGTGACAGGGGATTCGATTGACCGATTGATTAGGGGCCTAGCGAAGGAGCATGGAATCACCAACGTCGTAATCACTCATGAAATGCGTAGTGCGTTCCGAATCGCGGACCGTTTGGTCTTTATGAAGGATGGTTTAATCTACTGGGAAGGGACTCCAGACGAATTGAAGGCTAGCAAGGATTCTGTCTTGGTGAATTTCGTTGAAGGGCGTTCTCAGGATTGGGATTTGTGATTTCGGCTCCGTGCAGCCATAGTAGCGACATGTCCACTAATTCCAAAAAAACCGAGACGCTTATTGGGGTCTTTCTATTTCTCGGGCTGGCAATGCTTGGAGCATTTATCCTCCTCTTTGGGAATATTGGTGATTTATTTAAGAAGCGCTATGAAATTAAGGTGAGTTTCAAGGAGGCCCCGGGGATCATTAAGGGGAGTACTGTGCGTTTGCGGGGTGCCAAAATCGGAGAAGTGGCAGAAAAACCCAAGCTCGTTGGCGGATCGAAAATTCAGGTTGTTCTAGCGATTGATGAAGATCAGCGAATCGAAAAGGGGGCGTTTATGAGAATTAGTCAAGCTAGTCTTCTTGGAGATAAAGAAATTTTGATCACTCCACCTTCGGTGGGGACAGATGATTTCATAAAACAAGGAGAAACTGTTATAGGAGCAGGGCCAGGTGGTTTGGATCTTCTTCAGAGTGAAGCGGAGTTGATTGCGGGAAGCACTCGGGAGGTGATCAAAGAGGCAGAAAAAGCACTGTTAAAAATTGAGGAATCGGTTGATGAGGTTAAGACTGTAGCCTCGAAACTTTCCGAAACGATGGACAAAATAAACGGAGAGGTGCTTGCTGCTGAGAATATCAAACGGTTTGAGGGGACCCTTGAAAACCTCGAAAAAGCTTCGGCATCATTCGTGAAATTAGGCGAGAAGCTCGATCCAGCGATTGGGGATTTTAATCTTGCGATCAACGAGGTTCGAGAGACAAATCAGACTGCTCAATCTGTGCTCGAGCGGGTGAGTCCGGCGCTGGAAGATGTGCCGCGCGTTTTAAGCTCGATCGAACGCACAGCTGATACCGCAACAGCAGCACTCGAGAAAGTTGACGAACGGAAGGGCGCGCTGGGAGCTTTGGTTTCCGACGAGCAACTTAAAACCGACATGAAGGACTTCGTTCGTAATCTCAAAAAGGGCGGGATTCTTGGCTACAAGGACGAGGAAGAAAAGGAGGAGGATCCGCGTGATCGTTTCCGAGGAGTTCGACGATAAGTCTCAGATAATCCATTCTCGCCAGATTGCTAGAATTCTCACATGCTCTTAGCTATGCGTTTTTTTATTGCGTTTTTTGTGGTCGTTTTTTCGTTCGCTTCGCTCACGGCCCGTGAGCCGGTGGCAGTGATTCCTCCGGATTCCGAAATTGCGGGCGAGGGACCGGTTCGTCGATACGAATGGTTCCGTAACCTCTGGAAAAACAAGCGTACGACTTGGGCGAAAGAGGTGGAGGCCAAGCAGAGAGCGCTGGTTTTTTTGGGCGACTCTATTACCCAGAGTTGGGGTGATGATTTGAAAGGCGCATTTGGTAACACAAAAGTCGCAAACCGTGGAATTAGTGGAGATACCACTCGGGGAATGCTTTACCGGATGCCGGAAGATGTTCTGGCACTGAATCCCACTGGCGTGGTGCTTTTGATGGGCAC
>Ga0213868_10003090_pt1 | contig 15663 bp, 16 predicted proteins | sample PICome_9_FD_160087 | JGI IMG/M metagenome (GOLD analysis project Ga0213868, IMG submission 160087) | Coastal seawater microbial communities near Pivers Island, North Carolina, United States - PICO127 | ecosystem: Environmental > Aquatic > Marine > Coastal | place: USA: North Carolina...
GTTACAGAATAAAAACGTTACCTTCAGGATTTGTTTCAACCATTAAAACCATTGAATTGAATGGGGAACAAATTGCAGAGGCTTATGCTCCTATGTCGGTTACGATGACCTTAGAAGATGAAATAGATACCAGTCGAGGCGATATGATTGTGCGAGAAAATAACGTTCCTGAAGTAGGTCAAGATTTAGAAGTTTTAGTAACTTGGATGAATAGCAATCCTTTATTAGTTCGAACTAAGGTAGTTATAAAGCACACAACCAACGAATGCATGGCAATGGTGAAAGAATTAAAATATAAAGTAGACATCAACACGTTGCACCGTATCGAAAACATTGATAAAATAGAAATGAATGGCATCGGACGTATTTCTATACGCACTTCTAAGCCCCTTTTTTACGATGCATACAGAAGAAATCGTCAAACAGGATCTGTGATTATCATTGATGAACAAACCAATGAAACTATTGGAGCGGGGATGATTATTTAATGATGAGACAATTATTAAATACAGCCATTACAGCCGCTTTAGAAGCAGGCAAGGTCATCTTAGAAATTTACCACTCTGGAGAGTTTGATGTCGAAATTAAAGGAGATAACTCTCCTTTGACTAAAGCAGATACTGCTTCTCACAATGTGATAATGTCTTTTTTAACAAAGACCGATATCCCAGTCCTTTCAGAGGAAGGTAAATCCATCACTTATAAAGAGCGAAAGATTTGGAGACAACTATGGATTGTTGATCCGATAGATGGCACCAAAGAGTTTATAAAGCGTAATGGAGAGTTTACCGTAAATATAGCATTAATAGAAAATCAAAAACCAATCTTAGGCGTAATTTTTGTGCCTGCCAAAGGAGATCTTTATTTTTCTACCAAAGAAATAGGCGCTTATAAATTCAGTGTAGATTTAGAGTTGTTTGATTTAGATACTTTAGTTAGTAAAGCGTCTAAAATTCCTTTTGAACGTGAAGATAAAACATTCACAATAGTAGCAAGTCGTTCACACATGTCACCTGAAACAGAAGCCTATGTGCAACAAATGCGAGACATCCATGGAGAAGTAAATTTAATATCTAAAGGAAGCTCTTTAAAACTATGTATGGTAGCAGAAGGTGTTGCTAATTGTTATCCACGCTTTGCGCCTACGATGGAATGGGATACGGCAGCCGGTCAGGCTATTTGTGAGCATGCAGGTTTTCAAGTTATAGATTGGAGCACGAAAGAAAAAATGCTTTACAATAGAGAAGAGTTATTAAATAATTGGTTTTTGGTAAGATAATCTTAATGTCAATTAACATAAACAAATGAGAAAGAGTAAACAACTTCTAAAATCATTTTTTCCAAAGTATCTATATTTTGAGAAGAAAAATGAATCTATAGCTATTATTGGTTCAAGAAGAGGTGGGACTACCTTTTTGGCCAGTTTGTTAAGTTCACCAAAGACAAGAATAGTAGATCAACCATTCGAGGCATTTTCACGAGATTATAAATGTAACATTGTTAGGGTGAAAAAGCAAGTCCTACCCCCAAAAGAATTATATCAATATTTTAATTTTTCTCGAGTAGATGAAACTACTATTATAAAATATATTCAAAAAATCGAATTGGGTAAATATGCTATTTTTGACTTAAATTTTGGATTATTCAAAAATAGAATTGTATACAAATTAGTGCAAGGAGGTTTTATGTTGGACATACTGATTAAGCTAAATATAAAACCTTTAATAATCTTTAGACATCCAATTTCACAGTCATTATCCTGCATCAGAAACAATTGGGGCAACATATATAAGGTCTACTTAGATTCATCATATTTCAGAGAAAAATATTTGACAGAAGTTCAAATAAAAAAAATGATAAGCATTGATAAATATGGTTTACCAATAGAAAAAGGCATTCTTGATTGGTATTGTGGGAATATCCATATTTTAAGGAATTGGAAGAATTATCCAACAGTCTTTTATGAGGATTTAGTTTTATATCCTGAAGAAAATTTTAAAATGATTGAATCAAATTTTCAAGTAAGAATTCGTAGAGATAAATTTAATAAAGCATCAGGTTCGAGTTTTTTGTCTGAAAATGATTTCATAAATAATATTGAAAATATTGAATTTAAAAAAAATCATTTATTGAAACCATTTTCAATACTAAACAAAACGGACAAGGAAAAATGTCAAGACTTATTTAATATTTTGAAGATTGATATATACAAAGCCTTTAGCCCTTTTCCTTTTAAATTATCAAGTTAATAAATTAAATTTAAAAATAAAAATCAACAATAATCAAGGTAATTTATGTTATAAGATTCATTATAATAATGAAATATGATTTGATACAACTTTAAAAAGCTGGAAAAGATTTAACTATTTAGCTTTCCTTTATGATAACTCTCAAAAAGTTTAAATCAGTTTTTAAATATAAATTAAAATTTTTTATTTTATGGAATGTATTTTACATATAGGTACAGAAAAAACAGGAACCACTTCTTTACAACATTTTTTATCACAAAATCGTTCAAGATTATTGAAAAATGGTATTGCCTACACAAAAACTTTAGGTAAAAAAGTTAATAATGGTATTTGTCTGTTATCTTATCCTATTGAAAGGAGAGATAACTTAACTGAAAAAATAAAAGTCATTAGTGACAAAGATTTCATGCAAAAGCAGCAGAAATTAAAGCAAAGATTTAAGAAAGAAATAAAAAGTATAGTTAAAATAAAAGGAGTTAAAAAATTTATAATTTCATCTGAGCTTTTACAATCTAGACTAATAACTGAAAAGGATGTTCAACAACTGAAAACACTTTTGGTTGACGAACTAGGTTTTGATAAAATTAAAGTAGTTGTTTATCTTCGCGACCCAGCACTTACTGCTCAATCACTTTTTTCTACTGCCATTAAATTTGGTCACACCTGGGAGAAACCTCCACATCCAAAAGATAATCAATATTTTAGAAATGTATGTGATCATAAATCAACATTAAAACGTTTCGGAAGTATTTTTGGAGAAGATTCACTTGTTATAAGATTATTTCAAAAAGGCGATCTTCTTGGAAATTCAATAATAACCGATTTTTTTCATGTACTTCAGGAGCCTTTGTTACCTAGATACATATTACCAAAAAGTTCAAATTTAAGTCTATCTTATACTGCAATTAGTTTATTGATTGTAATTAATAAGTATTGGCCAAGGAAACCAGGCACCTACCAAGATTTTAAGAGAAGTCATTTAATAAGAAATTTAGAAAATAATTCGACAAATAAATTTAAAATGTCAAAACAGTTAAAAGATGAGTATGATAAATACTTCAACAAATCTAATGAGTGGGTTCGGAAAAAATATTTTCCTCACAGAGAATTTTTGTTTTACAAAAGTAACATTAACAATAATTCTGAGTATCAACAAAACTTTGGTATAGATGAAGCGGCAAATCTACTAATACAGATTTGCGAAAAACAATATAAATTTAGCATAAGAGAAAAGTTAAAAATTCTAGCATTTAATTTAAGAGAAAAGTTAAAATAAAATTTATATAATAAAGTTTTTCAAAAAACATCTAATTAAATAATTTTTTTAAGGGATAGATGACCTAATTTTGAAGCCTAGAGAAATCACACAATTAAAAATGAAATTAGCGGATAAAAAAAATATAAATTCTTACTCGCCTAATTATAAAACTAAACACTGTTAAATGAATTATATTTTTATAATTTCACAACCTAGAGCTGGGTCTACTCTACTCCAAAGGATGCTACATGAGCATTCCCAGATTGCAACAGTAGCCGAACCTTGGTTTTTATTACCAGCCTTAGAGGGCGACTTTGAGTTAAAAGTAATCCAAAATAATAAATATGGTTCAAAAACAGCAAATTATGCAATCAATGAATTCGTAAATAGTAATTATAACAAAAACCATCAAATTAAAAGTTATTTAAACTTTTATAAATCAATATGTACAGAAATAACAATTAATCAATCTAAAAAAATATTTTTAGATAAAACTCCTAGATACTACCATATTATTGATAAAATAATTGAAACTTTCCCTAAAGCAAAGGTTATCATTTTAACAAGAAATCCTTTAGATGTTTTTAACTCAATTTTGAATACATTTGTAAAAAAAAAATATGGATTGCTAGTGCAATATACTGAAGATCTTTTTCTAGCTCCTAAACTCTTGTCTGATGGAATTAATCATCCAAATACATATCACATAAAATATGAAAACCTTATCTCAAATCAAAAGAATGAATTAGTTACACTTTGTAAATATTTAAATATTGATTTTGAAGAAAAAATTATGCAAATAAGACATAATAAATCTTGGGTATTTGGAGATCCCAATATGAATGAGTTAAAAACCGTAGATAAGACTAAAATAGATAACTGGTTAGATGGGTTAACTCCACAAAAATGGAGATTTTTTAATGATTATATATATACTCGAGAGGCTAAGTTTCATAACAATTTAGGTTATGATATTGAAAAGTATCAATTGCTCTTAAAGAAAAATAAACCTAATTTTTTTAATTTATTATTTACTATTAAGTTAAATTTCTACTTGTCTACTTTTTCAACTTTAATACTATGTCCTTTGCAAAAAAAAATAAGGTGGTACAGAAAAAAAATAATAAATTTTTGGATATAAACAAGAAAATAAAAAACCAAGCTTCATATGGCCTATTATACAAAGCTTTGGCTATTTTAGTATCCTTCATTTCTGTTCCTGTCTTATTCAACTACTTAGGTAAAGAAAGTTATGGTATTTGGGTAACTATAGCTTCAATCTTAAATTGGTTTATAGTTTTTGATTTTGGTCTAGGGTTGGGTTTGAGGAATAAATTGAATGAATCTATTGCTTTCAAGGATTTTAAGGTTGCGAAAAGCCTGATTATTTCTTCTTATATTTTTATAAGTTTAATTACTATAGCATTATTTATTTTATTTTTAGGGTTAAATTTTTTGTTTGATTGGAATGCGGTCTTAAACACCACTTTATTAGATAATATAGAATTTCAGGATATTATAACTGTCGCATTCGCAGGTTTTTGTTTGTCTTTTGTTTTACAAATTATTTATAATTTATTCTATGCATTACATGATGCATCTAAAGTAGAGTTGTTAAAGTTATCAAGACAAACTATTGTTTTTATTCCAATTCTATTTCTAACCACATCTAAAAGTAACTTCAGTAATTTAATAAAAGTATCTTACATTAATTCTTTCCTCCCAATTATTGTGTTTGTTATATTTACGATTTATTTTTTTAAAAAACATCAATATATTTTCCCTAAATTATCAGACTTTTCTTTATCAAATGGTTTGTCTATTTTGAAGTTAGGTGGAAATTTTTTTATTATAAAATTATCCAAATTATTTTTAATTACCTTAATACCTTTATTAGTAACAAAGTTTTTAGGTGCTAAACAAACAGCAGATTTTAATATTGCCTACAAATACTTGAGTATTGTTCAGATGATTTTTATAATTATTGTAAACCCATATTGGTCTGCTGTTACAGAAAAGTTTTCAATTGGAGATTTTGTTTGGATAAAAAAATCCTTGAAGAGAACAATGTTTTACTCTGTTATTGGTCTGTTTTTAGTTATTTTTTTGTTATTATTATCACCATATGTTTTACCACTATGGATAGGAGAACAACTTAATTTAAATTTAACATTAGTATGGTGGGTGGCCTTATTTGTTGGAGTATTTATTATTACAGAGCCTTTATTGATTTTTTTAAATGGAATGGGGGAAATTAAAATTCAGACCTATTATTCAATTGTTATAATTATTTGTTTGATACCATGTAATATTCTTTTTTTTAGGTTTTGTAATTTGGGGTTTAGCTCCTTTATTATTACTCCAGTTGTTTTTAGATTGGTCAGATCTATCCATGCAGCGTTCCAAATTAGATCCTTACTAAGTGAAAAATAATAAATTAAATATTTGGGTTAAGTTTTTAGCTTTCATGCTATTAATGTTGAATGGTAACTACCCTTTAGTTTACTTTGGATATATGATTTCAGAAGGGCCATCTAGAGTTTTTTGGTCTATTGTCTTTATTGCGATTATTTATTTTAAACTTAAGCTTAAAATAAAGTTAAAGCCCATATTTAAAATATTTTATATTTTTTTTGTGATTTTAACAATTGTCCAGAATAAATATCTTAATTCATTTTTTCTTCAAGAATTTTTAAATTTATCATTTCTTTTTTTAATAACCTATTTAATCATTTTTGCTATTGGATTTAAGGGTTTACTATATATTCCGAAATTAATGGTCAAACTTATTAAGCTATCTTTAGTATTCTATATTCCTTCGGCAGTATTGTTTATCTTGGGTTTAAATTGGAGTGGTTTATTAAAATTTTTAACTTTTCAATCTAATTCCGCAAGGATTGGTTCTTTTAGAGAACCACTGCATTTAATTATTCATAATTTTTCTGGATTATTTGAAGAGTTAGGTCATGGTTCTAATAGTTTAATTCCAAGAAATTCTGGTGTATTTTGGGAACCTGGCGCATTTTCAGGATCAATTATTATGGCATTTATTTTCGTTATACTTTACAAGAAATATTTCACAAAATTGGAATTAAGTAAAATAAACAGGTGGTTTTTAATTGGTTTAATATCTACGTTTTCAACTACTGGTCTAATATTAATTCCTTTGTTAGTCCTAATTTATTATTTAAAGGACAAAAAAATCTCAGTTAAAGCTGTTTTTAAATTAATAGTCTTTAGCTCTTTATTAACAATGATAGCTATTTTCTCTTTCAATAATATACCTACACTAAATGAAAAGATTACTAGTCAATTTGAAAGTGTAGAAAACAATGAGGTAGGTTCAGAAACAACACGGCTAGGTTCACTTATCCTTTTGAGTCAAATAGTTGTAGATAACCCATACATAGGTGTTGGTTTTGCCGCTAATAAGGAAGGTTTTGAAAAAGAAATTAGTCTTGTAGGTTATAGTTTTTCTAATATAGGTATTGGAAACGGAATGATTTTAATGCTCGCTTGGTGTGGTATTCCTTATTTTTTATTTTTACTATTTTTAATGGGATATAATTTTAAAAGTACAGGTATGTCAATTGGTTTATCAATTGGTTTAATATTTGTGATATTATTTATACTACAAGGTGAATCTTGGATGCGATTACCATTGATTTATTCATTTTGTTTTTTATCAATACATAAACCTATAAAACAAATATGGTTGTAAGTATAGTTATACCTATATACAATAGATTAGAAGTTACAAAACAAGGATTAATCTCCCTATCAAAAGCATTAAGTTTTTGCAACCTAGATTCAAATAAATTGAATTATGAAATTGTTGTTGTAGATGACGGTTCTTCAGATGGTAGTAATGATTGGATTAAGCAAAATTATCCAAACATTCACTTGTTAAAAGGTGATGGGAACTTGTGGTGGTCTGGATGTATTAATATGGGTTCTAAATACGCGATTAATAAATTGTGTACGGATTATATTTTACTTTGGAATGATGACTTGTTTCTTGACAATAATTATTTTACTATACTTTCAGCTTTTTTAAACCAAGCTCATCCGGTAAACTACATCTGTGGATCAAGAATTCATTTCGAATCAGATAAAAAAAAGGTATGGTCTGTTGGCGGTTTTTTTTCTAAATGGACTGGAGAAAAATATACCATAAGAAATATTGAGAAAACAAAAGGAATATTGGAGTGCCAGTGGCAACCTGGAATGGGAACACTAGTACCCTCATTTGTTATGGTTGAGAAAAATATTTGGTGGGATGAAAAGCGATACCCTCAATATTATGGTGATAGTGATTTTACTCTGAAATGTATAGAAAATGGTATACAAGTAAAAACAAATTTAGAATTATTGATTTTTAATAGAACAGAATTAACTGGTGATACAAAAAACCCTAGTTTAGACAAATTTTGGGATTCTTTATTTTCTATTAGATCATTTTATGAATTAAAAAGAAATTTCATGTTCTACACTCAACATGGAGTAGTCCCTTTTGTATTTTATGGAATGATTAAGAAATACATATATTATTTTGGTAAATCATTAAAATTGAATATTAAATTATTAATAAATAGTTAATGGAAAACTATATAGTTACATTTTGTATTTGTACTTACAATAGAGAAAAAGGACTTACTAAATTATTAGAATCAATTAATAATATCTGCTTACCTGATAACATTGACTTTTCTAAAATAAATGTTATAGTCGTAGATAATTATGATGGATTGTCTAAAAAAGTAATTAAAAATAAAAATTATAAATTTCCTATACAATTTTTTCATGAACAAAAAAAAGGTATTTGTTTTGCTCGTAATAAAACAGTAGAATTGGCAAAAAATACAGAATATTGTTTTTTTGTAGATGACGACCAAATATTAGATAGTCATTGCATAATAGAACTCTTAAAAACAGCTAATATAAATAATGCAGACCTGGTATACGGTTCCAACCCTCCGAAATTCATGAAAAAGGTGTCTCGTTCAATTGAATATTATTTTTTACCTAAAATAAGAGCTGAACAAGATTATATAATTAATAATGCCCCTACAAATTGCACATTGGTAAAAAAATCTTCGTTGGATGAAATAGAGGGACCTTTTGATTTTACATTTAATTTAACTGGTGGTGAAGATTCTTTCATGACCAAGCAATTATCTTTAAAAAAAAAGAAGTTGTATAAATGCGTAAAAGCGAAAGCCTATGAAATTATTCCTCCAGAGAGATGCTCTCTTTTTTGGATTACAAAGCGGGCTTTTCGTTGTTCTTCATCAGTTACTGTTCAAGATAAGATGCTTGAACTTGGATTATATCAATATACCAAAAGATCAATAAAAGCTATTATTAAAATTTTATTTGGTATCATTATGCTAGTACCGATGTTATTAACTCCAAACTCTTTTAAGTTTAAATACTTTTTCTGGATAAATATGATTGAAGGCTTTGGACATTTGTTAGGTTATGTTAATATTCATCCTAAAGAGTATGAATTTAATTAATCAAATTAACGATTATATTATACATTATCATTTATCAAAAACAATAGGGGAATCTGTTATTTTGACTATAAGAAAATAGTATTTAATATATGTTTGAACAATTTACTTTTGAACGAACCAATCTATAGGGTTAAAAAACATTTTAATCATAAAGAGATTACTCAAAAACATTGAGTCTAGTTAAATCATTAAGGTAAATTTTTTTTATTAAATAATTAATCTAAGTACAAAAAGAATAAATTTTATTGAATATTTATAAAATTTGATTTAAAAAAATAAAATTATTGTGATTAAAATTTCTATAATCGTCCCGGTTTTTAATATGATTGACACCATTGAACAAACATTAAATTCAATTTGGAATCAAAATTATGGAAACCTAGAATTAATTGTCATGGATGGTGATTCTACCGATGGGACTAAAGAACTTTTAGAGCTACATAGTAATAAAATAAGTATTTTTATTTCTGAAAAGGATAATGGGCAATATCATGCAATACAAAAAGGGATGAGTTTAGCAACTGGAGAGGTGATTTCTTGGCTAAATGCTGATGACATTTATTTTCCATGGACTTTGGATCGAGTAAACTTTTTTTTTACAAAATTTCCTCAAATAAATTGGATAGCTGGTTTACCAAGTTTTTTAGATAGTTGTGGAAATTTAACTCACATCTATAATAACTTATCTTCAAGACCTCAAAAAAACATTCAAAAAGGATCTTTTAGAAAGCATGTTTTCGGATACTTACAACAAGAAAGCATGTTCTATAAAAAATCTATTTGGGATAAAGTTAATGGTCTAAATTTGGATTATAAATTAGCTGGAGATTTCGATCTTTGGACAAGATTTGCCAAAGAAGCTTCCTTAGTTTCTGTTAATATGCCTTTTTCTGCATTTAGAATTGACCCTGAAAGTAGGTCAAAAAAGCAAATTATTATTTATGAAAATGAGGTGTCTGAAATAGTTTATAAACTAGGAAATAAAAATAAAACGATTAGATTTATATCTAGATCAGGTATTTTAAATAAAATTATAAGATTATTAATTTGGAAAAAACAGGAAGTGATTTTTTATTCAATAACAAGAAGTCAATGGTGTTTTAAAATAGTATACAGGCCAATTTCAACCATAAATTTTTCAACTTTAATATTATATGTTTAATTATTAAAATGTTGTTAACGTTACCTATAATTTTTTTAAAAACATAAATTTAATTACTTACAATTGACAAAAACATGAGCATATTAAATCAAATTAAGCTGTGTAAAAATAAAGAAGATTTTTATTTAAAGCTAAATACTTTTTTAGTTAATAAATCTAAAGGATACTGTTGTTTAGTTAACCCAAACATATCACTAAATTGCTATAAAGATATTTTTTATTTTAAGACTTTACAATCAGCCGCTTTTAATGTATGTGATGCCATAAGTATCGAAATTATCAATAACCTTACAAAAAAAAGAAAAATAAAGTCTTTTCCGGGTCCAGATATTTTTAGAGAAATAACAAGGAATAATTTTTATTCTCAATTTTTCATTGGTGGGGAAAATGAAAATCTATTGAAGAGTTTAAGAAATAACTTAAAGAATCCTAATTTTGAGATGAAAGATTTTTATTGTCCCCCTTTTTTAAATGTTGAAGATTTTGATTACTTAGAAATTTCTAAATTAATTAATAAAAACAAACCAGATATCATTTGGATTGGTTTAGGAGCTCCTAAACAAGAAATTTTCATGAGTAAACTTTTACCTCACATTGATTCTGGATTAATGATAGGGGTTGGAGCTGCCTTTAATTTTTATTCAGGATATAAAAATCACAAAAGAGCCCCACTATTTTTTAGAAGATATAAAGTTGAATGGTTGTTTAGGTTGATAAATGAACCTAAAAAAACATTTCCAAGAGTATTTAGAAATATAATTTATCTTCCAATTATTTTAATAAAAGAATTCAGATGAAACCCAACTTTTTAATTGTAGGAGCTGCAAAAGCTGGAACCACCGCGTTGTACTACTACCTAAAACAACACCCTGATATTGGTTTTCCAGATTTAAAAGAAACTAAGTATTTTTCAACTTGTAATTTAAATTTACCACAAAATGGGATAGGAGATCATTCAATAGACAAGTATGCTGTGAAGGATTGGATTGAGTATTTAAAGTTATTTAAAGGCTTGTCAAGTTACAAACGAATTGGTGAAGCTAGTCCTGACTATTTAGTATATCACAAAGAGACTGCACCTTTAATTAAAGATACCCTGGGTGACATACCAATTATTATTTCTTTAAGAAACCCGATAAAAAGAGCATTCTCTGCATACACTAATCTAAAGAGGGACAGTAGAGAACCTTTGTCGTTTGGAGAGGGATTAGATGCCGAAGAAGATCGGTTAAACGATAATTGGGATTTTATGTGGGGATATAAAAAAGGGGGGCTTTATTTTGAACAGGTAAAAACATTTTTAAATACGTTCACCAATGTCAAAGTGATTTTTCAAGAGGATTTAAAAACTGACACCAAGCGTGTTATAAAAGAAGTATATTCTTTTCTCAAAGTAAACCCCGATTTCAAAACAGATACCTCAATAGAACACAACCCTTCTGGCATTCCTAAAAATGTAATCGCAAAATTTCTATTAAACAGGAATAATAAGTTAGCTACAAATATTAGAGAGTTTTTAAAATCGGTTATGCCAAGAAGTATCCTTGAAAAAGTAGCCAGTCATTCTTTGGAAAAAAAGTCTATTAGTAAGCCTGAACAAGAGCTATTGAAAAATTACTTTGAAGACGATATCGCTAAATTAGAAACTTTATTAGGTAGAGACCTGAGCAAATGGATACAGTAACGCTATGAAAATCTTATTAACTGATATTTTTTTCAGAAAAACATTTGATGTAATAAATATTCTTGGTGCCCATTACCCTAATGAGCATTTTATATACACACTTCCTTCTAACGCTAAGTTCAATAGATTTAAGCTTAAAAATTTTTACAAAATAACTCATTTTGAAATTTTAAGCACTGAGAATTTTGATGACGACCTAATCCATATATCGAAAAAGTACAAGGATGAAAAAATTATATATCTTCCAATAGAAGAAAATACTACTCTTAATTTCTTGAATTTTATTGAAGTAAATGGTGAGCTAAATTTCAACTACTTATTGCCAAGTCTTTCAAACTTTCAACTAGCTAGACACAAGGAACAACTAAATTTATTTTGTGAAAAAAAATCTATTTCTTGCCCAAAATATATTTCAGAATTCGTTTTAAAAAAGAAACATTTTAAGTTTCCAATTATAAAAAAACCAAGCCTTGGCTCAGGTTCCAAAGGGATTGTTTACATTGAAAACGAAGAAGAATTAAGTAATTGTGCAATTGATTTTAAAATAGATTTTGTTCAAGAAAGGTTACCAAATCCTAAAGGAATTCAAGCTGGATTCTATTTATGTAAACAGGGGGAAGTTGTCTCTTTCTATAGCCATAAACGCATAAGAACATACCCAGAAATTGGAGGTGTAACTGTCTATTCTAAATCTGAATACAATCAGGAAATTAAAACACTCGGAGCTCAGGTAGTGAAGGAATTGAATTGGTCTGGTTTTGTAATGATAGAATTTCTCTTTGATGAGAGAGATGGTCTTTACAAACTAATTGAAATCAACCCTAGGTTATGGGGGTCAATAATGCTATCAGAGTTTTGTAATGCAAATTTCTTAAGCAGCTATGTAAAAGCTTCATTGGGTGAGAACATCAAAGAACAACAGATTGATACGGAGAAATATATTCGATGGGTTTTTCCTTATGATATAATTCTCTGGATTAAGCACTTCTCTAATCCGTTTAAGTTTTTTAAAAAACAAGTTAACACTTGTTATATTAACTTCTCTTATAGCTCTCAATGGAGGTCATTAAAGTTTCTGGTTTTTTCGTATTTTGACTTAAATAAAATAAAAACAATATTTAAAAAATGAAGTCTAAAATAATTGTTTTCGATTTTGATAAAACTTTAAGTTATTCGGATACTTTATTTGGTTTTTTCTCTTCGGCAGGTAAAAAGAATATCGCTCATCCTTTTAAAATAGTCATCTATCTCTTTACAATGTTATTGACAAAGTTTAAAATACTGTCTAACACCTACTTGAAAAACATTGGGATTATACTTTTTTTAAAAGGTATGAATCAAACTCAATTGCAATCTGCGGCTTTGGATTATTCGAAAAAAATAAAGATGAACAATTTATACAAAGAGTTTGATTTTTTATCAAGAGACACACTCTATGTTGTCAGCGCATCTTTCACAAATTATCTAAGGCCATTATTCCCTAATAATGTTAATGTTTTAGGGTCAGAATTTCTATTTAAAAAAGACAAAATTATCGGCCTAAGTTTTAATTGTTTTGAATCGATAAAAGCTGAAATTTTAATAGACAAGGGCGTTAATAAAATTGATTTGTTATATACTGATAGTTATAGTGATTTTTCATTAGCAAGTAGATCAGAAAAGATTATAATTATAAATGGCGATATGTTGCATGTTTGTGATAATATTAAAGAGTTTAACGCATATTTTGGAAAATCAAATAAATGAATATTTTAACATTTGACATAGAAGAATGGTTCCATTGTGATTTTATTTCGAAAGATAATGACTGGTCTAATTATGAAGTCAGAATTCATAAAAACACTGATTTTATTTTAAATACTTTGTCGAAGCACAATAGAAAAGCAACTTTTTTTATTTTAGGTTGGATAGCAGTAAAACATCCAGAAATAGTTAAGAAAATTTATGCTGAAGGTCATGAAATTGGATGTCATTCTATGAAGCATGAATTGGTGCATAGAATGACTCCACAACAATTTAGAGAAGATACAAGTAATGCTTTAAATGAAATAGAACAAATTATAGGAGAAAAAGTAATAATGTATAGAGCTCCTGCTTTTTCAATTACTAAACAAACTCCTTGGGCTTTTGAGATATTAAATGAATTAGGAATAACCCATGATGCATCTATATTCCCCTCAAAACACGATTATGGTGGGTTTCCAGATTTCGGAAATTCAGTACCTTCGATTATTGAAAAAAATGGTACATTAATAAAAGAGTTTCCAATGAGTATTCATAAAATTCTTAATAAATCAATTGTCTTTTCAGGAGGTGGATTTTTCCGTCTATTTCCTTATAATATGATAAAAAAATGGACTATTGTTTCAGATTATGTTATGACCTATTTTCATCCAAGAGATTTTGATAAAGGCCAACCTATGTTGCAACATTTACCTCTTATGCGGAAGTTTAAATCATACTATGGCATTAAACATTCAGGTGCTAAGTTTGATAAGTTTATCTCTGACTTTAAAACTACGACCATACTAAATGCATCTAAAGATTTTGATTGGGATTCAGCAAAAAAATATATTATTAGATGATTATAATTACTGGAATAACAGGATTTGTAGGTTCTAACCTTCGTTCTTATCTTTTAAAAAAAAAGAAAAAAATACTTGGAGCCTCTAGGAACCCTAGTCTTGGTGAAGTATATTATAGTCAGATAAATAAAACACTATTAAATAATACCAACTATTTTATTCACTTAGCCGGTAAAGCACATGATTTAAAAAAAACCTCGGAAGATTTAATATATTACAAAGTAAACACAGAGCTTACAAAAAAACTATTTGACGAGTTTATAGAGAGTACATGTAAAGTTTTTATATATATGAGCTCTGTAAAGGCCGCTGCTGATTCTTTTGAAGGTATTTTAACAGAGGACTTCATACCGAAACCAATTACTGCTTATGGTAAATCTAAATTTGCTGCAGAAGAATATATATTGTCAAAAAAAAGCCAAAAAGAGAAAAGAGTTTACATATTAAGACCATGTATGATTCACGGTCCTAATAATAAAGGTAACCTTAATTTACTATATAGTTTTGTTTCTAAGGGTATTCCTTATCCGTTTGGGAAATATATTAATAGTAGATCTTTTGTATCTGTTGAGAATTTATGTTTTATTATTAATGAATTAATGGATAATGATAATATAGCTTCTGGAATTTACAATGTTGCCGATGATGACTCGATATCAACTATTGATTTGGTAAAATTAATGTCTGAAGTATTAGGCACACCAAATAGAATTTTAAAGCTTCCAAAATTATTTATTAGCTTTTTAGCAAGAATTGGAGACTTCTTACCAATTCCAATAAACTCAGAAAGACTTATAAAACTGACTGAAAATTATGAGGTATCAAATTTAAAAATCAAAAATGCAATTAATAAGAAACTGCCTTTATCTTCAATTGAAGGAATAAAAAAAACTATTACTTCATTTTAAGTCATTTATAAATAAAAATTTTAGTTAATCAGTGAACTTACTTATTAACTAATGATATTAACTAAAACAACATAATGAAACAATTTGAAAAGTCATTTTATAAAAAGATAAGTTTTGATAAAGACATTGCTCAAAACAAAAATATTTTATCAAATAAAATTTGTAATCAAAACATCTTAGTTATTGGTGGTGCTGGTACAATAGGCTCAAGTTATATAAAACAAGTATTAAAATACAAGCCTGCTAAAATAACAGTAGTAGATATTAATGAAAATGGGTTAACCGAATTAACTCGAGA
>Ga0213868_10003092_pt1 | contig 15656 bp, 17 predicted proteins | sample PICome_9_FD_160087 | JGI IMG/M metagenome (GOLD analysis project Ga0213868, IMG submission 160087) | Coastal seawater microbial communities near Pivers Island, North Carolina, United States - PICO127 | ecosystem: Environmental > Aquatic > Marine > Coastal | place: USA: North Carolina...
CCATGTTACTATCTAATACGGGTATAGAAAAATCTCTTAAATTAATAACTTTGTAAAATGGAATAAATTTATCTAAAAGTTTTAAACCTCTGCCTTGCATAGAGTTAGAAGCATTACTAAAATTTACTGCGACAATCTTATTCATATGACACCTCACCTACCAATCTTTTACCACAAAATATTTCTGCCTCTACAATAGTCTTTTCTTTAAAATTATATTGTTGCATATCATTTGTGATTGATTTTAATTTTAATTTTTCTTCATAATATGTTTGTTCGTGATATGGCTCTTGTATAATCGCATTTTTGCAATCATAAAATTTCATTATGTTTGTGAACATTTTATAATGGTCTTTTTCATACAATAAAACACCACTAAAAATTATACAATCTACTTTGAAGTTAACATCTTTTAATGTTGCCCAATCTCTAACTTCGTATTGATAGTTTGGCCACCGTTTTTGTGCATATTCAATAGGTTCAGGTGAGGTGTCAAAACCATAATACTGATAATCTTTATAAGACTTTTCATGTAGAAAATCATTTACAGGTCCATGCCTGCAACCTATATCAACAATACCTTTGTAATTGTTTTTAATGATAATATCGGCTTGTTTTTCAAAAATAGGCCTTGCCTCTAGTGTGTCAAGATAAGACATATCTCTTAATGCATATCTTCTTTTCATAGGTATTTCACCGGTCATGGTGCCTATCTTTGGCCAAGGTACTTCTTTACTTGTAAACATTGTTAAAATCCGATGCTATTCGCCATAGTAAACGATTGTTATCCATAACAGGTGTTCTACGGTGTAAACTTGTAAATTGGTCCATGAGAAGTAAATCACCCTCTTTGAATATGTGATGATATTGATACTGTGATTTAAATATCTTTGGTTTTAATTTACTGATTAACTCTTCATGGTCAATTTGTTTTTTGCCTTCCCATGCTTTAGAAATAAAGTGGTAGGGGAAGTAAAAATATTCTGACTTATTATGTGGGTGTACATCTACCAACTTACGAATACTACCTTTGTTCTTACTCATAAATTCTAACTCGGGGTCACCCTCTTCTAAGTCATATATTGTATTGTTTTTAAATTTTAATCTGATTGTAATAGAACGATAATATTCTTGTTCTTCATTTGACATATCGTAAAAAGGTTTTGAAGTATTACACACACTCAATGTAGTATTAATATCTTCTTTAACACAATATAAACCAATCAATATCTTATCAATTAAATGTCTTGAATTACCATTTGAGTGCCAACCTAACTCTGTATCACCAAACATACCAATTTTCTTACCGTCAACTTTTTTACCTGTGACTAAAAAGATTTCTGGATGTTCTTTTGGATTCATAAACAAATCAGGCGATTCACATTCACCAAATCTTTTCATAAAATCAATATAATCACTTTCTTTTAGATTTTGATTATACATTACAGCTACACCGTCTTGGTGTATATCTCTTGCTAATTGTCTTATATGTCCGTCATCAAGACCTCTAATGTCTTGAATTGTCTTATGAGGTTGTATCATATTCTTCCTTTATTAAATCACATAAACTAATTCTATTTACATCACCCTTTTTAAACTTATCATAATCACTATCTTTTGTTGTAGCTAACCACACACTATCAGACGGTGTAAAGTTTAAATCCTGACATATTTTTTCTTGATATTTTTTTAGTCTTGTACTAACATGTGTTGGTAATACTTTTCTAATTATCTCCTCACCTAGTTGCATTGAGTGATAATTATAATACTTAGCAGACCCAATTAATCTTTCTAATTGTGAATCTGGTGTCCTTGACCAATAATATCCTATACGATAATTTCTCATACCAAAACATTTACTTAATGAGAAAAATACCTTTTCGACATTATCAGGCACTTTAATTTTTATATCTGAACTACACGAACCTATGTGTGCAATATCTAATACAACAGGTATATTAGTAGGTATATCTTTTAAATTGCCATCAGCTGATGATGGATTTGACATATACAACACTTCACCAGTTTCACTTTCAGGCAACCATACATAATCATCTTTATGTCTAATTATTTTTCTATTTTCTTGCATGTACCAATAGTTGATACCCTCAGTAACACCGTTAGCTGGATATAAGTATTTAAAATCTGATAAGTCTATGATAGGTTTCAACCACTCAGTAATATCTGAGTGAAATGGTTTTACCTCCGTATAATCATCATACTTGAAATTATCACAAACAATTTGAACTTCAATAATAGGAAATGTTCTAATAGCTAATGATTGTTTAAGTATTTTTTCTTTGTTTGTCATAAAATAATTTCTCCGCTAACCAACCACCTGTATCAAACTTATGCAATCTAATTCGTTTAAAGTTTTCGTGATGATTTTTATGATAGCCTTCACCTGCAATAAACATATTTAACCAAGGCACATTAGCGCCACCTGGTGTTTTATGTCCGACTGTATTCAATAGTCCAAATCCTATTTTTGCAAAAACAAATGGTACGGCACAAAAGGCCACCCAAAAATATGGACAAATAATGTAACTAATAACATTTACACCTATTAATATTTTTAACCAATGTTTATGGCAAAATACTAGATTAGGATTTTTATATAAATCTCTAGCGTATTTCATAGGTATTTTCTCGATATTCCATGTAGTCAATAATACTTTCCAGAAACCTACATGTTTAGCTGCGTGTGGGTCATTTGGTCCGTCTGAGTGTGCATGGTGCATACGGTGACTCGCAATCCACCCGATTGGTGTTCTAATACATGCTATCATCAACATTGCTAAACCAATTCTTTCAAACCATACTGGTACTTTGAATTGGTTGTGACAATAATGTCTATGTAATAGTATGCTAGCACCAAAGTGTGAAATAATTTGAGACCACACTATACCTATTAATATTGAAATTGTTAACCACATATTACTATTTATCTATCCCCACATGATGAACTATTTTAGTATTTTCATTTATTGTATTTTTACTATACCATTCAATAGGCATATGAGTTATTTTACCACCGTTCTCTAAGACTGTATCATATACAAAATTTTGTTCACCGTAATACTGATAATGAACTGTACCATTATTATAATAATGAAGTTGCCATTTTTCTATATCGGAATTGAATTTATCCCACACATACTGCAAACTACCAGATTTGAATTTATACCAACCACCGTTTATTGGACACTTAGGAGAATGGTCCCACCAGTTTTTGTAGGTAATCAACTCATTGTCTTTAACAGGATAGTTAATCATATCTGATATATCACCTACTATTGTCTGGTCTATATCAATTATTATAGTATCTTCATTTGTATTATCAAAGTATTTTAATTTATGCCAATGTCTTTTTATCGATTCAAAGTTTTTTATATGTTCGCACTTTAATTTGACATTATGTTTTTTAAACTCTCTCTGTAGAGTTATAACACTAGAATACGAATATCTATTGCCATAGAATATACAATGTGCTATCATATCCAGTTTTCCTTAACAATATCATGGTCTAAACAATCGTGTATTTCAGGTTTTTGATGAAACAAAGCTACAGAATATTTTTTACGATATTTAAAAGATTCATTGTCATTATCATAATGAGCACCATCTCTATATGAGTATATTATAGGCGGCCTTTTTTTAGTAGGAAAAGTTTTTGGTTCTGTTTCGTGTGTTAAAAATCTGTCATCACCCTTATATTTTAATATATAATATTCGGGGTCTTTCATAAATTTATTGTATATTTCTCTACTATCATTCCAATTCATTACCGAGGAGTTATGTAGAGAGGTGCCTATATCTGGTCTATCAGAAACAAACTTTGCTTTTCTAGGGTCTTTCCATAATGGTAAAATCATATGAAAATTTCCTGTTGTCATAGCTAATTCGTCTATTGTTCCATGTATAATAACATCTAAATCAAAATATAAACATCTGCCAGTATATTTAAATACGGATATTTTACTCCAATAACCAGGCAAATCATCTGATTGTATAGAAAAAGGATATAATTCAGGTTTATCTGTGATACACCAGAAATTATGAGGTTGAGTCAAATGTCTTTCAACAGCTGATTTAAGTTTAAAAACATATTCAGGTCCGTATTTTTCTCCTACATTAACACAATAAACATCAACAGGAGTATTCCAATTAATTGCCTGCATAATGAATTACCTTTACATCTGTGTGCCAATCTTCATCTAATAGATATGGATTGCCTGACCATTTTTTATAATCATGTTCAATACATGTTTGTATATAGAAGTCATTTTCATGCCATTTTACAATATACTTTTCAGGAAACATTGTGGTTTTCGTTTTATTATCTTCTAACATCTTTTGTACAAAGTGTTGTTCACCATTTACAGGTCCACTTGTTGTACCATTTTTAATAAAGTATTCTTGCCAATAATTAATATTTTTTTCAAATTCATCAACAATATATTGATGTTCGCCATTTTTAAACTTGTATATACTACCACTTAATGCAAACTTTTTATTTTCTTTATCTTCTCTCCATCTCCACCAAAATCTATGTGTGCCTCTAAATTCATTATTATTAATGGTATCAAATAGAAAGTCACAATTTCTAATTATGACCTGGTCAATATCCATTAATATAATATCTTCACCGTCTATAATATTTTTTTTAAAATAATCTAGTTTGTACCATTGTAATTTTTTATCTTTTTTAGTTATAGGAATAACTTTAACACCATCATCAAAACCTGTATGGTCGGTGTAACAATAGTAATTAAATTCTTTTGTTGTATGTTTTTGTAAAGAATGATATAGTTTATTTACATCATCAACACTATATTTTGTTCCTGTTAATACTGTACATATATTAGTCATCTCGTTTACCTATCACCATAAATCTTTTATATTCTCTATTGTCTTTACCATTTAATTTCAATCTACTATAATAATAAGGTTTTGTTATTGAAGATTGTTTTATTAATTCGTGGTAATCTTCCACACAGTTAACATGTTCTCTTTCACCTTTCATATTATTGGATTGCAATATGTAAAGAACTTGTTTGTCATTATTAAATGATATAGAAGACATTGGTAACATATGTTCACATGATGTATTAATACATATGTTTGTATATCTTTCTGAATAATCTGTAAAGTTTATATCTTCTTTTAAATAGTTTAAATTTACACCCTTATATTCTCTACCTAAAAACTTTCTGCCTATATCTAGTGCGTCTTCGTCCATATCAATTAAATGTATATCTTCAATACCTTTAATATTATCAACTAACAATGGCACCAATACATTACCATACCATGAACCTAATATTGTTATTTTTTTAATAGGTAATTCTGGCCTATCTTTAAGAATAAGTAATAATTGTTCTACAAGCCATTTTTTACAGGTTACTTGATTGCCTGAAAAACTATTGATAAAGTCTTTCAGTCTGTGTGGATATTTTCTTAATACTATTCTATTTAAAGTATCTCCAAAAAGACCTAAATCATAATTAAATTTTATTTCTACCTTCGGCATTTCCATTCTCACTTATTATAATTGCTTTACTCTTATCATACTCTTCAAAGTTGTGTACATTGTGTTGTATATACTTATCAGGCCAAAAAGTATACCACTCAGGATGTTTATGATAAAACCATTTATCAGTCCCTTCAAATAATATTGATAATTTTTCTTTATCTTTTTTAACAGCTTGATAAATGTGGTCACACTCATCATTATTAAAGGCGAACACCCCACTATTGACATTACATGAAATATATGTGCCTTTGTTTTTTTTCATTTTTTCATTATCAAACCAATGTACATGACTTAACATAACTTTACCTTTGACCCTATTTTTATTATAATAATCAATAAGAATATTTAAGTCACCTTGGATAATAATATCTATATCTAAAAACAAACAATCGCCTAGATTAAGTCTTTTATCAAATAGTGTCATCTTTTTCCAAGTATGTTTGTATGACATATCTAAAGGTAATGTTTTAACGCCTGGTATTTCTCTATCTGAAAAACAATAATCAATAGGTAATTTTTTTAAATCATCTACACTATATTTGTCACCCCAGAAAGCAGTTACTATAGAGACCATGGTGTTGCCTTTGCATTATCGTACCATTTTTCAAACTCTGGATAAACATCTATCAAATTTGTATCTCTAATACTATCAAGATATTTGTATCTATCCATAGCGTCTAAAAATCTAGTATGATTTCTTTCTTCATCATTTTTTAAAGTGTGAATATGGTGAGGCATATTATAGAATTTTTTATCACCGTATTTTTTAATATACATTTCAGATACATCTTTAGGTACATTAACTGCTCTAGCCCACACAGGAAAAGAAAGATTATTATTTAATTTTGCTTGCATACCAAATGTATCTTTCACAAAAGTGTGAATTTCATCCAAGTATCCAATGTTTAATAATTGAACTGTTGTACTGAAAGATAGTTTTACTTTAGGAATTTGGCCTATGTTTTTCATAGTTTCTACTTTTTGTTCCCATATAGTGCCGGTTCTTATATATTCATCAATCTTACCAACACCATCAATAGAAAACATTATGGTCACTTTTCTAAAATATTTAAATAAAGCAAACAACTCAAAATTTTCAGTCATACCATTTGTTACAAATCTCAACTCTAAATGTCTTGACATATTGTTGTCAACAATCCATTGTACAAATCCTGCAACTTTAGGATATAATAATGGTTCACCACCCACAATTTCTATTTGATTAGTAGTAGGCAATATTTTCTTTAAGTCATCTCTAAACTTATCCATATCCATTTTTTTAGATTGGTCTATTATAATTGGTCCTTCCCAATCTTTAGGTAAAGTGCCTAATCTTTTTTGTTCAGCTGCTATTTTTGATGATACTAGAGGATTACACATAGTACACTTTAAATTGCATAAATTTCCAAATATTTTAATTTTAAAAGAGTCCATATCAGTAGGTTCTAAATCTACATTTTTATCATCTTTTATTTTTTTTAATGTTTTTTGCTGTAAAGTATTTGTTTTATCTAAATTTGTTGTATAATAATTTTGTAATCTTTTTGAATTGCCTGAGTTTTTTTCATTAGCTATACACTTATAACAAGTGTCTTTAATTAAATCAGTTGGTTCACCAGGTTTCAACATATCATAACGCAATTGTTTCATATGTTCACCGTTGAAAAAATCCATAGGTGATACATCAACAATATTTTCTGATTGTTTTTTAGCAATACAACATGCCTGATAATTACCAGCAACTGTAGTTGAAAATTGTACAAAAGGTAAAGTACAGTAAGGTTTAATCATTCAGCACTCCAAATGCCCATTGTTTTTCTACACACCACCAACACCAGTTTTTAGCATTTGGTCCTTGTGTTTCGGAACAATGTTTTGTCCAATTTTCAGTTTTATCGCCAGGACATATACAACTATGTGTTAATGGATATATTTCATTCATTAAAAAACTATCTTTTTTATATTCAGAAACAATAAATTTTTTATCTACATTGTACCAAGGACATATTGTATAACTTTCGCCTACTAGTGTAATATGAGTTAATTGGTCTACATCTCTTTCAGGTTTATAATAATTATATTTTGTTTGTATTTCTTTAGGTGGAGATAATGTGATACCTCTATAAAAAACATCTATATTATACTGTCGCTTATACTCTATGGTTTTATTTTTAAAAGTTTGTATTTTTGTTTCACCATCTGTGTAGATAAATTTTAATCTGGTATAAGAAGAACTGAATTTATCGAATAGTTTTTTACAGATATTATCTGACCTAAAGCTGGCATGTGGGTCACACACAGGCTCATCACCTGTATTAATAAAAATATTTACTTTGTCTAGTTTACGAGATATCTTTAATTCATTTAACAATTTGTAAATTAAAAGTGTCGAATCCATTCCTGAAGAATGATTAATTAATATATTTTTTGCACTATCCGGAACATATATCATTTCAAAGGCCTTCATGTTGTCGTACTGTAGTAAATTTGTCTTTACCACATTGCCTAGAACAAATGCGACAAGGTGACATGTCCCAACTTAAAGGTAATATGTGTTGATACCAGTCTTCTTTTAGAATATCTATAAAGTCTTTTTCCCATGCAGGAATTAAATCTCTATGGTCTAACATCTCGTTTCCCATATGTTGATATTTTGTTTTTTCAGCTACATTATTAATTCTATGATATTCATTTGAACCAATCCAACAACAAGGGTGAACATAACCCATGCAATCTAAGTAAACATCATTTCTTGCTTTTGTATGACAATATATTTTACCAGCAGATTCTTTTCTTGATTTTTCAGGATCCTCAACAAATTTATTTTGATTTTTATTTGTTTGTATGTTAATTTCATCAGCAGATAAATCTTCAATTTTTTTACCGTCCCATAACTTATCTGTCCTATTCAAATCTTTAAATTCTTGTACATCCGTTTTTTCAGGTTGATATTTCATCACACTATAATTTCTTTTTTGCCAAGTATAATCAATACTATCTCTACCATAAAATCTTTGTGTATTGACAGCAGTAAATCTTACAAATCCTAAATCTTTAGCAATTTGTTTACATTCTTCTTCTTGATGTTGATTGTGACCAAACCTAATAAATGACCATTCAGCTCTACCACCACCTTTCATAAAGGCTGTAGCATTTTCTATAACTCTATGATATCTTGTATTTGTTCTATAGATATGATGTGTGTCTTCTAATCCATCAATTGCAAAATTTACTAGACCATTATAAGGGGCTAATAGTTTACCATAGTCATACCACCATTTGGCAGACCTCATACCTCCGTTGGTATAAATTTTTAAACTATCATTTTTGTTTTTCAAATGCCAATCTGTTAAAACATTAGTTAATGTGTATTCTGATATTTCGTAAATATCTTTAGCAAACATTGGGTCACCCATGTTACCACAGAATAATACAGCTTTGGCTTGTTTTTGGTAGTTTTGAAATATTTTTTTATATCTGTCAATGGTGATTTCAGTCAGACACAATTCTGGTCTTTCTTCTAACTCACCTTTCCAGTTAATTCTATTTCTTGAACATTGTACACATCTAGCGTTGCACTTGTCCGTTATTTCTATATGAAATGATAAAGGTTTTTCAAAGTCAAACATAACATGATTTAGTCCTTAAAATTGTGAAGTATATGAAATAATATCTTTAAAGGTTTCTGCTTTTCTAAGTTTAGCTTTTAATTCTCTATTATCTGATTCTTTCACAATAGGTAATTCAAATGCAGCTAGTTTAGCTTTGAACATCTGCTCTTTAATCAATTCATTATCATACTCTAATTTGTCATTAAAGATTTTCGACACCAATTCTTCCAGTGTATAATCAACTTTAACTTCCACCTCTTGTACATTAGGTACATTTGATTTAGATACTTTGATAATACCTTCTTGTTTGGCAATATCAATCATTTCTTCTTTGAATCGTTTTCTTTGTTCAGTACACCAATTATCAGTATATTGATGAATTTCGGGTAATGATTGAATAGATATTAAATTTTTGTAATCAGGATGATTTTCGTCTAACTCTACGATATGTGGAAAAACTTCATTTTCTTTATCACCTTTTACAAAAACCTCAATTTGTGTTCTTTCATTATCACAAAATCTTGCTGAAACAAAATTGTCTTTTGTAATTTCCATTAGTTTATCCTCTTTCCTATTTTGTTATCTAAGTATTGAAACAAATTTATTTTTGGTTTCCATCCATATTTAGTCAAGATAGAGATGTCAGCTTTATTATCTTTTCTCTCGGTTTCTGGTCCTAATTTACTAGAAAACGATAACTTGCAATAATTCATAATATCTACTATTTTATTTGATATTCCTGTACCCATATCAATAACACCTGTTTCATTTGTATTCATCATCAATACAATAGCTTCGCATAAGTCATCCACATGTATAAAATCTCTACTATGGTCAACATTAATATACGGCACCACACCTTTGATAATTTGTGGTATTAACATGTTCTCTCGTCCATTAGGTCCGTAAGATGTAGTAAATCTCATACCTAAACTATTATCTGGAGCAAAATGTTCTAGTGAAAATTTACTAAATGCATATGGATTTCTCCATGGTTCATGTGCTGTGCTTGAACTTGCATATAATATTCTGGAGTTTTTATAATGTTCAAATATTCTTCGACTAACAATAACATTTTGTTTCCAATATTCCGCTGGATTGTCTAAAGATATTCTTACACCTGATAGTCCGGCTAAATGAATTACCACATCTATATTATCAGGTAACTTACATGTTAATAAATCTTCGCCTAATTTTAAATCTAAACAAGTAACATTATTTAATTTATTTTTTAAATTAGAGCCTATGAAGCCCTCACTTCCAGTCAATAATATATTCATACTAAGATTTATTTATTTTTAAATAATAAGTGTTTACTGTTGTTGATGAACCGTTTGGAAATTCTTGTGCCCTATAATCGTTAGCATTTACAAATCTTGTTTGGTAATTACCAGAACCATTTAATCTGGTATCGCCCATACCGGTACCTCTGTTTGTACCTGAAGAGAAACTATAAGATAATGCGTAACCATCTGTAGAAGAAGCTGCTGTATATCTAACCCATTCTTGAATTAAAGATTCAAATGTTGCTTCTGGATAAGTTTGAAGATTATTTGAAGCGTCAACCAACATAGGTAATGTATAAGATGTATCAGAACCATTAATACTATGTAAATAATAATTTGTAATAGTAGTAGGTTGGTCTTGTGTTTCTGGTATGCCTGAAGCTGTATATGCTGAAGTATTTGCTCTCGTATCTGTAAATACAGCGGTTGATGAAACTAATGTTGCGCCTGATACACTTGTTGATGTATTAATAAAATATGTTCCACCTTGTTGTGTGCCAGTAGAACCCGAAACTAACAAATCTATCGCTGGATGTAAAAAAGTATCTTTTATATCTGCAAGTGACATAGCTTGAACTGCACCAGATGATGTGTAATAAACAGGCCAAGTTTTACCTGTATCTGCTGTAGGTGTTATTGAAGCTGTCGTTTGATTTATTTTTGAATAGTTAACTGTGACAATAGATGGCTCTGCCGTTGTTCCTTCACCTGGAAATGCTGAAACGCTTGTTGATTGAGCGCCTGCCTGTAATCTTGTATCACTTAATGTACCTAAACTACCACCCGAACTAACAACTGATAGTGATACACTAGGATTTAATGAGTATTGATAAACTATTTGGTCTACAATTTCTCCGACCATACTTGTGGTCATCTCTTGTAGATTGCCTGAGTTATAGTAAAGTGGTTGTCTTACTGCCATAATCTAATTCCATTTATTTTTAAGCACCAGCGCCATAAATTGTTTTTAAAGTGGTACCAGATGAGTTTAATATTTGTAATGTCACCAAAGATTTTAATTCATTTTGACCAATAGCGTCATTGGCTATCATTGATTCTGTTATTGCGTCTATAGAACCTGTTGTTACAATTGTTCCTGTATTATCAGGTATAGTTATAGTATTTGTACCTGTAGGGTCAGATACCGTAAGTGTCGTTCTATTTGAATCACTTGTAGAACCTTCATAAATTATTGTTCTATTTTGAGCAATATATAAATTTGCGTCAATAGCTAAAGCAGCCGTAATTGCACCACCTGAAGCTGAAGAAGTTAAATATGGAAATCCACCTATTTCATTAACAGTTAAAAGTCCTGTTTGCGTTTCAAATGCATTTGCTCTAAATGAATCATTAATATTTAATCTAGTAGAATCTGTGGACCTTAAAGTATTTCCAGAAATTTCTACAGTACCTAATGTGTGTGTTGCACCTGAACCTGTAATACTAGTACCAGTTATTGCACCTGCATTTAATGTTCCTGTTGTAATTAAGTTTTCAGAACCAAAACTAATTGCTGTTGAGTCTGTAGCTGTAATTGTATTGCCTGATAATTGAAGACTACCTGCATTTACTGTAGGTGTAGTTAAAGAAGTAGTAACAGTAACAGCACTAGGTAAACCAATTGTTAATTTATCTGTCGCACTTACAACTGCTTCAATTTCATTTGAAGTACCAAATACTCTTAATGTATCACCACCACCAATAATCTGTTGTGTTGATGTACTGTCTTCAATAGTAAAACCAGCAGTTGATGTAGCAATACTAATGGTTTCATTCATAGCCTCAACTAAATTAGTTGAACTAATAGAGCCACTTAGATTTGCAATATCACCAAAATCATTAGCCGCCAAATCGTTAAATGTGGTTCTAAATGTTTCTAGCGTATCTGTTATTGCTATGTTTTTAACTGCCATTGATTATCTCTTTTAATAAATCTTTAATTTCTCTTAACTCGTTCTTTAAATTATTTATGTCTTTTACCGCACCTCTAATTTGGTCACCATGTTGTTCCCTTGATTTAATTCTTTTCATGTAAATGTGATAGTCGTTTGTATTTGTGTTTACAATACCACTAGATGACACTTCTCTTACTAAATGTGTGTGTCCTTCTACTTTTAATCTAGCACTCATATTATACCGCCAACGCTATTCCTCTTAAATCTTTAATTCTAGGAGAATGTGCTGAGTTAGTGCCTTTCATAACAATCTTAATTTGAAATGCTGTGAAATCTGAAATACCACTTGCACTATATTTGTATTCTTTAAATTGATTATTAGATTCTGCTGGTGCAACTGTAGTGTCTTCGCTACCATTACCGTTAAAAGGTGTCCAACTTAAATCTTTAATATCTCTAACTTCTTCAGCTGATGTGCCTCTGAAATAAACCTCGACTTCAGCAGAAGCTCTTACATTTGAAGTAAGTCTAACTTCTAAAGATGTAGAAGGATTATCTAACACAACAGGTCTTGTACAGTAAATAGCTGCTGATGAAGAACCACTTGATTGTTCATCATCTTTAAAGTTTGGTGTATTGCTACTTGTAGGACTATTTAATCTGTTTTGAATTGCAATCATACTAATTCTCTGTGTATCAATTACAGGAGAAACTTTTGTATTTGAAGTTGTTAATGTACAATTTACAAATAATGATTTACTACCGTTTAGTGTAGGTTCATTTGTTTCATTAATTTCACTAGCGACCATGTTTGGAGCTTCAAAGTAAATATTATCATTTGCACTTACACTAACTGCGTTAGCTTGTGATGTTAACACAAACTCAGTTTCAGAACCATGAATTGATTTACCACTTGTTGGTCTGATTGTGTAACCAATATTAGTATCAGGAACAGTCATTGTTTGAATGTTTAACATAGCAACATCATATAATCTATTTTGTGTTGCAACAACTGAACTACCCCCTACATCACCTGAAGATGTGGCAGTAGAACTATCAGCAATTTGAATATCATAACTATCTAAAGTTACATTTGAAATTGATGTGTATGTTCCATTGATAGATGAACCTGTAATACCATTGTAGTCTGTACTAGCACCTAATCCTGAAATGGTTACATTGTTTGATGTACCATGCATACCATGATTTTTATGGAATACTCTAACTACATCTGAGCCACTTGTTGTTCTTAATGGGTTTGATTTTAATGTTCTACTAGGTAAAGTATCATTAACTAATGTAACATTACCAGTAACATTTGAAAATTCAGCTCTCTTCATCTTAAACTTAATATCTTCATTCTGTTCAGCAGTCCATGTAGAACCGTTTTGAGATTTGAATAAAACACCAGCATAAGGTTGTTGAGATATTGTTCTATCAGAACCTAAATTAGTTTGTCCAACTCTTGACACATATACATTATACTCTTGTGAGTTTGCCAATAATACAAAAGCATATTCTGTATTTTCTTGTATAAACACAGGACTAGGGAATGTAAATGTTGTAGCCACACTAGCGTCTGTACTTGTAGTCACAGCAGATGGATTTAATGACACCTCTGAAAATGGTAAAATGTTTGTAGATGGATAACCATTCTTAACTTCTCTAATTTGAAGTGTTACAGGAACTTGTGAGTCTGTTGTATCTGGTTTAGATTGAAAATATACATCTAGTGAAGTAACAAATACCCCACCTTTATCATCTACTAAGAATGTTTGAGCAAGAGGGTCCCACCAACCAACTTGTCTGTCTGTTCTTCTTGTTGATGTTCTTGCAATTGTTCTATTCTCTGTAGTATTTTCTCTAACAATTCTAGGTTCTCTTGTTGAAACAATTGTTTCTCTAACTGTTTCTAATGAACCACTTGCTGAGTAATCTCCTTCACCAGCAGTTTCTACCTCTGAATTTAAATCGTTAGTAGATGAACTTGTTAATCTGAATACTCTTGTACCTGTTCTCCATCTAGGATTTGCGTCAACTGTTGGGTCAGGTATTGCAAAAGAACCTGATAATGCACCGTTAGCGTCTGATACTAAGTTACCACCTAATGAACCACCTGTCGGTGTTACATATGATGATATATCAATATTTTCAAAGAATGGATATACTCTTGTGTTTGGTTTAAATCTTGTACCTGTAAAGTTTACTGTTCTACTTCTAATGAATGGAATAAATGCAACATTAAGAACTCTATCACCCATTGACCGTCTAACAACTTGTGGCACAAATACACTTCTAACACCTGTTCTTGTTTGATTAACTTGTTGAACGGATGTAATTTCTTGTGTTTGTAATACTCTTCTTGGAACACCGAATCTGAATGTTTGTTCTCTTCTCTGACCACCAATACCTCTTGTACCAGTTTCTACAGGTCTTCCAACCCAATTGTCTTGCCACTCATTCCAAACAGTACCTAATTGTATCTCCGCTAAGTTAGGATTGCCTAAATTGGCAGCCATAGTGTCGAACATACCTTGTTGGTTAACAACCAACTCCGGCACTCTCTCCGTTTCTTTCCATTCATCTCCTGCTGGGTCTAGCTCTATTGTACCTACCCAGGTAAACACATTGAAAGGGTTAACATTTAAAAATTTACTTGCGAAAGGTTGGTCGATTAATGTTTGTTCAGAATATGGTAATGTAATTAAATCACCAGTTTTTTGATAGTTATTATCTGTTCTATCTGTAGATAAAATTGCTGTACCGTCATCATCAGCTTCTATTAACTGAACTGAATCTGTATGACAAATTGGTCGTGCTTCACCTGAAGCCATGTCCATTGCAATTCTATAGTCTAAATTTCCTACATCACCAATACCATGACCAGTAAAGTTATCTACAATAAATCCATTTTTAAATCTATCAAATCCCTCTGCGTCTTGTATTTGTAATGATTGTGTTTGAGTTTCTAATAAAGATAATTGAGTATAGTATTCTATATTTTCTATTCTTTTTTCTAATCTACCAATATCTCTCATTGTATATCTTCGATTATCTATAGTTTCAATTTCAATCTCTTCGGTAGACAAAGTATATGGTGCTAGTGACAATGTGTATAAATGCATTGCACCATCTAAAGCTTTAGGAAGTTGTGGGTCTAATGAAGACGCACCTTCAACAACTTTAAATGCACCGTCTTTATCTAAAAATACTTTATCAATTCTTGATAGATAGTATTCAAAATCTGTAGTTACATCATCACCAAATTTAACAACATCTACTGGTACACCACCAGCACCATCAAAACTTCTATCTTGACCACCAGAAT
>Ga0213868_10003095_pt1 | contig 15647 bp, 13 predicted proteins | sample PICome_9_FD_160087 | JGI IMG/M metagenome (GOLD analysis project Ga0213868, IMG submission 160087) | Coastal seawater microbial communities near Pivers Island, North Carolina, United States - PICO127 | ecosystem: Environmental > Aquatic > Marine > Coastal | place: USA: North Carolina...
TTTCAACTCTGGTGGAGTTGCGAATGTGTGATAGGGCGCTGGCGATGGAACAGTCCATTCAAGTCCTTCGGCACCTTCCCAAGTCTTTTCTTCAGTGGTTGGCTTGCCGTTGCGGATCGTCATGATGACGTTGTACAACAACATGATCTGCGCACCACCATAAATAAACGCACCGACACTTGAAACCATATTCCAGTCGGCAAACTGCAGACCGTAATCGGCGTAGCGTCGTGGCATACCCGCCAGACCCAAGAAGTGCTGTGGCATAAAGGCGATATTAAAGCCGATAAATGCTACCCAGAACTGCACCTGACCCATGGTCTCGCTGTACATCTTTCCACACCACTTTGGCAGCCAGTAGTAGATAGCAGCTGTACCACTAAATACCGCACCCGCAACCATTACATAGTGGAAGTGAGCTACAACAAAGTAGGTGTCGTGATACTGCATATCCGCTGCCGCAATCGACAACATCAAACCGGTGAAGCCACCAAAGGTAAACAGAATTACAAAAGCAATACTGAACAGCATTGGGGTTTCAAAGGTCAACGAGCCTTTGTACATGGTGGTGATCCAGTTAAATACCTTCACACCTGTCGGCACAGCAATCAGCATAGTCGCGTACATAAAGTACAGCTCACCGGCGATCGGCATACCCACAGTAAACATGTGGTGAGCCCAAACGATAAAGGACAGGAAAGCAATCGCTGCTGTGGCGTAAACCATTGAGGAGTAACCAAACAGAGGCTTGCGGCTGAACGTTGGGATAATCTGCGATACCACACCAAATGCTGGCAGGATAATAATGTATACCTCGGGATGACCGAAGAACCAGAACACGTGCTGGAACAGTACCGGATCACCACCGCCTGCGGCGTTGAAAAAGCTGGTGCCGAAGTTGATATCCATCAGCATCATCGTTACTGCACCGGCCAGAACCGGCATTACAGCAACCAGCAGGAATGCAGTGATTACCCAGGTCCATACGAATAGCGGCATCTTCATGTAAGTCATGCCAGGTGCGCGCATGTTCATTACTGTGGCGATAATATTGATGGAGCCCATAATTGATGAGGCACCCATAATATGGATCGCGAAGATAAAGAAGTTAACCGATTCCGGCGCATAGGTAGTCGACAGTGGTGCGTAGAATGTCCAACCGAAGTTAGGACCGCCGCCTTCCATAAACAATGTTGAGGTAAGGATCGCAAACGCGAAAGGCAGGATCCAGAAGCTCAGATTGTTCATGCGAGGAAGCGCCATATCCGGTGCCCCGATCATCAGGGGAATCATCCAGTTAGCCAGACCCACAAAGGCCGGCATAATCGCGCCGAAGACCATGACCAGTCCGTGCATGGTGGTCATCTGATTGAAAAATTCGGGCTTGATCAGCTGCATGCCGGGCTGGAACAGCTCGGCGCGGATGATCATTGCAAATGCACCACCCAGAATAAACATTGTAAAGCTGAACCACAGGTACAGTGTACCGATATCTTTATGGTTAGTAGTAAACACCCAGCGGCTTATATAAGCCTTCCAGCCGTCTGCTAGTGTTGCGGGACCATGTGCCATATTCGTATCTCCCCTATTTGCTTTGCTTGTAATTGAGAACATCAAGCGGCTGAGTTACATCGCCGACATTGTTGCCCCAGGCATTTCGTTCATAGTGAACAACTGCTGCAATATCCACTTCGGAGAGCTGCTCGGCGAATGACTGCATGGATGAACCAGCAACACCGTCGATCAGAATTGCGATATGACCTTCCATCGCGCCGAGTGCAATCGGACTGTCCTTCAGGGCAGGGAATACACCGGGGATACCTTCACCGTTGGTCTGGTGACAGGCTGCACAGCTGCGCTCGTAAACCTCTTCACCTTTGACCATCAACTCTTCAGCTGTCCACTGCTTGCCGATAGTCGCAGCATATTCTGCTGCTTCAGCTTTCTTGCCAGCCAACCATTGGTTGTACTCAGCTTCTTCCTTAACCTCGACTACAACAGGCATAAAGGCGTGGCCAAGACCACATAGCTCAGTACATTCACCGACATAGATGCCAGGCTCGTCAGTCTTTGCCCAGCCTGAAGTGAACAGACCCGGGATAGCATCACGCTTAACACCGAAGTCGGGAACCCACCAAGAGTGGATTACGTCATTGCCGGTTACCAGGAAGCGAACTTTCTTGCCAACTGGTAGAACCAGCGGCTCGGTTACTTCGCGGAGGTAGTGCTCACCCTTGGGTTCACGGCCGTAGACTTCGTCGAGAGAGGTGTTGAGTTCACTCATGAACTTAACGCCTTCGCCGAGGTACTCGTACTGCCACTTCCACTGGTAGCCAGTAATCTTGATCTCGATATCAGGATTGTCTGTATCGTAGACTTTTAAAAGTGCTGTAGTCGCCGGGATCGCCATAACGATCAGGATAATTGCCGGAACAATTGTCCACAGCAGCTCTACAACCAGATTCTCATGAAAGTTCTCAGCTACAGCGCCACGAGATTTGCGGTGCGCATACATCACGTAGAACATAAAACCAAAAACGCCGACACCGATAACGGTACAGACCCAGACCATGATCATATGAATATCATATGCGGCCTGACTAACTTCGGTAACACCTTGGGGCATATTGAGTTGTCTAGTCGACGATTCGGCGACTGCGGCGCCCATCGCGGGCAATGAAACAACAAGGCTCAACAGACTCAAGAAAAGTGCTTTCGCTCTTTTCGACATCGCTTGTTTTCTCCGTGGTAATTGTGGTTTTTAAGCTAAAAACTTTCCAACTTTTTTCGGATAAAATTGTCCGAGCAGTTTAAAAGCGGCGGCAGTATAGCAAAGCAAAGCTGTTATCACTACTGAAAAACCGCTTGATTTGCCTTTCGTAGGCATTGTATTTCCTCTGAGTAAAATCAGCGCAAACAGGCCAAAAATCCACAAACATTGTGGCGCAGAGCGCATTTTCTGCTAGATTTAGATCATGGTCGCTGAAGCAAGACTTGCGACCTCTAGCGGATATAAACCCTGTAAATGGGTTTTTCCTCGACTAAAACATCAACAGAGAGTTGCCCATGGCTCCACTTTCGGCTCGAAGTAGTGATTTCCTGATTGCCTACTTAAACGAACGAGTTCAACACCTACACGCGTCTATACGGTTGAGAGATGGTGATGGGACTACTGCTCTGGCATCTTTTATTGAGCGCTATGTGGAATTGGTACCAGACCTGATTACTGCGTTTGAAGATTTTCTTAGTAGCACCGGTATCAGTGGTGCAATTGCTCAGCAAATAGGAACCGCTAAAGAGTTTCTCGATGTGCCCGATGGCATCATGTCCGTGGAGGAGAGCTTGGAGGCGAATATGTATCAGGCCTATCTGGCACACCGGCTTCTCGAGGAACTCAACGATGTATTGTGCGCCAACTATAATTGTCCGGTTGTACCGGTCAATATGACCAGATCAAACCTGATTGTGCATCATATTATTGGCGAGCCTTTCGCCAATCAGATCGACGGTGCGATTCAACTGCTCAATGAAAAGCTGCTGGTATCCATAGGCAAAGATAAAGCCCTGAGTGTAAAACTGTTTGAGTACAGCAGTGCGCTTGGTAAAGACCCCACAGAGCGATTTCCCTGTTTGACTGAGTCTTCGAATATTCGTCTACTGTTTAAAAGTCAGAATTCTCGGGTGCGGCTTCACTAGTAGATTAACTGGTTTTGTAGGTGCTGGTCGATCTAAGGTAGATAAGGGTGTTATCGCCCGGCTCTTACAGCATCAGCCAAGCCAAATCCTTAGAAGCAAGCACTGCCAGCGCGCATTGAATCTGTGTATTTTAAGACGGAAATTGCGGCCTGATAGTGCGGCCCGGGCAGAATGGCACGAATATCAACTCAATGGATCATCAAACTAACTAGGATCAACCAACTTAACCGCCGAAACCTTATTCTCCGGCAAATCAGCCGCACTATTAACCCGAGTCTCCAACTCTCGGGGCTCAGAAAAAACCCGCATCTCATCGCGAAACCCGCAGCTAACGCACTCGCGGTAGTCAACACCATCCAGGGAATAAGCCTGGAGCTTGTCCATCTTTGCGCACTTGGGACAGGTAACACCCGCGATAAATCGTTTTTGGGTTGAAAAAGCCATGTAAATATCACCACAATAGGAGTCTTTATTATATCGGACATAAGTGCATATGGATCACTCAATTCGCAGCCACAGAGGCATTTCCCCAAAACTCGGCCAGCGCGTCTACATCGACCCCGCGGCAACCGTAATCGGCGACGTGCATCTAGGTGACGATGCATCAGTATGGCCCGGCGCGGTTATTCGCGGCGATATGCACTCGATAAGAATCGGCGACCGCTCCAATGTTCAGGACAACGCCGTGCTGCATATTACCCATGCCAGCGACTTCAACCCCAGTGGCTGGCCACTGCATATCGGTGATGATGTCGTCATTGGTCACCGCGCAGTGCTTCATGGCTGCACGGTCGGCAACAGAATATTGATTGGCAATGGCGCCATTATTAATGATGGCGCAGTGATTGAAGATGAAGTGATTGTCGGTGCCGGCTGCATGGTGCCCCCGGGGAAAACCCTCGCCAGCGGCTATGTCTATGTGGGCAATCCCTGCAAGCAGATGCGTGCACTCTCGGAAAAGGAAAAGGCCTTTTTCAGCTATTCCGCAGCCAACTACGTCAAGTTAAAGGATGAGTATCTTGCGGAAAATAGCGAGAAATAATTAGAGAGAAGCGCGCTGACTCTCGATAACAGCGGCAGTTTCAGGCTTGACCTGCCGCCAGATATTGAACGACTCAGCAGCCTGTTCAACCAACATACCCAAACCATCTGCAGTCTCTGCACCCAAACGCTGACCCCACTTCATAAAAGGCGTCGGCTCGGCCGCGTACATCATATCGTAACAGGCCGATCCCGCCGGAATTAGGTCGTCCGGCAAGGGCGGCATACCGCCAGTTAAGCTGGTGCTGGTGCCATTGATAACCAGGTCGAATTCCTGGCCGGGCAACATATCGAAACCACAGCCGAGAATATAACCCAGCTCGGCAAAACCCTTGGATAGCTGCAGCGCTTTTTCCAGGGTGCGATTGGCTATCACCACATGCTGTGGCTGCTCAGCCATCAACGGCTCTAAAATGCCGCGCACCGCACCGCCGGCGCCGAGCACCAGAACTCGTTTGGCGCGAATCTGCCAGCCGAGATTTTTAACTATATCTGTCACCATACCGACGCCATCAGTAGTATCGCCAATCACCGTGCCATCATCCTGCAGGGTCAAGGTATTGACCGCACCGGCGCGTCGAGCGCGAGGAGTCAGGCGCGCAGCATAGGAGTAGGCTTCCTGCTTAAAGGGAACGGTAATATTTAAACCCTTGCCGCCAGCGGCAAAAAATTCATCGGCCGCAGCCTCAAAACCATCGATAACAACAAGCTGTTTTTCATAGCTGAGATCCTGCCCGGTGGCAGCGGCAAAGGCGCTGTGAATCTGCGGTGATCTACTGTGAACAACCGGGTTGCCAAAAACAGCGTATTTATCAGTCATGTTCTTTTCCAGAATTTAGACCCAGTTATTGGGGGTCAGGTATTTCTCGTAGAGTTGCGCCTCGGCACTGCCGGGCTCTGGTGCCCAATCGTACTCCCAACGAACCAGCGGCGGTAGTGACATCAAAATAGATTCCGTACGACCGCCGGTCTGCAGGCCAAAGAGTGTGCCACGATCATAGACCAGATTAAATTCAACATAGCGGCCGCGACGGTAGAGCTGGAACTGGCGCTCTCGCTCGCCGAACTCAATGGCGTGGCGCCGCTGTAAAATCGGCAGATAAGCTTTGCTGAAGCTATCGCCGACACTGCGCATAAAGGCAAAGCTCTGCTCAAACCCGGGCTCATTTAGGTCATCGAAAAACAGTCCGCCAATACCGCGCGGCTCATTGCGATGCTTGAGATAAAAGTAGTCATCGCACCAGTTCTTAAAGCGCGAGTAGTAGTCTGGGGAAAAGGGATCGCAGGCATCTTTGGCGGTTTGATGCCAGTGGCGGCAATCCTCATCATTGCCGTAATAGGGGGTCAGGTCATAGCCGCCACCAAACCACCAGACAGGGTCTGCACCCTCTTTTTCGGCAATAAAAAATCGTACATTGGCATGGGAGGTCGGGGCATAGGGATTTTGCGGATGAATAACCAGCGAAACACCCATGGCCTCAAAGCTGCGACCCGCCAACTCCGGGCGATTCTGGGTTGCGGAAGCAGGCATCTGCGCGCCAAAGACATGGGAAAAATTAACCCCGCCCTTTTCAATAATAGGGCCATCGACCAGTACGCGGCTACGGCCACCCCCGCCTTCTTCGCGGGTCCAGCTGTCCTCCTGCCATGAACTGCCGTCGACAGCTTGCAGCGCTGCGCAAATACTATCCTGCAGCCCGAGCAGATACTCTTTTACTGCAGCCTTATCTATCTGTTGCTGATTATCCTGCACGAACAATCTCTCCGCTGATTAAATACCTGATCTCACTGGGGTTGAGCGCATCGCCAACTTGCCCTGGGGCCTGGGCATCAATTGCCGAGCCAAAATAACTCTCCACCTCAGCCGCCGATTTAGCCGCTGGCAACCCCTGAAGGTTAGCTGACGTCGATACCAGTGGCCCGCCTAAAAGTTTGCAGAGTGCCGCTGCAACCGGATGCGTTGTTATACGCAGCGCCAATGTATCACGGCCACCGGTAATCCACAGCGGCGCGGCGCCATTGTCAGGCACTAGCCAGGTGGTAGGTTTTGCGGTTGGCTCGCGGAAGCGACGCAGATGTTCCTCGTCGATACCAGCCAGAAAAGGCTCAAAACGCTCAATGTTGTCAGCGATCAGGATAAGACCTTTCTCGACATTGCGTTTTTTAAGTTGGAGTATTTTTTCAACGGCGGAGGCAGACTGGGGATCACAACCGATCCCCCAGACTGACTCAGTGGGATAAGCCACCACCGCCTGCTGCTTTAGCAACGCTGCTGCACGGCAGATCTGTGGATGGCTCACCCAGTCGGTCACGGAGTAATTATCCGTTCTGAAGCTTTTCCTGCAATGCGGCATCTTTAGCAATAATTGCTGCGGCATTGTCAGCGCGCTCTTTGAGGAGCTTTTCGTGCATGGACGAATCGGAAACACCGATAATCTGCGCAGCGAGATAGGCGGCATTTTTAGCACCGGCACTACCGATAGCGACTGTTGCAACTGGAATTCCGCCGGGCATCTGTACTGTTGACAGCAGAGCATCCAAACCGTCCAGAGAACCATTGATTGGCACGCCGATAACTGGACGCAGAGTCGTCGCAGAAACAGCACCGGCCAAATGGGCAGCCATACCGGCAGCACAGATAAATGCTGCACAGCCGCGGGCATCCGCATCAGTCACATAGCTGTGAGTTGCCGCTGGAGTACGGTGTGCAGATGTCACCTTTACTTCAAAGGGGATATCGAATTTTTTAAGAATTTTAAAGCTGGCTTCCATTACCGGTAAATCGGAATCGGAACCCATTAGAATTGCAACAAAAGGTTTGGTCATTTTTTGGTCACCATGTAGGAAAGGTGCGCAGGCTACCGTAACTTTTAGCTCGGCGCAACCATAGAAAAACAATAGATATTAACAGCTATTCTGCCGTTGGCAGTCCATGCCAGCCGCGCTATATTAAATCATTTTTGAATCAGGTTTTGGAATTTTACTTAACTCAGGCGCTGATAGAATCCGCTGTTATTTTCAACCAGCCCTTTTAGCTCCAGAGAGACCAACAGGCGCGATAATTCAGCCACTGAAAACAGCCCATCAATCGTTAGGCTGTCCATATCCACCGGCTCAAACCCAAGCATCGACAAAAGTTTTAATTCATCTGCCAGTAAATCTTTCTCTTCATCTGAGGGTGACGGTGTCTCTCCAAGTTCCGTCACTATCGATTGTTCTGGTAAAACAGCCAGCCCCGCAAGTGCACCCTGCAACTCCTGGATAATATCCTCGGCTCGCTCAACAAGATGCGCCCCCTGTTTAATAATCTGGTGGCAGCCGCGGCTCTGGGGATTGTGGATAGAGCCGGGAATGGCAAATACTTCGCGATTCTGCTCAAGAGCGCAGCGCGCGGTTATCAATGAGCCACTTCTCAACGCCGCTTCAACCACCAGAACGCCGAGGCTCAGGCCACTGATAATTCTATTTCTTTTTGGGAAGTGGGTTGGCAGGGGCGGTGTGCCCGGATCAAACTCAGTAATCAGGGTGCCGCCCTGGTCAATAATATTGTCCGCCAGGCGACGGTGTGCCCGCGGGTAGATGGTATCTATGCCTGTTCCCATCACTGCAATGGTTTTCCCCATGGCGGCAAGTGCGCCGGAATGGGCAATACCATCGACTCCCTGGGCCAAACCGCTGGTAATAACAAATCCGCCATTGGAGAGAAATTTACTCCACTCGAAGGCATTGGTTTCGCCACCCCTGGTCATACGGCGACTTCCAACTATGGCGATCTGCGGAAGATGAAGGTTTTCGATGTTGCCGCGCACATAGAGCAGCAACGGCGCGCCGACCGTCTGCTTGAGCAGAGAGGGGTAATCATCACTGGTAATCGGAATAATAGATCCACAACAGTTTTCGAGGCGCTCTTCTATGCTCTCCAGACAATCACGCCAGGTCTGATGGTGATATTGATCCTGCAGATTTTCCAGAAGGGGCCATAGCTGCTCAGGGTAATCGCTGGGTGGCCGCTCAAAAATAGTTCTGTAGCTATTTGAATACTCGAGAAGCTGGCGTTGGTATTTTGCAGTGAAATTTTCCAGATGCTGGGAAACCAGCGCGTAGTGACATTCCTTGTCCACGGGCACTCCTTTTCAATTAGGACAGTTCGATCTAACTGCCCTAGGCACTGTTAGTTATGGGCTATAGACTATGGATTGCTTAGCAGATCCCCTATATCCACTTGCCGGTCGGCTTCCATAATCAGACCAAAGCTCATTTTTTCGTAGGTGTAAAACACCATCAGCAGTCCGATGCGCTCATCCGGCAGTTGCACCCGCTGATTGGCAACACGATCTTTGGTGATATCGCCGCGCTTGGAAATAGCCAGGGTGTCACCCGCCTGCAACCCGTCTCGATTACCACGGTTGATCGCCACAACATCCAGAGCACCGGCATTGCGCACGCCATCCTCAACATTGAGCACCGAGGCTTTAATTTCAGTCTCCGGCGCCCGAGGGTAAAAGATCGATGCCAGAGTGCGCTCTTCGCTGACCAGCAGGCGATCTTTAATACGAATTTCACCCGCTGCGCGGCTAACGCCCATGGTCGCAATATCATCTTTAAGCGCTTTAATTTTGGCCGCGCCGACATCTACAGCGCGAATACCCAGTAATTCACCGGTCTCAGGATCCAGATAGGGATCGCCGCGACGGTAGATACCATAGTTCAATCGATTGGCGGTGAAATCGCCCCGCGCGTAGAAGTCGTCCTTCATGCCCACCAGGATGCGACGTTCAGTGCCGCCGAGAACATAGGGGGCACTGCGCAGTGTGGCATCGTCCGTTACCCGGGTTTTCGATAGAAAATTATCGATAACCTCCAGTGGCAGCGCGCTGATCGCCTCGGCGTGATCCATGGATCTAATTTCAGGGGACAGCTTCAAGTCACGACTGCGCTTAACCACCAGTTGTGGAACGCCGTCGATATAGACCAGGGTAATGGTATCGCCGGGGTAAATAAGGTGGGGGTTTTCAATCTGCTGATTGGCGTGCCAGATTTCCGGCCACATCCAGGGATCCTGAAGAAAAACGCCGGAGATATCCCAGAGTGTGTCACCGCGTTTAACGACATATTGATCGGGCACATTTTTATTGAGTAAAACAGCCTCAGCCATAACGCTGGATATACTTAACAGCATGGCCATTATCAGAGTGGTCGCGAATGGGATTTTTTTCATATGGGTGAGTCCTTTCTCATGGCGGGGTTAGTGTATAATTTCCAACATCCTTGAGTTTCTCAACTTATTAGCTTAGTTAGCTTGATAGTTCAGCTGGTAAATACGACTTACAAATAAGGGTCAGGATGCATAATGCCGCCGAGCTAACTTAATGGTAGCAGTGCTTTTAACTTTTTTTTAAAAATCTATCACATTCGCTATGGCAATATTAAATATTCTCGAATTCCCCGATCCCAGGCTGCGCACCGTGGCCAAGCCGGTCGCCGCAGTTGACGACAAGATCAAACGCCTGGTCGCAGATATGTTCGATACCATGAAGCACGCTCAGGGCATTGGTCTTGCCGCCTCGCAGGTCGATGTTCACCTGCGCGTTATTGTGATGGATCTGGGTGAAGAGGGCATCCCACCGCGGGTGTTTATCAACCCGGAGATTGAAGTTCTCGACCAGAGCACCAACCCCTATGACGAGGGCTGTCTTTCAGTGCCCGGATTTTACGAGACCATTGATCGCCCGGCCCATGTGATGATTCGCGCCCTTGATGGCGAGGGCAATGCCTTTGAAGAGGAGGCCCACGGCCTTTTGGCCGTTTGTATACAGCATGAGATCGATCATCTCGAAGGCAAGTTATTTGTCGATTACCTGTCGTCATTTAAACGCCAGCGTATTCGTAAAAAGCTCGAAAAAATCCACCGCAAGAATGCATAGGAATCTTTCAGCTTGAAGATTATTTTCGCAGGTACGCCCGATTTTGCCGCGGCACACCTGCAGGCCCTGATAGATAGCCCGCAACACTCGGTGATCGCAGTCTACACCCAGCCAGATCGACCGGCTGGACGCGGCAAAAAGCTCAAGGCAAGCGCGGTTAAACTGTTGGCGGAAGCTAACAGCCTTCCAGTGTTTCAGCCGCAATCCCTTAAAGAAGCAGAACAGCAGAAAATCCTCGCGGATTTGCAGGCCGATATTATGGTGGTCGTCGCCTATGGGCTGATTCTGCCTCAGGCGATTCTGGATACGCCGAAACTTGGCTGTATCAATGTTCATGGCTCTATCCTGCCACGCTGGCGCGGCGCTGCTCCGATTCAGCGCGCTATAGAAGCGGGGGACGAGGAGACCGGCGTCACTATTATGCAAATGGATGCCGGTCTGGATACCGGTGCCATGCTGTGTATCTCGCGCTGCGCTATTGATAGTCAGGACAGCAGCGCAACCATGTATAAAAAGCTTGAAGAGCTGGGCGCTCCAGCCTTGCTCAACACACTGCATAATCTGCAGGCCAATAAAGCATTGGCGGTTGTTCAGGACGACAGCCAGAGTTGCTATGCGGCAAAAATTGATAAAAGCGAAGCACTTATCGACTGGTCTAAACCCGCCGCAGTGTTGGATCGACAGATCCGCGCATTTAATCCTTTCCCCGCCGCTTATACAACGCTCGGGGATCTGCGTATTAAGGTTTGGCAGGCGCAACTGGGGCCGGCATCAACTCAGCCTGCAGGCCAGATAATCCGCGCCGACAATAGCGGGATTCTGGTTAGCTGTGGCGATCAGTCGCTGCTGTTAACTGAGATACAGCTGCCAGGTAAATCGCGTATGCCGGTATCCGAAATTCTCAAATCCCGCGCCGAGCTATTTACCGCCCAAACCCTGCTGGGTAACTGATGAATACTCGAGTCGCTGTCGCTGAAGTTATTGCCCAGGTATTGCGCGGAAAATCACTCTCGGCGCTGCTGCCAGAGTACGCCGCCAAAGTGACCGAGAAAGATATCGGTCTATTTAAAGAACTCTGCTTTGGCACCCTGCGCTGGTATCCCGCCATCGAGCTGCTGCTCAAAGAGCTGATGCAAAAACCCCTGCGCGAGAAGGAGTTTGAAATCCAGGGCCTGCTGGCCAGCGGACTCTATCAGCTTATTCATACCAGAATCGCCGATCATGCGGCGATTAATGAAACCGTTGCCGCGGTGACCAAACTCAATCGTCCCTGGGCGAAGGGCCTGGTCAATGCGGTTCTGCGCAATCATTTGCGTCAACAAGAGGCAATGGGGGAAAAGCTCAGCAAAAATCCGATTTATACCCGCGCTCACCCCCAGTGGCTGCTGGACCTTCTCTTTAATGGTTGGGGCTCCGCAATAGCCCTGGAGATTATCGCCGCTAACAACCAGCGCGCGCCGATGGTACTGCGGGTTAATCAACAGCAGATCTCCAGAGACGATTATCTCGAACAATTACGCGCCGCCGATATTCCTGCACAAGCCACAGAGCACAGTGCGCAGGGCATAGTGCTGGCAGCACCTATGGATGTGACCGCACTGCCGGACTTCGATAAGGGTTTTGCCAGTGTACAAGATGAGGCCGCGCAACTTGCCGCATCCCTATTAAACATGGAAGCAGGGCAGTCGGTATTGGATGCCTGCTGCGCACCGGGCGGCAAAACCTGCCATATTCTGGAAACACAGCCAGATCTAAGCAGAGTGGTTGCCGTCGAGCTCGAGAGCCGTCGTATTCAGCGGGTTGAAGAAAACCTCGCCCGACTGGGCCTTGAGGCGGAATTAAAAGTTGCCGATGCCTGCGAGCTTGCAAGCTGGTGGGATAATCAGGCCTTCGATCGTGTCCTGCTCGATGCGCCCTGTTCCGCCACCGGTGTTATCCGTCGCCACCCGGATATCAAACTACTGCGCAAACCCACAGATATTGTTAAGCTAGCCGAAATACAGCTGCAGCTATTGCGCAGCCTCTGGCAAACATTAAACGATGGCGGCATTTTGCTGTATGCAACCTGCTCGGTTCTTGGAGAAGAGAACGATCAGGTAATAGCGAAATTTTTAGCGGAAACCCCAGATGCCTCTGTGCTCGAGATTGACGGGTGCTGGGGAATTAAAACAGATTATGGGCGACAGCTGTTTCCCGCAATCAACGGTAACGACGGTTTTTATTATTCGCGACTGCGTAAAAAGTTGCCAAAATAAGGCTGATAACAACCCGGGATAATAATGAAAATAGTAATTGTTGGCGCAGGGCAGGTTGGCGGTACTCTGGCAGAGAATCTGGCTCGGGAATACAACGATATTACCGTTGTCGATATTAACGAACAGGCACTGCGCGCGCTGCAGGATCGCCTGGATATTCGCACCGTTGCAGGTACCGGCTCGCATCCCAATATCCTGGTGAATGCCGGTATTGAAGATGCCGATATGCTGGTCGCTGTGACCAGTAGCGATGAGGTCAATATTATCGCCTGTCAGGTCGCCTACTCACTGTTTCACACGCCGACCAAAATCGCACGTATCCGCTCGCGCAACTACACCGATCCAAAATATCAGGCCAAGCTGTTTAACGACAAGCATATGCCGGTAGATGTGATGATCACCCCCGAACAGGTGGTTACCGACTATATCCAAAAATTAGTTGAGCAGCCCGGCGCCCTGCAGGTGCTGGATTTTGCCGATGGCAATATTCAAATGGTTGGTCTTCGCGCAGTTAAAGATGGCCCTCTGGTTGGCCAGCAACTGCGCGCCTTAAAAGATCATATGCCCAATGTGGATGCTCGAGTGGCGGCAGTGTTTGGCAAGCAGGGCGCGATCTTCCCCACCGGGGACACTGTGATTGAAGATGGTGATGAGGTGTTCTTTGTCGCCGCACGCAACAATATTCGCAAGGTGATGAGCGAACTGCGCCGCCTTGAAAAGCCCTACCATCGACTGGTTATCGCCGGTGGCGGTAATATTGGCTTCCGTCTCGCCAAGGCCCTTGAGAACGACTACAACATTAAAATTATTGAATTCTCGACGGAGCGCGCTCGCCATCTCTCGGAGAAGCTCGACAGAACCGTGGTGCTTAACGGTTCCGCCACTGATCAAGAGTTATTGCTCGATGAGAATATCGACAAAGCCGATGTATTCCTCGCCCTGACCAATGATGACGAGGTCAATATTCTCGCCTCACTGCTGGCCAAACAGCTCGGCGCCCGCAAGGTGATGACCCTGATCAGCAATCCGGTCTACGCCGACCTGATGCAGGGCGGGGCAATTGACATTGCTATCTCGCCACAGCAGGCAACCACCAGCTCGCTGCTCGCCCATGTTCGTCAGGGCGATATGGTCAGCGTGCACTCACTGCGACGTGGGGCAGCTGAAGCGATGGAAATTATTGTTCACGGTGATGAAAAAAGCTCCAAAGTGGTAGGGCGCGCAATCGGTGATATAAAATCGCCGCCGGGATCGACGCTGGCGGCGCTGGTGCGCAATGGCGAAGTGCTAATCGCCCACCATGACACGGTGATTGAAAGCGGTGATCATGTGATTGTCTTTGTTGTCGACAAGGCCAACACCAAGGCGGTTGAAAAGCTCTTTGCCGTCGGCTTTACCTTCTTCTAGGACTTATCGACTTATGCATCTCAATATTGTTGCTCGAGTACTTGGCATACTGCTGATGATTTTCAGCCTGACCATGTTGCCGCCAATACTTGTGGCAGCTATTTACGGCGAGAGTACCTCGTCAATGTTTGCTCTGGCGTTTGCCATTACCCTGATTGTCGGCCTGGTATTTTGGCTGCCCTCGAAACGGGTGACGGCGGAAATGCGCACCCGCGATGGCTTTGTGATCACGGTGTTTTTCTGGCTGGTACTCAGTACCTTTGGTGCCTTGCCGCTAATGCTCTCTGAGAGTGCTAACCTGAGCTTTATCAATGCGCTGTTTGAGTCTGTCTCTGGTTTAACCACCACCGGTGCCACGGTGATCTCTGGACTGGATAATCTACCGAAATCGATTCTATACTATCGCCAGCAACTGCAGTGGCTCGGCGGCATTGGTATTGTGGTGATCGCCGTGGCGATTCTGCCTATGCTCGGGGTCGGTGGTATGCAGCTGTATCGCACCGAAACACCGGGGCCGATGAAAGATTCCAAGCTTACGCCACGCATTAGAGAGACGGCCAATGTGCTGTTTAAAATCTATCTGGCGCTTACCCTTGCCTGTGGGCTGGCCTATTGGCTGGCGGGCATGTCGGCATTCGATGCCATCAGTCACAGCTTCTCGACGGTATCTATCGGCGGCTTTTCTACCCATGATGCCAGTATCGGCTTTTTCGACAGCTCGGCGATTATGTCGATCTGCGCCTTTTTTATGGTGATCTCGGGGATTAACTTTGCCCTGCACTTCCATGTCTGGCACGACCGTAAGCTCTCCCATTACTGGTCAGATCCGGAAGCGCGAATGTATATCTACCTGCTGCTGGTCGGTATTTTGATCACCTGCCTGTATCTCTATTACAGCGGCACTTACGGTTGGAGTGAAAGTATTCGACAGGGCGGTTTCCACCTGATTTCGATTATGACCACCACCGGATTCACTACCGACAATTTCAGCAGCTGGCCAAGCTTTTTGCCGTTCTTCCTACTGTTTTTATCGTTCTTTGGTGCCTGTGCAGGATCGACTGGCGGCGGTATTAAAATAGGTCGTATGTTGATACTCGGCCAACAGTGCATTCGCGAGATCTACCGACTAGTGCACCCCAATGCGCTGCTGCCTATAAAGATCCATAATCGCCGAGTGCCAAGCCGGGTTGCCGATGCTATCTGGGCATTTTTTGGCGCCTATCTGGCGATTTTCTATCTGATGGTTTTGCTGCTGCTGGCCTCGGGTCTCGACTATGTCACCGCTTGGTCTGCAACGGCGGCATCGCTGAATAATCTCGGCCCC